>JAEHJW020006257.1_pt1 | contig 34953 bp, 59 predicted proteins | sample 9271431 | NCBI WGS metagenome assembly JAEHJW02 | reverse complement strand
TTTTCATAATTGAATGAAGTTCAATTTTTATGACAGTGCCCCGAAACTTCAAAGGGATCGAGCATGTTGGAGCAAATCCACTTGGCAACACGCTGCCGGTAGGCATCGAGGCCGGTAGGATTGGTCAACGTCAAATACCTGTCCAGTCGCAGCGTGAGCAGCAGCTCGCGCGGAGGGTCCAGCCAGATCGGCGTCGAGACAACCTGCAAGCAGAAGTCGAGCAGGACGCCGACAGCCAACGCCGGGAGCGCCAGGACAAACACGGGCTTGGACAACTTTCCCGCGAGCTTTGCCGCGCGAAATCCCATGATGGCGACGAACAGCAGCCAGGTGGCGTACATCAGAGCCAGGTAGATCCCGGCGACGTTGAGGATCAGCATGGTCAGACTCCGTTTCTGTGCCGCGCGTCCTGCTCGCGCTGAAAATCATCTCGGCAGGAACCGCCCGCATCGGGGCGGCAGAAAAGCTCGCCTGGTGGCACCGCTTCATCGCAATAGAAGCAATGGCCGCATGGCCGCAATCGAAGGCTGCGCGCCTCGAACTCGCGGTTCTTCAGCGCGGCTTCGCGAAAACGCTCTTCGGCGTCGGATGCCAGGTCGTCGAGGCTCATGGCGTATCGGTAGCCCCATAGCGCAGGTCTGCCGCAATGCGGCGTGCCCAGCCTTTGCCAAAGTCTGGCCATGTCGATAGTCCGGTCATGAACATCAGCCGCTCGGCCAGAAACTTCATGATGGTGTCTGCAGGCGATTGCGCTTTGAGCGCAGCCAAGCTCACAGGGCCGAAGTTGCCGTCGTCCGCAACGCCGACGGCACGCTGCAACGCTCGGATAGCCGTTTCAATGCCGCTGTTGACGGCGAAGTCCAGTAGTTGGAAGCCGACGCCAGGGGGCATCGCGTCGCCGTCGATCTTGTCCCAGAAATCGCGCCTGTAGATGGCGATGGCTTCGTCGCGCGTCAAATTGGCGATGTCGAGGTGCGGATAGCTGCGCTTGCTGATGCCCCACTTTGTTTCACCGCCAGGGTCGGCAGGGTTGTTGACATACTTGCCTTCGTTTCCGAGTAAACGATTGATGGCGACGGTAAATGAGTTCATGATTTAGCTTGACGTTGAGCCGCGATATGCTCGGCAATTAACTGCGCCTGGAACCGCTGCACGGCGTAGGGATCCAGGAAGAAGGTCTGCGTGTTGTTCTGCGCCTTGAAACCTTTCTCGCCCGGACGCACCGAGAACGTGCCTTCGCCAGAGGTGGACCAGTTCGTGGACCCTTCCGCCCCCACAACGCCATCGGCCACAAAGCCTTTGGTGTGCGAAATTTGATGGGTTGCCGACTGCCCGATCACGAAATGCGTGCGGTAGCCTTCCGGGTCTTTCGCGGCGTCCGATTCCAGCAAGCGCCTCTCGTGCACGCCGCCTGCTTGCGACTTGTCGAGGGTGATGAGCACGGTGATGTGGGGGTCGTGCACGAGGCCCATGATGATGTCGTTCAGGTCGTCATCGTCGAAGCCGAACATGTTGAGGTAGAGGCTCGTCTTGACGCGGCCAAGGACGTGCCGCAGCGCGCGGTGCACGTCATCGCGGCCAACGAACAGCAGCCGGAAATCCGGGCTCGCTGTGGCCGGGAATGCCTTCTCGGCGGTGTACGGCGCGAGGTCGTCAAGGGTAAAATCGTGCAGGCTCATCGCTTCCCCGCCGACTGATAGGCCAGATCGGAGATCTGCTGCTGCAGCATCTGGAACTGCTGCATGCTGTCGTTGTGCTCTTGCGCCATCGTGCGTCGTATGTCCTCGATCTGGCTGCTGTGCACGGCCTGCAGCACGTTGATCGTGACGTAGGCCGAGAGCGCGCCAGCCGCCACCGCGACGATGACGCTCTCGATCAGGCGTGTGAGCAGCGGGCGCTTGCCGATCTCCTCGGTCGCCAGCATGGCGGCGAACGGGACGTGTGACTGCAGCGCGGCGAGGATCTGGGTTTTGTCCGCCATGAGGCGCCTCCAGGTTATGGCAATGTGATGGGGATGTGGTTGTCGACGGCAGCCTGCTTGATGGCGGCGTACTGCCCGCTGGTCACGGTGCCGCTGGCGGCCGTGATGAGCCCCTGCACGCCTGCCCAGTCACCGGCCTGCGCGGCGCTCTCAACGGTCAGGGCCAGGAGGGCCAGGCTGGCGTTGGCGACCAGGGCGCTGAGGCCCCCCAGGGCCATCTTGCTGGCGCCGATGAAGCCGGGGATGTCAGGGGCCGTCACCACGACCGGCGCCGGGCTGGGCTTGTTGCCCGCAGCGAGCCACGCCTGGTACGTCTGCCAATCGGTGTTGGCTGGATCGGCGGGGATGTACGCACCGTCGCTGTCGCGGCGCACCGCAGTGCTGGTTGTGAGGGTGTAGGTCATTTACAACTCCGCAGATAAATACATGGAAATACCTGTTCGCGTAATATTTGAAAACCCGTTCCAAGCATTTTGGTCATACGCTAACACTGTTAGCGTGCCAGGGGATGCGCTCCATGTGATAGTAGGTATTACTCTTTTCGTAACACGATTAAAAAAGTAATACCCAGGATCAGTAGTAGACCCTAATGTAGCTGAAACTACTTCGTAATACCTCTGGCACAGCGCCAACTCCATCCCATACGGCCTGCGCTCAAACGGCGTGGCGGTCGGGTTCGTCGTGTTGTTGCCGACGCTTTCGATTTGCACCGTGCCAACTTGCCAAGTGCCGGACGTTTGCGCTCCGACCGAAAAAACGATTTCAATACCAGTTGTCGCGGCAGCGGGAATGGCAATCGGCACCTGGTACCGAGTTAGCGTGCTGTTGACTGTAAACGTGCCCGTAGCAATCTGCGTTTTCGTCGGGCTGGCAAGCGTGCCAAAGCTGTCCGTGGTGTTGGCGTAGTACGCCGCCCAAGTCACCGAGGTCAGCAGAGAATTGGCAAGGGCGACCGACAGCACGGCTTCGGATCCAGCCATGTCCGCGCTGTTATACGCCTCGATGCGCTGCCCAAACTGGATGCCGGTAACCGACGCGGCCCCCGTGAATTGGTAAACATAGGGCGTGCCGGTTGGACCCGCAACTTGCTGCCCCGTGACGTTCGCGCCCGTGCAAGCCGCCCACCAGCGGTCCACGGTGTAGGCCAGCGCCGCTCCTGCCGTGATTGTCTGCGCAGAGCCTGAGTTGCGCTGATCCACCGCCATAGCGCCGTTGATGATGCGGTTGCGCAGCGCGAAGGGTGTGGCGCCAGGCCCCGAGGTGGCCTGCATCGCACCCTCGCTCTGCGCCACCAGCAGGTAGCTGGCCATCGCCGCGTTGTACACCACCTCGTAGACGCCCCCGGCCACGATGACCCCGGGGCCGAGCGCCGCGCCGCCCGACAGGAGCGGCTTGGCGCCCAGCCCGTTCAGGTTCAGCGTCGAAGCTGCGGTGTTGGTGTTGGCCGCCTGGAACAGCACCACCTGACCGTCCTCCAAGGCGGCTGGCGCCGGGTTGAGTGACACCGCGTAGGCGTTGGCCACCCCGGTGTCGACGCCGTAGGTGCTGACGAGGTCATTGACGCCGTGGATGTTGTCCACCGTCCAGTAGGGGTTGGTGGGCGGATCAGTGTCCGTGGAGGGGGACAGGATCAGCTTGTAGGCCAGCCCCTGCTGCATCCAGCAGCCGCATTGGCCGTTCGCGTCGAGAACAATCGGATTCGTGTTCGGCGTGACGCCGGTGCTGTCCGTATAGGTCGCCTGTTTGTTCATCGTGCCTGCGGCATACGTGAACAAGAGGCCCCCTGAAAGCGGAACTCCGTTTTGATTGAACTGGAGTTTAGCGACGGGGGCTAGATTGACGTTGGAGGCCATGGTTTAGTATTCATACCACTTTGAAATTGATGCAGTTGTAATAATTTCATAGGTTGCCCCTATAGGTACAAGTAACCTAACTGTTGAAGCGACAGCCGCTGAGACTGTTTGAGGATTTATGACAGGATCATCACTGACAATAAGTCCATTAACATAGGCGTCAGCCGCTGTTGAACTATTTGCTGCTAAAACAAGTTCAACAACAACAATCACCCATAAAGGTCTACCAGTATTATTTGTATATACTGTGCTAAGAGCTCTATTCGCCGTCTGATCCGTATAAGACGTAGCACCAGCGCCAATGGTTTGCGCCATCTGTGGTGGGGATGTCGATCCAGAAGCCGCTGCTGTGACCGAACTGATTGTTGATGTTCCGGTCGCATTGAAAGCGCCGGATGTCGTGATGGAACCGGCATTAAGTGCGCCGGTGATCGTGGCGGTTGATCCCTGAATTGAGGGGCTCGAAGAACTCAGCACCAGGAACGCATTTGCCGTCGAGCTGTAGCTGACGATATAGCGTTGTCCGGCCTGGATCGAGTTGGCGATGGTCGCCTGACCATTCACCAGGATTTGCTTGGGACCAAGGCCGTTGACATTCAGCGTGCTCGCGCCGGTACTGGAATTGGCGGCATCGAAGACAACCTGCTGACCGTTCGCATAGCTTGTCAGCGCCGGATTGAGGTTGACGGCATAGGCATTCGCAACCCCAACGTCTGTCCCGAACGTCGAGAGAACCTGGTTGATGCCAGTGATGTTGTCCTCCGTCCAATATGGATTTTGAGGCGGATCGGTATCGGTCGCGGGAGCCAGGACGAGCTTGTAGGACAAACCGCCTTGCAGATAACAGTCGCATTGACCATTCGCGTCGAGAATGATCGGGTTATTGTTGGTCGTCGTTCCGCCGGCATTCGCGTAAGTCGCCAGTTTCGTGCTGGTGCCTGCCGCGTAGGTGAAAAGCTTCCCACCTGCTAATGGAACGCCGTTTTGATTGAACTGGAGTTTCGGCGTAGGGCAAAGATTGACGGTGACGGCCATTACCACTCCGGAAGTTCTTCAAAACCCAAGGCTCGGGCTTTGGGCAAAGCGTTCTCCAGAGCTTTTCCGATGTCGTCTCGGAAAATCTTGTCCGGGAACTTGATGTTGGCTGCCACCGAGTTCACTTCGGGGATGACATCGTGGACATCCGGGCCGAGAGATGTCACGCAAGCGATGTAGTCTCCGGTCGTCTGGTAGGTGCTGCCTTTGGCAACCTTGCCGTCTTTCATGACCGGCCCTTCGGCAATCATGAGTTCGACGGGAGACACGTGGTCCCAGACTTCCTCGATGCCCTTGACGACTTGGCCCTCGCTGGCTTCGTGGTCTTCGCTGTGCTGTGGAAATGGGGGTTGAGCCAGAACCACACCAATGGAGACACGATCATCAACCTGCAGTTCGTCGCGTCCTTCGAGTAATCCCTTCATCCATTCAACCGGATCGCCGCGATGACTCGCGAATAGAATGAAGGTGCTGGGCCAGCCGAAACGCAGTGACCATTCGAACGGGATGTAGCGACCGTCTTTCGTAATCGCGCCTCCGATGTCGGTATCGCCGATATGCCCGAGTTTCACCAGAGATTCTTCGAATTCCTGGAGAATCTGCGCGAGTTGACCTTGGCCGTCGATGTATTTGCAGACGGTGCCGGTTTCCCCGGTTTGCCCCAAGAAACAGGCTTTCCCATTGCGGCGCACATAGATGATGTGGGATGTGACCGTGCAGCAATAGACCATGCCAGAATAGGATTTCCTATAGCACGTCTGCGGGGAGACGGATGCCTTCAGTCTTTGCGTTGAAACGCCGATGTCATAGGCGATGTGTTGATTGACGCACTCATAGCCATTGATCAAATGGCTTTCACCGCGCCGATCCCGTGCTCGGATATTGGCGCACCATCCTGCTTTTAGACAAAGCTCTTGAATATCATCGGCCAGCCCTTTGCTGACGGTGGTGTAGGTGAGATTTCCTTCTCGACGTGAACCGTCTCCCAAACCATACCCGTAGAGGAAGGCTCGAATAGACTCCACCGAAGCGTCCTTGATGAATTGAGGAACACGCTTGGTGTCGCTTTGTCCCAGGCTTTTCGCGTAGCGGGAGAAATCAGCAGAATTGATGTAGAGGTCGTTTCCATACATTTTTGCGCTGTATCCAGCCGATTTCGCGATTTCCTGGAACTCGATGCGCTTATGCTCGGGACAGTTACCGTAGATCAACGAGGAATCGCTTGCATAACCATCCGCGATATACGTTCCGAGAAGCGCGCACCACGCCGAGAATGTCGTGTGGATCGTCGTCATCGCGTCCGCTGGAATGTCGAGATCCTTGAAATCCTTGCCGACCCATTGACCCGATCCGCGCAAAATGTTTCGACCATTCATTTCCGTGATGAATGCCGGCTCGAACCAGAAATCCTTGCGGGAATGATCGTCCTGGACGTACATGTTGTGTCCTGGCGTGACGAGAATATCCACGTAGGGACTTTCCCATCCGATTAGTTCGCCATCGAATTTCGCGGACACGAACTCGGACGGAACTTCGTAGGTCACGACGCCATCGCGTAGCGTGCAGATTTCATCGGTCGCCACGACATCACGCCAGAATTTCCAACCTTCTCGCGTCAAGACTTCGGTCTGTTCGTCATAACAGTTTGGTCCCAAGTCCCCTGGCATCAGTCTTTTATGCTCGAAATTCACATTGAATCGGTCCGGCAGGAATCCATTCGTCCCCATCCATCCGCTGATGCCGACCTCGCACAACAGATCGACTTTTTCCTGAAGCATGCAACTGCCCTTGAGTTTCACGCCGCGCTTGACCTTGTTTTCCAGCCAGCCGACGAGTTCCGCAGGATCGGAAGGTACGAAAGACAGACTCTTGTCTTCTTCGTCGCCAAGCGTTTTGAAAACGAATGGATCTTGCGCTTTCCAGGCAAACGACAAAGCCGATTGAAGTGTGGGGAACGTGTGATATTTCGGCACTTCGATACCGTGCTGTTCCATGAACTTCATGCCTTCTCCGCGCTCCCATTCAAGACGCGCGGATTTCACACTTGGACCGAAGACCGGATAACCTGCTTTTCTGTAGATGTCGAGTCTTGCCGTGATTTTCCTGTCGTTGAACAGGTTCACGATCAGGCCTTGTTTAGCCCACGGCATCTGTGATTCCCAATCCTTGACCTTCAAGATTCCAGGGAAACCATTTCCTGTCTTGGGCATCGTGCCGTCTTTATGTGGCGGCATCCACCAGCGCACCTCGTGTCCCGCTTCTGCGGCCCGGTACGCCATATCAAGACCCGTACGGTCGAAATCGATCAGGAGAACGCGCATTACATAACCTTTCCATATCCAGAAATGCCCAATTCATGGGCCATCAGGTGTTCGATCAGCATCGCGAATCGATGCTCTTTGCGGTAAGGGCAATCTTCGAGATCGCCGGGCTCAAGGTCATATTCGCCGCAATATTCATCATGTGATTGATCGAATGCATCGACGGCTTCCGTTGAAATCCCGCGTTCGTGGCAAAGCATCGATTCGACGAGTTCATGCAGCGCAATCAAGAATTGATGGTTTTCAGAAAGCGATGGATCGTCACCAGTCACCCGGATTTGGATCGTTCCATCCTCATCCATCCACCAATCTCCAAGCGTCGAATAACGCTGCTTGTTCTGCGGAATGCTCTCGATGACGATTTTCACGAACGCCTCGCTTGTCTCAAGGCAATCGCGACGGCTTGCTTGTCAGCCATCTTTTTGCCTTCCTTGGATTTCGTTTTCGCATAGGTTTTTCCGGTATGAAGCTCCCGGATGTTCTGGCTGACCGTCTGCTGAGACTTCCCTTTTTTCAAAGGCATGTCGTCCTCCGTGCTAAAGTCGCGGAAACTCGTTGGGGATGTGTTGAACTACTCCGCAGAACGTGCCGTTCTGCTGCCACTGATCGTGGCGGCGCTGCGCTGGCTATTGGCTAGGATTCGTCAGCCAAGGAACGGCAGCGGCAGTCAATGGGGCGGTTGGAGCCCGCATCAGAAGTTGAGCGAGCGCATTCGTGGCCGGTGTTCCTTCACGCACCGCCAGGCGCTGCAAAATACGTTGACCCGTGGGCGTATAGAAGGGCAGAGCAGCCAGGCCAGCCCCGAGCATGGGATGCCAAGCCCCGGGAGCACCGAGAGCCAGAGCGCCGACCATCGCGCGTCCCGCAGTTCCTGAATCGGGAACCTTGCTTGCCAAGATGTGTTGTCCTGTCTCGGCCCACGGCTGCATCAAGGACGTGCCTTTGTGGAAAGCCCGTTTTCTCGCGGTTTCATCCAGGGATCGAACCGAGGCTCGGAGTTGTGCCGGCGTGAAAGCACCAGCCGCTTCTTCTTCGCCAGCAACGCGACCCGTTGCGCCTTCCATCCTCAGGTAGCGGGCGTATGCCGAGTTGAGTTTCGACAATTGACCTTTGAACTGCGGGTTCACGCGCTCGGTCATGCGCCGTAGTGAAAGCTGGGCTTGTTGAAGAATGGCGCCCAACTTCTTTTGATCCGGATCTTGGGCGCGTAAATAAGCCCTGGCTTCCTGACCGAGCTTCGTTTCGACATCCTTGAGTTGATGTCCCGTCATCTGCATGGTCTTGGGGTTGAACCGATCCAGGATGTCTTGCTTGAAGAACTGATCGACCTGATCGCGCTGAGCTGGAGGAAGTGTCTGCGCTGCAGCTCGAAGATGAGCCAAGTCCCGGACGAACTTCGGATCTGCTTTTCCGACTAAATGAGGTTTCAGTTCCTCATAGCCTTGATCGATGGTGTCATAGACGTGGTGCAAAAGATCGTATCCAGGCTTGATGTCTTTCGGGGCCGTGACTCCAAGCGGAGCAAGAACCTGATTCGCGGTCGCGTGATTGAATTCGTTGATGCCGCGTCGCTCGGCTTGCTTGATGATGTCGCCGACGAACGGAAGACCTGCAAGACGTTCCTCGACACCGCGCGCCGCACCACCGAACAACTGTCCCGGCGTGAGCGTGACACCAGCCTTTGTCAGATCCTTGACCGCTGGCGATTGAACGCCTCGAATCATGCGTCCAGCAATCCCAGTCGCGCCAGGCAAAGCGGCACCGATACCCGCTCCGATCAGCGCATTCTTGACTTGGCTTTCACCGTTATCGGTCGGCTGTTCAAGACCTTGAATGGCACCCGTTGTGCCGCCATACAGAATCTTCCCGAGCAAACCCGCTCCACCGACCTCAGGAGCGACGACCCAAGGGATGGTTTGCCCAGCAAGCCTCGACCAGTCCATGCCCTGAAGCCCTGCACCGGCTCGCGTCGCTTCCAGAGCTTGCTCGCGTTGAGCTTGTAACGCAGCCAAACCGCCTTGCGGGATCTTCGGGAAAAGATGGGTTTTCGCGGCGAGCCAGTTGTTCAACTGATCCCCGGCTCGCACCACAGGTTCAGGGAGAGCCCTAGTCAATGCCACGGCCGGCCCTGAGATCAGATCCTCCAATCCGGCACCCAAAGACTGCGCTCGCGCCATCCATGGGCTTGGAGGGGCAGGAAGATCCTGTAGCGAAAGTTGAGGCGGTGGAGCGGGTAGATCCTGCAATGTCAGGCTATTGGCCGATGGCATAGCCTTGCTCCTGAAGATAAGCTGCAGCCTGTTGTGGCGTCAGTCCATGCTGTCCGGCGTATTGCTGCAGCAGTTGAGGCGTAACGATGCCCTTTGGTTTCGCCACGGCCTGTGTTGGAGGCGTGCGTTTGCCTTTGCCGAACATGCCCTGTTCCCAACTGTCATCATCCACTGCATCGGGATCGGGGAACGCGCTCAATTGCTTGATGATGCCGTCGATCTGCTTCTTCTGATCCGCTGTTCCGATGGTCTGCGACACCTCAAGAGCTTTGCGAAGGTAACGAGCTGCCAACGCGACGCGGTAACGCTGCGTTTTCAGGTCATCCGTGGGTCCGATGGTGATGGCTTGTTCAATGGCCTGAATCTGCTGGTCATGCGGCGCCATGCCTTGATTCTGGGCAGCCGCGATTTCAGGCGCCAATCCCGCGATGGTGGCGTTGTAACGCTTGATGGAACCTGGGGTGAGGAATCCCTTGATCGGGTTTTTGCCGCCAGCACCGGCCACAGACGCCATCGAGAACAATCCGGAATTCGGCTTCTTCATGCCGGCAATCGAAATCAAGGCCGCTGCGCCTTCATTCGCTGCGCCTGCAACGCGGTTCACGAATCGCTGATTCAGAGAGCTGCCGAAACCCTGACCTTGACCACCCATGCGCTTGAGACTCGTGGGATCGACGTTCTTGTCGGGAACCCAGCCCTGATTCGTCATCTTCTCGGCAAGACCCGCATTCGGATTCATGCGGTACAACGTATGCGTATCAGGGTCTTGGAAGAACTGCCATCCCTTGGTCATTTCGCCAGGAGATCCTTTCCCGCTTGAGGATCGGCGTCCTTGAACAGGACGGAAACGCGGAACATCGGGGCTCGCGGGAACGGCTTGGCCGGTCACTGGATCGACGGTCACCTGACGTTCGGTGTTGGGTCCGGTGATCTGCATGAAAGGACGCGGGGGGACGTACTTCGAACCAAAGACCTGGGCGCGCGCAAGATCGGGATTGAACGTCCAACTCTGAGCCTGCCGCAGTAGATCAGGTCCGAACATGCCTGTCGGGAGTTGTTGAAGCCCTTGGGCGTAAGCGTCCTGTCCAGCCTTGATGGCAGCACGCGGATCTCCGGTCTGCTGTAGCGTCTTGGCGTAGGCTGACAAGGCGACTTGCTTGATCGGCAGGAGTTGTTGATTGAATTCCTGAAATTGAGCCTGCTGCAGCTTTTGATCCGTGGCGCGCCATTCATCCAGATAGTGCTGCATTTGAACTTGGCGAAATTGACGTTCGGCCATCATCTGCTGCAGACGCATGCCTAGGTTCGGGTCAGCCGCCATGATCTGTTGCAAGACCTGCGGATTCATTTGCATCCCAGGCGTGCCTTGTGGCTGCATTCCAGGCGATGGAGGTTGTCCTTGCGGCATCTGTTGCGGCTGCGTGAACAGGCGTGCGAGCATGTTCTGCGCCTGCGCTTGTCGCATGGCTTGCTGGATCTGCAACTGGCTGAGCTGATTCCTGTACATCATCTCCTGCTGTTGCTGAGGCGTTTGAACGCCTTGATAGATGCTGGCATCGATGGGCATGGCGGTTCTCGTTATTGCGGCAAGATGACCCCGGAGGATGGCGAGTTCAAGTAATAGTCACCTCCGTAGTTGTAATTCGACCCACCGATTCCCGTGCTGCTCGGACCATTCATATAATCTTTCATTGCATTCGCGTTCGATGGGCTGAATGCTTGTTGAGCTACGCTGCCCCAGATATTGCCTTGCGCGATTTGACTCGCCGCCTGGGCATTCGCGGCACCCGTGATATTCCCGGCGATCGAATTGCCTGTTTGAATGGCACCCTGCCCGACCCCAGCGGCTGCGTTTTCTCCCATCCCCGTAAGACCGTAGAGTTGCTGGAACTGCTGATTTTGGGCGCCGAGAGACTGGCTGTTTTGTGCCAGCCAGTTATTGAATTCCTGTTGATAGCTTTGCCCCGCAAGCCCTTGCCCGTACTGCATGAGGGCTTCGAGATTGTTGCCGCCACCCAAACCCCCGCCGAGCGCGGTCTGATGATTCAGGATGTTCTGCGTTCCTTGCTGAAGTTGGAACTGGTAGAACGGATCTTTCGATGGGTCATACGAAAACTGGCTGCTGTAACCCGAAGGCAGTTGACCGGCAACAGACGAGACTCGTCCCAATGCTCCCGCACCTGTTTGCATGTACGGCTGCAGGTTGTTCTGCATCGTGTTGAACATGCCAAGCTGCGCCTGCGTGGCGTTCTGCGCAGACTGAGCTTGTGTGTCGGCAGCGTTTTGCGACGCATTGGACGACATATAACCCGATGCGACGGTCCCAACCAAAGCGGCTCCAGCGACCCAGAAACTCATGATGTCTGCTCCAATTCGTTCATGGTGATGGCTGGGTCTTTCAACACATTTCCAGGACCGAACAAAGCTGTCGGGCAATCCTCGACAAGATCGTTCTCGATGGCTTCGATCTCGGTTTCTGGCGTGACGTGAAACGTCATGGCAACCGAATCTTTCACGGCGTAGGTCACACGCTTGGTTCCGGGCATGGAACAGATCACGTCTCCAGGTTTGAGGCGACGCATGCCTTTTTCGCTCCACGCGATCAATTCGCCTTCGACACAGACGAAGAAATGCGGCTTCTTATGAACCTTTCCGACGACAACTGTCCCGGCTTTTCTCCAGACACGACGACAGTACATGCCTTCATGTATGAAGTGCTCCGTCACGGGTTCGGCCTGCGGCATTTGCATGATGCACGACTGCAGTTTTTCAATCTGCTCCGGCGTCACGACATGGCCGAGTTCCGGGAACTTGGGCCGCATCCTGGGAACGACGGTATTGGGGATCGAAAGATTCATCATTTGCTCGACAGTTGCGCCAGCGCCATCGTCGTGTGATGGCCTGCGATTTCATGGGCTCGCTCGGTCACATGGAGAAGATGTGAATCCGGCGTGGAATGCAGGGCCTGCAAGGCTTTCAGTTTCTGCTCGTGGTTGTCATAGGGGTTGCTGGCCAGGATGTGATGCAACGCCACGCGCAGCCGTTGTGGATTGCGTTGCAGATCCTGATCCCGCAACACGATTCCATACGCCTGATGCAGGTAATGGCCGTGGTTCGCTTCGCGTAAAAGCTTGGCTGAATTTTTCATCAGTTGTAATAGGGTATTTTGACCACGGTTCCGTTGATCGGGATGCTCAGATAACCGGCTGGCGTTGCTGGCAAAGCAGTCGCCGATCCTGACGCTGCGGATGTGCTGGTGCTCAATGCAGAAACGGCCTGCGTCGCCAAGGCATTGAGGAACAGATAGCCTTGTCGCGTCAGAACTCCATTGCTGTCCACCAGGGGTTGATGCGCCGAGAGTTGTCCGATCTGCTGGACGTTTCCAGCGTTGAGCGTCGTCATGCCTTCATCACCTCAATGTCTGCACTCACCAAGGCGACAGGCGTCGGGTCTGTTCCTGACAACTCGAGAAGTCTGTCGAGTCCCGATGCGTAGCGTGTCTGCCCAAGGCGTCGATAGATGATGTTTCCCTGCGTGTTGCCGACGAGGTTGCTGTCGGTCCAGATTTCGCTTGACCATGTATAACCCCCATCATCGCTGTAGCGCAGCATGAACTGAGGGTTCGTTCCACCTGAAATTCCAACGCCTGTCTGCAGGCTGATCGTCAGTCTTGCGAATTGCAGCGGCGAGAACGCTTCTTGGTTTGGAGGCAAAGCCCTCCACGTCCGCAGCCATTTTCTTGTCTGTCCTGCATCGGTGTAGACATCGAGATCGAGGCTGTAGAGTTGCCCGTTGAGATAGTCTCCGGCGATATTCAGGCCGTTGAACAAGACCGCAGAACTCGGGCGGTAGAGCGTGAACTGTCCATTACTGAAGAACGCGCGTTCATGCCAGAGCCCAGTCGCCATGTCCCAAACCCAGGTTTGGTTGCCACTGGGGAAGTTGAGGACATAGAACGTGTGGCCTTCCTGCTGATAACTGAAGGCACTTGCGTCGCTGATCTTTCCGGCCTTGGCGATCTCGGCAATCGCGTACTCGACACCATGGGTTGAAATGCGCTTGGCTTGGTAGCCTTGCGACATGAACACCATACCCTGACCCTTGTTGTCGCCGCCAAGCCAGATCAAGGATTCGCCAAGGCGTGTGACGGAAGCCGGAGCGATGCATCCGACCTGAAGTTGAACACCCTGCAGCCTTTGGAAGACGAACGGTGTCAGCCCTGCGTTAACCCAGACCTCGGTCGTGCGTTGCTTGAACAGCCAGAGTTCGCGGTGAATGTCGGCCATCCCAACAATGGGATCTGGCGTCGAACTCGCCGTGCTGAACGCCAGCGCATTCCAGGTCGTGAAGTCGTTGAGATTGGATTGGTAGAAATTATTGGTTCCGGCCTGATTGATGACGCCGAATCCATCCTGGAAAATCGCAAGTCCTGGCGTTACACCCAAAGATCCTGGCAGAACTTGGCTATAGGCATTCGTGCTGTAGTTCCAAACCCATCCCCCAACGCCATCGACCACCAGGATCTGCGTGCCGTTGTCGATCAACGAAACATGGCCGTAGAACGATCCGATGGTGCCTAAAACGGTCGCCGCATAACTCGTCGTGACGCTGTACAGTGTGTTGCCACTGACGACGTACAGCAATCCGTTGTTGCCGACGAGCATGCCGCGAATCGGTCCTGCGCCGACCGCAGTAACAGACGTAAGTCCGGGGCATCCATACAACGCCCCAACGGCTCGACCATCCCGCGTATCGACAAGCTCGGGATAGAGGTTGACGAGTCGGTTATAGCTCAGGTTTCGGCTGCGATACTCGCCCGCGCCACCCAGCAGCGGACTTTTCAACGCTCACTCCTTGGGCGTTTTCATCACGCGCTGCATGTCGTTCATCTTCTTTCGCGCGACATCCAACGCCATCTTGTGGCGATTCTTGTCGGATTGAACTTCCGCGGCTCGCACGAGATGATGCAAATCGCTTTCCGGATCGTGCATCATGACGGCGCGAATCTCGGTAACGGGCAGCGGACGCGGTGCCGTTTTCGCCATCGATTTCTTGCGCTTCTCGGCGTACTCGTCCATGTTCATGGACTTCATCTTGAGCGGGGTGATGCGTTTCATGACGGCACTCCTTAAGTCGGGCGGTATGAATCGGTGTAGATGTTGTACTGCCCGGAATTCCCAAGCAGCGCCGTGTCGAGGCTCGCCTTGTCGTTGCGTTTGTTCGTGCGCTTGACATTGCGTTTCGCGTTGTTGGCTTGAATCGCGAGCGTTCTGCTCAACTCGCCGGTCTTGAAGAATGACCAGAGTTGCGTCGCCAGTTGGGTTTCGATCATCAGTTCATAGCCTGGCGGAAGGCTGAACGTCTGCGAGAGGTTCGCCATATCACCCAACTGCAGAAGAGCGTCAGCATGCACAATGTTGCCCATCGTCGGGTAAGGCCAAACATTGATGATGCCCAGCGGAAACTGCGGGTCATAGAACAACACCGTGGGAAGGTTGGAAACCGTGTTCGCGCTGACGTTGCCGATGGCGTTCCATTCCGACTGCGGAATCACGTCCAGCGGATACCTGTTGCCGTTCGCATCAAGGGTGTAGGCAGCGCCCCGGCCTTCACGGAGTTTCAGCGGCCGCGTCGCGTTGACATCGGGCGTTCCCGTGGTGCCTACCGTGTACTGGTATTTCCCCGGGATGAGAGTGAACACGACTTCGGTGAACGCATAACAGGCCAGCGACTCATTCGACAGGCTGTCGAGAACCTTATTGAGCTGATCCAGGCCTCGGGCAGAATCGGCTGCCGTCATGGTTTGACCCTGGCCATAGGCCCCGATGCGCTCCAGAGCCGACTGGATGATTTGCGCTGCCGAACTCACGACTTAGGCCGTCCTGCGTTGATACTTGCGCTTGACTTGCTGAGCTACAACATTCGGTTGAGGTTGGATCGAGCTTTCTGGCTTCGCAGCTTCCTCGGCTTTCATGTCGGCTTGAACGGCTTTCACGGCGGCGAGATCGGTGAACCATCCATCGCCCAACTGCGCCTCGGCTTCCGGCGTTTCTGCCAGTGCCGATTCGATCTCGAGATTCGACCCCAACCGATATAGCCAGCGCGGGTAGTCCTGGTGTTCATAAGGCAAACCAGGACGTTCATCGCCAATCGTTCCGGCCAGATACTTGGCTGCTTGTTCGGTGCCGGGAACGACACCGGGAGGCAGATAGCCCATGCTGGCGTAATACTGTTCCTGGTCCGCGTTGTTCACGAACACCGGAGGGAATCGAACAGGTTTCCCTGGAGGATCGTCGCGGGTTCCGCGTCCGTCTCGCGTGTAACCGCTGAGAACGGCGGGAACATAGGCGGGATGCCGCATTTCCTTGGGGTAGCCTTTGAGATCCATATCAGTTCCTTGCGGTTGAGAGTTCCACGACGCGGGCGTTGAACCAATCTTTTTCTTGGCCCTTGGCGACGTTCGTGTTGATGGCTGAAGCGAGGCCGTAGAGCCGTTCCGGGTTTTCCATCGATGGTCCGACGAACGCCGGTTTTCCGCTCTTGGTTTCGACCTGGACCTGGTACATCACGGCATTCAGCATGGAAGCATCCCCATTACGGAATCGCGCCGAATCAACAGCGCGCCTTCCGGTCCTTCGTAGCTCAGGACCGGAGAAAACGCGACGCGCTGACCCGGTTCAAGACCCCACATTCCAGAGCCATCAGCAGGTCCGGGACCGACAGCCAGGATTTCTCCCGTCACGGCTTCCTTGACCATGCCGTCATCGACATGCGGTAGCAAGTGAATCCCCGCAGGACTGATACTGGGTTGATCGTCCCTGCGAATGGCGATCCATCCACGCAGCGGTCGGATCATTCGTCGCCCTCCGGCTTTTGTTCGGCGGCTTTTTGTGTCGGATCGTCCTCGACCTTCTGGATCAACACGCCATTGACCCATTTCGGATATTCGCGGTGCTCGTAGTCGGGCAGCTTCGCGCTGAGTTCTTCGATGGCTGGCGTGAAATAACTGATGGCCGCTTCATCGCGCCCATCGATCAATTGTTCCCACAGGGATTTCAAATCCATTGCGTATGTCCTCGGTTACGTGAGGGGACGAATCCCCTCACTGGTTTCAGGATGCGATCAGTCCCAGCGTTTTCAGCGCCGCGACGAGATCCCCGACGGTATAGGCCGTGGTGCCGATGCTGCCGTCGAACGTGGTGTTCACGTAGACGGCAGTCGTGGCGCCCGATGTGACCGTATGGACGTTGCCTGCCGACGTTGGCTGCGCGGCAGGCGTAGCGCCGTAAAAGCCGTATTTCGAAGGGTTGCCATTGGCGTCCGTAGCCGGGTTGGCTTGCGTCCCGGACGTGGTGACCTTGTTGATGGCAACGTTGGATGCGGTAAAAGTCATGATGAATCTCCTGGTGAAGACGGGGCTTTCGCCCCGTGCTTTAGTTGGTCAGACGAACGCCCAGTTCGGGGTAGTAGGTCGCGGTGCCATACAGCATGTCCACGCGGCAAGGCGTCACGTCGCTGTTCACGTCATAGGCGCGGATGATCCGCAGGCTGACGCCCTTGTACGTTTCGCGCGCCTTGAAATCGACACCATCGGGCAGTTCAATCGGAACCGTCACCAGGCCGAACGTGTCGCGAACGAACGCGACGTTCTGGGCATAGCTCGTGCTCGCGGTGCCGACCACGGTAATGGCCGCTCCATTCGCCGGGCTCGCCGTGACCGTTTGATAGGCCCCGGTCGTGGTGATCGGCGGATAGATGCTCAGCGTGGCGTTGCCGCTGCCGTTCGAACTCGCAGCCGCCGTCACGACGAACTGCTGCAGGCTTCCGGTGGATTGACGCGACTTCGGATTGACCGCATAGACGCCGGCAACCGTGAACACGTCGCCGACGTTCAGCAAGTTGGCGATGCTCGCCGTCCAGCCAGCCGTCAGCAGGCTCGAACCCGTTTGACCCGCACCGGAGACAGTCGGCGTGCCAGCGTAAGCACCCACGGTCTGGCTTTGAACGTTCTGGTCCATGTAGATCGAGAAGTTCGCGATCTTGGCCAGGAAGCCTTTCAAAGCAGGCTCGGATACCGACTGGACGTACAGACCGATCAATCCATTCGCCAGCGACCAGTAGGCAGCAGGATTCAGGATCAGCGTTCGATCATCCTGCGGAACCGCGCCCTCGTCCATGCGTTGGCCCACGGCACCAAGCGCCGCGAAGTTGGCAGGGACGGTTCCAGGCGTGCCGACGACGTTGAACAACTGATTGAAGTTGCTGATCACGTCGTAGTCGAGTTGCGACGCGAGTTCGGACGCCGCTGGCTTCAGATAGCGTTCGCTGAATTCCTCGATGACGAGGGTCAGTTCCTGGCTGCTGAACTGGAAATCGACGTGCTTCTGGTTGCTGATGGTAATGCTGGTCGAAGGCTCGACCACATCCTGGATCTGCAGACCCGGACCCGAAACCACCTTGAAGCGGTTGGGTTTGCGGATCGTCAAGGTACTGCCGATCTTGACGAACTGATCCTCGAACTTGCGGTTGACCTTGCCGGCCGCGACAAGATTGTTTTCCAGCATGACCAGCGTTTCCTTGCTGATGATGCTGGGGGTGAGAGTGGTATTGCTCATGGTTGACTCCAATGGGCGGCCGGCTTAGCGGCCAGGGGATGGTTACCGTTTCCCCATGCGGCGTGCCGCGTATTCCTCCATGGACATTTCCCCAAGATCGGGCGATGTCGCGGCGGCTGGGCCGCGAACAGGCTCGATGGGGGCTGGTGCCCTGGAAGTCGGCGCGGCGGCCGGATGGGACAACTGATAGGCGAGTGCCCCCAGCTCAGCGATTTGCAGTGGAACGGGTAGCGCGGCGATGCGTTTGGCTTCTCCGACGTTCTTGCCCAGGTGATACGCAACCTCGGCACCTTGCGGATGCTGCGCAATGGCAGCGGCAAGCGGCACCGAAATCGGCACATCCGGGTTATTGACCACGTCGTCGTAGTCAGGCATCTTTTCGCGCGCCTGTTCGACACGCTCCATGAACTGCGAGCGCACTTGTTCCTGCTGGGCCTGTTGCGAACGCTGGGCGGCATCGCGTGCCTCCTGTTCGCGCTGGGCTTGCGCAGCAATGCGAGCGCGTCGCTCGGCAACGTGTTCGGCATAGGCCGCCATGTCGCGAGCGAACTGTTCAGGGGTTTCGAATGTCGGCGGCTGCATGTCCTGATCGGGAGGATCAGGCTGTGTTGGCGTGTTCAGACGTTGCAAGGCTTCGAATGCCGCTGCCGCCTGAGCTTCCGCTTCGGCTGCTCGACGTTCGGCTTCACGACGCTGACGGGTGAGTTCGCTGATGCGCTTCTGCACGCCGCCTTGTTCGGCTGAATCTGAGGGTTTGGGCTGTTCGGTTGCAACTGCCGGTGTTGCGAGATCCTGCGGCAGCTCGGACGCTTGCGCAGCACCAGGCGCAGCGCCGCCAGCGGCGGGATCTTGTTGGACGGCTTGGGAAGACTGAACTTCCGTGGTTGGGTTGGACATGACGGCGTCTGCCGCGACTTGTGTGTCAGGCATGGAGTTCTCCATGGATTGGCCCTGTCGATACCCGGACAGGTAACGGGTTAAAACTATTGGCCGAGGAACGCCGCGAGGCTGTTGCGGGAACCTGGAAGGTGAATCAGTTCTTGAATCGGAACGCCGGTCTTCTGCTTGAAGACTTCGGGGTGATAGGGATACGCTGCGCGAGCCACAGCGGGATGAAGATTCGCCCTGGACTCGACAAGACGGCTTTCGGCTTCACCGCCTAGGCGTCGGTATTGATCGGTTGGCGAAAGCCGCGCACGCGCCTTCTGCCACGCATTCAGAGCCTTGACGAAACTCGGATTTTCTTGGGCCAGTCTCCATGACGCCGCGCGTTCCTGCAGTCCCTTGGGCGTCAACTGTTGCGACCACTGCGCGTAGGTCGCTGGATCTTGCTCACGCAACAAATTCACGGCGCCATCGACATAGGACTGCGCTTCGGGATGTCCGCGATTGGCGTGATCCACATACGTCCGTGCTTCTTGATCGTGCTGCGCTCGCATTTTTGAAACGCGCTCGGCATGCGCGTTCACGGGGATCGATGTGTCCGCGAAAATCCCATCGCGCTCGGCTCGAAGTTGCGCAGCGGTCGGTGATTCCGGAGGAACCATCTGCAGTTGTTCGTTGATCTGCATGATCCGCTTGAGATCATCGAGATGCATGGGCTCGAACATGCCTGGATTGCCGCCCGGCGAGGTTCGCTCAATCCCTTGGACCGCGTGTTGAAGCTCGTGCAGCATCAAAGGTTTGACGTGATTCGGAAGGCTCGGATCAACCATGAGCCTGCCGGTCTTCGTATTGAACTGTCCGCGATTCGGCGCGTTTTCAGGCAACGCTCCAACCTGAATCTTTCCAAGTTGCGGATAGGCTTTCAGCAGTTCAGGATGGTTCAGAACTTCGGACAACGGCACCGTTTCTGGACTTCCTTGAATCGCCTGCAGCTTGGCGATGTTGACCTGCGCGGGTTGATCGGGAATCTCGAATCGCGGCTTCAAGTCGCCAGCCGTTCCGGGTAATGCCCATCCCGTGCGTCCCCAAATCGATGCCGGGTGAACGCCTTCGCGTGCCAACGCATGCGCCTGCGCCAGTTTGGCAAGGTCCGCAGTCGCGGCTTCAGGTCCCGCGAAAATCCCGGCCGGCGCGAAACTCAGTCCAGCCATACCGGCCATCATCTGACGACGCGGATCAGAACTGCGCAGGTTTTGCAGAGCTTGACCAGCTTGCGTATTCGCGGTTGCCAGAACTTGTTTGCCGTAACCCACCGGATCATTGATGAATCGGTACAGGTTGTTTGGAATCTGACGAACGGTGTCCCATGAGTTCTCGAGGTTCTGGCCCAGCTCATCCGGAGCCTGGAGAATTTGCTGCCACAACGCATTCATCGAGAACTCTCAGCGTTGCAGACCTGGAGGTAGTTGCGCGATGCCGGGAGGAATGGCGTTCATCTGATTCAGTCCAGGTATTGCCCCAGGAACTTGTTGCGGTCCTGGAACGCCAGGCGGTTGCTGTCCTTGCGCCTGAAACGCTGATTGCATCGGATCGGGAATGCCAGCTGGAAAACCTTCCGGGTACTGATTCGCCAACTGTGTTGCGAGTTGCATATCCTCCGGACTGAGCTGGACCATCTTGGTCTTGAGTTGCGCAAAGATGTTGAGCAGCTTGGCCTCGAAATCCCGTTGAACCTTGAGGCGTTTCGTCGCTTGGTCTTCGCGGTTGCTGGTGAGGTCGCGCAGCATCTGGGCACGCTGAACCATCATGATCTGAAGTTGCTGCATGAGCGACTGCAACAACTGCTGAACCTGCGGCGGCATGTCCTTCATGTCCGGCGTCAGCAATTGCGGCGGTAGCGTCTTGATCAGCAGACGGTAGATTTCATCGCTACCGGGCCAGTCGCTGTACTTGGCGATCAGGTGCGCGATGAGTTCGCCCTTCTGCGGCATGGCCTGCGCGAACCTGAGCATCTGCTGCACAGCCTCGATGCGCTTCGTGGCGTAGCTGGGTCCAGTCGTGACGGTGACGCCGTATTGCCCGACGTTCGGGTTGAACAACAGGCGAGCCGCCGCGATCTTCTCGTTTTGGTTCTGCTGCATGGGTTTACCCAGGCTCGGATCGACCGTGATCTGTTGTTCGGTATCGTCCTCACGCAGAATCGTGATGACGCGGCGCGTATCCATGACCTTTGGAATCAGGTCGATGAGCATCCTGCCGGAATGCCTCAACGTGCGGTTGAGGTTGTCTCGGTAATGGAAACTGCCGATGTCGTTGTTTCGGCGGAGTTCCCGGAGCGCAAGACCTGATTCGTCGGGTAGTCGCTCGATCATCGGGTTCGCGTTGAAGCGAATGCCCGTGGTGCTCATCATGTCGCGCTCTGCGCTTTGCTCGGCTTCGACAACGCCGGCAGGAACGGCGGCCGGTTGCGGGAACTGCGGCGGTGGTACGGGTTGACCTTCGAGACTGACCGGAACGTACTCGAGGAATGGAACCGAACGACGCGCCGCGTCGCGCCACGAATCTTCGTAGCCTTCGAACTGACCCTCGGCACCGATCACCGGGGTTTTCGGACGCAACGCGACGGTTTCGGTCTTGTACGACAACCAATAGTTCTTCATGCGCTGCGGGTCTTTGGCGCCACGAATGGCACCGCAACGCACGACTTTGCCTTGCACGTCGATTTCTTCGCCGACGACCTCGGCGATGGGAATCCATTTGCCGGGCCAACGCCGAGAATCGAGGATTTCGACGCCCGTCATTTTGTACCACATGACCTGCTGTTGATCGGCGTGGCGCTCGTTGAGAATCTGCAGGTGTCCGTCTTCGATCAACTGCTGGGTCTGTTTGTCCAGATCCTCGTACAAGCCGATGTGGCCATTGCTCAACTGCACGAGTCGCGCCGGGTTGCGCTCGATGCAGAAATACTCGGCGACGCGGATCGTGTCTTTGCTGATCCATTCCTTCAAATCGTCCCCGATGCCTTTTTCCGTCCAGTTGACGGGATTGGCATGCGGATACTTGGACTTGAACTCGTCGCGCGTCAGAACTTCGGTCACGAATCCCCACTCCGCATCCGAGCCATCCGGTTCTTGACGCAGCGGATCGAGATACACGGTAAACGGGTTGCGCACACGTTTAATCGTGATGACCTGGTTAAAGCTTTCGGGTGATTCGTACTCGGTCAGGATGCGCCAATAGCCGAAACCGATGTCGGCTGCAGAGGTTACTGCCGTGTCATAGGCGATGTCTGCCGCTGAGTCACGCTCGATGGCTCGAATGATCCCGGCAAACAGTTTGGCACTTTCCTTGTCGGTTTGATCACCGATAGGTGAAACCGTGATGGCTGGCCGGTTTTCGCGGATGTCGTTCGTGATCTGACGAGTCAGCGTCGGAATCGTGTTGACCGTCAGGCATGGCCGCTTGTCGTTGCTGCGCTGCGACTTGATGTCGTTCGGCCACTGATCACCAGCCTTGAACTTCAAATCTTCGAGAGCTTCCTTGCGGTTTTCGCTCTCGGCTTCGACAACACGCTTGAACCGTTTGATGGCTTCGGCCAGGACGCGCGCATGCTTTTCGGCTTTCGCGGTTTCGGCTTTCTTGCGGTCGCGCGCTTCCCTGCGTTTGTTGACCTGTTCGGTCATGTCTCCGCGAGGATTGACGGGAGGATCCATCGATCCAGGCGGCTTTTTGTTCATGCCGGGCGACAGATCAGGCAGTTCGACGGGCATGTCTCACTTTTTGGCTTTGGTCTTGAGAATGCGATTGGCCTTGGCGTCGATCTTGGCTTTGCTGGATTCGCTCAGCTTTCCAGCCTCAACCATCTGACTGGCGCGCGCCTTGGCGTTCTTGGCGTGCGCTTTGTCAGGCATCGGATACGACCGACTTCCGGGCAGACCGAAATCGGACTTCGGCAGGCTTTTACGCCGCGCCGTGGTGAGCTTCGCCATGATCAAAGCGCGCCTTTGGTGTTGGCGCCATCGCGGAGGTGGTAAGCGTCTTTCGGCGCCGAACTCTCGATGGCGATCTTGGACTTGACGGGACGGCTGCCGCTGCCGACCGCAACATCAATGACGGCGCTACGCTCGCCCTTGTTGTCGTTCATCGCGCCATTCGGGACTTTGTGAAAAATGCTCTTGGTGCTTCGCTTCATCGCTGCTCTCCTGGTTGATCTGACCGACGCGAACTGCGCGGCGCAGATAGTGGGATTCGAAAACTGCCTTGTTGAATGCCGGATCGATTCAGATCACGCTCGCTGATTAATCGCGACATTCCGCGTGATGTCCACGGCAAATCCGAAAAATCCGATGGATGGATGGTGTACGTTTGGTTATCGTGCGTGGCATGCCAGCATCCCGATCCGGGACAAAACCTGAACTCAACCACGGTAGGGAATCTCGCCGGGCTGACCGCCGTCCTGGATATACGACTCGATGAAATCTAGCGCGCGATCACGTCGCGATTTGTTCTCACGGCCAGAACCATCCTGCGGCACGATGGTGAAAAACTCGTGGCCGACGCTATCACTGGTGCTGATCCGCACGGCGTTGCAGCCCAGAACGATATTCCAGTGCTTGTAGGCTCGGTACTGCATGGCTCACCCCAGCATCCAACCCGACGAACCCGCTCCCAACCGAATTGGTGCCATGCGATGCTTTGTCTTCTCGCGCTTGTCGGCAACCAATGAAGGAAACAGTTCATACACGCCCCAAACCAGCGCATCGGCTCGATTCGGCGATTTGTTGCCTGTGTAACCCGTCGTGCTGAATGCGCACAGCTCGTCTTCGAGGTCCGGGAATTGCCCGACATGGCGAACCTTGCCCTCGGAATACAGTGCCGAAATCGGCTCGGCGCGCACAGCTTTACCGCGTGTTGCCGTGACCATTTTGTACAGAGCACGAGGTTTGCGGACCTTGATGACGTGCTCGACCATGCCGCCGCCATAATTGCCCTCGCCGACGAAACAATCAGCATCCCAGCGGTCATAGGCATCGCAGGCGACACGGCCCCATACGCTTGGACCGCCAGAAACCGAGCAATCCTCGAGGAGGTAAGCATTGCCGTCCGTTCCAAGGCCGACCACGACGATGCCGATCATGTCGTGTTGGTCCGCGTCGCCGTTATCCGAAGCTCCGGATGGATCGATGGCGACGACGATGCGCAGCATGTCCGGCAGTTCACCGCCGAGATGCCGCCACTTGTCGATGTCCACATCATCGAACAGCGCATTCGGCGTAGCCTCGGCATATTGCCCGAGCAGAAACCGGCGCTGCAGCCTTGGCGGCAGGCTGCGCAATGTCTCGAGATAATCGGGGCTCGTATTCTCGGCGTTGTCCTGCGGATTGATCTGCATGTGCGCATACGCTTCGGGATGCGGCAACGTCAGACCTGAATCAGGATCACGCCCGAGATGGTAGACCTGGTACAGCCAATGGCGTTTCGACGGCGGGTTGCAGTCGCAATACTCTCGCAGCGGCAGTAACTCCTCGGGTCGGCCATCAATGCGCTGATAGACCTTTTGCGCCAAACGAGTAAGCGCGAGGTTGCGGCTGCTGAACGGGATTTGACTGGCCTCGTTCAGGTAGATCGTCGCGTGCTCCTGACCAAGCACCTTCTCAGTTCGGTCTTTTTCATCCAGTCCGCCAAACCAGATCTGGCTGTCATTCCAAAACTGCGCGTACCAATCGGATTTGTTCAGCTCATACTTCACGTCACCAAAAGCCAGTTTCATGACTTTCGGGAACGTGTCGAGAATGACGGATGCCTTCAGGTGATTGAATCTCAACCGCAGGATTGCATGCCGTGAACCTGGCGCCTTGACGGCTCGCGCGACAACGGAACGTGTCAGCAGAAATGTCTTGCCTGACCTCGACCCACCTTCGAGCAAAATATGCTGCGCGCCTGATCCGAGTAATGCTTGGGCTTCGCGCTGTTTATCGGTGAGCCTGAACGCGGTCACAGCTTGTCGTCACCCGGCTGCATCATGATGCGGACATCGCCGGAATGCTCCACATCGACCTTTTCGCCGTATTTCTTCGGGCGCAGCTTCGCGGCAAGCCATTTGCGCGCATCGATCTGCAGGCGACGATGCTCGATCATGTCACCCTCGACAATCTCGACACTTTCACCCTTGGTGATTTTTTTAATGCCGATAACCGGTGTATTGGAAATCGTGAGGATTTGATCAGCGAGCGTATCAGCTTGCTTTTCGCGCGCGCGTATGTAAGCGTTGCGAAAATCTTCTCGCTCCGCATTCTGCAGCCATCGATACACCGTCACGATATTCGGCATGTGCGCGTCTTCGCAAATCTGCATCAGTGCCTCACCCATCGCGATCCTGGTACAGATCTCGTCTGCGCACTCCTGCGTATAGCTAGACGGACGCCCACGTTTGCGCTTGGGCTGATCGATTGCTTTCTTAGCCATGTCCTTGTATGGGTTTGTCCGCGCCTGCCGCTATCTCGCGCTGGAAAGGTGGCAGCGCGGAGCTTGTCGCATCGCGGGCTGCTGCGGTTGCGCACTCACAGCTTGCGTTGCCGTTGCGGCGTTTTGAAGCCGCCGATCAATTGTGGGTCGGCGGCGCGTGTAAAAAAGCCCCGGAGGTTGACTCTACGGGGCGAAGCGCCTGAGCGCAGGGGTGGAGATGATTCGTAAGTGGCCCGCGCTGATCTCGGGCTTGTGCGATACCGCCATCTCTCTAGGCCGTCGCCATCATCGAGAGCCCCGGAATCCGAAGCACATCCTCCGGGCCAACTGCGCATCAGCACTGCGCATTCACTCACATTATTTATGCCAAAGGCAAAAAATTCCTTCGGCCAAATTCTCCGTGGAATTGAATTGAGAGCAGATCATAGTGATAGGCGGCTTCTACATCCCTCTTGAAGCGCCCACCATAAATCTGCTTTCCATCCTGATTCCTGATCAAAACATTCCAATAGCCATGATTGAAAGAGGCTCCCCTAAACTTCGATCTTCCAAACGACTTTTTCGCGCTATTGCGATTGTTCTGTACGCAAGAGGCCTCTCTTAGATTTGAAATTCTGTTGTCTGATCGGTCGCCGTTGATGTGATCAACCATCACTGGCCATGCGCCATGAACGAGAGCGTATGCAGCGCGATGCGCAAACAACCCGCATCCGTCCACAGAAAATTTCTTGTAGCCATCAGAATTTGATGAGGCTACAGGCTTTCCTTTTACCGCTCTTCCGCGCGATACTTTCCATGTAAAAATCCCGCTCTCTGGGTCGTATGCCACAACCTCTTGCAAGCGTTCGATAGGTACAATCCTCGCAACCATGATGACTCCGTTCAGTCTGATTGGCCAGAGCCCGCTTGGTGTGCCAACACCTTGTGGGCTCGATTGTTTGTGAGCGCAAAAAAAGCCGCCGGAATTGCTTCGAGGCGGCTTGTGATCTTTGCTGTGAGATTTCCACTCATAGCTATAAAATCCATGGTATGTGCGTTTTTGCACAATGTCAAGCGACCTCGCGCAGATCAATCAACCCAGCTTCCTCCAATCGTCCGCCAAGATCCGCATGTGCGCGTTCCAGCTCGCGCCAGATCCACGGGTTGATGCGCTCCCAGTAATCGCGTACCGTGTTGCGATGCGCGCCTGTTTTGCGGGCGATGTAGCTCATGGGGATTTTCGCACCGCCGTCAGGCTTGCGGGAATCGGGACTCGGGTGCAGGGATTCTCGGATGCACCACTGCCGCAACCGATTGTTGCTCATGCCTGTAATCAGCCTGGCGCTTTCCATCTCGATCCAGCGCATGGAGCCCTCAAACAGTGGGGATGGAAACACGGTGTTGTGCCGCAGGATCAGCAGCGCCAGCGCAATTTCTGACATGCGCTCCATGTGGCGCCGAACGAACATGGCTTCGCCGCAGACCTCTTGCATGCCGCTCAAGAGGCTTGAGGGAGACTTGTTGCCCACCAGATCCCAATATCCTGGTCGATATTGATCCTGCCACCCAGAATGCCCTGGGCGCGCATGATCGGCCAGGGCTGCGATCACTGCGGCTTGCGTGTCACGGTATGGCATGTGATTTCTCCATTTAATCTTGTCGCCCGATATTTATGTTCTTAATTCTTCTATTCTTTCTACGATATATCTTCTTCCACCATTTTCAAATTCATCTCCAACGCGATACGTGCCAATTTTTGCCGAGAATTGATGTAATTGTTTTGATCCTGTTTTTCCAAGATCTCTGGCGTACAGAGTGATTTCAGTAGGATCATCATTTTCGAAGTAATTCGGTCTTGTCATCTTCTTTTCCGTCATCATTTGAGTTTCCCCAGTTTTAGCTCGAAATCGGAACAACGATGCAACTTGTTGATGCCATTCGTCTGAGGACGATGCAGCTCATTCCCGATCCATCGATCATGGTCGCACCATGCTCGCATACTGTGGACATCCCATTGCCGCCACAAACAACCTGTGCATGGCATTTCTTCCATTGCCGCGATTGCCTCGAACGTTGGGTCGCGGTGCGTCATGCCGCCTCCAATACAAGCCCAGCATCGACACGCTTCCACCATTCTTGGCGCGCTTTGCCGATTTGCAACGGTGTGCAGACTGAGAACAGCGCGTCGAGTATGTCCAAGGCGCGCTGAATATCGGACAAATGCGCGACGTGCCTGGTTCTGAGGTGCATAACGGCATCCTGGCCGAGCTTGATTTGCTCGATGTGCGCCGCGTTGTTGCCTACGCTCTCGGCCAGGATCAGCGCGTAATCAACCGCGTTCCCGAGCCGTGTGAGTGTGTCGTCGTCGCGTGCGCCGCCTTGGGCCAGAATCAGCGCTTCGCGGGCTTGCAATAGCAGTGTGGTACGGTTTCCTTCGTCGGCAGTCTGGAAGGCCGTGGCGATGATTCTGGCGTTGCCGAGTTTCGACCAGCGGGAGCGAAATGGTTTGGCGCGTTTGCTCATGCGAGTGCTCCAAACGTAGCAATCAGCGCGGCGTCGGCCAAGGCTTGGCCCTCTCCCTTCTTGCCCAGCGCGCTCCATGCCGGCCACAGTTGGATTGCCCGGCTGCGTGCAGCGTCTTTGTCGGAGCCGATCAGGCCTGCGGCCTTTTTCCAGGCCTGCGGGCGGACGTAGGTCATGGGGATATGCAAAGCCGCCAGCAAGCCTTCCACGGCCCCGCATGCGTGCCCGAAGCTGAACATGGACGCACTGCCGTTGCCGGGCATGGCGTGGACGAGTTCGACGTAGGCGTGAACAGGATCATGAGTTGGGAAGAAGTGCCGTAACTCAGCGCAGTCAACTCGCTTGGACTTGCCCACCGTAATCGTCGGCATGCGCATCCACTCAATCGGCTCGTTGCAGTCGAGAAGCACGATGGCGCCATTGATGCCTGGGTCGATGCCGAGAATCATGTCGGCACTCCTTCTATGCTTATGCCGCGCTCTTCGTACTCGGCCAACTCTCGCCGCTTGACACGCGCTGCCGCGCCGCGCACGAATGCGATGGCATCGTCCAGGCTGGAATTCTCGATGCCGTCCATGTCGATCTGCATCTCAAGGTCTGTGGTCGCCAAGCATCGACCGGTGTGCGGGTCGTAGAGTGTCCCTGTGACAACATCAGCGAGATAGCTATCCTTGCGGATCGAAAGCCGCGCAAAGATGCGCCCGCGTGCTGAGATGTAGCCGGAAACACGCATTGCGGCGTATACGCCACTTTGCGGAGGGTTGGCGGTGAGATACCGTATTGCCGAGGCAGTCATGCAGGTTTTAGTTTCGGCGAGGATACTCATGGCCTCCCTCCAAAGATTTCCGATCCTATCTCCGGCGCTTTCCGCCCTGCTGTCGCCCAGATCATCGGGTCGAGGCGCGGCGCGAGTTCTGGATAGACTGGTCGTTTCTGCGGTTTCGGCTTTGGCGTGTATGGCAGATTCTTTTTCTTCGCGCGAATCTTTTTAATACTGGCATTCGTGCATTCGTGCTTGCGTGCCTGGTAGCGGCCTGCGTATTCGGCATATTCGCGTTCTTCGGGTGTCTGAGGCATGCCAAGCGCGAAAGTCTTCGTCAAACGACAGCTCCCATCGACGTTTTTCATCATCACGCGCCGACAGCGCACCAATTCAGAAGCGCAATAGCGGTTCAGCGTGCCGGATGCGAGGTCATAGCTGATGTCGCCGAGCTTGAGTTCTCGGATCGCGCGGAATTCGTGATGCGAGAGAAGCGAAAGAATGCGGGAAGATTTGCTGTCAGCGTGTTTCACTTTTTTCTCCTTCAATCGAACGAATGGCATCGGCGCAATCGAATGCTTCCGAGTCTTCGCGTCCAGGCCCATGCTTTGCAAATCCAATTTCTTCGCACTTCTTCGCACTGTCTATTAGAGCGCGCTTATAGCCTTCCGTAAATGCAAGCCTGACGCCAGCGCGAAACGCAGCGGACGACGAAGTATTTCTGTTATGCGCAACGCCCTGCCAGTACCGTATGTCAGCGCGGGATGGGTGCATGCTCATTGGCTTTCTCCTTCAATGCGCGGATGGCTTGCGCGCAATCGTTGCAGGCTTGGTCATAATCCACGCTGCTGCTATCACCGTTCCATTCGTGATCGCACACTTTCGCCGCTTCTTCCAGCGCCTGTTCGCGTGCCCAGGATGCGGCGAGTTGGGCAACCTTCCGGTCATACGCAAAATGCCAGTCGTCAGATTGCGTCAGGGTTTCTTCTACATGACGGGAAGCCTCGAGCTGCCATTGATAAACCATTTCATCAGTCAACGGGGTTTGTGTCGCGCTCATGGCTTCTCCTTGGTGTCTGGCAGGGTGGCGCGCACTTCCTCTATCAAATCAACATCGATGCGTCCCGCATCCATGGCATGAGCACACTTGCGGAGCAAATTAAATAGCCTATCCCGCTCGGCCTTGAGCGCGTCGATCTGCGCCTGTGCGTCTGGTGGCGTGTAATCCAGACCCAGCTCGCGGACGTTCTCGGCCATGCGGTCGAGTGGGGACTCGCGGGGGTCTTGCGCTGGCGGCGTGGGGGCGGCGGCGAGAACTTGATTCCATGTTTCTTGCCAACGCTCAGGACGCCATCCTCCGTAGTTAATCGCAGCTTGCAGCATCTCCGGTGTCCACTTGCTTGGAACCATAACCCATTCGGTCTTGTCGGTCATATCATCCTCTCTCGGTTGCTTTGTTCCAGATCCGGTTCAGCGTTTCGTCCTGCGGGCCGGTCAGCGTGCGCCCGTGCTCGAGCTGGCGCCGGATCGAGTCGATGAAGCCGGCTTCCCACTCGCTCAGCCGCGACTCGCGTGCTTCGCAGTCGGCGACGAGCTGCATGGCTTCGTCGGTGGTGGTGGTCACGTTTCGATCCCCCTACTGCATGTCTCGACCGGGATGCTTGGCATGCCCTGCTTGGCCAGCCGCTGGACCTGCCGCGCGCTGATGCCGAACTCGGCGGCGAGCTGCTCAGTGGTGAGCATCGTCACTTGTCGGCCTCCGGGCTGATTTGTTCGCCCATCGCCTTGGCAATGGCAGCGTGTGCCTTGCATCGCGCTTCGCTATCCTTGAGTGTGCTTGGCGTCTTGGTGAACTGCTCCACCATCAGCATCAAGGCTTCCAGCAGATCGGGCGCGGCGGCGATCAATCTGGCGTCTGGACCATCGAATCCGCCGTTCGGGAAATTTAGATCAGGATGGCCATCCGGCTGCTTGCACGCATAGAGCACGTTTCCATCGCCCATGTTGTTGCCAATGCGTCGATAGCTGCAACTTGTCTGCACGATCCATGGTCCAGGCGTGTGCTTAGGATTGCTCATGGTCGGCCTCCATCGCGTCGCGGATAGCTTCGGCGCAATCACTGGCTGTCATCGGGTTGTCATAGTTGTTCACGCCGTCAACGATCTTCGCCGCTTCCTCCATCCCCGCCTTGCGCCCTGCGGCGAATGCGAGCTTGGCGAAGCAGGGAAGATCAAGCGTTTTTGTACCGCCAGTGGCCTCTTGGTGCCACGCGTCTAGCTGCTCTTGGCTAGGCTCTTTCGTTGGCTCAGTCATGACCTTCCTCCGTTTGCCGCGCGCGGCGGAACATGATCTCGAACTTCGCGTCCTCCAGCGCACTGATGACGTTGAGCACGTTGGCCCCCGCGCTCCAGCGGCGAGCCGTTCCGTTGTCGCCGTCGGCAACGAGCACGCACCAGTTGAACTTCCCTGCCTTGGCGTCAGCCAGCGCCTCCTCCAAGACCTCGATGACGGACTGGCGCTGCTCGTCGCGCTTGGTGGTGAGCTGCAGGGTGACGGGCCGTGCCCGAAGGCTTTTCTCCTGAAGATCAGCCAGCTTCATTATCTGTTCATCAGTCATGGCTTTGGCTCCTGTCATGCTTTCTCTCCCTTGCACTTGGCGAGAACACTGGAACTGCGAAGCAAAATCTCATCAGCGTCATGTACCGCTCGGCGCCCTAAAACGTTGTGCAACGCGCTATGCGTGCTTTCCAGCGCCTCCACAAGTTCGTCGTACAGATCAGCGCGGCGTTTCTGCTCGGCGGCTGCGGCTTCTTTCTCGGCAATGCGCTCAGCCGCTAAGTCGAGTTCATCGGCCATTTGCGCCATCTCCTCATCATCTTGGCTTACATATCCGCCAGCTTCATCTTCGCTGATCTGCGGGTACGTTTGTAGTTGACCACGCAGCAATTCCGCCGCGCGTTTGAATTGATCTGCAGTCATGCTGCAATTCTCCACCGTTGGGTTTCTGCTTCGACTTCATCAAGGAATTGAGCGACCTCTGATTCCAACTTAGCGATGTAGATCTCATCGCGCTGGATGCGGCGCACGATCAGTTGAAGATGCTCGGGAAAATCTGGATTGAACGAGACAAAATCGCACCACTCGCGCTCGCAGATCCATAGTTGGCCCTGAATCTGAGCTGTGTACTCTGGCGGCTCGGCTTCGAGCTTGAGATAGTCCAAATGTGTGGCAAGTGTTGGGCACTTGATCTCCAGCGCGCCAACAGCATCGATCAAGCCATCGGGCGATGCGCCAGCCTGCAGCGTTCGATGCTGGATGAATCCGACTTCCTCGACCACGTTTCCGGTTTCGGCCTCATAGGCCAGTCGCGCCAGCGGTTCGCGTTCGACACCTTGCTGCATGGCGGCGTTACTGAATGACTCCAGCGGCTTTCCGGTCAAGCGTTCGACCACCAGGCGAGCGCGGTAGTTGCGCCGGCCAGCGGCCTCACCGCCGTTCTTGAGCTTCGCCAGGACATCCGCAAAGTTGCTTGCCGTGGCCTTTCCTAGACGCGCTGCAAACCAAGACTCTGAGCGTTGTTCCATGGTCATGCATCCTCTGGCTGCGTAGTTGCATCAGCATCCACCGTGCGCGCTTTGTCCGCAGCTTCTGCGGCCTCTTTGAGGCTGGCATGCATGTGTGCCAGAGCCTGCCGTTTTTCCTTGCCTGCAGCCTTCCACCATGCGGCGTAGGCGTCTACGCCACGGGAAGCCGCTTCGGTTGCTCCGGCGATCAGTTCAGGATCAACCTGCGGCGGCGGTACATCATCGATACCGAGCGTTTTTCCTTCCAGCTCCTCGGCGGTGTTTTGCGCGCCAAGTTCAGGAAAGGCGATACGCAAAGCCTGCGCAGCGGCGCACTTGGCAAGCTGTCCACGCGGACGTTTAGCCCACATCGAATTCGGGGCAATGCTTTTTTCTTTGCCCCCTTTGACCGCGTAGTTCTCGATCCAATATTCGCGGGCTGTGAATTCGGCGACGATGCCGTTTTCAAGTGCGCGCTTGACTGTGACACGAGCCCATTCTGGATAGGTGATGGTTACGCCGCCAATGTTTTCCGTCTTGTCAGGTCCGAACTCTGGTTCGGTCATGCCAGCAAATTGCCCCGTGCGCGAGGCTTGCGTGCGGTAGAGGCCAACGCCAGGCATCACGACATCGCGCATCTGACCCGCCTTACCATCCCACATCGGGACGATGTGAACAGGCTTGAGCATCGGATCAAGTCCAGCGGCTTTGCAATAGTCCAAAACGAGATAAACGGATTCGTCTTGGGCACCAGGATAGAGGGAGTTTTTGAGGACTTGGACGAGCGCGTTTTCGTCCAAATCTCGTTTGATGAGGTTGCTCACTTTTGTTTCTCCTTCAGCTTGTCGAATGTGCTGCGTTCGATGGATTTGAGTACGGATTGCTCCGGCAGCGGCCAAGCCTTCGATTCATCCAACTCGAACGGATAGATGACCGGCTCGACTTCCCACGCTCGCGGATCACGTTTGCGCTCGGCAGCTTCACGGTATTGGCGGGGCTTGCTCACGACGCCCTCCATTTCGACGGCGCGCCCTCGATGACCAAACCGCCCCAGCCGCGAGCCCTCAGATAGGCCCTCAGCCATTTGCGCTGCATCGCAGGCTCGCGCCAGAGCTTCCTGGCGGTCTTGCGCAAACAAAGAAGGCTGCGCGGCTCGTCAATGATTTTCATGGTCGATCTCCGCAATCTCGAAACAAGTCCAGGCCGACGGAATCGAGAACATCAAGCCCTCGACCCATCCGATCAGGTGATGAACGGTGTTTCCGTCCATCGCACTCGCAAGCCGTGTGCTGCAGACAACCACCAGTCCGACGCAGACGCAGCCGGCGAATTTCCAGGCCATCATGGTTCGATCTCCGTATATAGAGCAACCTTGTCGGCCACGCAATCCAAGATGTGTTGGGCTCGAAGATTGCCGCGCCGCGCCTCGTCAATCACGAAAAGCGCCAGGTCAACATCGGATGGCCCATTGCCGAAATCCAGGTGCTCAAGTAGGGTTTCGGCGGTCGGAAAGCGCAGGAAATCCGCTCTGGCCTGGGCGCGTATAGCATCCTGCTTTTCGGCCATGTCGATCATGGAGTCGTAGGCGCGCGTTGCTTGGGATAGTTGATAGTCAGACATGCTCATGTTCAACCCCCGAAGATGAGATAGGCCAGCGCCACACCGAGCGCCACGGCCACCGCCCAGAACAGCGCACCCTTGATCCCGATGGGCGTGCGCCGGTCGTCGTAGTGGCCCATACAGGCGCCCGTACAGCGGCGTCCCTGGTCGCATTGATCGCAATGCATGCTCATGCTGTTTCTCCCGCGGTGATCTTCGAGCGATCGGCGTCCATGGCCAGCATGGCCACGGCATCGTCCAGCGCCTGTTCCTCGGCCTCGGCAACGCGCCAGCGCAGATCCATCTGCAGGCAGCCGCTGACTTCAAGAGCGTCCCGGAATCCTCGAATCCATATCAGGCGCTTATCGAGTGGCCGCCATTGCTGGGCTTCCCACAGTCGCTCAAAATATTCAAGTCGATCTGCACTCATGGCAGCCTCCAGACAAGTTGCAGACCGATAACAGCGGCACCCTTCATCACTGGCGGAACAGCAAGAATGTTGACGCCCCAGGACTTCGCTCTGTACGCGGCTTCAAAGGCGCCGATCACGGGAAACGCATAGCCAGTTGCAGGACCACCGACCACGCCGAGTGAAACCGAACCCACATGCACGGGCAGGAATCCGACCATGGCGTAATTGGTTTCGCGGTAATAGCTGTTGCGGTACGTTCCGACCGCGAACTGCCAGTCGCCAGCGTCAGCCTCGATGCCAATGCCGGGGTTTGACTGGTTGAAGCCGCGATCTGGAAAGTGCTGGCTGATAGTCATCACATCGAGCCAATAGGTCGGGGAGGCCCAGGCATGCGCGGACCATCCAGCGCAAAGCGCTAGAATCAACAAGTACGACAGCCAGAACTTGCCAGCGGTAGAAAGCAGATAGCGTTTCATGTTGTCCCCTCAATCGAGCGTCAGCCCGCAGTCATGTGTGAGCCAGTGCGCATAGGCGCGTCGAATGGCCTGCATGCGCTCGGCGTAGTCGGTGATGTGTGAAAAGCGGGTCATGGCATCACTCAGAAACGCGGGACAGCGCGACTTGCATCAATAAGTGATATTCGCGCCCGATCTTGGAATCTGCGCCGTGCTTTTGTTCGACGGCGGCTAAGA
>JAEHJW020007237.1_pt1 | contig 34970 bp, 52 predicted proteins | sample 9271431 | NCBI WGS metagenome assembly JAEHJW02 | reverse complement strand
ATCGTGTTCTGGATCAACGCCACGGCGATGCCATGCACGTTCCCGCTGGCCGTCTTTCGCGGTGCGGTTTGGCCGCTCGCTTGGGTTGGCATCATTCGCGGGCGACCGCTACCGATGGATTAAGGAGGGCCAGATGGCCGAAACACCACGCACGACACTTACCGATGGGCGACAGGTCTACCCGGAGCATCGGAACATCATCAAGGAAGGCGAACGTGCCGGTCAGCAGCAGGATTATGTAGTCCTCGCCGAAGAAGAGCGCGCCAAGGGCTTTGTCAGGCCGGTGCGTCGGTCATACAAGCATCTGAAATGCGGCGGTGTGACCGTGATGGGGCAGACGCTTGCTGAAACCTATGCCCGCGATCCGCACTTCTACAGCGGCACGTTTTGCTGCCATTGCGGCACGCATTTCCCAGTCGGCGAGGATGGCGAGTTCGTGTGGGCCGGCACTGACGAGAAAGTCGGAACATGACTACATCCAAGTCTCCAATTCGCAAGATAAAGGCCCAGGCCGATAACATGGCGCGCATCCTCAAAGCGATTGAGCGAGGTGAGAAGGTCGCGGCCGATCCTGCCGGCAAGATCGCCGCTGCGCTGGCGCGCGGGCTGGTCAAATTCGGCATCGTGATGCACGACAAGATCATCACGGTAGAAATGCCAACTTCGACCATCCGCGAAACGAGTGAGGCCGGAATATCGGCCTACATCGTGAACTATATGCGCGGCACCGAGCCGAGCATCCAGTAAGGGAGCCGAAGATGATACTAGTTCGAACATCGCTACAGCCCAGTTCAGTGCACGGCTTCGGTGTGTTCGCATCCGAGAAGATTCCAGCGGGCACACTTGTGTGGAAGTTCCACCCGGCAGTCGATCTTGTGATAGCCCATGCGACTATGGTGGGGTTGCCGGTTGCCACTCAAGAGTTCATTCATTCGCACGCTTATCTTGATAGCGAGACAAGGGTCTACATTCTCTGCGGAGATTTGGCAAAATTCTGCAACCATGCCTCCGTCCCTAACACAACGGTTGTCGATGATCCTGACAGTCCCTATCGCGGTGATATAGCTGCGCGTGACATCGAAGTCGGTGAAGAACTGACCACGAATTACGCGGAATTCGATGCCGAGTGGGCTATCAAACTAGAAGCCGCGAAAACGGCATAGACAATGGAGTAGATCATGACAAGTGATTACGAACGCGGGTTTGAAGAATGCCGTAGGCAGTGTTTGGCATATGCGCAAGAGCGCACTGTTTCAAAATCTGTTTTGCGGCCAGCGCTCGGCGCCATCGATGATGCGTTTGGATCTGAAATGGCAAGCGAACACGAATGGTTCAGCAAAGGTCGCGTCAGCTCCGCAAAGAAGATTGCTGAGGACATCGCGGCCATGAAATGCCCCGATCAGGACGGCGGCGATGAACCCGATCTTGGGGGTGAATTTCCCGGAGATGCCTTCCAGTGTGGCCAGCAATAAAGGAGCCTAAATCTTTTTTGGTTCCGTCACGCGCCATCCAGGTATGCGATGGTCGCCCTCTTCAACATCGGCTGATTCACACTTCCCGCGATCACTGAGTTTTGTGGCTGCCCAGATGACGGCGGCAGTATTGTCCCATATATCGATATTTTCCTTGAGCACGGTGAGGATTTCGGGAGCGGTGAATAGCCGACCTGGACGCTTCTTCAGGATAGCGAGAACGTGCGCTTCCGAGACATCAAGCGGCGGAGATTTGGGAGGCAGCGCGGACGAATAATCCGGGATTGGGCGCTGGTATTTCTTGGCCATGGTCAGGCGCACTGGTGTGCCCTCTTTCGTCTCTGTGCGCGCGTGGACTTGTCACGGCCGAGAACGATATAGACCTTGGCACCCGATTCGCCGACTTCGGCAGGCTCGCGGCGCGTCAGGATATAGCGGAGCTTGTTGATCAGAATCGGCTGGCCTGGCGTGTATTCGGGACGGTCCTTGGCTTCGAGTGTGAGTACTTCGCAGATGGGAATGTCCATGTGTCCTTGGACGGTGATGGGAGGGCGAGGATTGCGGGTGGTCTGACGTTTCATGGCGGCTATTCCTCAAGTTCACAGACGAGAGTATGCACCTTAGCTGGCACCAGATAGTGGTCCCCATCGAACCAGTGACAGAAACCGACCGTGCCGGCATCGCACTGGAAGATGCCTCGACCGCGCAGCCAGATCACGAAGTCCGTTAGCCACCATCTAGGCGTCTGCATCCCTTTCTCCGTTCCGAGCATATAGCGGTTCCAGCACCAGTTACCGACACAGTTCTTTGAAGATTGAACTGGAAATTTCTTTCCTGCGAGCCGGATTGCACCATTGATTTCGTTGAAAGCATAGCCAGCACCGAAATTGCTTGCCGAGAACTCTGCGATGCCGATTTGAAGCATCGTTGCACGACCAGCGAAGATGCCATTGTCAGGATCATTGCAGGCAACATCAAGATACAACACAGTCGACCCTCCTCAGAACGCCACCACGAGACTTCTCCGCCATCCATTGCAGATCGCGTTCATCTCGTGCGTGTGGTCAGTATCGCCCGGCCGCGTGACCTGCGCGCAGTGACCCCAGTAGTGCGGGATAACGCAGGCGCGGCGGTCCTGTGTGGCGATCCCGCGGTTTTGGTAGCAGAACGCTGCCAAATCCTTTTCCGAATAAAATACTTCGTGCAGCACAGGTCGGAAAGTGTGGTCAACGATGAACGACCCCGGAGCCGGATGATCGAAATCCGGGGTGCCGCAGGCGGTGAGCACCAGGCATGCGGCAAGCGATGTCAGAATGATCTTCATTTTGGATTTTCCTCGCTGATTGTGGGCAATTCGTCCTTCGAATTTATCACAGCCTCGGCTGCGGCGATCCTGGCTGGCAGCCGCTCGAGCAGCCGGACCCGCGCCTCGCAGACCTGCTTCTGCCATTTCACGGCCTCAAGAACCTCCTCGATCGACGGCAGGAAGGTGCAACTTGCCCGTAGGGCTTTGCAAGCCGCCTCCAGCGCCGCCCGGGATGCGCCGACCCCGGCCACGTCCATGGCCAGCATTTTGGAGAAGACCTGCATGTTCTGGTCCTTCCGAGGGGCAAAGCTACCCAGCAGGTTGTCCAGCAGCACGGCGAACTCCTTGGGCGTGGGCTTGGCCTCCAAGGCCGCTACAAGGGCCGTCACCTCCCCGTTGGCCACCGCCGCTGCCGCGACCGCGTGCCGGGCTTGGACGGCCTCCCGGGGCGCCTCACGCCCCATCTGCCATATCCCCGTCACCTCAAGGGCCCTTGAGAGCGCCACAGCGCCCTCTACAGGCCGGTACGGGGTCAGGCCGGTTCCTGTCACCGGAGCGCCTCCTCGATGCCCTCCAGCAACCCCTGACGGGCCGCCTCGCGGCTATTCAGGGCTGGGGCGCCCCCGGGCGCGTAGCCGCCTTCCAAGATTTTGGTGAAAATCCTTGGAGTCGCGATGAACTCGATGTCGACCCGCCAGCCTTGGTGGGAACCGCTCGTTGGGATCGGGCCGCCAAGATGCTCGGACGCCGCCGCTGTCCGCAGTGCGGCGCGCCAGCCCTCCAAGCCGACTTCCTTGAGCCGGGCCGACACCGCCCGTCGGCGCGCGTCCGTGAGTTTCACGCACTTGGACCATTTGGGGCATCGGGGGGCGATCTCGTTGTAGGCTTCGACGGCCAAGTCGATCTCGGAAACTGGCTCGGGAACGAGCAACCCCAGCCCTGACGGTTCAGATGACGGTTCTAATGGCGGTTCAAGTGACGGTTCTTCTATATGCATTCTACCAGGTGGAATATTTTTTCCATCTGCTGAGTGGAACTTTCCACCTGCAGGTGAAAACTTTCCATCTCGTGGAATGGCTTTTTTCATCTTTCCACGTCGTGGAATCACGGTTTCCCACCCAGGGATATGAAGTTGAAATCCGGGCAGAGTGTATCCTTCAAACTGGCAATCTACCTCGTGTAGAAGTCCCAATTTTTTGAGCGCGGCTAGGTGTTTATAAACCGTCGATTGGCCTAATTCCGTGTGCAGAACCATAGTTTCGATGGATGGCCAGCCGATCCCTTCTTCGCCGGCATTATCGGCAATTTTGACTAAGATCAGCTTGGCGGCGGGGGATCCTGTCCGCTGCTTCATGGCCCAACTGACGACCTCGCCGCTCATGACAGCACCGCTCTCGCAGGAATCGATATCATGCCAGCCATCCTGAGCCGGACCCACAAAATCTTCGGGGAGCTTTCTGGGTGACTTTCACCGTTGACGAATATGAGCCCTTTTTTCTCCAAGCGCCGAAGCGAAGATCGCGCTCGCTTTTTGGAGCAATGCATCTTTTTAGCCAGCCATTCGACCGTAAATGCGACGGAAAAATCATGGGCGTTGTCGCCCAGAAACATCAGCGCGAGCTTGGCCACAGGTCCAACCTCTTGGTCCATGGCCCAACCAAATTCGGTGCAACTCATGATTTTCTCCTAAAACGGCAATTCGACGTCGAGCGTCGTCATGGCGCCGGCCTCGTTGCGGATTGCGGATGATTTTTCATCAATGAAAACATCGTGGTAATCGGCTTCGCCACCGGAACGGTTCTTCAGGACCGCAACGCTGAGAACACCGATGAGCGCGTCGTATTCACCAATGGCGACGGTGCGCTGCTCCTCGTTCTTGGCCTGCTTGATCTTCTCGCTGGCATAGCGGATGAGGCGGACAAGGCCGATGACGACGTCGGCATCCTGTTCGATTGAATTATGAATAACAATATCATTGGCAACAAAGTTGTGATGGGGGGGGACGGTTGCGTCGAACACATCCTCAATCCCAACATATGTTATAGCGACAATTTCATCCCAATAGACGTCCGACGTCGAAAGATTTTTAAGCTTATCGTCGCGCAACACTGCGGCAATTAGCTTTAGCTTTTGACGGGTTGGTCCATATTTTAACATGCTCGATCCACTATATTGAACGCCTATCTGTGCCGCTAAATTGCGCCAAGAGATACCTGCTGCTTCTTTCGCATTGCGGATAATTGATCGCCACACGTCTTTTGGAATGACGTCAGTATTGGGGGCAGCGACAATATTCTTGAGAGCACTTAGAATAGCGGGGATTATAAGACCTCGCGCGCCATTACATCCGACGATCTCCAGGAATTTGATTTGAGGAATAGCGCCTTGAATGACGACCCAATAAATCGGACGATATTTTTTTTGTATTTTTATTTTCAAGCTGGACCAAATTCCAAGCCTAAGAAGAAGATGCATAACTCCTTCCGCGAGAGATGCACTAGTAGAGCAGTAATATATTGAAGCCCCATTCTTGCGGCCAATATTTTTTGTCCATGAAATATTGCCATCGGTAGCCCACAAGTGTCGAAGGAAGTGCGAAATAGACTCATCGTCTCCTCCGAAAACCGCATCCGGAATGCGTTTGTCGTATGAATGAACCGAATCAATACCAAGGCTTAAAAACCAATTAGTAATTGGGTGCTTTCGCCCGGGAGCAAGTCTGAATGGAGAAGGCAAATAAGAGTGCCACCAATTTCCCTGTTTCACGCGACGGGGAACAATCCCAAAAATGGACGCGGCGGCAGATTCTACGACAGAAAGGTTTTCTTGGTCAGCGCTTGTGTAATGGATAGGCTGCCCTGGCAACACGCATCCATCTCCGAGCAGATGGGCCAGCAACGTCAGTTCGTCTCTAGAAAGAGATTTCTGCGCTAAGCCTATTTTAATTTCGCGCGCAACTGCGATCTTTGTGCCGCAAATCAATGTATCCAGCCTGCGCCATCCATCAATCGTTAGGAACGGATGATTTGCAGACGCTTTAATCTTTCTTCCGCTTCTTGTTTCAAGGACGAAAACCTTTTTTCTCCCGCTAAAAAAGAACTTTTTTGCGATCACTTTCCGAAGTTTATACTTTTCATCGAGCGTGAATATCGGGACATCTTTTTGCCCAACCAAGTCTTTGATTGCGCACCGGGTTCCCGTATCTGCCCGAACTATAAGCGTATCTCCTGTTACGCAGCCGCCTTCGCGGAAGTCCTGCATGCGAGGACGCTTGTCCTCTCGCTCTTCGATGCTGCGGTTGAGCTGGGACAGAATTAAGATGGTCCAGCCAAGCTCTTTCGCCAATTCCTTCAGGCGCTTGGTGATGATGGTCTGCTCTTCGGTGCGATTGGCGCCGCGGCGCAGGTTCTGGACCGTTACAAGCTGAAGATGATCGATGATCAGAAGCCGATGGCCAGAATATTTGCGCGCGCGCCGCCGGCTGTTCGCCTCGATCCATTCAAGCGTCATGCTGGCAGTGAAGAGATCGATCGGCGCCCATTCCGCTAGACGCCGGGCCGCCATGGCCAGCCGCTCGACGGACGCATCATTGGCCCGAAGCTGAATGAAATCCCGATAGGGCATCGGCTTCAGGTGCTCGGCCGCGCACCGGTCGTAATCCACCTCGCAGGCAATGCGAGCGGCGAGCTGGTCCAGCGTCATTTCCGGGCAGTAATAGTCGGACGGCATGCCTTGCATCGCGACATTGCGGGCGATGTTTGTGGCCAGCTGCGACTTGCCCATCCCCGGCCGCGCGCCGACAAACCAGATGTCGCCAGGCATGAGCGCGCCAACGTGCCGGTCGATGAAGTCTATGCCGGTCCTATAGCCATGAACCTTTGTGCCGGCCTGATGTTCCTCGATCTTCCTCCCAAGGCCATAGATGGCGTCCGAAGCACCTGTCGGCCGGCGCCGCGCGCCTTCCCGAGTGCCATCGACAATCTCGCCCAGAATATCAGCCGCGCGGTCTGTGATTGCGGCTGTGGATTCGACTTGTGGCCCGTCGCCTTGAGCAGCGATCAATTCCTCGCCCAGCTTTATCAGGGCGCGACGGGCGGCGAGATCCTTGAGAATGCGACAATATTCTCTGACTGGTGCGAATGAAGAGGCGCTATCATGAAGGGCGCAAAAATAGCTGCGGATGTTCAGTTCTTGCGCAGCCGGATCGTTCTTCATGACCGCGTGCAGGATCTTCGGTGTGACCAGCCCTTCTGTTCGAAGAACAGCAATCATCTCGTATATGCGCTGGTGGAAAGGGTCGTAGAAATGCGTCTGGTCGAGCACTTCCGAGATCGTGTCGATCAGGTCGTTCTCAAGGAGCATGCTGCCGAGGACTTGCTGTTCGAGCTCCGTATCGAACGGCAGGTAGTCCTTGGGCTTTCCGACGCTCATGCGCGCGGCCGGCCGAAAAAAAGGTGTGATGGTGACGTCATGGATTGTGCCCTGTTCAAGAAATCGGCCGGGCCAGGAACAGGGCGCTGCGCACTGGTCCCGGCCTGATCCCTACGCTGCCGGCAGCAACTCCGGCCCGCACAGGATTGGCGCGAGTCGAAGAGGAAAGCAAGAGATTTTTACAGAAGCGTTCCGGCCTTCGGCGTCACGAACCGTCGGACGTCGTCGCGACATGACAGGCGCGCCTTGGTTCCTGGCGGAATCGGGCGCACAACGGCTTCGCTCTGCCATTCCTTGTCGTAGATGAACCATGCGTAGGCCGTCGCGGTGCCAGCTTCGGGCTTCCACGGGCCCAGATGCATGGCCACACGCTCTACGAAGGGAGCGAAAATGCTAAGGCCATGTGGGCTTTCGAAATTGAGTTGGTAGCGATCCGGGGTCTCGAGGAACGCCAAGCGCTGGATGATGGCCACGCCGCGACGCGCCCGCTGCAACCCGAGCCGGACAAATTCCGATGCTGATGCAAACGGCGGGTTGGTGATGATCCAATCAACGTCTGGAGCGCCGACGGTGTCCAAAAGAAAGTCGAATGTGAAGGCCGTGTTTGGTCTTTCGGGACCTTCCTGCAGCTGAATATCGCTGGCGTGCACAAGGGGAATGGTCTCGCCGAGGCACGCGGCCATGATGCCGTCCGCGCAACAAGGTTCCCATGCCGTCGCCGCATCCGGATGAATGTGCTGGATCAATTCCGCGCCGGCACGGGACGCGAATGGTGGTGTCGCAAACCATTCTAACTGTCGCCACCGAGCTCGCTCTGGGGTGTCCGCATCCACTTCTGCCGGAGCGTGATCTTCGCCAACAGCGCGAGAAACCTTAGCCATGGAGCCCGGCCCAACTTTCTGCATCTCGCCGTGCATCTCGCAACAGGCGATATTCTCCATTGTAGAAGGGAAGCGCGGTGCCGCCGGTGCGCAGAAGGAATCTCCCGCGTCGCTCTCGCTCGATGAGGATCGTCCCGCGCGGCCCGGAGATGATGTAACCCCGCATCCCGTGCTTCTTCAGACCTTTGCGGGACGCACTCATTTCGGCTTACGGGGCCGGCGCGCGCGAGCCCGCTTGGCAGGCGCGGCGGCAAATAGCGGGGTGATCTCGTGTGCTGCGGCTGGATCGTGCCCCTCCAGCACGGCTATGGCGATGCAAAGCGCATCGCTGGCGTCCTTGGTTGGGCACCTTTTCCCTCGATCAAGGCATGCCTGCCAGACCGCCTGTTTGGCCGCTTCGCTCTCACGCGGACAGTCAGGGCCGAGCAGCAGGCTACGAGCCGCGCTTTCCTGGATCACGCGTACCGGCAAAGTGTGGTCTTCGGCCACCTCATGCAGCAGATAGAAGGCTCCGAATTGGGGAATGAGGTTGTTCGGGGTGTCGAGCATCCCGCCGCCCTTGCGCCCATAGCGGACGAACGGCCGCGCCACGCCGATCAAGTCCGGGCGAAATTCATCTATGAGATCGTGGAATTTCCGGCGCAGGATGTGCGCCGATCGACCAAGCGGCCACCAGGCATCGAAAAGCTGGCAGCAGCCGGCGTGTAAATCTGTACCGCCGGCCACTCCATATCCGAGCGATTTACCCAGATCGATGCCAAGAACCGTCGTCACTGCTTGGTCGTTTCGGCGGTGACCGCCATCCGTTCGCGGGCCGCGCGAAAGAGGGGCGTATCCTTGATGCCCTCGCAGGCTGCCATGACCTCATCGAACGCCTCCACATCGGACTGCTCGGCTTCCTTGCGCCAGTCTTCCAGCTTCTTCATCCGGCGATGGTGCGTATAGACCATGGTCAGAGTCTTGCGGCTGTGGCCGGTCTTGTTGGCATAGGCCTCCTTGATGTTGCTGATATCGACTGCGAACTCGCCATTGAGCTTTTCCTGGTCGTCCTTCTTGGCATCCATTTCTTCGAGAAAGTCTGCTAATTCCTGACGCAGCTTGGTCAGGTTGCTGGGCTTCAGAACCTTTGGCTTTTTGTCTTCTTTGGCGGCCTTTCGTCCTGTTTTACCGAGATTCTCTTCCGTGTCGTCCGTCATGTGATCCTCACTGTTTTCGGGGTTTGGCCGGAGATTTGAACACCTTCGCGGAGGCCCGGCCGGCCTCGCGGAACTGGTGGAATTGCTGGGGATGAGCTTTGCGCCATGCCGCGGCATGATCGGGAGACGTGACCGCGCCGCGCGTCGCTCCTTCGATCCTGAACAGCGTGGAGGCTTCCGGGAGCGCCAGCCCGCGCTCGAGCGCAGAGAATGTGCCGATGGACACGCCGCAGAAAGCGGCAGCTTCGGCCACGGTGAATTTCTTGGAACGGCGCCATGTGATCAAAAGCATGGACAATTTATGAGACTGATTTGCCGAATCCGTCAATCGAAAGATTCGGGCGCTCCATATATGGCCGGAAAATTCGTGTGCGGAAAGCCTTGCAATGGCATGGGAGGCTGTGCTATCGCTCCCATGTACCGAGTTGAACGCGCCGGGCCGAATATGGCAAACCCGTCGCCCCACACTTCTTCGCGAGGTATCATGAAATACATCCCTCTTTATCAGCCGAGCGCGCCGCCGCGGCCCCATTTTCTGAAGGCTTGGGCCAGATGGGCGCTTCTCGTTGCCATTGGCATTCCGGCCATATTTTATGGCACTAGAGCGTTCTTCTGGCTCGTCGTGGAGATCGCAAAAATGCTTCCCACAGGCGGGATTCTGCCATGAAGCCAATCCCCCTAACGGACCTGATACGCCGGGCATCCCAAGCGCTGAATGTGGCTTACATGGGACGGGAACCGCCTGCTACCCTCACGCAATCCTTGGTGCTTCGCGGGCTCGCGAAAAGCGGCCCTCTGAACCAAGTCAAGCTGATCGAAATCACTGGTGTTAATCGCTCGACGCTTTCGGAGATGCTTCGGCGCATGGCGGCGGCCGGGCTGGTGACGGCAAGCCGGCTGGAGAAGGACCGGCGCAACATCATAGTCTCGATCACGCCCCGCGGCCGTTCGGTCTTGCTGAAGGTGGACCGTACTCTTTCCGAGGCCGAGGCGCGGATCATGGCGCTGGTACCATCGGACCTTCGGACACTCTTCCGAAAGGCACTTCAGGCCATCGCGGAAGGGGCCGAAGCATGAGCCGCAAGGTTGAATTGGAGGCGCTGGTGAGGGCGGCAAGCGAATATCTGGCGACGAACCCCGCGTTTCGGCTTCGCCCTGTTGGTGGTGCCGGCAGCATCGCCAGACTGAGGCAGGAAGATGCCATCGCCGCCGAGGATGCACTTCGCGCTGCCCTAGCCCCATTCCTTTCGCAGGAGAACGGCAAGCCGTGACGGAACATCTCATTCTCATGGACGCCAGCGGCTTCGCGTTCAGGGCCTACTATTCGTGCGCGCCCAGATACAGGCACTCGGATGGCGAGCCCACGGGCGCTATCGAGACGTTCCTAAGCATGACGTGGAGAATGCTTGGCGCCGCCGCCGCTGACCAGCCGACCATGGGGGTGGCTGTTTTTGACGCCCCCGGTGGCAACTTCCGGCATGAGATTTTTCCGAATTACAAAGCAAACCGGGACCCGGCACGGCGCCTTGAACTCGATAAGCAGTTCCCGATCATGCGCGCCGCTGCGGAAGTTCTGGGACTTGTCCCGGTGGAGAAGCCCGGGTTCGAGGCGGACGATCTGATCGCCACCTATGCCCACAAGGCGCGAGCGAAAGGCATCCGGGTGACCATCGTCTCCTCGGACAAAGACTTCGGGCAAGTGGTCGACGATGGCAAGATCGAGATCGTGGACCCGATGCTGAAGAAGCGGGTTCAGGCCGCCCAGGTGGTGGAGAAATTTGGGGTCGAGCCCGGGCTGGTTCCGGACGTGCAGGCCTTGGCCGGCGACAGTGTGGATGGCATTCCCGGGATGCCCGGCTGCGGGCTGGACACGGCGGGAAAGCTTGTGCGGCGGTTCGGCTCACTGGAGGGTGTCTTGGCCCACGCCGATGACGTGCGCTTCCCGAAAGTGCGCGTGGCGCTCCAGAGGATGATGGACCTGCGCACCTCTGCCGATGGCCCGGCCAAGCTGCTGCCGGCCGCCAAGAGCTCGAATGAGGCGCGGACGGGGGCGGACTGGTGCCGGACCTTTCTGCAACTCACGACCCTGCGCCGCAACGTGCCGGGCCGGATCAATTTCGAGGAATTGAGGCTGAAGACCCCGGTGCGCAGCCATTTGATCGAGATGCTGCGCGCGCTGGAGGCGGAGGGCCGGGAAGCCTCGATCTTCGGTCTGGACCCGCAGATGGTGCGGGTGGTCAAGCCCCAGAAAGACCCCCTCGAATGGTGGCGCGAGACCGTGGAATACGGCCCGGATGGCAAGCAATTGCCCGACGATCCGCAGCCCGGCTTCTATCAGCGCAGGACAGCGAAGGGCGGCCCGTTCGTGCCGGCGCGTATCTGGGTGGTCCCGGAATACGATCTGATCGAAGACACGCCGACCGGACGCGATCTGGTGCAGTGCGAGCTGGGCGGCCGCCCTCGCGATCCCGGCGCCGAGTGGCCACGCCTCTCCATGAGCCCGATCACCGAGAAGCAGTTCAAGCAGATGATGCAGAAATACGCCCCGGGTGCGCCGCCGACGCGCGCAACGCCCGTTGATCTTTCGACCGTGAAGTCCATCCCCAATCCAAGGACAAAGCGTCGTGGATAAATCTATCAATGTAGAATGGCGAAGAGTTAGAGATACGAGGTACTTCGTCTCAGAGAACGGAGACGTTAAAGGACCATCTGGGCGAATATTGAAACAGAAGTCTAAAAAAGAAGGCTATTTGTTTGTAACGATTTGCTTGGGCGCCGGTGTCCTTAAGTATGAACATACTTCGCGATTGGTATGTGCGGCATTCCATGGTCCGGCTCCATCTGACACTTGCCATGCTGATCACATGAACAGAAATCGAAAAGACAACCGAGCCGCAAACTTGCGCTGGCTAGAAGCGGCCCAAAATAGAGCGTTGCGAGTTTATCAGTCCGGGGAAACGAACTGGAACGCGAAGCTGACTGCAGATCAAATCAGAGAGATACGAAAATCACAAAGCCGCCGCACTGATTTGGCGGCTCGCTATGGCATCAGTATTCGATACATCAATGACATCAAAAGGAGAGTGGTATGGAAACATTTAACAGACTAGGAGTCGGCGGCAACAACCCCCCCGTCACGGCGCCCCCATCCGAAGACATGCTGGCGGACCTGCAGCGCCGGTTCCCGGAAATCGACACCGAGCTGACCCAGATCGAGAAGGATCTGGCCACCTACCCCAAGAAGCTGACGCTGAAGGACGCGGACGTCGCCCAGGCGCTGCAAGACCTGCTCCTCAAGGGCAAGAAGCTGAAGTCCAACCTCGCCGGCTACAAGAAGGAGGAGAAGCGGCCGTGGGACGGCATCGTTAAGGTTGTGCAAAACTTCTTCGCTACTCGCGAGGAAAAACTGGCTGGCATGATGGCGGATGCGGCTGCGGTCCACGAGGACTATCTTCAGCAGAAGAAGGACGAAGCCTTGCGGCTGGCCGAGGAGGAAGCCGAAGCGCAGCGCAAGGCCGCTGAGGCCGCCCGTCTGGAGCGGGAAGAAGCCGACCGCCGCGCCGCCGAGGCCGAGGAGCGCCGGCTGGCCGAAGAGCGCCGGGAGCGCGAGGCCCGGGAGCGCGCCGCCGCCGAGGAAGCGCGGGAGCGCGAGGCCAAGGAGCGCGCTGCTGCGGCCGAGGCCGAGGAGAAGCGTCTCGCCGCCGAGCGCAAGGCGCGTGAGCGTGCCGAGCGCGAGCAGAACGCAGACAGTCTGAAGAAAATCCGCGGGCACATGAAGGAAGCGGAAAAACTCAACGACAGCGCCCTGGAAAAAGGCGATGAGACGAGCCAAGCGGACATCCAGCAGCTGGACGCCCTGATCAAGCCCGGCGGCATCGTGAGCCTGCTGGCCGGCCCTGTGGCCAATTCCAGCCTCTTGGACGATGCCCAGCGCGCCGAGATCGAAGAGGTGCGTGCCCGCGTGGAAGCCTTGCGCAAGGCCGTCAGCGAGCGCTGGGACGCCAAGGAACGCCGTCGGCGCGTCAAGGAGGCCAAGGAGGCCGAAGAGCGCGAGGCTGCTGCTGCGGAGGTCCGGCGCCTCCAGCGGGAAGAAGAGGACCGAATCGCCGAAGAAGCCCGCAAGGCGCGCGAGGCGGCCCAGCAGGAAGCGGCTGCAGCCAGTCAGGGCAAGAAGGACGCTCAGGCCGAGGCCCGTGAGGCGCGCGGCGCCCAGCGCACGGCCTTCAGCGATGCGAAATCCGCCGGCAAAGAGGCGGCCAAGGCTGGCCAGCTTGCCGACCGGGCCGAGAACCGCGCCGACCGGATCGACCGCAAGCTGGAGAACAGCACCGATGCGGACTTATCCCGCACCCGCGGTGACCTCGGCAGCGTAGGTGGATTGCACAGAAGCTGGAAGCACCACATCGTGGACGAAGCCGCTCTCCGGGCCGCTTCCGGGCCGCTGGGACCATTCTTCACGACGGAGGCACTGGAGAACGCATTGTTTCACGTGAAACGTGCGCATCAGTCTTCCTTCACCGGTGAGCGCGTCGAGGGCGAAACGATCGGCGTTCCAGGCGCCCTGTTCACCTACGAATCCACCGGCCAGATCCGGTAACCAGGAGCACACTTGCCATGGCGAAAACCACCGAAAGAACCAAAACCTCCCACAGCAAGCTGGCCGAGGAAGCGCCCACGGCTTCGGCGCAAGCGCTGGCCGTCCCTCCGGAAAAGGTGCGGGGGACTTGGGAAAATTTCCAGTCGGAACTGCAGGCACGGGAGCGGGAGATTTCCGCTCTTCTGCCGTCCCATATCACGCCGCAGAAGTTCATGAATACGGCCATCGCGGCGGTGAAGCAGAACCCGGAAATCCTGAAGGCGACACAGCGGTCTCTCTTCGCCGCCATCATCAAGAGCGCGCAGGATGGCATTCTTCCGGACGGCAAGGAGGGCTTCATCAACATCTACAACACCAAGGTATCCGAACGCGGCAAACCGGATCGTTGGGAATTGGTGGCGTCGTGGAGCCCGATGGCCTATGGGCTCCGCAAGCGCGCGCGGGAGCTGGACGGCATCCTGATCGATGCCCAAGTGGTCTACAAGAATGACCTGTTCAAGCGTGTGCAGGGTGACCATCCTGCCATTATTCATGAGCCCGTGGCCTTCGGCGAGGATGCCGGCCCGCTAGTGGGGTGCTATGCCATCTTCAAACGCGAGGATGGCACAATTCTTGGCCGGGAAACCATGGATGCCGCCCAGGTTGCCATGGTACGCGCGCAGTCCAAGGCCACAGAAAGTCTGATGTGGACGAAGTTTGAGACGGAGGGCTGGCGCAAGAGCGTCATCCGGCGCGGCATGAAGGCGGTTCCGGTGAGCGAAAAGCTAGAGAGCATCATCCGTCGAGATGATGACAGCTTCGATTTCGGCACTTCGCAGGCGGATGACCGCCTCGCCATCCCGCCTCCCGTCCGCAACAGCGAGTTCGACCGTAGCCCAGCGCGCCACAACAAGGTGCTTCAGGAATGGACCGTGCGCGGAAATTACGCCAAGACCATGGAAGATCTGGATGCAGTCCGTAAGGGCGCGAAGGCCGCGCTCCCCGCCGATCTTCTTCCTGCATTTGAAGACTTCCTGAACACCCGCGCCGAGCACATTGAACGCGACGCTGCCAAGGTTGAAACGCAGTCGACCAAAGGTGACGCGCGGGACAATACGGCTCCCATCGAAGCCGAAATCGTGGACGAAGATCCGAAGCCGGACATTCTGAAAGAACATCCCTATCCCGAAGATGACGCGCCAGGAGAAGGGAGAGCCAAGATCGTGGACCTTCTCCATGACGCCACAGCGAGGCTCGACGCCTGCACCAAGGTCGGTCAGGTTGCCGATCTGCGCGAAGAGATCGAGCAGGAAATCCCGCCGGCGTTCACCGATCTGCTCAAGCAGTGGAATGATGGCTGCGATGCCAAGCAGAAGATGATCATGGACGCGCGGGCGAAGAAATGAGCAGGGCCAACGCACGGATGAAGGAAACCCACCGTCGTTTCGCGGCCTTGGTGAACCGCAAGGTCGGCGCCAGGGTGGCCGAGCGGCGCGTGCTGGCAAACCTGTCCCAGACTGACCTCGGCCTTCCCATGGGCGTCTCGATGCAGCAGGCGCAGCGGTACGAGGCGGGCGAGACCGGCATGGACGTAGCCACGCTGTTGTCGATCGCAAAGACGCTCGGATGTTCCGCGGCCGATCTGCTTGTGGATTTCGAGCCGGGCGCGAAGGGCGTACCACCAGCCATGTCGGCAGAGGCTGCGATGATCGCCAAGGGCGTAGACGGGATCAAGAGTGGGGGCTTGCGCGGGGTCGTGAAGATTCTGGTCGACAAGCTGCGCGCCTATGAACGGGCGATTGAAAAGGAGTAGGCATGACAAAGCCCGTCACCAGAAAGATGGCCGTGGACTGTTTGCTAGATCGCATCCAGCGCCAGTTCGGTGAACCGCTGCGCTGCGTGGTTTGCGGTGAGCCTGTCCTTCCCGGTCAGGCTATCCAGTTCGATCACATCCACTGCGACGTGCTCGGCGGCGCGCACGAATACCAGAACCTTCGCCCGATCCACTACGATCCTTGCCACAAGAAAAAGAGCGGAAGAGACGCGGCCGCAAAGGCCAAGGTCGACAGGATCACCGGGAAGACGAAAATGGGCCCCAAGGCAAAGATCTCCAACCGGCCGATGGGAAAGCGTCCGCCAGGTTCAGGAAATGGATTCCCGCCGCGAGGCAGCACGCCAATGAGGAGAAAGTCGTGACCACCCCAGACTGGACAAGCGAGATCATGGAGGCGATGGCAGCGGCTATGATCGAGTGTTCGGCTGCCGACCCAATTGCATCGTCTGCAATCAAGCTTCTTGCAAAAGAAGCCCTCATCGCCGCTCTGCCTATGATCGGTAAGATTATTGTTGAGCGCTGCGTTCCAGGAGGTACTCATTGCGACCCGCAGCAGATCGCAGATGACATCCGCACCCTCACCGAGCCCAAGGACAACGGAGACGACAATGGCTGAGACATTGCAGGACAGGCTTCGTGCGATGACGCAGAGCGGGATGGTGATTCCGTCAATGGCGCGGAAGCTCATGCTCAAAGCCGCCGCCAAGCTCGATGAACTCGAAAGCCGCCTCAAGCCGCAACCGTGCTATGAATGCGGCGGCACTGATATTCTCGCGCCAGTCTGCCTGACGTGTAACCCGGAATATCGCCTCGCTCGGCCCCACAGAGTGAGCGAGGAAGCAGTAGAACGGGCTTGCACCAGATTTCATGCGGGATGGGAGTTTGTCTCTGACGAAGACCGCACTGAAGCCAGAGCGCTTATGCGCGCCGCTCTCGCTTCCGCCTCTATGGGCGGGGATGGATCGACAGATTCTCAAGAACTGTCAGGCTGGATCATAGGTGATAGCGAAGGTCGCCGCTGGCGTGGGTGGGGAAATTACGGTCCTACATGGCAGACAGATCCGATGAAGGCCATCCGATTTGCGCGCCGCAAAGATGCAGAAGCAGTCTTTGCGGAAGACGAGGACGCCTGGACGGTGATCGAACTTGCAGCCGCCATCCGCAGCCAGAAGGACGGCGAATGATGGTAAAGCCTGTACGCCTTCAACTCTCACGCCGAAAGGGGTTCGATCTGCAGAAGGTCAGCAAGAGCGTCAATGGCCTCGATGCCGTAAATTGCGCACGCCCTGGAAAATGGGGAAACCCGTTCCTCGTTCACCCAAAACAGTCTGGTGGGCGCGAGTGGGGCGCAGGCACTTTCAGCGTTCCTACCGTCGAGGACGCTGTTTCGTGTTTCCGCGAGATGATGAGCCTTCCGGGCGAGCGAGCAGATGCAATGCGCGCAGCCCTTCCAGAATTGCGCGGGCGCAATCTTGCCTGTTGGTGCAAGCCCGGAACCCCGTGCCACGCCGACGTGCTGTTGGAGATCGCAAACTCCACCGACACACCGACAGAAGGAGAGTGAGATGGCTGAGATGGGAAAGGAATTTGGTCCGCCGGGGCGTAAACTCCAGCAGTACATCGCGGATGCCATCTTCGAGGGGCTTGAGCGCCAGGAAGTCTACAAAAAAAAGAGTGAGTCGAATTCGGTGGCCGGAAAGGCTGCACCGTCAGAGGACACTTGGATTACAGGGTACTTCTATCTGATGGCTGTGGCGCGCCGGGTAATCGCACGCCTTGATGAAAAGGGATTGCTCAACAAGGATGCTATCGCGAACCTTTAAGCTTGATCGCGACTTCTCTGAATGCGCCCGCATAGAGGCTGAAATGAAGATCACCGAAGCCGAGATCCAGTCCAAGATGACCCCACAAGGCGGCTGGACCCGTGAGACACTGGAAGCCTGGGGCGTCCCATGGCCGCCACCCAAGGGCTGGAAGAAGGCCCTACTGGCCGGGGCCGCGCCCCCGCGCCGGCCGCTGGCGCCGGAAGTCGTGGCCTTGGTCAAGGCCGCCCGCAGGATCGTTTTCGGGGACGACCGCCCAGAGGCTCACAGAGCGCTGGAGACGGCCTGCGATGCTTTCGCGGCCGATGTTCCGCTGGAAGGCGAGAGCGCCCCTGTAGCCCACGTCCACGCCTATGCCTGCATGGATTGCGGCCAACACTATTCAGACCCGATCGCCAACGTCTGCCAGGAGTCCAAGCCATGAGGGTCTCGGACATGAAATGGGACAATCCCAACAATGCCAGTCTCTCCCTGCGCATTCTGTCAGAACTGGTACGCGCGGGTGATGCGTCGTGCTTCCGGCTCACGGGTGCAGGCGAGGCCGTGACAATTCGTTTGGAAACCAAAGCGAAGCCCAAGAATACCACGTGACCGCCACGTTCCCTGAAACGCAAAAAGCCCCACTCGGATTTCTCCGAGCGGGGCTTTCATCATTTCGTAGTGGTCGGAAGATCAGCCGCCAGCGGGCGGCGTCACGAGGACCTGTCCCTGCGAGGCCTTGTAGGTCGTATAGGCATCTTGGATCAATGTGTTGATCGCCGTCGTGCTGGCGGTCCAGCCCGCATTCTTGACGATGGTTGTCAACTGATCACCAGCATTGCTGAACTTCTGGGCGCCACTGATATCGGCCGCTACCTGCGCTTGGACCGCAGCAAGGGCAGCGCCCTCGAAGGTGCTGACGAATGTTTTGAAAACGGCCGTTGCTTCTGGCTTGACAGCGGTCCACAGAGCCGAAAGCTCCTTACCGAGCCACGAAAAGATTCCATCCATGAACATTTTGGTTCTCCGGGTTTGGTGGGGCGAGATTGCCGCACCGGAGGATCGACCACAATCGCCTTGGCGGGGCACCCGGAGGAGGAGGCGAGTGAGGACAATCGTGATCGACCCACCGCTGTGGCATCAACGTATTTTAGCCTCCACGTATTTCTGCGCAAGCCATTGCAGACCGCCTGGGCCAAAATAGGCTGCTACGCATACCACGGCGCCCGCCGGCGGCCCTGTATAGCCGATAGCTGCCGCTATCCCGATTCCGATGAAGTACGTCATGACGACGATGGGAAGCTCCAGAAGAAGTTCTTTCGAAAAGAACTGCCGCTCGCCCTTCTGGACGAGGCGCGTATGCCACGCCAGGCGGCCGGCCACCGCCGCAGCCCATGCACTCGCCATCCATCCGCTGATCGCGTCCGAAAAGTGCCCCCAGAAGTTCATAACTGCTACCTGTGATGAAAGTGAAGGACGAAGGCGACGATAAGCGCCACGATGAACACCTGGCATATCCAGTCCATTATCACCCAGTCCTCACGGCAGGGTCGCAGGACGGCGTTGATGGCCTTGGCGATAGTAGTGATCACTGCGCAGCCTCCTTCTGGCACGCCCGGATGGCTGCACGGGTCTGGGCGAAATCGGTCATCATGATTGGAACCTCGGCCTTAGGGTTGGCCCTGAGTAAGGTTTCCATTTCAGAAGATGCCTGAGCCTTCTCGGTTGCCGTATATTCTATAATTTTTACAGGATGTTTTGCGGTCCCGGCGCATACGAAGTGCGTGACCGGAACCTCGACCGGCGTAGCGCAGGACGACACCACGAGGAAAGCCAGGAGGCTCAGAGGAGCGAAGATCGCGAAAACTGAGCTTGGACGCATGGTCACATGCCCCTCCACGGCGCTTCATCTTTGATCGTCACACCAGGAAGCGCGGAGACAGCCAGCGCGAGGGCTACGGGCGTGATCTTGTTCGCGGCGAGGTAGAGGCGCGGGACAATACCAGCAGTCTCCAGCGCCGCTGCTTGAAGCTCTGAGCATATCCACGAGTCCAGCTCGCGCCAATTGCGTCCGGTCACGAAACCGGCAATCGCGGCCCAGTCATAGGGCTTCCCGATCTGGTCGTGGAGGAACTGAAGCCACGCCGTGCGCTGATTGAGAACCACAGGAATCGAGAACGTGACGCGCCTGGGAAAGGTATCATACTGGACCGGCCGGAGTTGAACGCCCGCCGGAATACCACATACCTTGCGCTCATAGGCTCCGAGAAACTGCCCGTTCCCGAGATTCGCATCGACGTGCGAGAGATGGCCCGACGAGAACCACGCGATCAGGCCGCTGGCGAGGCGGTCACCACGCACGAAGGTCAGATCGACAGTGCAGCCCATTTCAGAACTTTCCATCCTTGAGCGCCGCTATCGTCTCCTGCGGCGTCTGTGGCGCAAGGGCTATAGCTGTGTTGATCTTGGCATCGACACCCTTCACGTCCTGATGTGAGAAATAGGCCGTTGCCAGCGCCATCCCCACATTGAGAACCGCTCCCGCGATCAGCTTTGCCGTTCCCATGTCCGTGACATGAGTCGAAAGCCAGAGTGCCAGAGCACCAGTTGCGGCACCAAGCAGATTGCGCCCCTGCGCGAGGACTTGAGCCCTCACGAGAGGGTTGCGGATCAGGTTGTGGAAAAGAGCAATCATCACAATACCTTCTCCGTTGTCACGGAAAGCACTAACTGCCCCGCAGTCAACGCAGAAAGCAGCCCGGTACTTGTCGTGAGATTGACATAGATATTACCTGGGTTCATCCCTGAAAGGGTACAACCACCTTGAACGGGAGATGATAGGCACGTACCTAAATCTATAGATGCCGTTCCAATAACTCCTGTACTTGCTGGATTAAATCCAGAGAGAAGATCGGTTGCTGCAGAAGTACGCCCTACACTCATCGTCAGAGTACCACCTGTCCCCGTAAACGGGGTTGTGACGTTGGCGTAAACACTGACTATGCGAGAGTATTTTGCAATCCCGAGGCTTTCCAGATTTACCGTCGCCACGCCGGATTGAAACGCCGTATAAGGGATCGTGACCTGTGTGGTTCCATAGTTCAACGAGTTGACGTTGTTCGTAGTCTGCCCGGCAGACATGTTATCGAGATAAACGCCGCCCAAATTTGTGAATAATTGCCCCATAATGGGGGGCAGAGACTGCGCGCCAGTATCGCTTAAAGAAGTGACATTGCACACATTACCGTAATTAAGGGGGTAATCATGATACAGACAGCTGTTGGACGGAGTGCTGTAAAAAATGTCCGAATATGTATCTGCGTTCTGGTAATAATTGTTTATGCTCGTGATGGCGCCGTAAGCATTGTTCACCGTGATGTTCGGCTGATATACTGCAGACTCATCTACAATTTTCGGAATTGAGCTTCCTGTTCTTAGGTTATACCATTGAACACCGATTGACGAAAAGTTTCCGCGAGAGAGCGCGACCACATCATCATCGGCTGGCGCCGACGAGTTCCAATTGCCTCCCATAACATTGATGGCAGAAAATCCGCCAAGAACAAACCTAGCTCCAATATCCTCAGTCTCAAAGACGTTCACATTGACTGTCGCAGTGCCACCACCGCACAAATCTGCGATGGTGTTGGAACCGCCCTGAAGGCGAGTAATGTTGATGGCCCCTGAGTTCCCGTACCAATACATTCCACAGTCAGTACCAACGATGTTGGGGAAATAAATGGAAGCGTTTTTAGTGTTTCCATCCCCCACACCGAGGACCGCCGTAAAAGGATATGTGCTGCCGCCATATCCGTTCATATCCAGATTGTCTGCTACAACCTCGGATACCTGCTGAGTGGACCCTGCCGAAAAGTTCCCATACATAAAAAACGCGGTGAGGCTTATCACTCTTTCGCCGGTATTATGATTGTATGCCAGGGATGCAACTGTAACGGTGTTTACCCCTACTGCAGTTACGTAAGTCACATCATACCCAAATGGGCCGCCTGCAGAGGTTACATCACCAACAAAAACGTGTTGACCGGCTGAAAAATTCGTCGAATTTGTAACCGGGATAACCACATTCGTTCCGCTCAACACGTTCGATGCGATGGTCGTTCTCGACGCGCTTGGCCCATTGCCACTCAGATAATCGAACCCGCTGCCGGAAGACCCAGGGGACCCGTTCACGACCTCGCCAGTCGCGTGTGTGTTCTGTACGACTGCCGTAAATTGAGTGCTGGATATTCTCTGAACCACAGTTACGATTTCGAAATCTGCCACGGTTCCTAGGCTCATGAGACGGCCAGCGGTCAAATTTCCGTCAGCATTCGTGAGCGTTATAGTCTGTAGACCAGTACCTGTAATCGCGGCGGCGAGCGTATTACTGTCTGGGTTCGAAGACGAAAGAAACGACGCGGGTAGTCCGTAAAATGATGGAGAGGTATAAATGCGCATACCGCGTATCAAACTGCGGTTTGATCCCCAATAAATAATTCCGGCGGGACAGCCCAGAGAGGATGGAATTTGCACGTCCCATCCTGTTCCTGCGTTATCGGGAGACCAATAATCTTTTCCCTCTATGGTCAAAGTGTAAGAAACTCCCCCGCGATAGTAGAGACAATCGGTGATTTTGCTCAGGGCATCCCCGGCATATGTCAAAACTACTGAACGGTTAGCGACGCCGGTCGAAGGGTCTTCGCCGTAAGCGATAGCGGACTTCCAGCACGCCGTATCGTCGGCCGTGTCATTATCCATGCAGCCGAAAAACTCGGCCGCGATCTTACCATTGGCCGGAAGTTGGCGAAGCCAATACCTGTCTGTTAAGTAGCCCCCCGCGCCATTAGAGACACAGAATTTCGTCCCGTTATCTCCACCGACGCCGCCAGAAGTACATAACGCCCCGTTCATTACGGTGAACTGGCCGCCGCCCTGACTCGGGCCACCAGTGTAATAAGCAGTTACATTCGCAACGGCTCCAATTGGAGGAGAAGGCAGGGCCTGCAATGCCGCAATTGTGGTAATCACCAATGGTCCAGGATCAATGATCATGCGGCCAGTCGTGACGCCCGTGCATTGCAGGACGTTCACGCCGTCCGCCGTTGCCGTGCTGGTGCCGTTCCAAGCATAGTGGCCCACGTTCGGAATCCAGACACTCTTCGCGAGAGTTCCACAACCCGCTTTCAGAGCTTCTACGTCTGCAACAGACGCCATCTGTGCTGGACTGGAAGAAGCCACAGGCTCAGGAATGTAGCATCCCACAGTCGCGCCAGTGGGGCGGAAGTAGCCCACGCCATCCGGGATGATGCCACCGGCACAGTTACTGGACCAAGAGTAGTAAGCCCGAATGGAAGATGTGCCGACGGCCACTGCGTTGATGAGAACGTTGGGCTTCGCCGCGCAACCGTTGTCGCCTAGAACTGTGGCGCAGTTTACGTCGCTGATCGTGGCATACTGCTGGACGGGAGCCGCGGGGGCTCCTTGAGCTCCGGATCCTAAGATCGAAGTGAAAACAACCGCAGCGAAGACATATTTCAGGAAGCGCATTAGCCTTGTCCCGATGTTGTGATGGTGGAAGTGCCGTTCCCGTCCAAGCGACGCCATGGCATGAGGATCCCGGCAACCGCAGGAACACTCGTGATCGCGTCCACATTGTTCGTGCCGTCATTGAAGATGATGCTGTTCGCACCGACCGTATCTGTCCGCCAGACGCGCACGTTCTGCGTCGTCGGAGAGACAATGATTGTGATATTTCCGCCGGATGCATCAGCCGCAATACGCTCGCCTGAATATGCAGTGTAGGGAGACATTGCAGACGTAACAACAACCGCAGGCCCAGCGAGTTGATTGGTGGCGCCATTGAGTTGCGAAAACAGCCCTGTCGTCGTTGTCCATATATCTCCGTTGGCCGGGCTCGACGGAGCCACACCGGCCGGTAGGTTGAAGCCGGCACCCGTCGTCGCCGACGCCACCATCGTCTGCTTTCCGACAAAAGTATTGGTGTTGGTGCTGACCAACGTGCCAGACACGGGAAAGGTCACCGATGTGTTCCCCGTCACGGTGCCCGTGAAGGTATGAGCGCCGGAGAAGGTTACGGCGCCCCCCAACGTGACGGCATGTCCACCGATCGCACCGACGGTGGTCGCTGCTGTGCCAGCGGTGCTCGTAACGTCGCCAGTGAAAGCTGGGAGTACGGAAGCATCGAACTGCCCGGACGAATCCGTAGTGATAAGAGACGACGTGCCAGTGGCGCCGACCGGCAGACCAGCCTTCAAGGACGTACCGCTGGTACCATTCCATTGCGGAATATAGGAATCGGTCGAAGAGCCCGGTCCACTGACGGCGCCAGTGACGGAACCAAGAGGGCCGACAGTCGTTCCATTGATCTGCACGAACATGCCAACGGATGTTGTCCAGATGTCGCCATTGACCGGGCTGCTGGGCGCCGTGCCCTGCGGGATGGCCAAGCCGGCGGCGCCGGCGGAGGACGCGGCCGTGGTCAGCTTCCCAGTCAGCGTATCACCAGCTTTGTTGACTGGGGTGTAGCCAAGAGCGTTCTGCTTGGCGTCGAAGCACGCCTGCCATTGCGAAACCGTCAGCACCAAGCCGTCGTAAAAGGTCGGACACGACACCTGCGCTGAAGCGATAGTTGGGGCGATTAACCCCACCGTCAGAACGATCTTGGCAAGAAATTTACGCATTGGAGCTTAGCTCCCCTTTTTCGCCTTGGAATCCTTGGCGTCGATCATTTTTTGCGCCTGCAACTGCATCACTTGGTCCTCAGCAGCAATGGCGCGATTGCGATAGCCATCGAGCATAACTTGGAGAAATTGGACCTGTTTCTGCAGTTGTTCGATCGTTGGCTTCGGCGTTGGTTCCTGAGCCAGCACAGGACCAGACAAGATACCAACCAACGCTGTCGCGAGAATCATGGATTTCTTCATTGGTAAACTCCTCAATTTTGATATGCGACGACTTTGTATCGTCCTGTGACAGAACCACTGAAATTGAATACTACAGCGTTGCAGGAAAAGCTTCCAGCCGCGTATCCAGAGCCGAATAAAGTCGAGCTGCCTGCCGCACTTATCGTAGCAGTCGCGCGCGTCGCGCTCGCCAGTGACAATTTTATCGTGGCATCACTGTCAGAATTATACCCAACTGGTATCGAAGAACCGCTGCTGCCATATGGCACAACCGCGCCACCAGAAAAATAATAGCCATCTGAATAATAATCTGTTGAGCCTGTATGGAAGGTGGAACCGCCATCGCTCGACATTTGCATATTTATGAGCGAAAACCCCCCAGAAATATTCTCTAGATAGATAATGATTGTCCCGTAGCTGCTGCCTGGATACGCCGACAAATTCAATACGAGAGAGGTTCCAGAGAAATTCCCGCTATACACTATCTCTGGATATTGGGATGTGCTCGACGATGCAGCAGCGGTGATGCGGCCTTTTGCATCAACAGTGATGTTGGCGGAAGTATATGAGCCCGCGGTCACTCCGGTGTTCGCAAGAGTCAGCGCCGTCGATCCTGTGGAACTCGTCACGTCCCCCGTGAACGCCGGCATTTGCGCTGCGGCCAATGTGCCAGAATTGACTTCGCTCGCTGCGATCGACTTATTGGTCAATGTCTGGGCGCTGGCGAGATTGACGAGCGTATCGGTCGCGGCCGGAACTGAAACGGTTACGGATCCTAGCGCACCTGTCACCGGCTCTAGAGTCAGCGTCCCGCTGGTCGCATTACCGAACTGGACAGAGCCCGGCGTCCCGGACGCTCCGAGGGTAAGTGCTCCGGCATTGATCGAGCCAGAGCCATCAGGCGTGCAGCCGTTCCCTGCACTGTTGACGGTGATGATCTGATACTGCGAGCCAGTGATCGAGCATCCAGACGCGCTTGGCGGCGTTGCCCACAATGGATTGGCGCCGATGCCAAGCGTTTCGAGAAACTGGCCGGAAGTCCCGACGCCGAGATCACGCCATACCGCGCCATCATAGAACAATACATCACCTTGCGCAGGTGAGGCAGTCGCGGTGGCGATGAACGGCCCCTTCGTGGTGCCGTTGATCTGAGCGAAGAAGCCGTTCGTGGTGGTCCAAAGATCGCCATTTGCCGGATCAGCCGGTGCTACGCCGGGCGGTAGATTGAAGCCAGCACCCGTGCTGAGAGAAGGCGAAGTCGACAGCTTTCCAGTCAGGGTGCCACCGCTCAAAGGCAGCGCGTCGATACCCGCGCTCAGACAGGCATTCCATTGCGCCGTGGTGAGCACCTGACCGTATTGCAACGGATAGGGACAAGCCGAGGATTGCGCGAATGCGGGCGACCACGCCAAGCAGAAGAGCAGAGCGAGGAGAGCTTTCTTCAACATCAGTTCGTCGCCTTTCCGTATACCGTCACGAAGCCAACTGTCGGATCGAGAACTCCGCTGCCACCGCGATCGCTGTAGCCGATCGAGAAATTCGGGTTTGCGCCGCTGCCATAACTACCCTGGCCGTAGGTGTCGCTGGACTGGTCTGGGCTCGCCATGGCGAAACCGGCCGAGAGAGTGATGCCACTAGTTTGGACCGCATAAGCGCCAGCTGCGGTGCGAGAGACACTCGAGACGTTGAAGGATGCCAAGATCGTACACGCGCCATTGGTCGTGCGCCCATTGAAAATGACCCAGGCTTTCGGACTACCGGGATGTAGGCTGGCGTTCGACGGGCTGACATAGACGGAACTGGAAGAACCGGCTTCCATCTGCGCGTTGGACGCGGCCGGCGGAAGCGCGCCGCCGTCTTGAACCGTCCCCAGCGTATCTGCGAATGTGGCGACGTGCCCAGACGTGACGGTGCCATTGACGGATGCGACATAGGACGTGCTGTTGTTTGTGGCGGCCTTGTATGCGGCGGTTCCAAGCGTGGCGCCCTGCGTCGGCGATTGTAGCTCGAAATAGGTGCCATCATAGACGACGGTGAAGGCACCGCTAGCCGGGAGATCACCGCTTGTGAGCCCCGTGCCATCGATCTTATGCACCGCTGCAGTGAACGTGTTGACCGTCAACGTATAAGTGCTGGTGTTTGCAGAAGAAATCTTCTGCACCGTAATCGGCCGTCCAGTCATCCGTGCAAGATTGGAGATATTATACGGAAGCGTGATCACGCCCGCGTTGGCGGTTCCGGTATCGAGCGCATAGGCGTAGATCGGGGAGAAGAACGCCCAGTTGGCACCGCCAGAGTCGGGATCGCTCGTATTGTTGTCCGCAGTCGAAAACCAGAAATTTCCAGTATCGCCAGCAGACAGCACCGCCCCCTTCGGATAGCCCCCGATGTAGGTTGAAAACGAATTGTCATAGAACCAAGGAGCACCGGCTTCAGACCACTGCGAATTGCAGGTGATCTGCTTGAGGATGCCGTTCATGTCTTGGCCGAAGGGGGGTACACCGCCGGCGCTGATTGGGGTAAACGTCAGTGGGGGATAGCCGTCAGTCAGGCTGGCGGCGCCATTCTGTATTCCAATCTGCGATGCGATGGGGATCGCGCGAATATAGCTTGAACCGGCGCTTGCACCCCAACAAAGCGGAAACTTGACAGGGGTTGCTGCCGCCGCCAGCGCCCAGGCCGGTGCGGAACCAGCCATAAAGGCGACGCTCGCAACGATCAGGCTTGTTACCAATGCAACGATCTTATTGGTCACTCTAATCTCCTACGGATTGATGACGAATGTTGCGGTCACGCCTGCGGGTGTGGGAAGAATCCCGGTTCCTTCAACAATCGCTTGCTCCAACGCCGTTAGCGCGAAATTGAAGGTATAGGTCATGGTCATATTGAGACCGTTTGTGACGTAACAGCTTTTTCCCGGAAACAACGTCTGCAAGATGGAGTTGATGCCCGGGATCGAGCCATCGCAGATGTTCGAAAGTGCCTTCGCATAGATGAGCGTGCGGAAGGCATCATCGGACAGCGAGTAATTCGAGGTCACAGACACGCCGGAATAGAACGGACCTTGGTTCCATCCGGTGATTCCGGCGCCGCTTGCTTCTTCAAAGCCGAGATTTTCACCAGCCGCCACATTCAGTATCCGGCCAACCCCGACGATTCGTCCCCAGACATCAAGGCCGTAACCCTGCGCCGTCGCGACATTCCACATCAGATCAAAAAAATCATCTAAGTTCTTTGTCTGGTCGAGCGCCGAACTCAGAAAAAGAATGATGTTCGTCAGCCCGGCGCTGTTCGCATATTCCTGCTGAATCGTGGTCCAGACATTGAACGGCGCGATAGTCCCGATGGGAGAAATGCCGGTTGCGAAAATGCCAATGGCATTCGACCCGGAATCAGGAGGGTTCGGATAATCCGGCCCCGTCAAGGCTTCGCCGAGAGGGCTATAGCCTAGCGAGAACTTCCCGAGTGCTGGTGATCCGAGGCCGCTCATATCAGGAGATCGTCACTGCTACGTCAGCGAGCAAAACTTCCGGGGCCTGATCGGCCTGCACTTGAACGGAAGTGTTTGCAGGAAGGGCCGTCGTCATGGCTTCCGATGCAATCGTTCCGAGCGTTGCGCTGATAGTCCATGTGGTGCCACTGCCGGAAAGAATAGTCGTGCCTGCCGGTATATCCCCGTTTACGCCGGAGAGCGTCTGACCTATCGCGATAGTTCCTGTCGCCAGGGCGGAGACAGTCAGCGTCGTTCCGGAGATGCTACCCGTGAAGGTGGCGGATGATGCGTTGTTCGAGCCGATGAAGATCGAGCGCACCTGAGCCCAAGAACCGAGCGCCACGATCGCAGCGATGTAATTGTTCGCCAAGACGAGAGAGCCGATGCGTGCACGCGGGCATCCTACAACTTCGCCGGCCGATGCGTTCAATATCGCCTGTTGGATCTGTGCAACTGCATCTGCGGGGATGCCAGAATTGTTGACGATGTTGATCGCGAACAGCAGGCGCAAGCCGGCAGGTATTTCGAAGGTGACGCTATAGGGCACCGGCGCCGCATAGAGCGGGTTGTCGTCGTAAGCGGTAACAGTCGTATTACCGCCCATCGGAGGACCTGGGTTCAGCTTGGAAAGTATCGCCGCGGCGATATCCGCCTGCGTTCCGCCTGAAACCGTGATCCACATACCATATGCCGGGATCGTGACCCCGAGATAAGTGACCGGGGAATTGGTGTTGTTGGATTTCCCCCAGTAATCGAGCACGCCAGTGACCTGCGAGACTGCGCCGATAATGGCGCCTACCGGGCCCTTGCTGTTGCCAGCAACGGATTCTTGGCGCCGAAGTTCGAAGGCCGCGCGCGTCTCCTCGTTCTGCCCGATGGTCCCCGATGTGACCGTCACGCTGTCCCAGCCGGGAAGGGCTGTCACAATGGAGACGTCGCCGGAGTTCGGGACCGCGATAGGACCGACCGCGAGGTTCACGAATGTCGCCGTGACGGTGCCGCTGACCGGAATCGTGACCGTTTCCTGGCAGTAGTAGGTGTTGCCGGAAGTATCTTCGATCAGAGAGTTTATCGGTATTTCTCGTCCCTGAGCTCCAACACATGCGCACTGAAGCGTAGTAGGAAGCGCCGGCAGCCGTGTCATGAAATAGATACGCCCGATCCCATCCTGCCAACGACCGAAGGAATAAGCCGGATCCATCATCTGCGTCATAAAGACAAATGCAGAGTTGGCGCTGTTGATCACCGCTGTTTCGCTGACCGCCAACTGGCCCTGCGGTGTGTTGAGCGCCGGGTTCACGCCCCCGCCAAGGGCCGCATCAATGTCCGCCTGCACACCAGACAAGATTGCCGATTCGATTGGCGCGACGAAACCGGCGGCCGAATAGGTCAGCGATGGGACATTGGTCTTTATGGTCGCCATCAGAAATTCGCCACCGTTGTCGTTGCCCCGTCAGAGACCTGAACCTGTCCGCTAAGGAGCCTCTGGGTAAAGGATGAGAAGAAGACCGCCAATTTTGTCCCGTCGGGAAGGATTGCCGCGGCGGCGCGCTCGCACTGTGCGCGCACGTAATTCACGGGCGGCAGCTCTGCGAGAATATTGGTCCACGGAACCCCGAGCGATACGTCGTAATACACTTCGCCTTGGAACGTCAGGATCGCGCTCGCCGCATCTTGAGACATGGCCTCGCCGTCTGCCGCTATGGTGAGGTTTCCGTTCGAGTCCAAGACCAAATCCCATTTGTCCGTCGATAGCTTGAGCGTATTCATTGATCAGGTTCCCGGCGTAGGAGCGGACGGAGAGCCTGTCGCGGCGGTCGGATGTTGGTGGGTCTGGAGCGCCACAGCATCGGCTGTACCGGTCCCCGCCTGCACACCGCCGGGGGTCGTAAGGTTTCCGTGCGTGTCGATGATGAGACCGTTTATATTCACGCCTGCCGACCCCATAGTGATGACGTTGCTGTTTTTGTCGTGGATTTCGATGCCGGAAGCGGTGAATTCCACATATTGCGTCGGCGCGTTGGCGATCATGCTGAACAGATAGATACCATCCGAGAACGACCCACTGCGGCGCGATCCCGGGGCTACCTGATTATTCGATCCCCCCTGCGTCGCCGTAGCCTTCAGGACCGAGATATCGCGATCCGAGAAAATCACAACGCCGATGTCGCCGACCTGCGGGTCGCAGATGACGGCATTTCCACCGCCCTGCATGCGAACAAACGGAAGCGAATTTATCGGGTCATGCTTGGAGGCTTGGAAGAGACCGTCCACCATGTTGATCAGCGGTAGAACGTCGACAGTTCCAATGGCAGCAACACCACCTCCATGCACCGCTGTGACTTGCACAATCGATGATGTGCGGAACGTCGCCAGGATTTGGCGGACGAGAAAGTACGTCGCGTTGTTCGCGCCATTTCCATTGCTAATGCCCGCCTGTCCGGAATGACCGGCGCCTGATTTCTGGGTGCTCATGAAGACGGAACAATCGGGCCATAACCAACAGGGGCGGCTTTCATGAGCGTTTCCCACTTTCCTCCCGGAGATTGCGACTCCAGCGAATGATGAATGCCGGCGACTATCCACTTCCCGGATGCTCCCTTCAAGGAGCTTTTCACTTGGATTGGGCGCCCGAACACAAAAGCCGGATCGTATGTGTTCCGCACTTGAATACCGAGCGGGAAGAATGACGGGTAACCGATCATACCGCCATCAGGAGGAGGCTGTACGATTGGAACGGCGCCCCCACGGCTTTCCCCTGGGTTCCAGACGGCCAGCACATTGTTGAACGCTCCATTCCATTCGAGGCCGGCGTCGTGGACGATGGCGGCGGCCTGCCGCCAAGCCGACCCGTAATAGTGCGCATTCGTCAGAGTGGCCGTGACGCCATTGCCTTCGAAGCGGGCCCCCATCGTCGTCGCCAAGTTGCGCAGCATGGTAGTGACCGGAACCGCCCCTTTGAGAACTGTCGACGGCGTCGGAGCTATGGCATTGAAGAACCCGGACGATGCATCAACGACGAACGGCACGTTGGGTGCTTGGTTATAGTCGCCATAGGCGTTGAAAATTGTCCCGTCGAAGACCGTCGAGAGCGTGGCGCCGACATCGCCCGCCATGACGGAAATTGTGTTCTTCCGAACCGTCGTGACGATCTGACCGAGCGTTGAGAGCTGATCCATCATGGCCTTCGTCATGCCGTAAATTTTCATGCTCCCTGTAGCCATCGTCACGCCGCCGGGCTGATCGATTTCAACAGAAGCGCGAAGCCCTTTGACGGTTGTGGTATTGGATCCTGTTTCGCCGAATTGACCTTCGCCGAGCGTGAACTGGAAGCTCAACTCCTTTTCTACGATACCGGCCATCAGGTCACCTCGGTCGGAACATCTGTCTCCGAAAGATAGATGAGTTGAAACCTGCTTCCGAGTTCGGCGTAATAGGGATCTAAATCGCCTTGCGTGTCGAGCCAGCAGAAATCCCCGAGGAACCCGAGATAGGTATCTCGCACGATGCGGTTTTTGTTCTCGCAGATTACGCTTGAGACGATAACGGAATTGTTGACAGACACACTCATGAACAGAGCGCCAAGCATAGTGAAGATGCTCAATTGAACGGCTTGGCCTTCCAATTGCACGGAAAGCTGCTGGTTGGCGACCGCTTGGACTGGAATGACGGACGCCATCAAAAAGTTCCGAGTTGAGACTGGAAAGGAATATTTACTGGCGCCGAAGGTAGACCAAGCGCGGAATTTTGCTTGTTTGTGATGACCTCCGTTTGGAGCGTTCCGTCATTGACCGGATCGTTGGATGCACCATTGCGCGCTTTCGTGACCGGAGCAACGTTGGGCGTTGTGATATAAGAGACGCTGCCCGTTTGGCGAACTTCCTGAATGATCACGTCAACGATCAGGATGCCGACACCGCTATTGTTGCGGCGATCGTAATTGTAGTCGAGGACGTTCATGTCCAGATAGGTGGCCTCGGGCGTCACGCAATCATAGACATCCGTGGACTGCTTCGCTGCTTCGATCTGGCTCAGAAACGAGGTTCGGTCTGCGAGCGATCCGCCGCGCGTATAGCGCAGGCGTCCGCTGTTCGGAAGTTGGACCTTGTTGTAGCTTTGGAAGCCGCCCAGCTCGACAGGATAGTTCGGAATGTCCGATTCCGCCTTGAACCCGAAGGATAGGACCGAGCTCGAGACGATGACCGGCGAGCCATTCTTGTACAACCCCCATTGCGCCCCGGAACTTGGCGTTTGCGAGATCGTATCAGCGGTCATAACCTGGGGGACACCTGCGGAGGACATATCAATGCGGCCCCGAATCCGCGGCGATCACGAGATCATTTCCTTTGAGCGCATCATGCATGCCGGTGACAACGCTGTAGGCGTCACTAGTGCTAGGCGCCGTCACATTCATAGTCCCGATATTCACTTCCCGGTGGGAACTGCTCGAAGCGGAACTGTTCATGATGCTCTGCTGGCTGGCCATGCCCGGTGCGCCCAGAGATGCCATCATGCTGGTCAGCTTGCCGCCATACGACGGATCCGTCGCATAGACGCCGGTCAGGGCGTTGGCATAGGCGGCCGGATCACCGGCGAACTTGCGGGCGCCGGCATAGGCGGGGGAGTTGGCGAGGAGCTTGGCATGGGCATCGAAGGCCGCGCCGATGGACGCATATTTGGCGAATTTCGCCAGCACGCGCACATCGCGCCCCCCAATGTGCTCGGTTGTCATGGCTTCCACATAGGGCTGGCCAGGCGTGGCCTTGATGCCAAACGGGTTGTTGCTTCCCGCCGGCATATGCTGCCCGTGGCCACTTTCTAGCGCCCATTGGGCATAGGTGACTTGAGCGGGGATGCCATATTTCTTCTCTGAGGCCACAGCGGCCGCCCACGCGGCCTTGTCGGCCGCTCCCGCGGGTGATCCGCCCCGAGACGGCGGAGAGGCGCCAGCGCCGCCCGTAGAGCCGCTGAATAGATCCTTCCCTGCGTCCCAAGCGATCTTGCCCAGCGAATAGGGATTAAGCTGGGTGGCGAGGAACCCGAGGATCGACTTCGCCTTCTGGCCGGTGGTCTTGGCCATCATCTCGTCCCAGAGCGAAGACCAGCGGTTTTTGACCCATTCCCAACGGTCAATCAGGACGTAGCCGGCCAGCCCAAGGGCCGCGATGCCGGTCAGAATCCAGCCTATCGGCGTTGCCTCAATGGCCGCACCGAGGCCCAAGAAGGCCGCCGAGAGGGCTGGGATGGCCTCTGTGGCGGTCGCGAGCCCGAGAAGGGCGCCTGAGGCACTGAAGAGACCCAAAAATGCTGCAAGGCCGCTATAGGCAGTCCCAATGACGGAGGCGCCGAGACCGATTGTTATGGCGCTCCCGATGGCAGCCAGACCAAAGGCGATTGCATCCAGCGTGGCGGGATGTGCTTCAAGCCAGTCGCCAAGGGATTTGAGAAGGTTAGCCATTGCAGAAATGGCGGGCGTGAGCTGGGTCAGAAGGGTGATGCCGAGGCGCGTGGAGGAGAGTTCGAGCAATGCGAACTGCGTCTGCAGTTTTTGGGCTGCTTCCACGTCTTTCTGGGTCGGCGCGTATTTCTTCTGCTCGTTCAGGCGTCGCTCCGTGGCAGCACGGCCTTCAAGGAGAAGGTTGAGCATGCCGGGATCAGTGACGCCGGCGCCTTGGAACATGGCGGCCACATAGGCCTTATCCTTAAAGCCTTCGCCCCAGGCGGCCAGCTTCAACAGGGTCTCATTGACGTCCATGGCGCCGTTCTTCGTGGCCTGTAGCTGGATGCCCATGGCGCGGAAATACGGGATCGCAGACGATTGGCCGGTGATCCGATACTGCTGAAAGGTGGAAACGAGGGACTGGAAAGTTGACAGGACGCCAGCGGCAGTTCCCCCCACTGTTTTTGCCGCGCCGCCCCAACGTCCTAGAATATTGGCGTTCGAATCCAGCCGGGCCGATAGGCGCCCGACCGAAGCATTTGCCTCAGTGGTATGGGAGACGAAATCCTTCAACCCTTTGCCGGCCGTGAAGGCCGCCAGCATGGTGATGATCGAGCCGCGGAGCTTGGTGACGAACATCTCGGCACGCTTCGATTGATCCTCGATATCGTCGGCAGTTTTCTTGCCCTGCTCGCGGGTTTTCTTCCACGAGTCCATGACCGCTTTTTGCTGAGCGGTGAACTTCTTCGGGTCGAGGCCAAGTTCTACGACGAACTCATCAATCACCATCGGCGGCATCCTCCTCTACGGAAGGATCGGGGTCCGGTTTCGGCACCGGGCCGTCGAAAGTACCAGCGCGCAGAAATCCGGCCTCGTGGCGGCGCCGCGTGATGAATCGCTTGTCCGGGAAGTCGTCCAGATAATCGGCCAGCGCATCCCAGTCCTGCGCGCACGCCAATTTCCAGAAATCCCCGCACTTCGGATCGCTCCACGGATCGCCGTATTGCCAGGTCACGGACATGATCACCGTCTGGGCAGCATCCGGGATTTCTTCGAATTCGGCGCCGAAATGATTACGGACCTCGGTGAGGAACGCGGCGCGCACCGGAGCTTCTACAGCTTCGGCTTCGTCGTCTGTGAGTGTGAGGGGATGTTTGTTCAGGTAGGCGCGGGCAAAAGAGCCGCGCAGGCCGACATAGGGTGCCAGCTTGGCCTGGAGGGGGGCGGGATAGGCGCGCAGATCGGCCGCGTCCTGATAGCCAAGGTCCACCCCGCCGGCCACTGTGACGCCGCTATGGCTGCCAGGAATGTAGCCGCGAAGCTGCAAGCCGCCTTCCAGATCGGAAATAAAGTTCCAGATGATCATTCTGGCTTCCTCTTCTGCATGACGCGCTGGTTGTGGGCATCAACCAGCAGGATTTCTACGAGGTCGAAGAGGTCTTGCGTCCCTAAGACCGTCGAGAGTTCCGCGAGCGTGGCTTTGCCCGAGGAGACGACTTGCCCGATGATTCTTGAGACGTTTGGATAATGGATGAGCCCATCGACTCCATCGCCGAGATCAACGCTTGCTGGATCTCGGCCCACGAAAAACCCACGTGGAGAGCAAACACCTCCTT
>JAEHJW020001813.1_pt1 | contig 34990 bp, 46 predicted proteins | sample 9271431 | NCBI WGS metagenome assembly JAEHJW02 | reverse complement strand
TTATTCTTTTAGAATTGTCCCGACCAAGTTACTCAGATGGACAGGGCTAATTTTGATGTCAAGATTCTCGAATTCAGATATAGAGATAGGCTCATAATTTGGAATTTCCACTTCTACTTCCAAGAGTTCATCAAATTCACTCTTATAGCTTTTAGTGGCTTCTTTATCTTCCACTGGGATCATAAATTCTTCCGACCCTTTGGTTTTCTCATGTCCATATTTTTTCTTTAGCCCGGTCGTTGCCTCGTCGAGTTGGCGGAATTCAGAATCAATTTTCTTTACGGTTTTTGAAAGCGTATAAGAGAGTTTAACGGGGAGTGGCTGATTTAGAAGCTCTCGTAAAGATGATTGAGCCGCGATTATCTCTTTTAATTTAAGTTTCATTTTGCTTTATCCTTTTTTATTATGTTGTAATTAGACCATGTGTTCTCATAGCATTTAATATCGCAATTACTGCGCTTGTTGTTGAGCCTGCGTCTGTCGGGTTAGTAATTGCCGACTGGCGTGTACCTATTATCTTGTTCCCATTTATATAGATTCCCAAAGTTGCTGGATAAGTCTGTAGCTGAATGCTAGATGAGGTGGAAGTCTCCGCGAGAGTTAAAGTACCTGCATAAATATCTGTTTTATAACTATACGGAGAACCAGTTGCGTATAGTTCAATGGTTGGGGTACCAACGTTAGAAATATCTATTCCGGAAGAATAACTGCCTAAACCATGCAATACGGCGGAAGTGCTAAAACTTGCCGAAGTTATTGCTCCACTAAATGTTCCGGTAGCAGCCGAAAGCGCTCCGCTAAATGTTCCGGTAGCAGCCGAAAGCGCTCCGCTAAATGTTCCAGTAGCGGCTTCCAAAGTTCCCTTAAAATGTGCCGAACCATCCGTGTCCAGATGGAATTGTGGAGCAGAAAGAAATCCGGCAGATCCTAGAGTAATTCCGGATGTTGTATATGCGCCGTTTGAGCCTTTAGTACCTGAGAAAATTGATTCATAGTCGATATTCCAGCTTGCGATTTGGTTTGCAGAATTGTCTAATCTGAACAAATACCTACTCGAAGCATCAGTAGCCGCAATGCCGTAGTATCCGGTATAAGTGCTCGCAAGCGTCTGGCCGACGGAGACGTAGCCACCATCTGTTTTTTGGACGTAAATAGTCCCCTTGTCTGCGTTAAGTGTAACCTGACCGCTTCTTATATAATTTGAATATATATTCCACAGTCCTATTGCTCCAGCTGTTGCAGTGATTGTGCCGCTGAATGTACCGCTGCCATTTACTATAAGGTTAGCTCCATTCCAACTCAGCGAATTTGCGCCAGTCCCGGAAAGATATAATCCCCCGGAATTATCCATATAAGTCCGCCACGGATTTGTGGATACATAAGCCGCATTATAAAAACCTAAATGAGTACCATCTAAAAATAAACCGCTGCCGGTGGCAGGCGCCGAAAAGTTGAATAGGCCGCTTGGAATACCTCCGATATTGCCTCCCCAAGTTGCCCCGTTTGTCCAGCCTGCTCCATTCGTTAAATTGCTCGTATTTATATCGCCGGGGTTTGTGATTATTATCTTGCCTTTTAAGTAGACATTCTGAGCATATAAGCCGAATCCAGATAAAGCACCGCCGAAAGAAGAGTCCGTAATTCCGGTAAGATTGCCCAACCTTGCCTGGACGGTTCGCACACCCGCCGGATTACCTGTTACTATTTGCCAGTATGGACTATATGAACCCCAGTATCCATCAAGTGTTGTCTGCTCAATTATTCCCCAATTATTTGCTGAGGTGCCATAATCAAGGGCGAGAGAACCGGCTTTTATGGTCACATTATTGTTACCTGATGCAAAATTAAAGCTCCACGTTTGCCTCGTTCCATCAGCATTGTAGCTTGGCGTACCCGTAACGGTTATCCAACTATCCGTAATTGTCAACCCGCCGTTGGCTCTCGAAAATTGTCTTAGCCTTATAAGATCGGTAGCCTGGAAAACATCAATATTTGGATAACCGGCGAATGACTCGACGGTTAATGATCCACTGTAAGTCACATAACAATCTGCCGCTATTTTGGCAACGGATTTGCTGATGATTTGGCTGCCGGCTAAAGCCTGCTCTAAATCTGCGATGAAAGCTTTTGCATGTAACTGATCTGTGTATAAATATCTGAAATCTGCTGCTCCTGCACTTGTAATCTGCCAACCGGTTGATTCAGAGGCAAACACCGGCGTTCCAATACTACCGGCAAAAGTATTCGCCCCGGTACCTTGTGATATTAAAGTACCCGTAAAAGTATTCGCACCTGCTCCTTGCACAGTTAGAGTGCCTGCAAAATTATTTACGCCGGCTCCTTGCGTAGTTAAAACGCCCGTTAAAGTCTCATTTGCAAAAGTGGGAGATGCCGTCGATCTGATGTCCTGCGGAGTGTTAATCACTATTGCGGATCCCAGTGTAAATGGGGTAGTAATAGACATTCCGTTTGTACTTGATGCAGTAATATTGCTTGCAGCTAGTAAACCCGAAGAGTTATTGAAATGAGTTGTATTATAGTTTAAATATGTTGCATCTATTTTTGCAGCATGCCAAGCACCAGTCGTGAGTGTTCCTACTTTTGTTAACGAACTGTTAACTACATTATTCCCGAGTGTTGTTGAATTGAGAACAGAGACATTATTAATCTTAAAATCTGCTGCAGAAGGAATATTCAGTCCGAAGTTCATGCTCCACTGAGCGCCGTCATAAAGGATAGTCGCAAGATTGCTGTCCGAGGTACCCTTAACGATTATCCCGCCTCCGATCGCAGTCGTATTATCGCCGCCCTTGTTGAGACCGATTGTAAGGTCAGCAATATTTAGGTTCGTTTGGTTAACTTCGTCAATTAGACCGGTTATATAGATTTTCCCATCGACTTTGAGATTGCCGGTTAACCAACCGTCTCCAAGGATTGCAAGCTGGTAAATATCGTCCGGAGGTTTGCCGATACCGACCCGGTCAAATTGTGGAGTCGTGTCAGATATTGTAACTGTTGATACGGGGGCTAAAGATGATGAGCTGCTTCCCACGGTTCCAGTATTGGATATGTTTAAGGCGTTAGTTTCGCTAAACCCAATTGAGAGCTGTCTCATATCATAACTATGCCCGGTGATCTCGACTATTGGGCTAAGCGTTACTTCCCTGGCAGCTAAGTCAAAATCTATCTTTGTAAAGAAATATTTGATGCCGTCCGTATCGGTGAGATTATCGAGTATTTCCCAATCAATAGTATTGTCGTCCAATCGCAGGACAATATCTTTTGCCGCGTGTCTTAAGCCGTAGAATGATAGAGTAGATTGTGCATTTGCAAGCGCCCAACTATTTAATAATTGCTGGTAAGTTGACAAAGCATTATTATAAGTGTTTACAGCTATGTTATAAAGGGTTGTATCATGTCCGGTTAAATAGATTGCAGTAGCGTTCTTAAAGGCAAGTAAAGCCTGCTCGTATGTGCTATTTGCGGCATCGGTAAGGACACCGGTGTTAGAAGCAAAGAATGTCTGATTTATAGGGTTCTTGGGAGTTATAGAGGCTACTGTGCCGGGAAATTGCATGGTAGCAGTCGCAGCTCCAATGAGGTTTTTATTATCGTTGCCTACCTCCCAGCTAGTGACATTTACCGTTACACCGTCAACGATCTTATCCCAAAAATATTTTTTTGTCTTAGAATAAATTTTAGTTGTGCCAATGCTCCGGCTTGTGCCGTTGCTTCCTAGATTAGCCTTCTTTTGTATGACGAGGTCGCCGGTTTTATTATAGTATATATAGCATTGCATCGATGCCGCTATTGTCTTTAAGGCATCAATAGGAGCTTGTCCGAATGGGTTTTCATTTATCAGCTGAGAAAAGGAGCTTACCGGAATAGGGTAAGATAGCACCCCACTTAGATTTATTATGTTGGCGGATGTCCAAAGATGGTTGACCAATGCTTGAATAATTTTCAAAACATCAAAACCGATTAGACAATTATAATGCCCATTTGCATCTGCAGTAGCGCTTAAAATGTCGATATATTCTGCGGCTTCGTCATAATATGTTGAGAGCGCGACATTGGGGATGCCCAGTGCAAGACTATTGGTTGCGGCTGAAGTGCCTGCAATAATTGTGGGAGTAAGTCTAACCCAGGTTGCTGTGACTGTGAAGCCCAAAGCTGTCGCAAGCGTACTGGGAACATTGTCTACCCATGAATCTTTGACAATATAGTTCTGCCCATTAAGAGTAAATAAGGTCTCACCTCTATTAACGAGCGGAGTTGAGCCAAGAGCATTAGTCGGGTAGCCGCCCCAAAATTGCGAGGTATCACCCTGGAAGGTAACAATTATAGCCTCATCGCCATTATTTCCAAACGTCCCCCAATCATGACCGGTTGCAGAATATATGCCGTTGCTCCCCGTTCCGCTGAATATCTGAGCTAGCGTAGCCGTTGGATCTCCACGGAGCGCTATACATTCTATAGAGGTTGGTCTTTGCAGATCAATTGGCAGGATGGAGAGAGCGCTAAGCTTGTCTATTATATCAAAACTAATTTCATTTGATAATTCCGGCCATTCTATTGTTGAAAAATCAGCCATACCTTCGAACATCTGGACATAAGTCCCATTGCTCTTCGGCGCGGATATTCGGAATAAATATCTTTGCTTAGCAGAAAGGTCAACTGAGAAAGCATTATAAACAGCATTGCCCGGTTCATAGCGTAGTACGACAGAGGCTTTGTCAAACGTAATAACGCCAGCCTCGCCTTCATTGTCGCTCTCTACCTTCTTGCTTATAGCTGGATCAGTGACTAAATAATCACTCCAATCGACATAGCTGCCGGATGGATATTCCCTAAATTCTATTTTAACCGGGTAAATCATAGTTTCGATCTTCTATTTATACCGTTGCCTTTGTTGTATATCTTACTGGCTTCGCGGTCATTTAGATATGCTATAGAAGGGCGTGAAGCAATATTTTCCAGCTTGCTATTCATACTCCTTATTTCAGCTATTAACGACGTATTATCGGTTGTATAATTACTTGTATAATTACCACCGCGCATTTCGTTTTTTAAGGTTGCCATTGTGGAGAGAATGAGCTGTGTTTGTCCTTGCGCGTAAGAATCCATAGGCGCAATTATTTCCGGTCCGTTTTCACCGACCACAATTCCACCTCTTGCATAGCCAGTGACCTTCTCGGAATTTATCGCAGCAACTTGCTGCAGACCGAATATAGTTGCCGCTGCTGCTGCAACCGGAGCCAAGACAAAACCAACCACCGGAATATCTGCAGCCGATTTATAAGCGGCGATAGCTGCATGATATGTGTCAATTAAAGCTAAAGTGGATGCCATAGCCTTATAAGCTACCGTATGAGTCGCGAATATGCTTCCGATAGTTTTTATAGAATTGGCAACTAGCTGAACTTCAGCTTCAAATGTGTCTCTGTCAATTTTTTTCTTTGTATCAGCATATTTTTTGTCTACCGAAGATTTGAAATCGGCGTTTTCTTTATATAGGGCGAGTTCCTTTTGTTCTCTATACCATTCTTCATTCGATGCTTTGTCTTTAATACCTTTTTGAATAGCTGTGACTTCCTCTAGTGCATCAATTTTGGCTAGGTTAATTGTCTTAGTTTGCTCTAGCTGCTTTTTATTCGTTTCGGCATCAAGTAGGTTGATCTTATTTTGTATTTCTTTTTTCTTATCCGGGTCGTCTTCTACCTTCAATAATGTCTGGTAATACTCCTTTTTATTCGTTAGCATTTCAAGATCGGATTTTCCTTCGAGCTGCATTCGCTTCTGGTCATAATCATTCTGCAGAGTAAGCTGTTCCTCATTATGCTTTCTCGATAAATCAATAATCTTCTGATCATATTCCTCTAATGCAACTTGCTTCTGGATGCCGTCATTATTGATTTTTTGGAGCTCATCTTTGGTTAGGCTCTTACTCTTTTCTGCTGCGACTTTTTTAATTGCTTCGATTTCAGCATCTGCAGCTTTGATTTTTGCCTGATAATCCTCTAAGGCAACTTCCTTATCTTTTTCATATTGAGAGATGCTTGTATCTCTAAGGGTCTTGAGCTGTTCAAGTCTGCCTTTCAGCTCCTCTGTTTTAACTACTTCCTGTCCTAAGTTGCTTTGCGCATTCTGATCTGGAGGTTTGATTGAATTTTGTAACTTTGCAATTTCCTTGTCGAGACTAAGTAGTTCCTTGGAGCCGGCGACCATTTCTTTGCGCTGGTTCTGCAATGCTATAATTTTTTTCTCGATGTCGTCAACGGTATTTTTTGGCGCCGCCGAACCTGTTGTTTTATCTGGAGGTAAATAAAAATCTTTTTCGGGTTTGTTAGCCTTTGCAAACAGGTCAGCCATCCAAGAGCCAGTGCCAAGGCTAGTTATCTTAGCAGATAAGGATTTTTCGGGAGTTTTTATATTGTTATATGTGTCAAAGGCTAATGTTCCCGCGATTACAGCTGCGCCAGCGACAAGGCCAAATGAAAGGAAAAGTCCCTTTACAGACAAAGCTTCAATGTCTATAGCCTCTGCAGTCTTTATAGACTGTAATGCCAATAATTTTTGCGCAGTTTTGAACTGTACTAAAATTGGGATCATCGGGACGACGAACTCAGTTATACTTACTAATCCACCTACCATGATTTTGGAAGCATCACCGGAGTCCGTCAGTGCGCGGATTACAGGCACAAGTCCTTTATTTACAAAAGAGCCAAAAGCTTCCTTGCTTTCTTCTACAGTTACACCAAGTTCTTGGAGTACTTCCTTATCGTTTTGAACTTTATTCTTGACATCGTCGAGTGTAACTCCGCTTGCCTTAATGACAGCATCAAGTCGAATTCGTTTTAATATCTCCGGGTCAATTGATGTGATTGTTTCGCCCTGAGCTTTCAGCATATCATTAACTATCTTATTATAGACAGAAACCTGTATGCCGATTGTTCTAAGGCCTCTTGTATTTCCTTCTGAAGCGTAAACTATTCTTTCAAATGCTTCAGGAATAGCAACTCCCATTTTGTTAGCAGCTTGTTCGGACAACGAAAAGAGTAACGCTTGGTCCTTAACAGATAGACCTAGCTCGGTAGCTTGGTTTGATAATCTTAGCAGGTCACCTTCCGTGACGGTTTTAGCAGTAGCCTGGCGGAACAACTCAATATCCTCTGCGCTGCCCTTAAAATTATCTCTCATCGCCTGCTCAGTCGCAGCGTCCATAACTGCTTCTTTGAAAACTTGGACTGCCTGCTGGGCAAGCTGAAGTGATTGGTTAAACCCGGTTATGATCATGCCCCATTTAGCCATCGAATCGGTGACGTCTTTGGATGACCCGACTATTTTCTTCAAGTCTTGGTCCGTAGTATCAAGGGTGGCAGTAGCTTCCTTGCCGTCAATAATAAGCTTAAAGGTAATTGTGTTATTGGTACTCATTATTTTTTCTCAAGTTCTTTCATGTGCTTCAAATATGCGATATGGTCAAGTAGTTCATCCAAGTCTTTCACGCGGTTCAAATAGTAATAATTATAAATATCTTTTAATTTTGTTTTCCTTAAGTCTTTGATTCTTCCCGGATCTCCAGAGCTTAGATAATAGAGTATGTTATCAGTGAAGCTGTGATCTATTTTCGGATTGAATCTTTTGGCGGAATAGCTTCGTAAGGGCTTAAGCTCCCTTATTGCTTTTATGGTTGCTCTGTCGAGCCGCTTAAAGAACTTTGCAAACCGCTTATTTTCTTTATTCGTGATAAAAAAAAATCTCTGATAGCTTCGATCTGAACGGACTCTTTTATCTTACTGAAGGAAAAATCTTTTGGTAATTCTTTGCCGCCCACCGGCTTCAGTATTATAGAGTAAAGTTTCATTACTTCTTCTTTTTTGAAGTTGCCGAGATTGACAGATCCTTCGACAGAAGTAGCATTGCTAAAGAAGTTTTGCACTTCTTCGGCTTCATCGAGATCTAAGTCGGTATTTAGGATGAAGTCCATGCCGGCAACTTTATAAATTTTATTTTTTTCCATTTAGAATTTTCCTTGTTTATTCCCGTACATATATTACTGTTCTCATCATCCCATCAGGTAGAGAGACTTGTTTCAGCAAAGCCAACTTAGCCGCATTAGCGGCCTTTGCCGTCGCGCCATCAGCCCTGCATTGGTTCACAAAGTTGTTATATGCAATAAACGAAGTGTCTTGAGGATTCGTTATCCCTATTCGTAACATCTTCATTTCGAGCGGCAGACCGCTGCCAGGTTCGTCCGGGTAAGCTGCCTTGACCCTTGCGAACGTCTCTTTGTCCACTTCATCATCGCTCTTGATATAGTCAACAATTTGATAATTGCCCCCTGAATTCAACTTAAAAATATTTGTGCCCATAACTTTTCTCCTAAGATATTTTCAACATTTGATAAAACTTGTTTTGAATTACAATGTTTGCATTGCCCGAATAGACTCTGCAATGAATTATTTATTTGAACTATACTCGCTTCACTTTTTATAAATTTATTAAATTTTCTGTAATTCTTTTTTATTATTCTTTTTCGTAAAATTCTATAATTAGAAAACTGCCTATAACCAAGAAAATCTATTCCTTTCCTCGAATTAAAGACAGACGTTTTTTCGTTAAGCTCAAGACGCAATGTTTTCAAAAACCCTCTAATTTCGCTTAACCATTTCCAGAGTTGATATTTGTCATTATGCAGGATAATCATATCATCCATATATCGGACAAAATATTTTGCCCTTAGTTTTTCTTTTATGAAATGGTCGACTTCATTCAGGTAAATATTTGCGAATAATTGCGAGGTTAAGTTACCTACCGGAATTCCGGGATTTTCGGTTGAATCGATAATTACATCAATTAAACCAAGCGTCCTCTTGCACCGTATTTTCTTCCTTATAAGATTTTTCAAGACTTCATGATCGATGTTGTAAAAATATTTTCGAATGTCCATTTTTAGACAGAAGACTTCTTTATTTTTGTTCAACTCTTTCAGCAAAAATTTCTCATTCCTCTTAACACCAGCAAGGGTACCTTTATTTTTTCTGCAGGCGAAGGAATCGCTGATAAAAGTGCTTTCAAAGATCGGCTCAACGACATTATACAGAGCTTGGTGAATTACCCTATCTCGGAATGGCAGAGATAGGATCAATCTTGTTTTTGGGTCATGCACGTAAAATTCCCGGTACCGTCCGGGTTTATATGTTTGCCAAATTAATTCGTTTTGCAACCCTATCAATCGCTCCTCTAAATTAGAGGAAAATTCCAAAACTTCTTTTTTATATCGCTTATTTTTTCTTGCTTTAAGGTAAGCAAGATGCAGATTGTCAAAATTATAAATTTGTTCATAAAGATTATTAAAAGATTTCAAAACAGTATCTCCTATACAGAATTATCTTTGCAGTTACTAACCGTATTTGAGTGAATTTATTTTTCGCGTTAATTTATCGCGAAGGACAAGTCTCCTTTTGTTTGTCGCATAGTCTTATTCTCGTAAAAATAAGAATCGAGCTTTAATCAAGAGCGAGCGGGAACCCAATATTCCAATTCGAATTACCGCGACCATTGTTCACGTTCAACGCGGACACACCCGCATTGCCGCCATTGTTGCAATTGCCACCGCGAATCGGCACTAACAGACTTTATCCTATTTAGCAACTTTTATCCAGCCGCCGAGCATTTTCCCGACCTCGGATAATTGAGCCGCTAAAATTTCATATTGTTTCAGCTTGAGAAACTGCAAATCCTTTGCAGCCCTTAACTGAAATCTTATAATCTCTAATTTTACGTCCGCCTCATAGAGAGTTTTCTTCTTATATTGCAGCTTATTAGCTGTTATAAAAAGCGTCATCATTTCAAAGAACGAATTTTTTATATCCGCTGCTAAAACAAATTTCTCCGACTTTGGAAAATTCTTTAGCGCAATATGAAGGTACAGAAAACAATCGTACGCCTTCTGAAAGATTACTAGACTTTCCAAGATCGACCCTTCCTAATAATTAAAACAGATTTACAAAGAACAGATTACAGATTACTGAACAAAAGCGAGCGGGAACCCAACATTCCAATACGAATAACCGCGACCATTGTCCACGTTCAACGCGGACACACCCGCATCGCCGCCATCGCCGCAAGAGCCACCGCGAAACGGCAGGAATTCCCCGATCAAATTCCACCAGAATCCATCGCCGTTTAACCCGGTTGTATATGGATATAGTCCTAGTTGTTTTAACAAAGCAACACCGGCGCAAGTCGTAAGCACGTCCGATTCGCAAGTGATTGATTCGAATGTTTTATATCCGCTGCCTGTTTGCACTGCCTTAGTTATATTACCAGCTGCGGATATTCTTAAAGTGCCTGCTGTACCGGGAGCGACTAAGGTACCGTCATCCAGTATCGCAAGCCAAATAGTTGAGCCTGAACTTAAATCTTTAGTATAGTCCGCTGCATCATTGTTGGCAAGTATTTGAAATTCGCCATCCATTATGCGCAATCCAGCAAGCCACTTCCATACGTTGCCCGAGAGATCATATACTCCGGACGTATCCCAGTTGTGAGAAGTTTTTACTCCCCCAGAACCAGTTAACCAGCGTGCTTGATCGCTCGAAGTGCCAAAGGCAGACAGAGTGTAGCATCTTCCGACGATGGAAGGATCACGGTCATCTCTGCCCCAATTAGTATTACCATAAGGCTGAGTGTTCCCGGCTATCGATCTGATTTGAAGAGCAGCCCATTCTGCCGCAGTCATTAGGTGGTATCCTGTAACTCCGTTTGTATTATTTGCCGCACAGAGTGCGCGCGCTTGGTCAAAATTTACGTATGAATATTGCTGCACGAATGGCCGAGAACCGGCAAATATTCCACTTGCATTATTTACATTGCCAGTTGCGTCAAGCAGGCAAGCGGTATGCTTGCCAACATATATTTCTCTTTCTGCACCATTGACAGTAAATGCTGGGTGGGGTGCCGACGAATTGAATAAGCTCGCCGGATCCCAATTAAATCTATTAATCTTATGGAACCAGGAGTAAATTCCTGCGCCGTTGGCTATTGCGAAATTGTTAGGTAAAACTATGTGAGGTACTATTTGCTGGTCTGCCGTGCCAAATCCGTTTGCAATTCTCCATTGTTTCATATCTCCCGTCAATTTCAAAAAATTTACAGACGCATCCAATGGCATACGCTGGTCACTCAATCTTACGTCGCCTGTGTCTACTTTTGAATTCAGTGCGGTTTGTTGTGCCGCTGAAACCGGCTTTCCCATGTCGCTTGTATTATCAACATTGCCAAGTCCAACATCAGCACCGGCAAGCGTTATGTCCGAACTTAACGCCTTACCCGCAACGGTGCGCGTGTTCGGTACCTTTGTTGCAATTAGATTTGTAATTGTCGTAGCAAAATTAGGATCATTCCCGAGTGCAGTGGCAAGTTCGTTAAGCGTGTCAAGTGTTACTGGAGCCGCCGAAACTAAGCTTGCAATTGCATTATCGACATAGGCAATAACCGTCGGGGTCATGTCATATATTTGTTCCACCCCGATAGAGTTTTTCAAATATAATTTGCCTTCATCAGCGATATATACTTCGCCCGGCTCTAATACTCCCTTATTTGCTGCTGGTCCTTTTCTAAATGTAAATGCCATGATTACCTCAAATTAATATCTACTGTTAATTTCGCAGCGTCGATAGCAAACGGCGCTACTTCACAATTATAATTTCCATTAAGGATAAGATCGAGAAGAGCATTAAATTTTATAATACTCGTTAAATCATTCTGCGTAATATTGTCTATCAATAACTTGTTAACATGCGTATGATCGTCTATGATTGCAGAGGCAATCTGTGAGTCTGCTTTTACAGTGCTTAAAGCGACTGCAGAAGCTTCGATTCCACTAAGCTTTGTTTTTTCAGCGGTGGAATAATCTTCTGTTGATAATCCTTTGCCAACTATTTTATCGACCTTCCCGGACAAATCCTGATCACCTGTATTTGTACCACTGACTAAATCAAGAGCTGCTTTATTAGCGTGCGTATGATCGTCTGTAATTGCAGAGGCAATCTGTGAGTCTGCTTTTACAGTGCTTAAAGCAACTGCAGAAGCTTCGATTCCACTAAGCTTTGTTTTTTCAGCGGTGGAATAATCTTCTGTTGATAATCCTTTACCAACTGCCTTATCGACTTTATTAGTGTTTAACGAAGTGTCGGCACTTTCACGAGTAGTTGCTTCCGCGTTGATGTTGCTCTGCAACGTCGTCTGCAGTGAATCTATCTCGTTTTTTTCATAGACGAAAATAGAGTCATACAAATTTGGGTTTGAAAAATTACGGCGCGGAACTGCTCCATCAATGATAGCTTCCGGAATGGGGATATAACGAGTTGCGGAACTTGGCAAATTTGTGCCGTCGTAAGGCGTCTGAATCGCTGCTTCGATATTAAAATTTCCCCGGATTGGGACTTTGGTATCGTTTACGTCAGAAGCGGAGACACTTCTATGATCCCAGTAATACGTTCCGCCGCCTAAATCAAAGGTATCTTCTTTTAAGAGCGTTATAGTAATTGTAGTCTGGAGGGTTGAAGTGTCGTAAGAAGCAGATATTTGACTTGCGGCGCTAGTCTTCTCAACCAAACGGGTAGACGTTTCTGCCTTATCGGCCTTGATAACAAAACTGTGGTCCCGCCGCGAATGGTCCCCCGGAAGGTTATACACAATAACATCCTCAACTCCGGCATACCAATCTATGTCTAACCTTTTTCTCTTTTCCATTTCGATCTTAAATTTGGACTTTCAAAATTTATTTTCCTGCGCTAGCCATTTTAGGTAAATCGATTATCTGCGCTTCTGATTTTTTAGTTGCTACTTTGCCCTTTAATACTACTTGCTTAGAAGACACATCGGTAAGCTCAAATCTCTTTCCGATTAGATTATCTTCGTCGGTAACATCAACTTCATACCCGGAGTCGTTTGCTTTCAGAGTGCCTAACCGGTTCGAGGCGTATAGCGCATGACTATTGTCGCCATTGAATATGCGTAGTGATTTATCTTTCCCGTCAACCGCATAAGGGATGTTTAATGAGCTTTTAATTACCTGTTTTTTACCGTCTAATTCGTTTTCAATAAAGATATTTACTGACGAATCTTCGTTCATAATTTTTGCCATTTCAAAGACTCCAATTCAAAATTAAAAATTTACAATTCAAAATATCTTAGTATCCGACCTTCATTGTACCACCCTTAACGCCGGTAGTATCCGCAACGTCTCCGCCGTATGTTGCTCCAAATTGGAAAGCAATATCGGACAGGGAAACATCTGCAGAGAAGGTTAGAGTAAGCGATCTCTCGTCATCGCTATCATTGTAAGCGCTGTCTAAGGTTAGAACGCCTGCATTAAAATCAAAAGCGTCGAAAAGTCCTGTGCCGTTTTGTTCTTTGACATAAACAGAGGGGCTTAGAACTGTTGCCAGCTTTGCTATCTGCGTAGCGACGGATGCGTCGCGTGCTTGAATCATGAAATTAAAAGTTAGATAGTCCACAATCGACGCATTGTAGATCGATTTTTTATTTTTCGTTTTGATTGAATAGCTTCTTGCGACTAAATCAGCTCCGCCGAAAAGCGCCGTTGCTTTCGGAGCTTCAAAAGAAATGAAGTAAGGAGCACGGTATTTCGTGAAGTCCGCACCGCTTCCAACTATGCCCGCGAAAACAACTGGTGAAGCGCTGTCAGCGGCGTCGATGAATGCCTGTGCTCTGGCATATTCCATCGCTATCTCAATCGTAGCTTTGAGGCTTCGCTTGTCTTGAGTGATCAGATATTCAAAATCCAAACCTGCTTGGTTCGCGCCAGCGAACTGGTAGACATCACCATTTGCCGCTCCGGGAGATTGCGGGAAAGTAATTGCTTGTATATCGCAATTTGAGTTTAGCCATCCTATCAGCGCCTTTAGCATTGCCATTGACGGCTGCAGCGATTCGCAGTCAAGCTTAAACCCGATCATGTTCGGCAGAACTCTATTTCGGTAATCTTTGTTCTGTTTGAATTTCATATCGGTTACCATAGTTGCTTTATCGCGCAATCCCATTACTATCGGATTTACCGGAGCTGTTAGCAGCGTTCCGGAATCGCAAAAACCTAATTGTCTTAAGCCTGCTCTTGATGTTGGCATTTCTTAGTTCCTTATTTTATTTAAAATGATTCTCTAAAATTCTTTTCGATATAATCTATCGGCACTGAAAACGTTGTTAAATATTTCCACACGCCGTTTTCTTCATCCACCAGTTCGTCACGAACCGGGAACATTTTTCTTTCATATTCCGGCCGGTTATTTTGCACTTCGATGCCAGCGATAGCATCAGTAATTGTATCTACGTAATCCGAAGGCATCATCTTATATCTGTCTGCGCCTGCCTGCGGATTGTCAAAAAACCTTATGATAGCAACAACACCGATTAGAATGTTCCGCTTCATGAAAATAACATTGCCCCTAGAATCGTCCCGCTTTTCATAGCCCGAACCGTTGTAAAGCAACCCGATAGTGCCGCGCGGATGCTTTAGCAAATAGCCGTCAAGCGTTGCTAGCCTTTCGACAGATACCTGGTCTGTCTGGTCCAAATCTTTTACAGCAACTTTCAGTGTGTCCTCGATAACTTTGATTGCATCACTTACTTTATTTATTATTACTTCTGACATTATTTTTTACCTGCGATTATCCCGCCAGCAATTGCCAAGACTATGCCGATGAATATCAATCCGATCTTTGAAAGCAACGGAGTTTCAATGATTTTCTCGATTGTTTGTACTGTTTTAACGGTGTCCCAGTAAACAACCGAATCTGGTTTGATCTTGAAATTAAACTCGCCTGCCTTCAGCTTTATTCCTAATTTTTTATTCTGCGCATATAGCTCCTTTACCTTTTGGAGCAATGCCGAATCCGGAATAAATTTTATAGACTGAACGGTATCTTTGCCGATAATTTTATTTGCTTGGAAAATATTATTAAAGAAATTCGCAGGCAGGGAGTCCTGTATGACCGGCGGACGAATGACAATCGGCTTTATCTCGGTGATCTCCTTCGTAGGACTACATCCTACAAATAATAGTCCGACAAGAATCGTCAAAAATATTTTAATAATAAATGAGTATCGCATATTTATAAAGTTTTGTTTCCGATTTCCTGCGGCTAACTAAACCCGGCAATATTCTGCCGCCGCCGTAGATGTATTTTGACATTCGCGCAATTACCATAGCTGTATTGCTATTGTCTATGCCATATCTGAAGCTTTGATCAAACCTATATCCGACATTAAATGTGAAACTCACAAGTGCGTCAAACTCATACCACCTTAAGTATCTGAGTGAAGATTTACTCACATACTTTTCATACCGTGGTAAATCCTGCATAAGCAGCTGCTCAGCTTCATATTCGGTTATTACCATCGGCTTTGATGTAAGATGACCGTAACCAACCGTTTGCACAGAGGCTGGACACAGATATGCTTTGCCTCTAAACCCCTCATAATGCTTTATCAATTCAACGCCAATAGCAGTAGTTGTCTGCGCCAACAGTAAAGGACAAAGCAATATGAGGAATAATACTATTTTCATTATCTGAAGAATGAATAAAAGGTTATCATAACAATTATTGTAGTGCTTAGAATGACCGCCGCCAGTACGTAGACGTTACCGGGTGAGGAGTCTGTAAATTTTATCTTCGTGTATGCGAATTGCATAAACGACCCTAGCAGCGCTATTATAATAGTTAGCAGCAATGAGTATAGAGCTACTTTTATTATCTTGGCAAATTCGCTTGTTGTTTTAAGATTATTTACATCAGCCTGCAGCCAGCTTATGTGAGTCATGTTTGCGTAGCTTCCGTTTGCTGTATCATAATTGAGGGCTATCTGATTATAGATAGCATCGATTTTGCTGTTGGTTTCATTCTCCGAAGGGAACAGCCATGTTGTTATAACGACCAAAGCGAAGAAAGCTAATATCACTGTTACTAAGTGAATCTTTGCATACTGTTTTACGTTGTTCAAGAATTCTGTCATTTTATTTTACTCCTAATTTTTCACCAAGTTTATATTTGAACACTATTTTGAAAGCATATTTAATTCTTACAAATAATTTTTCGGTAAGTATTGAGTTAAGCACATCTTTAGCTTCGCATTTAACCTGCCTGCTAATTTCCTTATGAATTTTCTTTGCGTATCTCCTGTTCATATCTTTTATTCCGCATAAGTAAAATCAACGTACTTAAAGCCTCCCACCTTAAACTCTTCATGCGCTGCCGGATTGACAATCACCATTCGGATCTCTGCAGCCGGAGTATATTTTCCGAAAATTGCATTCTCTTCGCATTGATTCCCATCTTTGCCTATCTGCCCGTCGAAGACTCCAGCCAGATGGATACTCTTAGCCGGCTGATTATCATATTCCGAATCTGTTACAGAAATCACTACAAATTTTGCTCTTACCATTTCTTATCTCCTTAAAATTTTGTCCATAAATTTTTATCGAAAATTCTATCTTTAGCAGTTTTATTCGTTCTGATTTCGTTTGATATATTCTGAGGCTCCAGGGCAATACCGAGATCGATTAAGCCTTTGCTTATATCGTCGAGAGTATTTAGTCCTTCTTTTCTTATCGACATTATTGAATCGGGCATTATCTCCCGGTTGCGGCGCATATATATATAGTAGATAGTAAAGTTGTCCGAAAGATTGGTTATAATCCCCGGAACAGTGACAAAGGGGAGAGTATATCTGAATCTCAACGACGGATCAATCTCCTGCTGCGCTTCGTCAGCAGCTTGATTGAACCTGACGACTATCAGATCATTTGGATCCGTTAAGTCAATTTCTTCATCAGCTCTGACTTCGTCATTAAGCAGCTGAATGAGAGTAGTCTGATTCATCTTTCTGCTAACACTATCGATCGTTGAGTATGGCATTTGAATTTAATTATTTACTTTAAAAAATGGGTAGCTTCCGTTTAGTTTACTTTAAACCCGTCCCTCATGTGGTATCACTATTCTTTCCATGATGTCATCGGCCTTAAAAACCTAACCGCTCGGCGAAACGTAAGAAACTACCCTGCGGACTATTTGATTTATATAGGGTTTGTAGCGGAGACAAGACTCGAACTTGCAATCTTCTGGGTATGGGCCAGACGAGGTGCCACTCCTCCACTCCGCGATGTCAAATTTTCTAAGAACATTTGGCGGGCATTACCCCGCCAAATAATTTATCAACCAACTGACTAAAGCACCTTCGCATAAATATTAGCAGCAGGCTCGTTGAAGGTCGGAAGAGGATGAGACTCGACCAAGAGCCAAAGCCCTGAGGGATCTTTCTCAATCCAGTCTTTACTGAAGTATTGAGCCACGACGGTACCGGCTTCAAGATCTTCTACGCCTGCAAACTGTAGTCTATGATCTGCGTTTGGAGAGACTAAAGAGACATAGCCGTCAGGTATTAGTGATTGCTGATTTCCGTCTTTGTCAATATAGATGCCGTCATATACGTAGTAATCGACTCCGTCAACAGTAGCTCTTTTTTCAGCTCCGGCGTTGATGTTAGATTGTTCGGTGTTTATTTGTCCAATATTTATTTTCCATTTATCCAAAAATGTCTGGACGTCGGTTGTTGCGATCCATGCTTCGTAAGTTGTAGAGTTCATTATTGCGACAGTGGGGATTTTCCCGCTTGCCTTTTGCGCAATTGTTTTCCAGGATCTCATATCCTTAGTAGGTTTCGCAGTAGCCGAAGTTGACCACAGGACAGCAGCAGTAGGTTTATTTGCTGAAGGCATCGAAAAATCAATTGAGAATGTTCCATCGTCCTGGGCGATTGAATAAGCGCCGCTGAGGCCTTTGCAACAGAGGAACTCAACCGTTCTGTCGATAATGTCCTTTAAATCTTTTTGCTCTCTAGCCATGCGATCCTGCCTTGCTTGCTGGATTGGATCATTTCCGGCAATACCTCCGGGAACAAACATTTGAGCATCAGCTCCGCGTGTATAGAACAGATCGGAAGGTCGTAGAAATTTCTTTAATCTTATTTGGGGAGGTTCGACAATATTAGCTTTCTGCCCTAAATTGCCGATTACTCTCGCGGGATTTCCGCGTTTAACAAAAGGAGCAACTTTCTGCCCGCCGACTATTACGTCAACCATTACGGTTTTCGTTGCATTCGTTTCCACTCGTCCGAAAAGAAGATTCTTAACAAACTGAGGTACTGGTTTCATCTGGTTGACCGCTGTGGTCAATGTCTGAAAGCCAAAGGGATTTATGGTAATCATTTTTTTCTCCGTTAATTAATCTTATACTTTACTAAAACTAAATTTCTCAAACTCAAATTTTCGATAACCCCGGCGGAGCAAAAACGAAACTTAATAAACGTTCTTACTCCGCCTCTGGTGAGGTGATGAACAAACTATAAATCGGTCCCGATAAATATCGGAGAGCCTTCAAAATCAACACCGGCAGCAGCGTCATAACCGGTTAAAGCGGCAGAATTAAAATGACCGCTTGCGTAAGCAATAGAGTTAACGTCAGCCAAGGTTGCATCGTCAGCGTCTTCACTTAAAACCAATTTTGCGACTTCGGTACCATCAACTTTCGTGTCATCGTAAGGCGCATATTTGCCGCTTGCAGTAACCTTACCAAGCACAGTTCCTTTCACTAATAATCCGCTTCCGGATGCTATGACAACAGGCTTTACCACTCGCGGGAAATCTCCCGCAAATAGCTGGACAATACTATTGTCTTGAGTCATTGCTAAATCCATTTTTCTTTTTCCTTCTATTTAATTTTTGGATCTTGATTTATAAATATTTTTTAACAATCAGAATTCTTAAGCCTTTTATCTGTTTACAGCGTCAGCCATTTGCTTTGCGGTAGATAGATAATCCGGAGTTCCTGCTTTGCCTGCGCTCGCATTTGTCGCCAGCTCACTAAGCTCGATAACATCTGGAGAATTTTTAATTTGCTCTTTTGCAAACTCGAAAGCGTCAAGCTGTATTTTCGTATTATCCGGAGCGGAAAACTCGATTACTCCTTTTTCTTTCTGTGCCATGAGGAACTGAACTGTTTTCTCTTTGTCGGCAGGTTTAATTTTTAACTTCACTTCATCGCTTTCGCAGAACTGCAGAACTTCATTTCTAAGTTTTGCGGATTCTACTGCCGTAAGTTTTGAGGAAGCAGCTTGAAGTTCAATATTTTTTGCATCAAGGTTTGCGGTAAGAGTTTGATTCTCGCCCATCAGCTCTTGAATTGCTGTTCTTAGATTCGCATCGACTTTTGATAAGTCGAATTTTGATAATTCAATCGGTGGCATTTTATCTCCATTTTTATTGGTTGAAAAACTTGGATTTACATTTGTGGCCGGTTCATTATCCGGAGTCTCGAAAATCGAAGGCGGATTGCCTATATCGCTCAACGAATATTCCGGGAGAACTTTCTCGGCATCATCTAAAGAGAAATTCTCAATTAAAAAATTTTTAACATTTCTGAACAATGTTTGGATTGATCTAAAGGGATAGCTTGAGACTTCAAAGTTTTGAAATTCGATTTTATCAGCGACAACATCCGCAAAGTGAGAGTCTATTCCGGAAAGATATAATTGAAGATTCAGATCCGCAGCATCAGGACCTTCGTTTTGCGAAAATGAATAGTTGCCGAGTCCGCTAACTGCTGGCTCAATCTCCGGAGGTAAAAAAGAAATGTTATTCAGCGAAAAAGTATTTTTGTCAAGAGTAACGCTGCGTCCGGGAAGCTTCCCTGAATTGACAGCGTTCTTAAATTTTTCATTTACTTCCTTTGGCATTGCAAATAGATAATCGCCGGCTCTCTTCAGCGCGCTGATAGTTCCGAAGCCGATTGAGTCTTCTTTCGGATGCTCAATTACGAATTGAGGTTCCTTGCTGAGGTCCGTTGCTGAGATAATTTTATCAAGGGTAGAATTGTCTATCTCTACGACCTGCTTGTTTTTATCGGTGAACTTTCCGACTCTTAAAATAGGCATCCAACTAAATTTGCTCATCTCGAAATTCCCGTTCCATTTTTTACTTGACGCAAACTTATAAATCAGGTCTATCAAAGTATTTTGAATGTTTCAAAATATTTTAGGCATACCAGTGGTTACTTTTGCTGACAGAATTATTAAGTCATAACCGAGGATAGACAATGCTACATTTTATTGCGTTCGACTTAGCCGTGATAATGCAATTGATACAAACGTCCCTGCAGAGAGCCGATACAGGCTATCTGTTTGAAACGATGATTGCAAACGGAGGAATAGGGGCGGTACTTTTTGCGATCTGGCTTCTGACATTTAAGCATACACAGCGACAATTCTCATTTGCGCTGAAACAAAATCAAGACCAGTTTGCACAAGCATTATCACAAATCGAGAAGCAGCACAAAGAAAACCTCGAGGAAAGCAGGCGAATGAATGACAAACTATTTGAAGTCATCCGCAAAGACGCCGAGTATAAAGAAGTTTTAACCGGCGTCCTCACCGAAATGAAAAGCCAGCTCATCAACCATATAAACAGGAGTCACTAATGAATGAGAGAGAATTAGCGCTCGGACGCTTTACTATCTTAAAGAAGCAAGTATATGAGCTTGGCGTTAAAGCTCAGTCAATGACAAGGGACATCCAGCAAGAGACTGAGTCATTCCTTTCCGATAAAGATTTTTCCGAAATGGATTTTAAGAAAGTTGAAGCGCTCTCAAAAGAGCTTCAGTTGCTGCAGGCTGATTACAAAGATAAAATTGAAAAGATGAATCAGCTCAAGGACACCTTCAATTTTTAATTCCGCAGAGGCGGATCATTTTTAATTTTTAATTGGAGGCATGATGCCTGATCCTGCGTTAAAAGAAAAAGCAAAAAATATGTTCGTCATAAACGGATTCAGCATGGACACCATCGAGACAATGATGGACGGCGAAGTATCCCGCAAGACTCTCTACAATTGGCGAAAGCAAGATAACTGGGAAAACCTTAGACGGCAGCGCGCTATAAGAACCGAAGGCAGACGCGAAAGACTTGAAGCAGCTCTTGACCGTGCGCTCGACGAACTCGAGACAGTATTTGATCCGAAGCTAGTCTTTAGCATCGGGAAATTAGTAGCGGCTCTTAAATCATCTTCTACCTTTGAATTCACAGAAGAGAAAAAAGATAAAGAAGATAATAAGAAGCAAGGGTTCTCCGAGGAGAATCTTCGTGAGATTGAAAAAAAGATACTGGATTTATAATGAATTTTGGAAATGGAACGTTGGAGTATTGGAATATTGGAGTAATGCATGCAAAATTCCATTATCCCACTTTTCCACCACTCCGTTTAATAGCGTTTAAACCCTATTTAATGATAGAGTTACGGCATTTTAGGCCGTTTTTTATCCCACTTTTCCATGTTCCTCATACCATTTTACATGCCGTTTTTACCCCGATTTTGCCCCCAAACGCACACAGATGCGCCAGGTTGATTTCGGAGCATAATGACAAGGGTGCGCAAGAGATCGTTAAAATTAAACGGGGATTAAACGTTATTAAACGGGGTATGGCAGTTTTAACGAATTACATTTCCGCAAAAGCGGAATTATCGCTTTTTGAGGTAATATGCCAAAACTGAAATTTTTACCATATCAGAAGGAATGGATAAATTTTGATGGGCGTTTTGCCTTGAGTGAAAAGAGCAGACGTACCGGTATTACTTACGCTGAAGCGTACCGCATGACAAGACGCCATGCTGCAGGTCTGGTCAAAGGGAAGAAGAGCTGGTTCTCCAGCGCGGATATTTCGGCAGGTGAAGAATACATTGATTATGTCGAGTATTTCTCAAAGGTGCTGAATATAGGCGCTAAGTATGTTGGCGAGGTCGTCATTGACAAAGATGATGACGTAACTGCTCATAGAGTACGCTTTGCAAACGGCAATGAAGCAAACGCAATATCATCTAATCCAAGAAGATTCAGATCAAAGGGCGGCGACATTACGCTTGATGAATTCGCGCATCATCAAGAGCAAGAGAAGATGTACACCGCAGCTAAGCCCTCGATTATGTGGGGCAATCATGTCCGCATTATATCGACGCATAATAGCGATGCCTCTTATTATAATTTTTTAATTACAGAAATTAAAAAAGGCGCCGAAGGTACGATGAAGAACTGGAAGCTCTTCAAGATTACAATCGACGACGCTATTAAGCAAGGATTGGTCGATACTATACTAGGTCATAAAGCAACTAAAGAAGAAGTCGCTAATTTCTTAGAGGATGCTTTCTCCGGAATGACTCAAGAAGCAATTGACGAAGAGTTCTACTGCATACCGCGTTCAAGTTCAAATTCGCATCTGCTTTCTTATGAGTTAATAAACCCAATTGAACGCGATAATATACTTGATGAGCTGCTGTTAAATATAACCGGTGATTTATTCGTCGGGATGGATATAGGCAGGAAGAACAACCCTTCTGTTATTTGGGTTAATGAGAAGCTCGGAGAGATGCTATATGCGAGACGAGTCGCGAGATTAAAGAATATGCCTTACAGCGATCAAAGAGAAATTCTATACGGAGTTCTTTCTCATAAAAATTTTAGACGCGCTTGTATTGATGCTACCGGCATAGGTAACCAGCTTGCCGAAGAAGCGCAGAAGGCTTATGGAGCATTGAGAGTCGAGCCGGTTATGTTCACCTCGAAGGTAAAAGAAGATCTCGCATCGACGACTTATATAATGGTCGAAGGAAGAAAAGTATTAATACCGCGCGACAAAGTAGTTAGGGATGATCTTTATTCGGTTAAAGCTGTGACTACATCCGCCGGTAACGTACGCTATGAAGCGGATCAAGAAAAAGACGGAGCGCATGCAGATCACTTCTGGGCTTTCGCACTAGCTAATTATGCGGCTAAGACGAATACCGGACCGCTTATTATTACATCCGGCGGCAGAAGGAAAATGGAATCTGTCTTAAGTAAATATTAAAGGAAGATAAAAATGATACTAATTATTCTTACAATTATTATTGCAGCAATATTCGCAGGCATAACCGACGGAGAGCAATGGCGGGAAAAATGGAGCGGTAGGGTCCAGTCGCAAGCAGTAGAGAAAACCATAAATAGTATTTGGCACAATACTCAATTTATGGAAAGATGCTTCATCCTTTTAACTGGTATGATAATCGCCTTTGAAACAGGCCTTAACTGGCTCTTAATCGACCGGGTTGCCTTAGCGGCAATTATATTTTTTATAGTGAACGACGGTGTCCAGAATTTACTTAAGGGTCAAAGTTTCTTTCACGTATCAACGACGACAACGGCATTGACAGAACCGTTTGCGGCATGGTATTACAAGATACCGGTTCTAATAATCATTTTGGTTTCGAACTTTATATTTTAAAGGTTTTATTATGGCAGCAAAAGGAATCTATATAAATCCGACTACGTTCGTACCTCTTAACAAGGTGAGCGAAGGCCTAACCACAGAGCTTGCGACACGTCAATTCGCAGCTGGAGCATATACGGGGTTCTTCAATTATCTCCCGGATCCTGATCCGGTACTCCGAAGACTTGGGATGGATCAATCTGTCTACGAAGATTTATTAAGCGATGATCAGGTAGGCCCGCTACTAAACCGCAGGAAGAATTTGACGAAGAGTCTCGACTGGGATGTAGAGCCCAACGATGCAGGAGATGCAGAAGTGGAGCTTTGCAAAAAGACTCTTAGGATACTTGAAGAGAACGGATGCGCAACAAAGGACATTATATCTCAAACACTCAACCCGGTATTCTATGGCTATTCTACTTTCGAGATTATTTGGGGAATGGTTGACGGCAAATATTTGCCGGTAGAGATTTGGGAGAAGCCGCGCGAATGGTTCGTCTTTGATTCGCTGAACCGCTTAAGATTTAGGACTATCGATAATTATGAAGGAATGATTATCAGGGGCAAAGATGCCGATCCGAAGATAGCGGCAAAGTTTATTTTGCTGCGGAATGATCCATCTTTCAAAAATCCTTATGGCGATAAAGCACTATCAAGATGCTTCTGGCCTGTTACATTTAAGCGCGGCGGAATGCGTTTCTTTACTACCTTCCTTGAAAAATACGGGATGCCTTTTATATTCGGGAAGTTGCCAAGAGGAGCTAAACAAGAAGACCATAACGATCTATTGTCGAAGCTATCGAATATGGTACAGGATGCAGTTGCGACGGGTCCTGATGATTCGTCAATTGATCTTATCGAGATGAAGGGCAGCGCCTCCGGAGATCTTCACGAGAAATATTTACAGCGATGCGACAATGCAATCACAAAAGCACTGCTATTAAATGCGCTGTCTACCGACATTCAAAGGGTAGGCGGAAGAGCATCCGCAGACACCGGGGCTGTGATAATAGAAGGCGACATCAAAGGAACTGACCGGGATTTTCCCACAACATTTTTCAACATTCTATTCAAAAGAGTTGTCGATCTTAATATCGGAAGCGGGAAGTATCCCACGCTTGAAGTGAAGGAAATTGAGGATATAAATAAAGACCTTTCAGAAAGAGACGTGAACCTGAAAGGAATCGGCGTAAACTTCACGCCGGATTATTTCAAACGTAAATATAATCTTGAAGACGATGAGTTTGATCTTAGCAGCCAGCCGGCATTACCGGCAGATGGATTGCCGCCCTTGAATCCTCAGCCGGATGTCAATCCTCTTAAAGAACCGGTTCCGCCGGTGCCGGATGCTCTGCATCCTGTTCCTGTCGAAAAGACTCCGAATTCTTTTTCATCTTTCAAAAATTTATTAAATAAATTCATAGGTAAGCGCATCGAACTATCAGATGCAGCCGCAAGTAATAATAGCATAGCTGATCTCGTTACCGGTGCGCTTCCTGATAAGCTGCTGCAATTTTCAATCGAGCAAACATTAAAGCCGGTTATCGAGCTTGCGAAGAAATCAAGCAGCTATGATGGGTTTAAAAATAACCTTGCAGCGCTCTTCCCAAAGATGGATACAAATCAGATTGAAGACATGATGACAAAGGTTTTGCTCATCACCGAGCTGGAAGGCAACGTGAAAGCTGAAGCGGATAAATAAGTATGGCAAATCTAAAGCCCTTTAGATGCAGCCATTGTAAGGCAAGGATAGTTGTCATGGATACTATGAATGATAGCGTTCTGCCTATTGAAATTCCCGAAGGCGATTTAATCTACACCGCAGATGAAATATTCGATGGCAAGATTCATAAAAGCCATCTTAAGAATTGTTCCGGGCTGCAGTCTGAATGGTCAAAGAAGAAAATGAGATTTATATATGAAAGAAATGCGCTTGCCGCATTTGCCCCGGTAACATTGGAAGAACGAACCAGATAGTCTGAGGAATATATGCCAGAAGATGATAAAGAATGTATCCACGAATATAAACTTCTTGACACTATCTTCACTAAAAGAGAATGCGGGTATAGAAGAGATACTTTTAAAAGGATAACACGTTTTTATTGCATCCATTGTTTGAAGGAAGTGGAAAAAGTTAAAGAGGAAAATTTGCAGGAGAAACCTGAATGGTATTTCGGAAGATAATATGAACGAGAATGATCTTAAATATTTATTGACGCTTCCTCCGGAGGAAATTGTGAAATGGTATTCAAGCAAAGGCTATACCTTTTCATGGAACTGGCGGGACGTTTGGCAGGATGCTCACGTACGGTCTTTCACAGTTGCAAAGGTGATGAAGCTTGATATACTCCAGTCGTTAAAAGATGAAGTCGATAAAATTTTCAAGGAAGGGATTACGTACGACGAGTTTGTAAAAAATCTCGAACCCGAATTAAAAGACCTTGGATGGTGGGATAAGGTAAGAGCCGACCAGGTACCCGGCTACGATCCGAAATCAGGAGTTGACCCGGGGAAAATCGTTCAGCTCGGAAGTCCGCGCAGATTAGCCACCATCTACCAGACAAATGCAAATGTAGCCTACAATGCAGCTCGCTATAAATTCCAAACACAAAACGCTGCAAGCCGCCCATATTGGCTTTATAATCAAATCGACCGTCCAACTAAACGTAAAGCGCATGCACGCTACGCAGGAAAAGTGTTTGCGGCGGATGATCCTATTTGGGATAAGATATACCCGCCGAACGGATTTAACTGCGGATGCTTTGTAACTGCATTAACAGCCGACGAAGTCGCTTCAAGAGGGCTTACGGTGCAGAATGGCGCAAACGTAAAAGTTAAGGTAGGCGAAGGATGGGGCTACAATCCCGGGAAAGAATTATTCACGCCCGATTTAGCGCAGTATGACGCTGATTTAAGCGCCGCTTATAAGGCTAATAATGGATAGCAACCAAAGTAATGTTGACCAGATCAACAAAGTAATCGGAGACCTTAAAGCAAAAGTCATCCCGGATAAGATACTTATGACCGCAATTGCAGGGCATCTGCAAGCCTCAGTTGAAAATAATTTCAGGACTCAGGGAGCAGAGGTACCAGGTGGGTGGGCGCCTCTTAAAGCCTCTACGCTTAGGCAAAAAAGACGGAAAGGATTATCATCCAGAATTTTAGAAGCCCGCGGAAACCTTGAACGTTCTATACAGGCAAGCGCAACGGAAAATGAATCTATCGTCTCAACAAATTTGATATACGCAAAAGTACATCAATTCGGAGCGCAAATATTCCATCACCCGCGCACGCGCAATATGGCTTTTCGAACCGATAAAAAGGGCGGTTTGCTTAAGCAGGAAGGGCATCCCAATCTTGTAATGTTCGCAAAGAAGACTCACAAGAACGCACTGCGCTATACTATCTCGCAGCAATCATATACGGTGGACATCCCAGCGCGTCCGTTTATGGTACTTACGGATTCATTCAAGAATAAAATTATTGACGAAATAAAAAATCACATAACAAGATGAAACATCCATGTGAGATATTATATCAGTTTTCTTCTGGCAAAGTCTATGGCACAGAAAAAGGCACCTGTAGAATCATCGGGAAAGAACTAACCGGGTTAAAATTTGACGACTGGGTAAAAGACACTTTTACAGACTACGCTTCTCTCTTTCCGGGGACGATAATCAGCAATGAGGCGTTATTTTGTTTCGAAGAGTCATCGCCGCTAATAGCTCAAAAAGTTAAAAAAGTAAAACCGCAGCGATTTAGAACTTACACGCATATAGTCGTTAATGATAGCTGGTATGTCCTAACTAAAGCTCAGAAGAAAGAGATATACGAGCTGATAATTAATAACGACCCTAACGTTTGCGTCATTTCAGACAGCGGGCAACGGCATTTATTGTTTAAGCATAAAGTTGGGACATGGCAATTCGAGGATCAATTCATTCATAGGGATAAAGAAGTCTTATCTAAAATTAAAAAAGTAGGCGACACTCTGCTCGATAATAATTTTTCAAAAGCTGAAATGCTCTCCGGCAATTACATACAGCATCGAGTACTAAAATATGGGGTTAAAGATTGGAGAACAGCGGAAGATGTTTTAAAACAATATCGTGGTTCCGCAATTTTTGATTTAGCAATTTGGTTATCACAAAAAGAAGGCGAAACAGATGAATAAGAAAAAAGAAGTCACACAAGAGGATGTCGCAATGAAATTGCTTTTCCCTCTTTGGGAATGCATTGATCCGGATTATAAGCAAAAGTACAAAACGGATGTATGGCGGCATTTTGAAAATAATATTCGTGTTGCTGCCTATACCTCTAAGCTTAACCACTTCTTGTCTAAGATATTGAAGCTTATGCCGATAGACTTAATGGCAAAGTTCTTGGCAAACGTTAACGAGGTAATGAATAGCGGCGAAGATAAAAGAATATTGAAATGGCTGCGCTCGGAGACCACTTACTTAGTATTGCAGGTAAGAGTTCTAAGACAAGAAATTAACGATTCATATAAAATGTTCGAGGAAGAAAAATGAAAACTTATATAATGGAAGGTATCGTAACAGCATTGAGCAGCATTTCTCATAATGGCGGAGAGCAAAATGGAATTACGACTCAATTGCGAAGAGAGAAATTTGTACAGCCGGATGGCGATGTTGAGGATGTCCCTGTTATCAGCGGGAACAGCATACGCGGGGCGCTACGAGACATTGGAATGTATCATATGCTCCAGAGGCTTGGTTATGGTGTGGATATGGAGAGCGGATCAGTCGGCGGGTTGACCCTCCCGGCATTTTATTTTTTGTTTAGCGGTGGAGCGTTAACTAGCAATGGGGAGTCCGCTCTGAACGTTGATTATTTCCGGAGAATGAAAGAGACGATCCCGCTTATCGGGCTGTTTGGCGGGGCTATCGGCAACTCTATAATGCCTGGCAAAATAAAAATTGGGAAGATGATACCAATCTGCGAGGAGACTTTACATCTGATGCCGGAGAAACTAAAACCTGAGTTTGTTAAAAGCATTTGGGATTATTGCCAACTAGAGATGTACACACGCAAAGACGACGAGAAGAATGAGAATCTACGCAAGATGATCGACGGGGAGACTAGAAAACTTTTAGAGCAGCCTGGCGCGAAGGCTAGTATTACTAAAGCCGGGCCACAACAGATGATGTACTATCTCGAAACCCTTTCCGCCGGAACTAAATTTTATTGGAAGATAGTTTTGGAAGACGTAACAGATGTTGAGTTTGAGGCATTCCTGACAACCATAATTCAGTTCAGTAAATTCCCGCGCGTAGGTGGAAAGTCCGGAGTTGGCTTTGGCGAGATCGCTATCAAGATGGATAAATGGATTGAGATAGATAGCCGCGCACATCTAGAAGGCAAGGAAGTCGATTTTGTAATCGGGCAAAAATATGAGAATCATCTGAAAGAAAAAGCCAATGAGATTAAGAACTTTTTAGCTGAAATAAAATGATGGATGAAAGATCTGCTTTGCTTTATGCAAAGTTAAATTCGTTCAATTCACTTGTCTCTAAGACTAAGAGTTTTATTAGATGGAGTCTTCAGCAAGTGGATAGACCTTACGTTGCCTGCAGCTTTGGGAAAGATAGCTCGGTGATGCTCCATTTAGTATTAGAAGCAAAACCGAATATACAAATAAAAATGCTGGCGAAAGCGGAGACTCATTTAATCGACGATTACGACGATGTGATTAAATGGTGGGAGACAAAATTTAGCTGCGAAGTTGAAAGGATAACCTACAAAGGTTGGATGGAAGGCGGAACGAAGAAAGGCATTGCAAATAATATGAAAGCAGACGATAACGATGCTTTCTTCGTCGGGATAAGACGAGAAGAAAGTGTTGCGCGCAGAATTACTCTAAGTAAATTTGGGAAATTTTATAGGATGAAAGACGGGAAGGTAAGAATAGCCCCACTGTCAATATGGTCGGTCGATGATATTGCCGCTTATTTGGTTTCGAGGGAGCTTCCTATTTTACGCGCATATCAGCGTGAAGGATTTGAAGCCCGGACAACGACGAGCATCCCGAGCAAGTTTCCTCACGAAGCTATCTCAAGGCTAAAAGACGCCGATGTTTCTGCATATAATAAACTGGTTAGTACGTTTCCAGACGCTAAATATTTTACATAGGATTTTTAATATGTATGAATCATTAAGAATAAGAGCCTACCTGCAAACCGGGATAATCTCAGATCAGTTTCTCCCGCTTGATGGGATATTATACTATCATGCTGTCAGAGAAAAATTCGGAGAGCAAATTTTTGCCAAGCCACTCGAAAGCTCTACCAGGGAATTCGGGCATATAAACCTTCCCTTCACTCGCAAGCTTGCGGATACCGAAGCTCATTTTTATAGTTGCTCGTTTGCAGTTTGGTCTCCTGATATGGTTGAGGATCAGCAGACATATTCTAAGAGATTTGACTTAAAATATTCCGACATGATAGACTTCGGGAAGAAGCTGGGCAAGGTAGAAACTGCGCGAGGTAGGTTTAAGAATTACCATATAAAAGTATACTACCGCACCGCGACATACGTTGAATGGTACGCCCATGGCTGGAGAGATCAGATAGAACATCTGCTAAAATTCGCGACACATCTAGGCAAGAAAACCTCTCAAGGATGGGGAGCAGTTTTACGATGGGAAATTAAAAACTGGGAGGCAGATTGGAGCGTAAGAGGGTTTGAAGAGAGAAGATTACTGCGCGCAGTGCCGGTTAAAGGGGATGGGTTCCTATATGGAGTGCGCCCAAGTTATTGGAACCCGAAGCATCAATTTCCATGTAAAATGCCTTAAAAAAATATTTTATTTATTTTTATTTTTTTTACTTGACAAACATCTGTAAAGTAATTATATTTATAGCAATTCTTTTTACTATTATTTAATCGAACTATCATAGAATACGAATCGTGGGTGATTCTAACGGTTCTATCGGTTTGGTAAGCCATTCCGCAAAAAAGGCTGATGAAACAACAAGGCCAAATTTAATTTCACGTGTGTGAAAGTTTTATAGGCCTGCTCTGGCGCGGGCGCCAGAAAAACGAAAGGATCTATCATGAAAGCTATTTTAAACTACGCACTCTCAGCTCAGGGAAGAAAAGCAGCAGCAAAGAACAATTTGCCTGCAACCGAATGGCAAAAAATAACCACCGAAATAACCGGGGATGAGATTGATTTTGCCGATATTGACTACAACGGGAATGCAACAATCTTTGTCGAATGCCAACCCGGAAATAACAATTATATCCATGCCACGCTAAAGTTCGACGATATTCAGACGAAAGAATCTTTATTCGAATATTTGAGAAAAGAAAGAGAAAGAATTAAGAAAGCTAACGAGTTAGCTGAAGAAAAAAAGAAAAAAGATCGCGCCCTCTTCGAAGAGAGGCAAGCTGAAGCGCTAAGATATTTCAAAGCAGGCGAAGCAAAGAATATCGAATGGCATGCAAATAATAAAATTGACTTTTACCATGAAAAATTGGGCTGGGTAAGTCTGCGTGTTGAGGATTACGACGAAATAAAAGAGTATAACGCGCGTGAACTGCAGAGAGGAAAAGAAGAACGAGAGCGAATAGAGAAAGTGCACAAAGCAGCGGAACAGAAAGCGATAGAAGATCGCAAGAAACTACTTAATTGGGCAAAAGATAACGGCAGCGATTTATTGAAAGCGCGAATTGAAGAGAATTTGAACTGGATCTCACTTGCAAGTGAAGAATATTTTGATTCGATTTTGCTTCCTGATTTTGACAGAGAAATCGAATTAGATTACTACCGTGATTGGGATAATGCTTCGCTTGAGGCAATAGAGGAAGTAAGAAAAGTGCGGGCACATTACAAAGACAATCCGGCATTCGTCTCTGCAGAACTGGTTATCAGGCAGGGAAAACGAAGCGACGAGGAAGGCGAAGAGGAAGAGGAGAGCGATAAGATACGTGATTATTTTATTGATCTTACTCTCAGGAGTATCGACGGCACTTCGGAAACATTTTCAAAGCTTATAGGGTAAATGGAAAAGAATATCAAATCAGTTTCTATAAGAAGAGACGGGAAAAAATTTCTCGTCTCTTCTGATTACATAAGACCCGTCAAAGATGACGAGGGTGAAGTGATCTCAGCTTGGGAAACCAGCGCTGACAGCTACTACGAAGCCCTAGCTCTTTTGATCAACCCACAAGATTTTAATTTTGAACAGTTGGAAAAAGAGTGCCTGATGCTCAATGCCCCAATCGATGCGGAATGGGAATTCATAGACGAATATATGGAGCGGACTGGATATTCGCGTCAGACTGTCTATGATAAATTCAAGACCGGTTTACTTGAAAAAGGCAAATTGAAAAAATATACTATTGTCCGCGAAATTAATAACTCCGACTCATCATCCTAATCAAACTTTATTCATCATACAAGCCATTAACAGCGCTAAGGGTTATCACGCCGTAATCCGCTTCCGTACTTATTGTCTCTGATAATCTTAGATGGTTTGCTCTATCTAAAATATAACCGCTTAAATGCCCTCCGTACGCGTCTTTCTTTTGTATATTCGCTGCGATTATTTTTTCATTACCGATTTCAATAAATGGATTATTAAATCCAAGGGAAACGGATTGCTTCAGGCAATATTGGCTCTTCACTTTGGTATTTGGTGTTTCTTACTTGTCATAGTTTTATATATTTTACATAAATAGCAAGCACTTCTATATTGTTGAAGAGATCACAAATCATATTATAAAATAATTTTTCATTATTCAAATTCAAGTCCGGATGATGGATGGTATTCTCCCAATTTTTTACCCGATTGATAATCGTAAATTTTCACCCAGTAAAAATAGTCACCATTACCATGGCCTACGTACATTGCAATATCATGAGCGACTAGTTCTTTTAGATCATGGTTCAATAACTCCCATGAATCTTTATCAAGATATGCTTCATGCAATTTGGGACTAAGTTCTTTTATCAAACCGATTCTCTCATAGCCGGGGATTGCGTTTTCAACCCTTGGCTCATAGGCATCCCTATCTTCCTGTTTGCTCTTTGGCGCGACAATAAATATTAGGTAAAATAGGAAAAGACCTGTTAATATTATAATTATTTTCGTAAAGCTCCATTTCATAAGAACTCCATTTTTATTTGTTTTTTGTTTTGCTGATGCTTGACCGGTTGGCTCCTTCTTTGCACATTCGCGGCAGACTATTTCGTATTTGGTACCGTAATTATATTCAGTAGGCTCTCCGCAAATTTGGCAGGGATATTCATTTTTAGAATCCATAACTCACCGTCAAAGTGTTACCATTTGCTTTTACTTCTACTTCTTTCATGCTTATTGCTATTGCTGCTAAGCCAATGATTGCCGCAACCGCACCGACAATAGATTTTCTTGTTTGCTGAGATTCTAATGTATTCGCGTCTAGCCCCAAGTTCTTATAAGAGTTGATCATGCTTCCAATATCAGACGCATCGCTGAAATTGTCCCAGGCTAAAACCACGCCTAAGATGCCTACAAACAAAAGATTTTTATATGGTCTTACTGTTTGGATTTGTCGCTCCGGTATTAGTGATTGTTTTATTTCGGGCTGTTTAATCTCTGGTTGATCTGGCGCAGGCTCTATTATACCAGGCCCCGTAAGCCTTGAAGGCATATCCGGGTTGTAGTCTGCCTTTTCAATTTTTAATATACTTACGCGCTGGATAGTGCCTTGTTCTTTGTTGAACTGGATAACGATATAGTCTTCTTTTTCTTCAATTATTTTTACGTTCAGGTATGTGTTCCCATTTTTAAGGTGAACGTTGTCCGAGAATATATTAGGTGCTAAAAATATGGCCAAGGACAAAGCTGCAAGTAATTTTCCCATTTCCTTATCTCCTTTTAAATTATTTTTTGTTTTTGTTCATTTAAAATTAATTGATTAATTTTCAATTGCCAAAACTTCCAACAGATATTCGGTTCCATAATTTTTATTGCGGAACCGACTTCCGGGATTCCGTGAGGACCCGGGTGCTTTCTGTTGGAGGCATGGCAAAGTCGGTTCCGTTTTTCTTTTTACACTCCTCGTTCTTTTTTTTCGGGGTCAATTTTAGGGAAATCAAGGGCCAGCATTTCAATAAACAATTTTATTATTCACAAAAATAGTTAGGAGGTACTAATGTCTATTCTTCCGGCGCATATTAATGCAATTGTCGATCAGTTAGAGCGGGTAATAAGGCTCACCAAACTTATCCAAGCCGCCGTTATAGACTCAGAAAAAGAATATGGGCAATCAGGCCATCTTCTTTCCATGAGCATTGAAGACCTGGAGAATATGCTCCATAATATTTTGAATATTTTGTCCTAACATCCTTTCTATAGGGGACAAAGCGGATTTGTCCTTACCTTTTTTTCATTACTTCTCGTACTGCATCAACTATTTTCTTTTCTCTATTTTTTAGCTCTTTCTTCAATTCACCATTCTCTTTTCTCAAAGCCTCGATTTCAGCAAGAAGTTTTTCATTCGGTAGCTCATCTTTATCACTCAGCAGCCAATTCATGTCGCAACCAAATTCACATAGCTTTATCAAAAGTGGGGCTCCTGGTGCATTCTCGCCTTTGATATATTGATAGAGACGTATTGATTGTATATCAAGCTCGACAGAAGCTTTGTTAATATTACCAAATCTTTTTACTAACCAAATTCCTAATTTTTCTTTTAATTCCATAAAATATTATGAGATGCTTGACAATGAATACATAAAATATTATGTTTGACTGTAATTATTCAATCACTTTTTTAATGAAAAAATAATCAGATGAACAAACCATTAAAATTAGACAAACGTTTAGTCAACCAAACAGAAATTTCAAGGCGCATAGGGCTTTCCCAATCTTATGTTAATATGTTGTTAAACGGCAAGCGCAAAAACCAAAAGGCACTTGATAAAATTTACAAAATAATAAGAGAGCTAAAGGCTGCATAATGGAAAATCATTTCAATTTTAACAGCGAACTTTTACCGGACGTAAAGCAGCAGATCAAACTTTTGCAAAAGCTGTTCAAGCTGGAAACAAAACTATCTGAACTTAATTGGTTCGGCAAAATTTTTCTCCAAGAAATCACTAAATACAAAATTTACAAAGTCTCTTGCGCCATCGGCGATATACAGCGAAAGCGCGAAAATGAAGGAAGAGGCATGCTCACCCTTCAGACTCTATTTGATACTTACGTTAGGAAAGAGGAAAATGATGGCATTAACTAACGCTTGCCTGCTTTCAACGTTATTTGTAAGGAGATCAATTTGATAAGAGAGCTCTTCTATCTTGTTAGCTTTTTCAGTAAAGCTGTTCCTTATGCCTTTTCTAAACTGAATGAAGAGCCCTATCCGGGTAATAACATCATAGTTAATTGCGGGGCCTACCGTCATGCGTAGATTATCAAGCCTTATATCCCGGTCTTCATATTCTTTCTTAAGCTCCGCTTCAAGAGTTTCTTTTTGCTTGATAAGGTTTTGCAATTCTTCATTCATTATAAGATAAGCGATTAAAATGTTACCAGATATTCTATATAAAAATAATAATTCAATAACTAATAAACTATTAAAATTTTAAGGAGACTTTTTA
>JAEHJW020009142.1_pt1 | contig 35049 bp, 56 predicted proteins | sample 9271431 | NCBI WGS metagenome assembly JAEHJW02 | reverse complement strand
TCATTTATCTCCTTTTCTATCTGATAATCCAGGCGTTGTATGGTCTGTCACAATTCCTAAAATAGTTATTACAACAAACACTGCATTGACAACATCTAGCAGTTGCTGATTAATCACATCAATTTGAAATTTATACCCAAAAGGGACTGCAACTACTTGAATAAGTAGCAAAACTGCAGGAATAAGAGACAACCAGAATTGTTTGTTTTTTATTCTTGATTTCCAATCAATCATTTTTATTTCCTCCAATTCCTCGAAAGAGGGTTTTATTTTGTTCTTCCAATCGACTAATACGCACTTCATGGTTATTTAATCGGTCAACAGCCTGTTTTAGTTCTTTCATGCTATCTTCTAATTGAGAGAAGACATGATAGAATTTCATTAATGCGAAGATAATTCCGCCTAAAAATGTAATCAGCGCTAACCATTGTTCTAGTGTTAAGTTCATCCTGCACCTACTTTCTACTTACAATAAAACCGTCTAGCTTTCGCTAAACGGTTTTCCTGTCATTTTAGTAAATTCCTCTTCTGTAATACAACTAGGTACAAATTCTGATACTTGTTCAGGCGTGAAAAAGCCCCAGTCGTACATCAGTTTAATGTCATCATATGAATACATTATTTTGCACCTCCGATTTGTTCTTTAATCGCATCAATTTCTTTTGAATTTTGAAGCGAAGTAAGCATAGTCTTTGAATTGATTTGTGCAAGCGATTCTGCTTTAGCAGTTAGTTTTTCATTTGCTTGTTTTAACTCGCTATTTGAAACTTCTAAGCTATTCGCAAGATTTTCTAATAAGTTTAATTTTTTAGAATAATCTTGTGTTACCGCTTCTTCCCATTTATTTTCTTCAAAGTTAAAGAACTGAGATTGAGGATTCTTTAATCCTTGCAATGGTTTGATTTCCACAAAAGGTAAAACAGTTGGGAAATCATCTTCCACTTGATGCTCTTCATATCCTAGCGGATACAATACTTTAAAAATAGTTTTCATTTCAATTCCTCCTAATTATTATACTGGCCATGCATCTTGCGTGACCCACATTCCTGAAACATAAGAACTTCCATTACCAGATTTCACTTGTATTACACTATTTTGATCAATAAATGCACGGGCATCCGCTGGTTGATTCGCATTCCGAACTAAAGACAAAGCGGTTTGCGCTGGATAGCCCTGATCACGTTTGTAACCTTTCGGAATATTAATGATCCAACGTGTCTCTGTTCCACTAGGCCAAGTGTCACATTTAAAGTTAAAAGTTAGAAAAACTATATTTCCAATCCGAATTAATTTTCCGTTTACATCTGTAACATTTGTTGTATCACTTCTATCAGCTAATGTAATCGCTCGTTCAATCATGCCTGCTTGTACCGTTAATCCTTTGTACAATAATCCTTCTTGGAAATTTTTCACACCTTTTATCGTTTCATTGCCTGTCGCTTTGACTAAAGAACCTTCAACACCGTCAATAGCATCAACGTGTGTTTTCGTATATTTAAACTTTCCTTGTTCTTTTAATTGAATAATATCTATTGTCATTACACTTCGCCTACCTTTTCAAATGTAATTATTGGCAATTTATCTAATTTAGCTTTATCTTCTTTAGACATCAAGCCATTTTTTATTGAGGTTGCAACGTCTGTCGTTGTTGCGTTTTGCCCTGCTGGACCTTGCGGACCAACGTCTCCTTTATCTCCTTTTGGACCTTGTGGACCTGGGTCTCCCTTTTCACCTTTTAATACTTCTGGTTTCCCTTCCACAGCATTCCAATGTGTTTGAGGAAATACCGGTATTCCTCCTTGTTTTAATTTAACAATATCTGTCATTGTACTTCGCCTACTTTCTCAAACGTAATATCAGGTATTCTGTCAATGGCTTCTTGAACTTTTTGGTCAACATATTGTTGATTCACTCCGCCGCCATCGCCACCACCAGTTGCTGAAATAACCCCATCTTCTGAAATAGAGATATTCGCTCCAGCGGTATAACCTTTCAACTCTTCCAGTTTTGCTTTTAGTTCAGTGGTAAAATTTTGATCTGTTTGCTTTACCGCAGACAACGTTCCGTCTTCTGTAATTTCTAACAGTTGGCCAACCTTTATTCCGCCCAGTTCATCTGCGGTAGCGATTGGAAGAATGTACACGCCTCCCTCGCCATTTGACAACCGTTGAAACATTTCAGCAGTGATAATACCGTCTGTTTCTTCTGTCGCATAAGGAAGTTCTGTCAGTGCATTTTCTAAGCCTAGATCTGCTTTAGTGATAATTACTGCCCCAGTATATCCATTAACAGATAATACTTTTGATTGACCCGCAATAATTTTTTCTAATCCTCGAACAGCGGATGCATGTGTAATAGGATAAAACTGACATTCCACGCCATTTTCATCGGTTTCCATCATTCGTTTTACTTTAACCACTTATTTCACCCACTTTTTCAAACACATAAGCGTTCTGTTTTGTATCATCAACTGTTGCGATAACCAATGCCCCATCGATCGCAGGATAATCAACTGTTCCAACAATTTCTGTTTCATGATTCAGTGAAAAAGCATCATCTTGTAAAATAATCAAGTCACTTATTTCGCCATATTCTAACGTATATAAGCGTTTCTCTAATTTCTGATACAAATATTCCATATCTGCCAATAAACGTTCAGAAATTGAATTATGGCGCACTCCTTGAATGTCTACACGAGCATCCATTAGCTCGGCTAACATCGTACCGCCAGGATCAATCGTTTTTAAAATATCTTTGATTGATTCGAACCATGAAGTGAAATCTGTTTTTTGCGCATCTCGCCATGCTTCGAACTCTTCTTTTCTAGCATTCATCCAATCAGTAAAATCACCCTTATTTTCGTTGATAAAAGCGTTCATGTCCGCGATTAAATCTTCAATGGACTGCCAATAAGAACCCATTTCGCCCTCTGTTTTAGAAGCAGCATTTATTACAAAATAAGAAAAATTCTGCGTTGTGCCGATTAAATCGTCGCCTTTATAAATACTAAAATAAGCTTCTTGTCTGTGTAACGACTGCATAGAATATTCGTCAAACGTATACTGAATAATCCCTTTTTTAGCATCTATGATTTTTGTTGGTCGTTGAATCGGAAATTTATTATCAATATGCGATTCAAAAAAAACTTTACCGTCTGTTAAATCTAACAGCAAAGAATTTTCTGTAATAGTTACTTCTAAGACTTCTGTGTTCTTATTCCCTTGACGCACATTAATAATACCGACATAGTTGTAAGGTTCGGTTGTACTTAACGTTGCTTGCCATTTAACCATTGAAAAATCCTCCTTTCGTTATTTTGGTGGAATAACAATCGATTGAATCGAATTAGCAAAATATAATCGGTCATATTTTGCGACAATTTGCCCTTGCTTGGCGTTCTGTTCTATGGTTTGGATACGTCCGTTATTTAAGCCGTAAATCACGCCCGTGTGACCATATGTTGGGTCTACTGTCCAACCTGTTCCCCATTGGCCACCTCGTCTAATATTGACGATTGCTCCTACTACTAAATCTTGATACGTTGGATTTTGGATTACTCGCCAACCTACCGCATTCCAATCATATGCTTCACCAATATCTGCAGCAGATGATGTATCACCAATTACATGTGAAAAGCCATAAATTGTTCCTGCGCCTAAACCACAGCCGCCCATAAAACCAGAATATTCGGCTGGAACGGCATAACATTGCCCATTACCAAGCCATTTGCCCATTAAGGTCTCCAAATGTTCTATGCCAGCTTTTCCTGTTGCAGTAGAAGCTTTCAAATCTTTGAATTTGTCATACCATACTTGTGCATAGGTTTGTCTTTCTGGATGTGCTGCAGCTGGACGTTCAAAGTTTAATTCAAACGCATAAGCAGCTGTTTTAGGCGAGCTGACAACTTTAAATTCATCAACTGTTAATGGACTTACTTGTCCTAACCATTGCCCATTGAACATACACCAATTAATTAATTGAGCTTGGGCTAATGACGTCCTATAGTCTTGTTTGATACCTGCAGCTGCGATTAAGCGTTGTACATATTCTCGGCCATTCCAAGTTGGTGCGCCTACCAATGGATATGCTGAACCGTCCCATTGAACCCATCCGTAAGCTGGACCGCCTATTTGTTCGGTATCTGGGTTCATACTTGGACCAACTTCTCCTTGTACATTTCCAAGGATACCTGCAGCAGCTGCTTTGCTGTATCCATTAGCTAATAGGTAACTCCATAAGTCCCAAGCAAATTTATCTGCATCGCTTGTAACTTCTGATGGATAACCACCTGTTCCAGCTCCAGAACCGCCACCACCATTTTGACCAGGTATAACTTCTTTGCCGCCCACAATCAATCGATCAACTGTCAGAATTGCTTTACTTCCATTTGGACCAAAAAAGTTAAAATTATTTCCAACAAAAAACTGTGTAGGACCAGTAATTAAATGTCCTGTGCCTGATTGGTTAGACAAACCAATAATTTTTTGGGGATTATCTGCGACTAATAGTAATGAATTCCCATCAGAAACTACAGGATTTCCATTTTTATCTGCTAACCCTGGAAAAGGATTTCCCTTTGTTCCCATCGTGCCAACGTGACTATTACCATTCCAAAACTCCATCCCTTTTTTAGTTAATTCCATGATTTTTTTCTTATTATTCCAAGCTTGTAAAGTACCGTTTACCATACGTAAAATATCTCCACAGCTATTAAATGATGTTTCAAAAATATTAGATTTTATTTTGCCAGCTCCTATAAAGTCCGCATTCAATACTCCATTAATTCCCCACGCATTTTTAAATGGACCTTTCCAACCAGTTCTTGAGAATCCAATTCCTTTGTTATTAATTGCAATCACATCTTTTGCAGTATCCGTGGATTCCGTATCTAAGTAATAATGGGTATTAGGTCGATTTTTAGGATATTGAAGTATACTTCCACCTTCAACACCGTTAATCAAATTAGTAATATAATCTACAAAATCACTCATATACTCTTTTTTTGTCAATGTTTTTATAGCTTCTTGAAAGTCTTGGCTTTGCTGTTTATAAAAAGCAACTTGGATATCTCCCGCAGTGATTTTTATTGTTTTTTCTGCTAAAGCATCATAGACAATTCCTGTAACTTTCGTTTGAATGTCAATATCATAAAGCTTGTGGTATACAGTGAATGTATCGAATAAATTATAGTTACGCATCTTAGCAAATTCTTTTGCTTCTTCTGAATCTGTAAGTTTCTCAATTTCTAATTCAATAGAAACTTTAGGCTTATCACTTCCTGGATATAATGTAGTGAAGTATTTACTTGCCACTTTATTTAAGCTAGCTATATCTTTTACTCCTTGATCTTCAGTAAACTGAATGTATTGAGCGTAAACATCAGGATACTTACTGATATATTCGCTTTTAACTGCATTTCCATAAATCCGTTGAGAAGTTCCGTCTGCTCCACTTTGAAGCTCTGCAAATGGCAAAACTTTAGTAACAATTGATTGCCAATCAAATTTAATGGTTAATCCTTTTAAATCTTTACCATAACGAACAGTTCCAACGTTATCTCGTCCTCTACGCCTTAGCAAAGATAATTTAAAAGGCTCTCGTTTTATTTCTCCGCCCCAGTATTGAAGTAGAGAACCTTGTTCCCCTGCAATACAATTCAATACATTTCTAGCTTCAAATGTAGTGCTAGAAGCTGTATTTATATCAGAATATAGTTTGATATCACAAGGTTCGTCCATGTTCTGTTCGATTAATTTCATTGCTTCTGCACCATTACGATTATCAACTGTTACTAGCCTCACTTGTCTGTTTCCTAGCTTATAAGTACGAGATTGGGCATAAATAACAATGCTATTAGTAAAAGTATCTTTAAACGTTTGTTTGATCTCAAAAATGTGGTATTCTTCTAAGTCATTTGGCTTTGCTTTAATTTGATAGCCATTTTCGAAATAATCACTAAATCTGCTAATCGCTGGATAGTCCATTTCTAGTTCATATTTTCCGTTTGCTTCTTCAGTGATTTCGCAACGTGTCGCATCAACAAGACGTCCTAATCCATTTGTTGAAAAATCTTTTTCTCCAGGTTTAAAAATAACTGGAATCAAACCTTTCGCCTCCAATTCGGCTGAACCTTAAACTCTGTTACTTTACCAGTCCAGCGAAAATTATTCTCTCCACATTTTAAAATCGGATAATCTTTAAAAAGTGTTTTATGATCCAAGATTTCAAATGCTCCGCCTGATTTTCTATAAGCTTCTTGTTTTTCTGAATCTATAATGATGTCACCGTTAATTGCTTTTAATGAATATGATTGATTATTGATAAAAAAAGAAATATCCCCAGACCCCAAAATCTGAATAATGGGTTCTGAAGGATATTTTTCTGTATTGATTAACTGATTAGGATTACTTATCCAATATTGGCCAATACGATTTTTCTTAAAAGGTCGGATACTTACAGTAAATTCAAAAGGAATTAAAAACCCGCTTTTTCTTGTTCCTGTAAATTTTGGTGGACTCGTTACAATCGCCTGATAAATATAATGCTCATCAAAATAGACAATAAAATCAGAATAGTTTCCCATATCGAGCCAAAAGGAAATTTCATCTTCTAAAAAAGAAACTTCTTGTAAAGTATTTGCTTTCGCATAGCATGTAATGGTACGTTCTACATTTTTATAATATGCAAAATCAACGGCTATTGAATCATTACCCATTCGCTCCCTAAGCTCTACCACACGTCCTGCAGAAAGTCGTTCAGGTCTTTCTCTCATAAATACATTGAATTCAGAACTATGTTTTCCATTAAGAAAAAACTGTCCTCTTTTAAATTCCACCAAAAGCACCCCCCGTTGCATCACTATCTCTATTTTTAACAATTTGAATATACTTAACGAGGTCTTTAGCCATATCCATTAATTGTTTTTCATTTAATTTTCCCATAGCTTGTATATTGATATTGAAAGTATCACCGCCAATATTAGTCGTAGCATTACCTTTATTTTTAGCTAAGCTTTCTGTTTGAGCTCCTTGTTGGTTGATATATCTGCCAGTAGTAGAAAAATTTGGTAACTCTGTTGGTAAATCGGTCATTTTTTTCACTGATTTGTCAAGCGTTCCTTTTTCTTGGTCAATACCAGCTACAACACCTAATACAATATTTTTACCAATCATATCCCGCATCCATCTTGAAGGTGAATGAATGCCTAAAGCACCTTTGATTTTTTCTTTAATATTACCAGCAACTTCTTTAATTTTTTTATTCACAGCACCAATCATTGAACCAATACCGTTAACTAATCCTTGGATAATATTTTTACCAATTTCAAATAAATCGATATGGCGCATATCATTAAAGGTTTGCTTCACATTTTCAACTGTATCACTAACGCTTCTTTTAAGATTATTCCACGCATTTTTAGCACCTTGTACCAAATTGTTGAAAATATTAATTGTTCCCTGTTTTAAGTTTTCCCAACCGTTAATGATGCCGTCTTTTATACCTGTCACAAGATCAACAATCCACTGTTTAAAATTATTCCAGGTATCTTTTGACCATTGAACAGTTGCGTTAAATGTATCAACTGTGCCTTGTTTTAAGTTATTCCAACCATCAATTACACAATTTTTAATGTTTTCTACTGTTTCAAAGAACCAAGTTTTCAAACTTTCCCATATTCTAATTGCTTCAAATTTAATATTTATCCACGTTTCGATGATAGAATATTTAATTTCAATCCAAACGTTGATCGCTCCATATTTAATGTCAATCCAGAGTAAGGTGAAAAATAACTTCACATCAATCCAAATCTTTTTAATTGTCAACATCAATCCATTAAAAATAGAAGTGACTGAATAGGAAATAGCTGTAACAGTGTTATAAAAGATATTTTTAATCCCGAACCAAATAGTCTGAGCAGCTTCAGCAATATTATCCCAAACGGCAATCATGTTTTCTTTTGCCTCTTCCCATCCACCTGTGATCATTGATGTAATGAAAAGAATTGGAGCTAATAGAACATTTTTTAGAATGGTGACGACATTTTCAGCGATCATTTTGACATTTTCAATGTTCGCTTTCATAGCGTTAACAACCATTTTAAACGCATTTTTGATTCCTGTTACATATGGACCAATATATTTCCAGACAAAATCAAATGCTGTTGTGAAAACATCTGATATTGATTTTCCAACACCCTTAAACCAATCTTTCACATTATCAAAGCCATTTTTAAAACTTTCTCCAACACTTTTAGCACTGTCAGCAGCACTTTGTTTAATATTTTCCCATGTATTTTTTGAGCCTTCTTTTGTTGAATTCCAAAGTCCACTGAAAAATTCCTTGGTACCGTTCCACTTATTTTTAACCCAGTCGGCTGCATTTCCAGGTACTTCTTTCATCCATGTGCCAGCATTCGAAAAAGCCTCTTTTGTGCCATCCCACATGTTACTGAAAAATTTCATTGTGGAATCCCAAGCTTTCACAACTGTTTCTGCAGCACTAGAAATAAATTCTTGTATATTTTTCCAAATATTTTTAACAGCATCCCTAAACCCTTCGTTAGTCTTCCAAAGATAAATAAATCCTGTAACTAAACCTACAACTGCAGCTAAAATAGCGACAAATGGATTCGCCAACATAGTTGAATTAAGTATCGCTTGCGCAATTGATAATCCTTCTGTTGCTTTTTGCCAAGCCGTGAATGCTGCACTTACTTTTTTAGCAAGCATCAACGTTCCAATACTGCCAGCTAAACCTGCAAGCAATGGAGCATAAGGTTTTAACGTATCATACAATGTTTTGGCTGTTTTAATCATTGGCGGAATCATCTCGGCAAATTTAGATAAAGCTGCTTCCATTTTTGCCCCTTTGTCAGCAATGATTTCACTAATACTTCCAAAACCTGCACTTTTTAAGCCTTCGTCAATTTTAGTTACAACGTTAGCCACACCACGAACGATTGCAGTCTTCATGTTAGCTAAACCTGTTTTAATACCAGCGGTAGAATCTTTAGCAATCTGTTCTAATGATTTAAGACCGCCACCGCCTTCTTTATTTAATTTGATTAAAGCATCTTGAAATTCTTCAACTGAAATTGAGCCATCAGAAAGCCCTGCTTTCATCTGTCCAGCTGTTAATCCCATCTGTTTTGCTAAAGCGTTTAATGCTGGTCCTAAACCACTATTAATCATTGAATTCCAAGTTTCAGCATCTACTTTACCATTTGAGAACGATTGGGACAGCTGGATAATAGCATTTTCTACCATTTCAGCAGAACCACCAAAACCGAGGATACCGTTATTTAAAGCTGCGAAAATCTGTTCTGATTTACCTAAATCATTTGTTGATGAAGCGATTAATTGAACACCTTTAATAGCGCTATCTAACGGCGTAGGCAGCCCTTGGATACTTTTCTTTAAGCTATCCATTGTTTTAGATGTTTCACCAGCTGAAAAGCCCATATTTTCAAACACACGATTTGCGTTATTTAACGTATCTACACGATTAATGGCCCCGTCGATGTTGCTGGTAATCAATCCAATACCTTTAGAGATAATTTTAGTTGCTCCGCTAGCTAAAAAGTTACCAACAAAAGACGTCCATATGCTCCCAAGAGATCGGCCGCCTTTTTGTCCTGTTCTATCAACTTCAACATCAAAGCCTTGTAACTTTTTTACTGCTGAATTTAATCCTTGTGAAAAGCCAGATTCATCCAGTATCATTTTTAAAACTAAGTCTTCATTGTTCAAAAAGTACCCCCTCCCTCTTAGAACATAGTATTTTCATCAAGATATTTGATATTTTCAAATTCGTCTACAGCATCTTTAAATGCATAAATTTTCAAAAGCTCGTTTAAATCTGTGTTTTCGATCTCATTTAAAGTCCACCCATTCTCAAGAAGCGAACTTTTTAGTTCTGCTTCTCGATATTGTGGCGTGTACTTAAAATGAGGATGATATAAAAGTTCCGTTACTTTTTTTTCTGTTCAGAATAAATTGCATCATAACCAGAAGTAACAGAACCTAACAATTGAGCTGTAATTTTCAATAATTCACGAGCATCCATACCGTCAATATATTCTTGTCCAGTAAACTGTTTTTCAAAAATAACGTCAGCAATAAAGTCATAGCATTCTCTTAAAATAGGACGAATTGCTTCCATATCATTTGTTTTTGTTGCTTCTTCTAACCTGATTTGTAAATCCGTACCTGTATCCATGACTGAACCTGGTAAAAATTCTGCCGACGTGAATTGTTTTGTAGTATATTTGCTTCCATCTTTAATCATTAATTTAATTTTTTGTTGAAATTTACTTGCCATTTTAATTCCTCCATATAAAATAGGACGACAAGGTCGTCCTAAACTGTTATTTTTAATCTGCTGTTGTTACATTTAATGTACATTTTGCGGTAAAGTTACCATCTTCTGTTGTGACTACGATTTCCGTTGTCCCTTCTCCTACAGCAGTAACCTTCCCTTGAATTGGTGTTACAGTTCCAATAGCCTCACTTTCTGAACGGAACTGATATTTTTTATTTGAGGCGTTATCTGGTGTAATTGTCGGTGTTAAGGTTGCTGTTTGGCCAACTTTTAAATTTAACTCTGTTTGGTCTAAAGTTACACCAGTAACAGCAGTAGTATTTTCTTTACGTGGATCCATTACCTCAGTAAACCAGTTTTTAATCATCTCTAAGTCGACACCTTCATCGTCTTCATCCACGGAATACATATAACCCAACCCTGGAACATCAACGAAAGACCCCGTCCATTCTGGATGAGTATAAGATACTGAACTTCCTTCTAATGTAGATGTTTCATCAGATGTTAAAGCAAATTTTCCTTTATAGAAAATCGTATAGCGATATTTACCGTTCGATTTTCGGCGACGGTAAGCAAATGCTCCATCTGATGCAATATCATCCGCAGACCGCAATACGCCACCCTTTAATTTTTTTCCCCCTGTAATTTCAGCTAAAACTTCATTTTGGTAGCCGTTTGTTTCTAAAGTAACTTCTGCACCACCAAATGCAACATACTGATCTTGAACTACACTATCGCCATAGTCAGGCGTTGTTTCTGTTGTAACATCTGGTTTGATACTGACAGCAGTACCGATTGTAATTGGCGTTCCGTAAACTGGAAAAGCGCCCGTTTCGTCTTTTAGTGGGAACCACGTTGGCTTCTCTACAGAAATGACACTTACATTTTTCATTTTTGCCATCTATTTTTCACTCCATTCAATTAATTGTGGGAACGCAACATTAAAATTGATATGTTGAATTCCGTCTGTTTTAAACGTTTGATAATCTTCTGGAAACAATTCATTTCCGTCCAAATTCAACACATTAAAAAAAGCCCCACAGCTTTCTGTTAGGCTTGTTACTAATTGTTTATCTTTCTTACTATCAACCAGTGCAATATCAACATTGTATGCTTTATTTTGAACGTTTTGACCTACATTATCAGTCAGACTCTCTTCAAGACTTAACACAAAATAAAACGGTTCTGACGATTGCATTACATCATCAAGATAGATAGGCGCATTCGAGAACTGTTTTATTGTGTCAGTAAGCATTTTTAAAATTTTATCGTACATATCTATCCTTTCTTAACAATGATAATCGCCATTTGTTTAAATCGTTTCGGAATATATGTTGCATTAGCTAATTTATTAGATTTTTGCAACATAAATCTGCCTTTAACAAATCCGCCATTTTTTGTTCGGTGGCCATCGTTTACATATCTAAAGTATTTTTCATTATTAATCAATGCTCCCACGATACGACCACTAGACAACTTTCTAGCTTTAATGATTCGATAGCCTCGTCTTAAATCACCCGATTTAATTGGTGTCATAGGTACAATTAACTGATAAATTTTAGCTAACGAATCATTCACCATTGCAGCACCTTCTTTTTCAGCAATGGGTGTCATTTTCTTTAAATTTGCAATAACTTTATCAGCATTTGATTTCATTCTAAGATCGCTTTTACTCATCAATTGAACTTCCTGATAGCACTACTTCTATATGGCTTGGATAATAAAAAGGTTTTTTTGAAAATAACACATGTTTTTGACCTGTACCTTGAGTAATAGTTATTCTATCTCCTTTTTTAACTTTTATATTAGGTTCTAAAAAAAGTTTTTGTTCTTCATAAGAGATATTAAACGCTTCTTTGTTTTCTATTACAGGTAAGTTCCCCATACTTCCTTGAGAGAAAGCACAGGGTAACTTGCCAACATGAATTGGAAAATAAACTTGTTCAGTAATCCCACTTTCCGTATTTTCAATATCGCTCATTCTCTCAATAACACAGGTATCAAAATAAGTAGCTGCTAAAATTTCTGCTTCATTCAATAGAAAAACACCCCGCTATCACAGCCTAAAATACGTTTAATAGCACTGCTATAGTTCTTCATGAGTGATTGTATGTCTTTTGATTCAACTACATAACTAATTGATGTATCACCACGTTTTACACTAGCTACAGACTTATCTATTTCGTTTTTTAAAGCTTTGTAGATAACCTCAATTATAAGTTGTTCAAACTCGTCCCAAGCAATATCAATTTTGCAAGTATTGTAAGAATTGATTTCAAAGATAACAAGGTTTAAAACAGACAAAATCCTATCTTCAGAAGCGTTAGGTAGCATCAATTGAATTTTCTCAACGATTTCTTCTTTTTTTTCATCAACCATAAAGCATCATTACCTAAACTTTAAAAGTATCTGCAGCACGTTCTAATATCTCAATAGCTTCTTTGTCATCTTCTGAAACTACAAATTCATTATTTTCGTTTGCTGTGATAAATTTTTTTGTTTTAGGATGCATAAAGCCCACAAAGTTTTTCTTGTCAAGCACACGATAGGTTACTTCTTTTTTTGCTGTTGCCATTTTTAATTTCCTCCTTCGTTATTATATTTTAGGCTTTCAAGTTCAAGATTGCTCCAGAATTAGAAGCTTTGTATTCAATTGAATACTCACCAACTAATCCAATCCGTCTTGAATCTGTTGTTTTTGCTAATTCTTCCGCACGCCATTCACGTAGTGGACGTAATTTTACATAATTAGTATCAATAGCTGCGATTGTTCCATTAGGTAAATTAGGTTCAATTAACGCAATTCCTGAGCCGTAATTTGAGACAATATTTCCAAGTTGCAATCCAAAAGTAAGTTTATCGCCAAATTGCACAATTTTTGTTGATTTTTCATCCAACTGATCAGTCATTAATTCTTGCATATCAGGTGCTACTAAACATAATTTTTCGCCCATGTATCCTTTTTGGAACATTGTTTTAAATAAGGCATCAATATCTTTTCTTGTTACTGCCCCCGCAGCTGCTGTTTCGACTTTATTCGTTGAGCTAATCAAATTTAAAATTCCGTTCATCTGACGACCTTTAGAACCAGATTCATCAGCCTTTACACCAACAATCAATTTACGATTTAAGTCAATTTTCATTTCTGTAGCACGAAGAGCTACTTGGCTATTCAATTCATTTCCTACACCATCTACATTAATAGCATCTAATGTGCCAGATACAGAAGTTGATTTTCTGAAAATTTCAGTATAGTTGTTAAACCATGTACGATCAGATTCCGCATCTGCGTATTCTCCGCCTTCTAATTGAGCAGATGAATCATCATTATTCATGCCGTATTCTCGCCATTTAATCTCAGTTGACTTGGCAGCTTCAACTTTACCTGCGCCTAACAAATAGCTTAAAAATGGTGTGTTTGGAACTTGTAATGCGTTAACTTCCTGTGAAATATCTAAATACTCAAGATTATTTAATGAACTTTTTTTCATTTGTAGTTTCCTCCTAATCGATAAATGCTTGTAATTTTTGTCCTAATGCTGCCTCTGGATTTTCAAACGATTTTGTTTGATTTCCAGTTCCAATGTTGGTTTGTTGCGATTTATTACCAAAAGCTTTAGTCATTTCTACATTTTTAATAGCTTCTGCATGCTTATCATTTATTGCTTCCAAAAGCTCTGTAAAACCTTCTACAGCCTTCTTAGTAAATTCAGTATCTGAACTAACAAGATTATTTAACATAAATTGAGAAATAGAATCTTTCAAATCTCCGTCCCAATCTAAGCCAGCAATTTTTTCTGCAACAAAAGCTTTATTATCACTAGTCACACGTAATGCCTTTTCAGCTTCAAATTCAGCCTGTAATTCTTCTAATTTAATTTGTTCAGGAGTTTTATTTTTCTTAGATTCTTCATACTCCTTGATTGTTGTTTCCTTGATTTTTTCAAGATTATTTTGTTTCCAAGCTTCTAATTGTTTATCTGCAGCTGATTGTGACTGTGATTGTACAAATTTTTGTGCTTCTTCATTTGATTCTACAAATGCCTTAAAATCATCGAAAGTGAAGTTTGTACCACCGTCTTCTTCGGCAAACATTTGTAAATCCATTGGTAATAGGTTTGGTTTCATTTTGTTTCTCCTTTCGCCCCACGATTCGTTTACACGCCCCGCATTGCTTTAGATTATTTATTGCGCCCCACCATTCAATTAAGCCCAGCATTGCGCTAGTTTAACGTCATTTCGGACAAAATAAAAAGCCTAACATTTGTCAGACTTTTTATTTCACTTTAACTTTAAAATATTTTTCTATATCCGTTTCTAATTCTTCTAAAATGAATTCTTGTAATTCCAAAAACTTCTTATAGTTAAACATATTCAAGAAGTACAATTGAAAAAATCTATACCGACAGTATAATTTTTGTTTTAACGCTATCGTTAAAACAGGTTTTTTATTCAAAGTAAATCACTCCCAATTTTTATGGACCAGTTCAGCACCAAGCATTTGATAATCAGTGACAGCATCTTTTACATTTTGCAGAGTTCTCGACACAATCGAAATAGTTAATTTACTTTTTCTAGCTGGTATAGAATACAAAATATCGACATGGCAATAATTACCGCTCCAAACTGCTTCAAGCTCATCTTTAACGATATGACCGTTGCCGTCTCTTAACGTATGCTTGGTCAAATATCGTTCATTTTCTTGTTCAAAAGCTTTTTTATAGGCTTTTTCTGTACCGTTAGTAACTTCTAAATTTAACACTGCTTCGAATAATCCTTTCATAACCTCACCTCCAAATTTAAGCATAAAAATAGCACTTACAAACATTTGTCAATAAGTGCTAATAAATATCATTAAGTTCCAATTCATCCCATTTTGGCGTATCCCTAAACACTAGACAGCCATCTTTTATTGTTTTGTCAATAACTAGCAAAAAAGGTTGACCAAAGGATGGCTCTACTAATCCAAACACAGGTGTTAAATAAACATACTTTTCATTTTCTTCGATTATATCCCATTTTTTTAAATTATTTTTTATAAACTCAGGAATTTCCACTTTTGAAATGATTTTGCTTATTTTTTCCATTGTTCTATTCTCCTTTCTTTGCCTTTGCTATCAACTTAACTAGTTCTTTGCGAAATTCCAAATTATCCACTCTTAGATAATTTAAGCTAGACGGCTGCGCATGTCGAATAGCAAAGTATTCATCAATAGGCGCAATAACTCCACTTTGAGCATCAATAATTGTCAGAACTCCATTGAGTCTTTCCATATTGACAATGTGTGCGCCACCTCTTTTCCATGCTACAGACAGCTCATACCTTTCTCCTTCTTTAACTATCTTTTCTAATTTAGAAAAATTGGACTTCATTGTTCTACCGCCAACTAATTTGTGACTTACTGGTTCTTTTGTTTTTGAATCAACAAACGTCCTAAGCCCTCTAATTGCTTTATTTCTTCTATACCTAATAATTTCAGTATATTCATCGCTCCAAATACTTTGATCTAAAGAAGACAATGCTTCTGCATCAATTCCACGACGTCGCATTTCATAAGTCGGTACACAGCGCTGACAATTAACTTGGTACTCTTTTCCTTTATAATAATTAGGATTAGCATTTGTTCTGTCAGCTTCTTCTACAGTCATTGGCTTTTTGATTTCTGCATTGATTAAATTTGCAATCTCTTTGATTTTACTATCTTTATTATACATCGAGTCTGTGCTTTTTTCATCAAACTTTTTCCTATTTGAATGAGTCAATTTTACACCAAATTGATCGTTGGCGAATTCATCCAATAAATCACCAAACATTTCCTCGTACAATTTATCTATGTCATCGCTAATTTCAGGAATAATTGGTATTTCAGTACAACGGCAACGTCCATGATACGGTGGATGCCAATCATCTTTAATCTCTTTTCCATGACGTCCACCACAAATAGAACAAACACGCTCATCTTCTGCCGACCAGCTTTGTGTTTGCTTAACACCTACATCCTTTAGCGATTTTCTTACACCTTCTACAGCAAAATGTGAATATTCCGTTCTAACAAGATTTTCAATCGAACGATTAAACTTTCCTTGTTCCAACTTAAACATACCGATAATAACACCATCGTTTTTCATCGTTCTAAGAGCTTCCACAACCCCTTCACCACTTGCCAATGAATTAATAATGGAATTGCTCAAACGTTGCTCTAGGGTTGATATATTGCCCCATAAACGAGATGAAAATGTTTTTCCGCTCCACGGATAGTTCATGATGTTTTCTAGCTCATTCTTAGTTAAACCAGGTGCTGAACCGCCTAGTAATTGTATCAACGCATTAGAATTAGAATTGTAGATTCGTTTTGTGATATTCTCTAAGTCGTTATTAAATTTACCGTTAACATCACTAGCTATTGCTTCACCTGCAAGGGTAGAAAAAATGTCTGCTCGTAATTGTAACAAGCGATTAACTTTCGCATAGTCAAAAGGTGGAAAATATTCATCAATAAACTGCTTATAAGCTTCGTCAGACTCCATCAACTTTTCATAGTTCTTCTCAATATACTTACGGTACTTCTCTTGGTCTCGTTTGCTAAAATCTTCTAGCATCTCACTTTGAGTAATACCGTGTAAATCAGCTTGTGCCAATAACTGTCTTTGAATTTTAACTAAAGCACGTTCAAAAACAGATTCTAACTCACTAAGAGTTTTCTTTTCCAGTTTCAAGCGTGCTTTGTCTTCTAATTCACGACGTTTTTCCCAATAGCGTTCACTAACTGTTGCTTTCTTCGTCATTACCTGCACCACCTAGTTCATCATATTCACCGCTAGGATAATCTTGACCTTGTTCTAAATTCATCAAGTCCATTTCATAATCTGGGTCTTTAACAAATGGAATCTGATTAATAATTGTTCGTTTGGATACAAACGGTGAAAGTTTAGGCAATGCATCAGCAAGATAACCGATGTCTGTTGGCAAGCTACGACTGAATGTGAATACAATTTTTGACACATCAACATCTAATTTATCCCTAAATTTAATAAAGGCAGACATCGTCTCAGCTGCTTCTTTCAATCCTTCTTTAAAATACTGTTCTTTAGTATTTGTTTTAGCTTCTAGTGCAATAATTTGCCATTTGCGAGCTTCGCCAGAGCTATTAGACTTAAATACTTCATCATTGAAATCGATTGACTTAGTTACCGTGTAATAAAGCTTTTTCAGCTTATCAAGATGATACTCGTTGAAATCTTTATTAATGTCTTTCGTTACATACCCAACCTTAGCTTGTGGATCTGGCAAATTAATAATACCTAATTGTTCCATCATTCTTTGTGCTTCTTTTTCATCTAATCGTGAGCCACTAATGGCCATATAAGCAAGTTTAAACTGTTCAACTTCGTTTTGTTGGTCTGATAAGCTTCTATCAAATGCATCAGAAAGTTCTTCCGCCACTTCAAAATCGCAATAACGATTCGTGTTATTTTTAAATTCTGATAGGTAAAACGTTTCTAGCGGGTTTTCTACTTCCTCAATCAATTTAAATGTTCCAGATGCACTGACTAAATTAGATTCAACATATCTGCTATATATACATATTCTTTTTTTAGTAATGACTTTCATTTCTTCGAAAAATTTTTTTTGATGTGTGTCGTATTTTTCACGAATAAAGATATCTGCATTTTCGTATTTTTCAGCTTTCCATGGTTCGATATTGCTCGCCCATAATTGCCAACCTTCCACAGTTTCAACGGGTTCTAACAAACGAAAAGCCACCCCACAAGCGCCTTGATATCGTGCCGTGTCCGAATCCAACATTGCGAATCGCATTTCTTTAACTAATTCTGCTAGTCTATCGAATTCTTTAGGTGTTTTAATTTTCGCGCTGACGTTACCTAAAAATAAATCCTTTGTTTTTTGAATTAAGGACTTCCGTTGTTCAGTAATATCATAATCCCATTTAACTGGGATACCTGTGAAATGATCAGCTGCTTGATCAACAATGGTGTTGTATAAGCCAGCGTGAAGTTTATTATTCACTTTTATAATTTTTGTGTTTGGTTTAGGTCTGCTATCAATCTCATTTTCTTCACTTGTATAAGCTTTGTATTTACGCTCTCTGTCATCAAAAAATGGCTTCATCTCTGTTATAAAGTCATTTGGATCAAACAGCTCTTCGTTTATTTGCGTAGAATATTTCGTTCGTAGTCTTTTATATCGACTCAATGTTAAACTGCTTTGAAACAATCATTCCACCTCCTAAAATTTAATGAAACTCACATTATTTTTCTCCATATCTTCGCTAAAAGCGTATCTTGTTGCATCGATTGTGTGGTTATCTTTATCTTCAAGCCTTGGCTTAGGATTGCCATCTTTATCCGTCTGATAATCAATGTTTTCAAACTCTTTGGCTATATTTGGAGTTCTTAGTGGGTCGATACAAATAAAATCCAAATCATCCAACCATTCCTCGCCATACTGCACAGAGTCGGGGCCTTTTTTAACCCCAAATACGTGGCTCATTCCGTGTTCATTGTTCAATTCTGCTATGGATTTAGGTTCTGCTGAATCCGACGCAATACGATCAGACTGATAACCTTTTGCTTTCGCCTTTTGGGCAAACTCACGATTACTGATTTTCACTCCATAGATTTCATCAACAGCATAGATGCCATTCTTTTTCTTATCGTAGTGCCATCGTACGAATGCTAATGGATCAGTAGCATAACCGAAGTCAAGACCGTTTCTGATATTATCAAAGTTAGCAACCATTTCATCAGTTATACAGTCTTTCTCCACTTTTAAGTTACTGAATGGAACGACTCCAGAACCGATTGCTTCACCATCGTATTCCCATCTAGCACGCAAAGGATTTCTATCTCTTGCTGCCTCCACTTCTTTCAAGAATTCTCTCGAAATAAAAGGATTATCTTTATAAGTAGAGTGATGAACAAATGTATTATCAGGTTGGAAACTAGATTCATATTTTTTGTTCACCCAAGATTGTCGACGTTTTGGCGGGTTGTAGCTGAAAAAGAATTTATAAAAAAGACCATTTCCTAATTCACCACGTAAAAGTGAATTGGTAATGGTCGTTACTTCATCTTCAGTTTTAAACTCGCCTAACTCCTCAATCCAGCCAATCGCAAACGGGAACCGACTATCTTTTAAAGACTTGATTCTTTCAGGATTTTGGGCACCTCTGAAAATCATATAATTACCACGAGGTATGTATGTGATTCTCAACGGCGATTTATTAAATTTAAATAGATGCGTTACCCCTTGCTGTTCAATCGCCCACTTCATTTGCTCGTAGATTGATTGTTCTAATGTATTATCAACATATCGAATGCCAACCGCGTTGACAGCATACCTCATAAGTAATTGAGTAATAATATGTGCGATATCTGATGATTTACCAGAACCACGTCCACCCTTACAAACAATATTCAGTATGTCTGAGTTAAGAGTGGCTCTCCATACCGAATGAAATTTTTTCGGTAATAATTCTGATAGTTTTTTCTTAACCATCATCATCACCGATATCATCAACAAACAATGGTGTTTCCGAAATTTCCACTTGCTGTTTATTCACTGGGGTATAACCACTTCTATCTAGGATGTCCTTAGCTGCATTAAAGCGTACCATCTCAGATCTAGCGCTCATTAGCTTAAGCATAGTGTGAAGTGCTTTACCAGAAGATTTACCCATTATCATCTTTACATACTCATCATATGCGTTGGTAAATTTTTCATCTTTCAGCCAATTGTACAACGTCTGTTCGCTTATATTTAGTTCTTCGGCGATTTCTCTACGCTTTAAAGAACCTTCAAACAGTAATTCTATTGCTTTTTGATGCTTTTTATTAAGTTTCAAAAAATCCCCTCCAATCTAAAATAAACTAAATAAAAATAAAGATATTAAATCATTTAAAACAATGCAATCTCTGTTCATTTCTAGTTGTATTTGCTATACTTTAAGTGGGTAGCGACTCCTTGCTTTGAATTTAGATTTTGCGGTTTAAAATTCTTTCAACAGTCTTTATATACCTGCCCAGCCGTTAGAACCTTTGTTCTAGCGGTTTTTTGTACAAAATAATCATTCCCTATAATACAAATATCTGGTATACTTTACTCGGGTAGCATATCACCCTAAATGTATATTAAAAACCTACTTATGATTCTTCCCCAGAAGTAACATGAGTTTTTGCTACCTAGCCACTAGCTCCCATAGTCTAGTGGCTTTTTTGTATGTAAAAAAGACACCCTGTAACGGATGCCTCTCGTGAAGGATAGAAACATCTATTGACGTTTCCTAATTTATTTAAGCAGCTTATGCCACTTACTGGAATAACGAGACTCGAACTCATGACACTACGATTAACAGTCGTATGCTCTACCAACTGAGCTATATTCCATCAAAATGTCACTTCCTATTGTTAATTATATTCTAAGATGTATACTTCAAGTAAGGAGGTGATAACATGACTTATTCTACAGGTGAAAAGCCAGGCAAAGGCACCTATACTTGTACTAATTGCGGTCAGCAAGTTGTATTAGATGACAAAACAGATACACTGCCGCCATGTCCTAGATGTGACAATACAAAGTATAGAAAATAATTATTTATAAGCAGTCTTTTAACGGACTGCTTATTTTATATTAATTTACGGATTGTTTTTCCATTGTCATTTAATAACCAAGCTTGGCAAATCTTACTTCCTTCTGTATAAACTGGATTACATTTAATTTTGCCAGCTACTTTTTCTAAAACTACAACACGGTCATCATTGAATTTAACTTTATACCCATTCTCAAAAGCAAACACGACTGATACCCCATCTAAAAAATCTACTACTAACTTATCTGTTGCTTCCTCAATCTCAATTAGTCTATCAATTTGTAATAACATTTAAATCTTCCTTTCTGTCTGTCTTTAATTTTACATAAGCTACGCTAGCAATCGCCAAAATATATCCCTCGCAAACATGTAGAAAAAAAGAGAAGGCTCTTCACCTCCCCTCTAAGAGAACGTATCAGTTTGCGAGTGATAGTGTGATCAGTGTTAGCAACGAGATAATATTTATTTTTGATTTCCTTACACTTCTCACACTACTAATTTACCATATTGACTACAGTTAAAATTCCCAACAAATTCCCATTACAATCCTAATTCTTCTGCGACTCTTTCAAAAAAAGCATTTCTTAATCGATAGGCTGTGTTTTTACTGATAAACAACTGTTGAGCTACCCCTAATAAAGTGAGTGTTGGTCTGTTTTTTAAGTAAAGCTCTTCAATGATTACCTGCGTCTGTTCATCCGATTCTGCTAGGCAACTTTGGATAATATTGCGGTTCCTTTCCAAATTCCACAATCGACGATCTGTAGCTATAGTAATAGCTAACCGTTCAGTTGTAGCCGAATTAGTCCCTTTACCTTGAATATCGCCATTGACATCCGTTTCTTTATACGGATGTCGTAGTTCCAACTCTCGTTGTCGAATATAGTCATCGGTTTTATAATAGTCCCCTAAAATATCTTTGATATAGTTAAATGTTGATGTCCGCAACTAATCATCATCTCCTAATACTGTTATTGGTCTACCATATTTCAAAATTTTCCATTCGCCATCTTTCATATTGGTTTTATTCATATGATTTCTTTCATCACAAGCTATCGCATAATCGAAAAATAAATCGGCTTGCTCTGGTCCATGAAGGTATTCAACATAAACGCCATCGGCTTGCCTTCCTAAGATATAAACTTCTGGATAACTCATACACTGGAACCTCCTAAATATAGCCCTAATCCCAAAATAAACGAGCATGAAAGAAAATAAACAAGGTCACTGCTTGTTATGTCATTGCCATACACGAAATGGCTCACGGTTGCTTTTGCTACAAGAATCATTATTGCAATACCACTAAATTTATTTATTGCTCTTTTCCAGTTGCGTTTCATTTATTCACCTTCTACCTTCACAGCAAACGGCCAATATCGCTCGTCAATTGATTTGATTACTGATTCAGTAAGTTTATATGCTGAATCGTGCCAATTTGTTAGTTCTTCATACTCAACAAGTCTAGCATCAGTTCTACCACTAAAAAGTTGCACTAAATATTTATGGTCAATAACTACTTTATACAATTGATCTTTCTCAACTTCGTAGCCGTTAGCTAATGCATTAACAAATAAATTTCTATTCGACTTAAACCACAAAGAAAATTCATAATTTGGCATTGCTCTTGCGAAAGAAATTGCTGAATCAATAATATCAACTTTATCAGAACCTAGGCCTTCGCCTTCTTTGATAAAGTCATCGGCCTTTTTGGGCAATACAGTTTTTTTCGATTCGTCAAGTTGTTTTACTGCAATCAAACAGTCACGAACTGCTTGATCATATCCTTCGTTATACTTTTCGATGAATGAATCACCTTCTAAACCTTCTAAAATACCAATCAATTCTTGTTTATTCATCGTTGTTCCTCCTACAACAAACCGCTATCAATCAGCAATACTTCGCCATTTGTTTCAAGATTTTCTAACTGATTTAAAGCTTCTTCTGCACCCAATTCTCCACCATCTTCAATACGACTTTTAGCAAGCATTTTGAACGCTTCGTATTTATCAATTGTTTTCATATCATCCAAAAACTCTTTTTCGTCCTCTACATCGCAAAAAATATCCTTGTAAAGTTTTAAACATTGTTTTTCATCCTCAGCAACGATTAATGCAAAATAAGGTTCTTTAATTTCGTAAAATTTCATGTGTTTTTCCTCCTCAGTTTTTACTCTAAATAAACGACCTTTACCAGAAAACTCATGCGGATTTCCAAATTCATCTACTATATCAAACGTATTATCAAGATAATCAATTGAATCTATTTCAAACCATCTAGGATAACCAACAGAATTATCGTGCAACCATACTTCTATTTTGGGAATCATTTTTCTTCCTCCTCTACAAAATCAATAATTTCAACACCTACGATATAATCTTTCAACGATAAAATGAATGCACTATTTCTTGACAACCGTTTAAAAACTCTTCTAATTGATTGTATTCAGAATCTGGCCAATCTTCAGTAAAATCATTAATATCTGTATAAGTCGTTCCATAACCAGTATCTCTAGTTTCTACATGATTCGTGACCCCTTCACGTTCTACTTCAAAGGTAATTGTTGAAGAATCAAAATCATGGATAAAATTTTTTATATAGATCATTCACTTTCTCTCCTACTCACAAATAATTAAAATGACTCTCTCATCAATAAATTCGCCTTCTTCGTCAATCATTCCAGCTTGCAAATCAACGTCAATTATTTTCTTAAAAAATTCATTGCCTTCACTATTCGATTTCACCATAACTTCAATGTCACCGTATATTTCCTTTAACTCTTGAATTTTTTGTAATACTTCTAATGCATCCATTTTTTATCCTCCTTGTGATAATACTCTGTCATCATCAATAACAAACGCATTGCCTACACTATTCTCTAACAGTCTTCTCATCTGTTCAGCTTCTTCACTAGTAAATGCTTTTGCATCCTCTTTAGGTCCAAAACTGCAATAATTTCCAACAAATTTTTTTACATAGTTTTTATTTTCTTCTTTTCCAGTTAAAACATAGATTAATTTCATAATTAGCCTCCGCTGGTGCCTTTTTATTACATAAAATCAGTTTAGACGTTTTCTTGCTATTTTTCCCTGCAGCTCTGCTTCTATGGTTTAGCCTTCCAGCCATAAAGAAACGTAAAACAGACAAAAACACGCACTGATTTTGCACTTTGCCTTCTTGGATCCACTTCTAAAATAATGACAGCTGTTCTGGTTCAGTAAATGAACTGCTTGTTTTATTTTCCAGAAGTTCCATTGCTTCTTTTAGTATTTCTAATGTGTTTTGCGTTTCTTTTTCTTTTGGTAACTATTCATCATTTCAGGAGTAAAGAATTCTTTATGGTCGACCAAACCTCCACTCCTTTCGTTTATTTCTTCTTTATTTCAGCTAACTTTTTCGCAACACCTTGCCCACTTTTGTTGCATAACGGACAAGGCATTGCTTTCGCATGACCGAATCTATCTTTTTCCCAGACAATCATCTGTCCCTTGCATTTTATGCACGTCATCGTTTTTACCTCGTTTATTGTATGTGCCGTTTGCGATAGCTTTTTCTTTAAGTCGGCGTTTTTTCTTTTTGATTTTAGATTTAGTTTTACCCATTCACTTTGACCGCCTTTGTCAAATCAAATCCTAAAGCGTTTGGATGTCCTTCCACTTCTTCTGGTTTTACATGGTAAACATCTGTTTCGATGTTAAAGCCTCCAACTTCGGCAGCTTTTCTTAACACGTGACCATTCCAGCTTTTTCGATAGCCTGTTTTTTTATTTGCTTTAGGACTTACACAACTTCTTGCACCTTCTGCAGTTGCTTCACACGGCAAAACAAATAACGCTTTGTTTTGTTCGTCTAAATATAGTTGAACCCATTCTGGTTTGTTCAAGCGTTGTACTACTGGACCACTTAAAGCCAGACCGCTTTTTGAGATCGTTAAACATTCCTCTGCTTTCACTCCAAAATTGTTTGAAATAAGTAACGTTGCTGTATTTAAATTAAATTTCATGCGTTTGTTCTCCTCTACTTTGTTATTTTCTTTTCGCTTAATTATGTTTTCTATGCCATTTGCCTTTCGCCAATTTTGAAATGTGGTTGTTCCCAGTCCGAGAGCTTTCTTAATATCGTTTACTTGATAACCTAAGTCTAATAAGCGCTGGTATTCTTCTTTCGTTAGCTTATCGGGATCTATTTTTGGTAGTGGTCGCTTATCGTTTATAAGATTAGAATTCAGTTGTTTTGATAATCTCTGGACCTCTTCCACGATTTCTGAATTATTCATCCACGATTCATCATCACCAGTCAAAAAAAGAATTCTATGACGAATGGCTCTTTTTGTTTCTCTGAGTTTGTTTTTCGTCATTCCTTTTCCTCCAAACTCATAATTTCAATTTCTGTTCGCTGTCGCATACTGTACAACTTTTGGCAAACCATCACAGCAATTTGACCATCGTTTTTATATAAAATACCTTCGGCAGCATCTGTCACTGCTTTGAAATAGTTGTCTAAATCAGGCTTTTTGTCGCAATATTTCCGCTCTAATTCCACTTCTAAGCGTTTCTGTTTATTGCTTAGAGCTGATTTAGGCGGATGGATATAAAACGTAATATGCGCAAAAATAGCCCCTTTTTCAATCAATTCTGGTTTTGCCTTTCGTAGATACGCTTTTACCTTTTGTTTATAGGCTCTCATAGCGCTATCTTCGTAGGTTTGAACATAATTCCCACGTCTAGCAAATCTTGGGCGACTTTGTGGTTTTGGTTCAATCGGTAGAATAATTCGCATCTCTTCCACCTCGAGCCTTACAAATCGGCTTCTTTGACGAATACTCCGTTTACCATTTTCCCTTGGCGGTTTTTGATTTCGCAATATGCTTGATTTAAGCATTCGTATAAGTCCATGTTATTTTGCATAGCGAGAATAATTAACGTCACAACCACATCACCAATGCCATCTCTTAGGTCGTTTTCGTTGTTTCTTGCCAATGCAGCCCCAACTTCTCCGACTTCCTCAATCACTTTTAGCATTTGCTTTTCAGGCTCTGCTTTATCTAAATGCTTTTCTTTCGCCCATTCTTCCACTAATTTAACTAATTCATTCATCTAAAATTCCTCCCCGAAATCTAATTCACGTTTTAGCTTGCTGTGAATCGATTCTAGCTCTTTTTTGTATTCTTTGACTGTTTGTATTGTTTTACCACTAGAAAGCACGTAATCGCGTTCTATTGCGACGAGAGCCTTACTTAAATTGCCATAATAACCAATCAAAGCGAGTGATTCTTTTTGTGTACCGTCTTTATCAGTCAAAATGGTTAACTCTCCGTGTTCATTTCGTCTCGCTTTATTTACGATTACTTGCCTATCATCACTAGTAATTCGATAATCAAGTACTCTCATTTCAATCATGATTTACTCTCCTCCCAACAATTCTTGCATTTGTCTTTCAAATTCAGCTTGCTCTTCTGGTGATAGCTTTTCTTCTTCACCGTTCGCTTGATTCATCCATTCAGGCACCTTTTCTTGCCGAACAGGTTTATTTTGATATTGCTTATTTTGTGTTTTTTTATCTGCTCGTTCTCTCTCGTTATTTAGATAATCAGCATATGTTTTTACACCATTTGCTCGCCAATTTTTCAAAATACCAGCAAAATAGCTATATCTTCGTTCATTATTTCTAGCACAGATATTAACAGCCTCTTTCAATAACTCGAGGTCTCCGTCAAAATCAGCAAGATCATATTGTAAATCAGTGATATTAACAGGAGTAGCAGGACTTACATTCTGTGAATAATAGCGGATTAACTCCGTTAGTTTTTCTTCACCTAACGGCTCTTCAAAGAATGCTTTCTCAACCGACGTTTCAGGTGACGACGGATTGATGCTACTTTCTGTTTCTTTTTTGTTTACTTTACTTTTATTTACTTTACTTTCCTTTACTTTACTTTGTGTATTAATGTCAGCATTAACTGTTTCACTTTGAGAGTTACTGTTGACATTAACTATATATTTAGTTGGTTTTGGTGTTTTCCGTCTTTTTGTCGCTTCGAAAAATGTCGCTTGGATATTCTCACTCGTAAGCACCTTGACCGAGTCAAACAGTTCTTTATCAAAAAATCCCCATAAGACTAAGCGGTTCACTATTTGATTGAGCATTTCCTTACTTACTCCAGGCAGGCGTTTTAAAAGAGTTGCTTGCGATAAATCATCCCACAAAATGAAATATCCTTTTTTGTATATCGCACAAAGCAGTTTGATTACCGCAAGTTCTCCTTTAATACCAAATTCCCCAGCAATAGCTTCTATTTTTTCGTCTTCAAAAATTCCAACATCAAGAGGAAAATAATCCAAACCTTCTTTTGCAGGTCTTGCCATTACATCTCCTTCTTTACTCTAATGGTGGATTTTTAGTATCAAATAAATCTGTTTGATTCAATGAATCTGAATCAGCTTCATTAATTACTTCTGCTGTTTTCAGCGTAGTATTTTCTTCTACTTCCGTTTCGGAAATAATATTTCCATCTTCTTGCATTTGTTGAACTTTTTCATCTGAAGTTGTCGCTTCTTGCATTTCGATAGATAAAATTCCCCATTTTGATAACATATTTCTTAATACTGTTTTACGAGCCATCGCATTATAATCTGTAGCCCAGACACCGCTCAATTTTGTTTTTTCTTTGTCTTTGCTATTTGCGATTCGATGAGCTTCAATTTCTTGTTTGGTCCAATAAACAGTTTTCTTGAATCCATTTAATAGTTCAAAATATCCAACATATCCGATTACATCGTCTGATTGTCTACCGTTTGGATCAAATTCAAATTCTTCCGTTAACCTGTTCCAACTCAGTAACTCTCCTTCGTAAACTTCAATAACATTTAATGCTTTATATTTACCTGACCGTTGAGCCAATTGAATATACCCTTTATATCCTAAAATAAATTGGGCTTTCCTCTCCCATTTGCCAGTCTGCTTATTTTTAGTATTAAATGGTACGAGATAGGCATAACCTAGATTTTTATCTAATCCTAAATTTAATGTAGCAGCTGTTAAAGCCCCGCTTAAGATAGACATTGGCTCGCTTTCTGCCAAGTAGCTATCATTAGAAACTAAGGTCATGACATTTGACATAAAAGCATTAGCATTTTCATGAAGAACTTCCTCAAATTTCCGCTTCATAGTAGGAGTATTCATTAATCCTTTTAAACCTAATTGATTCGCAGGAACTTGTTTTTGATTTTGTTGTGATAATTGATTTTTTAAGGTTTCGTTTGTTGCCATTATTATTTTTCCTCCTTCAATTTCAAACCACAAATGGAACAATACTTCCAATTTTTATCTCTTACTTTACTTTTGCATCTTGGGCATACTTTACACATTTACTCAATCTCCTTTTCTATTAATCTTCGTGGCGTAGTAACCATATATATTTCTTCATCTTCTGCAATTTGAGGATATTTTTCAGCAAACTTTTTACTGTTCAATCTTTTAGTAGGTATTTCCTTCCACTCAACAATATGTTTTTTGGTAATACCAATACTTGCATTTCTTTTTCCCAATTCACTTTTTATTTCATTTTCAATTTTTCTAATAGCTACATCCAACTCTTTTTTGGTTTTCTTCATTTCATTTTTTTGATCTATCAATTCGTCAAACGAAGCAGGTAAAGTAGTTTGCGTTTCTTCTATGTCGCTATACTTATCCTTTAAAAAGTCAGCTGTTGCCTTACTTCCGTCAATAATAGGTTCAACGCCTTTGATTACGTTATTTTCCCAAAAATCAACTAATTGCTCGGTCAGTACATCGATTAATTCCTGATCACGTTCTACTCGTTTCCAAATAAATTTCTGACCACCAATTAAAACTGCAATATAACAATAGTCTTTATTCAAAACATTCATATAATGCTGAACTTGGCAAAGATAACTCAATGGCACTTCGTCTCCTGCCCATTCTTTCGCTAAAAATTGATTTGCAGTTTTGCATTCTAGAATGGCATTTTCTCTAACCACTTCTCTATCAATATTTGCTCTTAAAAAAGGATGGAGCGAATGTTCGAAGACTTGATTTCTACGACGAACTTTTTTTCCTGTTCTTTCTTGGAACTCTTTCGCAACAACTTCTTCTAAAACATTCCCCCAATAGGCTGGCTCGCTTTCTGTATCTTTCAGCTCAACTTGACCTGTTTTCTCTAGCCATAATTGATAAGCTGATTTATATTGATTCAAGCCTAAGATTGTTGCAACGTCTGATCCTCCAATTCCTTTACGCCTATCCTCAAGCCATTCTTGGTGGCTCATGGATAAAGTAGATTGAATCATCTTTCGTCTTCCTCCTCATCGTATTCCCACATCGGCTCTAATACTTCTTTTTCTTCGGGTGGCTCTTGTCTTGCCCCTAGCGAATCAAATTCAGGCATTACAATCCCTCCCAAAATAGTTTTATTTTTTCATCTTCCAATTCGATATAATCGACACCTTGCATTTGTAATTGATCTAAAAATGGTTTTGTAGCTCCTTTACTGCTTACCACACAACTTGTATTGCCATAAGATGCAGATGTCCGAACAGATTGAATAATGTTATTCTGTGCGTTTGCTAACATTAATTCGTAAATGTCGTTACCCAAACCTCTTACTTCAATCATTACAACTCACCTCGAGAAATTTTCGATAATATATCTATCAAATCGTTTGGATCATCTGTTACAAAAGTATGTTTATTTTTAGCTGTAGTTTCTGTTTCAATACCGTACATTTCTTTCAAGTGACGATGCATTGGACAATCACAATCTAATTCAGCTAGTTCTTCTTTTACTACTGTATATTGGCTATGTGCAGCAATAGCTACCATCGCATCTTCTCCAACTTGAGCCATTGCCAATTCTCCTTCTGAATCGATAGTGGCCAAAGATAAACCTATATCCTCTTTCTGGCATTCTTTTGCTAGTTTCTTAATCATTTTTTGAATTTTATCGTTCATTTTGGTATACTCTCCTTAGTTAGTCATTTTTTTAATTTTTTGGTTCAATATTTGCCCTGTTCGTTTGCAGACGTTCGGGGCTCTTTTTCTACTATGCTTAATCTCTCTGGATAAACATTTTTATCAGCTGAAACATACGGATATTCTTCAAACAACTTTCGCATGACTTCCGCTTGTGTTTCTCCAATCACATATGTTTCTCTACTAGCTTCACCTACAGCTACATACATTTTTTATCGCCTCCTTTTTTAGAGTATTGATACTTCGCTTCATCCCAGTTAAAAAACCAATGGATAAAGAAAGGTGAACTTAGCGTTGCTAGTATTGGCATTGAAAAGTGATTTTTCAATAACACACCTAGCGCAATCATCACTAAAAATGCGCCTATCAATCGTGCTTCACGTATTGCTTTCATATTTACCCTCCTATAATTTTTTTGATATAATTCAGTTGAAAGTGGGGTGTCAAAATGTTTTTTGTAATAAAGAAAGCTTCTAATAAAAAATACTATTTTGTAATTAAAACCGAAGAAAATGAAGTAATCGCATCAAGTAAGACTTATTACTATAAATCTTCTGTTTTAGAAATTATTGAATCCATCAAAAGTGATATGGATCAAAAAGCTATTATTGTTGACACTACTTTTAACTGGGGATAAGTTAAGGCTTATCCTTTTATCATTACTAGCCTATTTTTTTAAACATATCTCCATTCCCATTAGCCATATCAATTCTTGCTTGTAATTCCAATTCAGGCTTCCATTTAGGAATTAGAGCTAATGCTTCTTCATATCGAACTTTTGGAATATCTACATAAGAGGCTACATCGAATAATGCTTTCAATTGTTTATAGCAATTACTAAAGGCTGATTGCTTAATACTTGAATCCTGATAAGCCAATGTTTTTTTGCCACCTAATACTTTGATAACAGTTGATGAAACTAGCCCTTGTATCTTTCGTTGTTGGCTTCTATTAATTGTAGTTTCTGTTTCTAGCTTATCTAAACGTTGATTTACAAGAGTCAATCCACGTTCATGCTTTAGCGCAGCTTCTAATAATAATTCTGTGTTATTCATCGGTAAGTTTGATTGAGTTTTAAGCAATTCTTCCATTTGGTTAAAAGCTTCAATGTATTTCAGTTTAAACTTAAGAGATTTTTGACCAGTGAATCCCATTGCTAGTAGCGTGAATCCGTCACGGTTCATAATGATTTGTCTATATTTTTGTTTGTTTTGTGGATGAATATAGCTATCTTCGTAAAATAGCCCTGCGTAATTTTCCGCAACCCCCTCTTTTAAATCATCAATCGCTGCTAAAACATCACGATGATTTTTATTAAACGTTTCTGCGACTTGCAAACTAGTTGTTACTGCTTGTTGGTTTTTCATAATTACTAAGTTGTCCATTGTTTCTGTATCGTCCTTTCCTTTAATCCCAATGATTCATGATGTCATTACAAATTTTTATAGCTTCTTTAGCAGGCCAGTATCTTTTTCCCTTGCTAGTACCAGGCTTTCTTTTTTCGATCATTTGCATACGTTTGTCTTTTACAAAATTTTGTTCAACTTCAGGAACAGACATTGAATACATAGACGATAATTGTTTGATGTCTAAATACTCAGCACGTTCATTTAATCCTTGACTAGCTTCATTTATGACTTGCTCAAACATTTTTCTCAGGATTTTTTCAATAATGTTGTATAGAAAGTTTTTTGAAGATGTATCTAGAAAATTTTCCATTCTAAACACTCCTATCTAATTTTGTAGTATTCAATAATAGCCGTTAGTGTTTCGTGAGCCTTTTTACTTTGATTTTTACCAGAAAGATAGTCGTTTAGATCTTGCTTATGAATATTGAAATACGTGGCTACAGATGTTAATGATATTTTCTTATCATCAAAGTACTCACGAATTTTCGCTCTGCCCGCTGTTGTGTCTGGCATATTAGTTTCTCCTTTCTTTAGTATTTTTTGTAAATTAATTAGATAGAATTTATAAAACTATTGACTTATGTATACAAATATTCTACAATCAGAACATAGTTAAATAAGCCTATAACAAAACCTTTATTATGCACTCGGTCGCCAAACTTAATGCTGTAAGGTATGTTTTTAGTTTGCTTTTTTTCTATCCAATTAACTTACAAGAATTATTATATACATTTTTTCTACATTGTCAACCATTTTGTAGATTTTTTGTATACATATTTTCTTTGTATTTCTAGAAAGGTTGATATAAGTGGATTTATACGAAAAAATAAAATTACTTGCTAGCGAAAAGAAAATGTCAATAAGACAATTAGAAGAAACATTGGGATTTGGAAACGGGGTAATTAATAGATGGCGTAAGAATACTCCTGGTTCTGATAAATTAAAAAAAGTTGCGGACTACTTCAATATATCTGTAGATTATTTACTTGGACGAACTGATAATCCAAATTCTAATAACTTAGAAGAAGATGAAATTACAACTTTCTTCCGTGTAAATACAGAAGATTTAACCGAATCCGAAAAAGATCAGCTCAGAGAAGAATTAAAAGAGTACTTAGAATTCATGAAATCAAGACTTAAAAATAAATGATTGGATGACCCCTATGTATTTAGACTACGATACTTATTTTGAATATCATGACCAGACATATATTATTATTGAAAAAGTTGCTAATTACTATGGAATTGAACTAAAAGAGTTAAGATGGAAACACTACAAAGATTATATGATTGGCGTAGAAAATGTTGACATAATTCCCTATAGTTTCGGTGATGTTTCAAGAAAAATATTTTCAGGAAACATAATAAAATTTCACGATAAATGCGGAATTTCCTATAATCCAACAATGGTTAAAGGAAGGCAAAATTTCTCAATACTTCATGAATCTGCACATTATTTTTTTGATATGAATAAGGAATGCAAGTCTCAAAGTTTTTCAGATTTAATTACTGGAAAAGGATACACTAGCGAAGATGAACCAAAAGAAATAAGAGCTAATATATTTGCATCCCTTGCTTTAATAAACAATGAAGCATTGAAAGAATGTTTAAAAAAGCAAATGTCTTTCCGTCAAATTTGCGAAGAATTTGAAATGAGTGCTGCAGCACTACACGTAAGGTTATATGATTTCTTAACAAAAATATTCTTATTAAATCCATGCTTAGCAAGATCAGCTATTAATCAATATAGATATAACTATAATTCAACAAAATTAATCAGTTATATAAAAATGTGCTTGTGCTGATGAACTACAAAGAATTATTTTTGCGTAAAAAATCTCGTGTAAGGACACAGACTTAAAACTTATCTTGAAGTTTGTTGATAAAACTAACAACAAAAATGGAGGAATATAGTATGTTTTTATTTGGAAATAAAGAAGAAAAAAAGGTAAAGAAAGCAGAAGAAAAGCAAATAAAAGAATATTTTAAAAATAATCATGATATTGTAATAGGCGGTATTTATTTTAATGATTCAGACAAAAAAATATTTATCCCAAAAAGTATTTCTGAATCAAGAAAACAACAAGTTATCAACTATGATGATTTGATTAGTTACACAGATATTTTTGTTGGTGGCAATATAAAAAAACATCACGGAATAACTCGTGCAGTTGTTGGTGGCGTTTTAGCTGGTCCTGTTGGGGCTTTAGTTGGTGCTGGAACAGGTGGAAAAGAATTTACTTCCATTAAGCAATTAGGAGTTATGTTACATCTTCCTAATAATCAGACAGTAAAATATATGTTAATCACAACTGAAACAAAAACTGATTCTATGATTGGTAAAGGTTTAATGGATAAATACAACGAATTAATTGCAAAACTGGACCAAATACTAAAAACTAATTCAAGTAATAAAGATAACACTGTATTATCTTCTGCAGACGAGATAAGAAAATTTAAAGCCTTGTTAGATGATGGCATTATTACAAAACAAGAATTTGAAATAAAAAAACGTGAATTGTTACAATAAAAATAACGCACCCTCTCCGGCTAAGAAGTTAGTGCGTTAAAAATAGAACCAAAATAGGCTTATTTTGTTACGCCTATTTTACCACAAAGAAAAGGACGTGAAAATATGGCGAAACTAAATTGGTCCAAAAAATACAAATATGTTTTTTCTTACTCAAATAAAAAAGGAACTTTTTGGGGATATCGCTATCCTTATTACAACTCTCTAAAACACCGAAAAGAAGCTAGCAAACGTGGATTTGAAAGTGAAAGAGCGGCGAATAAAGCATTGCTAAAAATCCAATATGATTTAGAAACACAAAATACTTCCTTCGTCGAAAATAAACAACTCACCATAGATGAATGGATCAAAGTCTGGATACCTTACGCCCAAGACAATTGGAGTGTTTCAACAAAACAAAACATTGAATCCGCTGTTAAATTTCACATATCACCATTGATTGGAAATCAAAAGCTATCTTCTTTAAATAAGATTACTTATAAACGAGAATTTATTGACAAATTAAGACAAGAAAACAAATATACAGAATCAACTATTCAAACGTGGCATAAAATTGTAATGAGGATGATTAACGCTGCGGTACACAATCAAATCATCCCTAGCAACACGCTAACAGGCTTTAAATTTGATTTAAGTAATAATGTTCGTTCGTTCTCTAAAAAGGAATTACAGCGATTTGTGGCGGTTTTAGAAAAAGAAGATATTCAAACGCAAGTTATATTTTTAACTCTGCTAAAATCTGGAATGAGGAAAGGCGAACTGATGGGGCTGCGTTGGAGTGATATTGATTTAACCGAAAAATATTTCGATATCAATTCTACACGTGGTGATTACGGTGAAAATAAACCTAAAACAAAAACCAGCATACGTAAAGTTTATTTTGACAACTCGTTACTCACTTTAATAAAAAAATACAAAAATCATGAGAAAGAACGGCTTTTCAGAGAAGGGATAATTTTAAGCGATAAGGACTATTTTATTTTAAGTTCTCGAAATTTACCTATCAAACAATCAAGAATTACGTATATGTTTCGCCTGTTATGTGAAAAAGCAGAAGTTCAAAACATAACCGTACACGGCCTAAGACATACCCATGCAACGTTTTTAATTGAAGCAGGAGCAAACATTAAGTACGTTTCAACTCGGTTAGGACACAAGAATATTAATATAACTTTGGATGTTTATAGCGATGTG
>JAEHJW020000160.1_pt1 | contig 35053 bp, 49 predicted proteins | sample 9271431 | NCBI WGS metagenome assembly JAEHJW02 | reverse complement strand
GACCGACGTGTGGCTGGAGAACCTGCCGCTGGCCGCCGAGCTGGCCGCCCTGCCGGCCGCGACCTACGTGCGGCTGGTCAACCTGCCGCTGGCCGCCGAGCTGCCCGCCCTGCCGGCCGCGACCGACGTGCGGCTGGTCAACCTGCCGCTGGCCGCCGAGCTGCCCGCCCTGCCGGCCGCGACCTACGTGTGGCTGGAGAACCTGCCGCTGGCCGCCGAGCTGCCCGCCCTGCCGGCCGCGACCGACGTGTGGCTGGAGAACCTGCCGAACTTGGAAAAGGCCAAAGACCCCACCGAAGCCGCCTGACGAGTCCTCGGCCCGGACGAAACCGGCCTCCGCCGGTCTCGGTAGCCACCGCCCCGCGTGTACGGCGGGTGTTTCCCTCCCTCAACTGGCCGGGCCTTCGGGTCCGGCCCTCTTGAGGGAGCGACGAGAGAGGGGGAGCAATGACCACCTTCACCACCACCTTCGAGCTTCCTGCGGTGTGGTTCTGCGCCGCCGCCCGGGCCGATCTGCTGCTGGCCGAACTGGACGTTCGCGTGTCAGTCTCCGCCAACCGGGCGCTGGATTTCGAGGTTGAGGCCCTGAGCCCCAGCCTGGCGCGATCCTGGCAGCCCGTCACCGACGAGCGCCTGCGGGGCGCCCTGGAGGTTTACGCGCGCCGCCGCTACCCCGAGCTGATCGCCGCCCTGGCCGACGAGGAGGTGGCCGGCGCCATCGCCTGCGACCGCGAGATGGCGGCCGATCTGCGGAGGGGCTTCTGATGACCCGCAAGCTCACCCCCGACGAGGTGGATTGGGCCTGCCGCCAGGTCATCAACCCCGGCTGCCCGCCCCACCGTTTCGCCGCCCTGATGCGCGCCCTGCGCCAGCATTACGGGCTGACCGACACCCGCGCCGCCCCGGCGGCTGAATAGGACCGCGACCATGACCCCGCGCGAGATCCGCCGCGAACTGAACCTGATGACCAACGCCTTCGGACCGCGTGCGGTGTACGCCCAGCTCGCGATTTGGGCCAATGCCGGACCATTCGACAACCCCGATGCACCGCCGGCCAACCTCTGGATCTGGGTCGGCCGCAGCTCCTACAGCGAAACGGATCTGTTCTCTGGGGCGGACGAGGAGTTGCGCCCGCTGGTGGACGGCGCGTGGCGGGCGCTGGCCCTCCTCGACAGCCGCCGCATCGCCATGGACGAGTGCCCCGGCCAGGGCGAGTTCATCCGCTACGCCGGGAGGGTCTGACCATGACCCGCTACCTAACCCTGCGCACCCTGGAGGCCGCCATCCTCACCGCCATCATCGCCGGCCTGGGCTTTGGGGGCGCCTTCGGGCTGATCGCCACGGCGGTGCAACAGACCCCCTCCATGCGGCAGGAGCCGCTTCAGGAGGCCGACATCTGCCCCGGCGGCCGGGTGATGTGGAGGGCGGTCGGCGGTGTGGCGATGGGGGTGACGCAATGAAGGCGCATCCCTGGATCGGCAAGCTGCTGGTGGTGGCCTGCGCGGACCTCTTGACCGAAATCCGCGTCGGTGACATGTTGGTGGCGGAGCTTGGAAACCTCCAATCAGGCGGCCAGCCGCCCGCGCCATTTGGCGAAGCGGCTCTTTTCATGCCCGGATTATGCCCGGTGCATGTCTCGCCATGGCGAGAGGCGGGTAGCGGTGACGCCCCGGCCTGTCCTGATCAGGTTTCCACCTCTCGCCGCCCGGCGGGTCTGGAAAGCCATCCGAGCGGCGCACCCAACGCCGATCAGGAAGGCAATTCGATGACCCACCACGCCAAGATTCCCTCCACGAATCTGTCCGCCGCCGACCTGAACACGTCGGTGAACCACGAGCCGCGCATCCGCGACCTGACGATTGCCGAACGTCTCGGGATGGCCGACCCCCATGATATCCGCCGCTTGATCGCGGACAATCAGGCGGAATTGGAGATGCACGGCGAGGTTTTCCGGGCGGCGCCCGGAAATTCCGGCAAGCGCGGTCGCCCCGGAAAGGGTGACTATTGGCTCACCGAGGGCCAGTGCCTCGTCATCTGCGCGCTATCGCGCACGCCGAACGCCGCCGCCATCCGCAAGGAGGTGATCGAGGTCTACATGGCCTGGCGCCGCGGCCAGCTTCCGCCGCCGGCCGAGGCGCCGGCCCCGAAGCTGTCCGTGCGCGACCTCAATCACCTGCGCCTGCTGGTGGCCGAGTGCCGCAAGGTCTACGGACCGAAGGCGGCCGACCGGCTGTGGCGTGACCTCGGCATTCCCGGCGCCCCGGCGGCCGGGCCGGCGCAGCCCGAGCTTTCCCTGCCCGCGCCCGCCCTGCGCGAGGCGGTCGGCATGATCGTCCTCGGCGGCCAGGTCGTCACCTTCGACGCCGCCGATTGGAAGCCCATCGGCCGGCATGACTGCGTGGTGCTGACCGAGCGCGAGACGCTCGTTTCCGCTATCACCCGCCAGGAGGGCGGCTCCGGCCAACGCTCGATCCTGACCAGCCTCCGTGCCGTCGGCCCCTTCGCCGCCGTCGGCACGGTATTGGGCCGCGTGGTCGATGTGCAGCCCTTGGCGCTGGAGGATCGGCGATGAGCACCATCACCAACTACGCCGAAGCCTGCGCCGCCGTTTCCCAGGGAGGTTCCGGCATCTACGACATGCCGCAGGACTTCTACCACCAGGACCCGGCGCCGACGCCCAGCCTGTCCGCCTCGGGGGCGAAGAAGATCCTCCAGGACTGTCCGGCCCGCTTCTGGTGGGAGAGCCGCCGCCTCAACCCCTCCTTCGAGGAAACGAAGACCAAGGCCTTGGCCCTCGGCCGCGCGGCCCACACCTGGCTTCTCCAGGGCGAGCGGTTCGAGGCCGAAATCGCCGTCATGCCGCCCGAGTTGGACCTGCGCAGCAATGCCGGCAAGGCGTTCGCCGTCCAGGCCGAGGGCGAAGGCAAGACGCTGATCCGGGCGCACGAGTTCGAGGCGATCAAGGCGATGCGAGATGCGGCGCTCCACTCCGAACTGGTGCGCCTGGCGCTGGCCAACGGGCAGCCCGAGCAGTCGCTGTTCTGGCAGGACGCGGGGACCGGCGTTTGGCTGCGCTGCCGGCCGGACTGGCTGCCGGACGACCTGGAGCACATCCCGGACTTCAAGACATCAACATCGGCCAACCCGGGCGACTTCGAGCGCGCCGTCGAGGACTATGGCTACCACGTCCAGGCGGCCCTCACGCTTGAGGGCATCAAGGCCGTCACCGGCCACCGGCCCGAGGGATTCCGCTTCATCGTCCAGGAAAAGCAGCCACCCTATCTGGTGAGCGTCGTTGCTCTCGACGACGAGGCCCTGATGTGGGGCCGTCGCCTGGTGCGCCGGGCCGTCCGCATCTTCGCCCGCTGCCTCGAAATGGGCTACTGGCCCGGCTACGACCAGGCCGTTTCGACCATCGGCCTGCCCGGCTACGCCCTCAAACGCTACGAGCAGTGGGAGGCTGCGGGCCTCCTCGATGACGAAGCCGCCCCGCAGCGCGGCCTTTCCCTCCAGTCCACCGGAGCTTGACCACCATGGGTATCCTGACCATCGAACCCGTCACTCGCCGCGGCATGCGGCTGCTGCTGTCCTTCTACGGCCTTTCGGAAAGCGGAAAGACCCTCTCGGCTCTCCGGGTGGCCGCCGGCATCGAGCCGGACCCCAAGAAGCGCGGCCTCCTGGATACCGAAGGTGGCCAGCGCGGGCGGGCCTACGTCGATCACATCGACGGGGGCTACCTCTACGCCGCGCTGACGCCGCCCTTCACCCCCGAACGCTACATCGAGGCCCTGGCCGAGTTCGAGAGTGCCGGCGTCAACGTGCTGGTGATCGACAGCGTAAGCCACGCCTGGTTCGCCGAGGGCGGCGTTCTGGACATGGTGGAGCAGTCCACCAGCAAGAACGACATGGCGAAGTGGAAGGGCCCGAAGCGTCGCCTCGCTAAGATGACTAACCGGCTGCTGTCCGGCGACATGCACATCATCCTGTGCTCACGCGCCAAGCAGCCGCTGGTGGACAACGGCCAGGGCGCCAACCCGCGCTATTCGCCGGGCCCGATCACGCCGATCCAGGAAAAGACGCTGCGCTACGACATGACGGTTATGGCCCTTATGACCGGCGACGGGAAATTTAGCATCGCGGCCCCCGAGGGGAAATGCCCCGGCGTGCTGCGCCCGTTGTTCGGGCGGCACCCGGTTATGACCGAGGACGTCGGCCGCGAGTTGGCCGCCTGGGCGCAGGCGGCCGGCGGCAAGACGGCCGAGCAGCGCAAGCTGGAGGTGGACGCCACGGAAGCGGCCGAGGGCGGCGCGGAAAGCCTTAAGCGGTTCCTGGCGGGGCTCACCGAGGGCCAGCGGGCCCATCTTCGCCCCAAGGCCGACAACTACCGCAGCATCGCCAAGGCGGCGGACGCCGATCGCGCCCGGCAGGAGGAGGAGAGCCGGGCCGGCGCCGACCTGGGGGGCCCGTCGCCGCAGGATCGGCCAGCCACCCATCCGACCCTCTCCCCCGACGCCACCCGCGCCCTGACCACGCTGCGCGCCTGCACCAGCGAGGCCGAGCTTGACGCCGCCTGGGAACTTCTCCCGGTCGAGGTGTGCCGCGAGATCGGCGCCGGGGCGCTGGACGAGATGCGGGGCAAGCTGGGCGGGGAGGGGTGAGGGATGACCCGCACCGAGATCTTCGGCCGCGTCGCGGCCCTGCTGGAGGCGCGCTTCGGCGTCGTGGCCGCCGCCCTCTCCGAGGACCGCCACTTCGCCGGCCATCTCGACATGGGGTGGCTGGAACTCGTCACCCTGGTGCTGGAGGTGGAGGAGGTGTTCGGCATCGAAATCTCCGATGACGACCTGATCGACCTCCAGACCGTCGGGCAGATGGTCGACCTGGTGGCCGAGGTCGAGCGTATCGACCGCTCCGCCGCTCGCGCAGCTGAATAATCCCAGAGGAGATTTCGATGCAGCTTGATCGCGATATCAACCCGGACGGCAAGGGCAAGTACGCTCTGCTGAATCTGCGCAAGATCCCTGGCGATCCGCGCACCCCGGAAGAACTGGCCGCCGCCATCCTGGCCCACCCCGAGGCTGTGGAATGGGGCTGCGTGGGCCAGCAGGACGAGTTTTTCGTCGTCAAGCTCAAGGACAAATACGCGGGCGCCGCGCTGCACGCTTACGCGCGGGAGGCGCTGACGGACGACCCCGAATATGCCAACGCCGTGAGCCAGATGACGGATCGGGCTGGGCTGAACTCGCCGTTCTGCAAGCGGCCGGACTAATTCGAGCACAGGGGAGCCGCCATGCGGGTAATTCCGACCATTGCCTTGAGCGTCCGCCAGCCATGGGCCTGGGCTATCGTCGCGGGCTACAAGGACATCGAGAACCGCTCGACCTTCGCCGTTTCCAAGGCCGGTTTCGATGCGCGCCCCGTGGCGATCCACGCAGCCAAGGGAATGACCATCGACGAATACGACGGCGCCTGTGCCTTCATGGCGCGCCTGGGCGTCGAATGTCCGCACCCGCGTGACCTGGTGCGGGGGGGCATTATCGGCGCGGCCACGGTGACCGGGGTCGTGAAAGCCCACGCCAGCCCCTGGTTCTTCGGCCCGCGCGGGCTGGTGCTGATGGATCAGCGCCAGGTGACACCAATCCCGGCCCTCGGCGCCCTCGGATACTTCCAGTGGCGTCAATCGGGCGCCCTGGCCGAACCGCTGCCCTGGATGCGGGCGTGGCCCGGCGATCCCGGGCGCCCGGGGCGCGCCGCCCCGCCCGCGCAGAACACCCTGCTCTGAGGAGACCATGGCTGACCACAGCAAAATCGAATGGACCGACGCCACCTGGAACGCCCTGCGCGGCTGTTCCCGTGCCTCGGCTGGCTACCCCGGCCTGGCGGTCGCAGGCTCGTGCGAGGGGTCGGTCACCACTCCCAACCCTCCCGATCACGATTGGGGCGACGGGCACGTTGCGATGCGATGCAACAAGAAGGCGGCCGGCCACATGCTCGACGGCCGCGAGCATCGGGAGGTGCCCCATGCCTGACCCCCGCGCCCGCCTCAAGACCACCCTCTCGGCCGCACCCCATGCCGCCGAACTGCTGACCCACCTCCTCGGCGACGGCCGGGCCTTGCTCGGCGCCGAGCCCGGCTCGCTCTATGCCGAGATCACCAACGGCCATCGGCTGATCGCCCACCGGCTGAGGTGCGGTGGAGTCGATGTGCGGGAGGTGTGGCAGCCGACCAGCGACCAGGCGAAGGCGGCTAGGGCGGTGGATCGGGGATATGGGGGTGGGGGATGAGCGCCATTCGTCTCCCGGAAGCGTTCACCGAGGCGAAGGCCGCCGAGCTGCTGACCGCCGCCGGCTGGGATATCTCGGAACGGACGCTGCGCCGGGCCCGCGAAAAAGGCGAAATTGCCTTCCGCATGATCGGAGGAAAGGTTCGCTACACCGAGGCTGACCTATTGGATTATCTGGAGCGGGGAAGGCGATGCGAGGCAAAGGGGGAAACGACGAACCCCGGTTCGAGTTTCAAGGGCACTGGCTCGGACGCGAGCCAGGAACCGAATCCTGGTACGACTGCTGGTACGAGGCTGGAAAGCGCAAGGTCCGTCGGCGATCTCTGCATGAATGCGATCACGAGCGGGCAAAGGTCGCCCTCGTCCGCCGGGTGATGCAAGCGGCGGCGCCGGTCAACGCGCCGCCAACCTCCATCTCCCTCGGCCAGATCCTCCTTCATTATCTCGACAAGACGGACCGTCAGGCGGCGGGCCCAGGGTATCGGTCGGCCGCCAAATATATCGCCGAATGGTGGGGGGATGCGCTGGTGGCCGACCTGACTATGGCCAAGCAGCGGCAGTTCATCGATTGGCTCGGCGCCAAGGGATTCTCCCCGGGCTACATCAAGCGGATCATCGGCATCATCTCGGGCGCCCTCGGGCATGCGGTCGACAACGACATGCTGATGGGCAGGCCGCCGGTGCTGATGTCGCTGGGAAAGATCGCCGAGCGGGTGGACCGCCCAGAGCGCACGCATGGGCGCCGCCTGGATATCCCTGAGCTGGCCGCCTTCATCGACGCCATCGAGGCGCCGCATATGTTCCGCTACGCCTTGCTGGCCCTCAACACGCTGGCCAGGCCCTCCGCGATCCTGGATCTGCGCCGCAGTCAGATCGCGGGCGGCTTGATCGCCCTCAATCCGCCGGGGCGCCGCCAGACGAAAAAATACCGGCCGACCATCCCTGTCACCGCGACCCTGGCTGCGTGGCTTCCGGTCTGGCAGGACAAGCGGGAATGGCTGATCCACTTCCATGGCCGGAAGATCGATGACCCGCGGGTCGGTATGCAGGACATCGCCATCCGGGCGCGGCTGATGACCGAGGACGATACCGGGACCGACCGCAGCATCCACCCCTACACCCTCCGCCGCAGCATGGCGCGCATCCTGCGCGGGCGCGGGGTGAGCCTTGAAGACCTGGGCGCCTGGATGGGCCACCGGGTGCCGGGCGCGGCCACCACCGAGGTCTTTTACGCGGATGCCGCACCTGACTATCTCGACCGGGTGCGCTGGGCCATCGACGGCGTGATGGACGAAATCGGCCGCCACCTGAAGAAGACGCCGATACGGCCGGCGCCGGTGGATGAGGACGCCTACTGGTTCGGTGCCAAGCGCCTCTACGGATCGGTATAGGCTGCACCCAAGTTGCACCCAAGGCCATCAGACATTTCCATTTTATAGCAATAACTTAAGCCGCTTCTGTTCGCACCCCAAGAAGGTGACGGAAGAGATCGTCGGGGCGCTGTCCGGCGGCCATTGACGGGAAACGGCGGCCACGTCCGGCCTGAACAGGCCGAGAACATGGCCGCCGTTGCACCCAAGCTGCACCCAAGTAGAAAGGGGCGCCCCGAAACGCAAAAAAAGCCCCGCCAGCCACCCTAAGGCAGCCGGCGGGGCGATGTTTTGGTGGGCGCGAGAGGATCAGCCCCCCTGCACCTGGGCATGGACGGCGTTCACCGCCTCGTTGATCGCGGCCCATTCCGCATCGGTCGGATCGCGCCTTGCCGCCACGGCGGCCTTGAGCGTTTCGTACGCCTGAATGGCGTCGGGGGCGGCCTGGATGACGCCCTCGATCAGGGCGATGATGGCAGCGGCGGTCATTTCAGCAGTCCTTTGCTCTGGAGGTAGGTGGTAAGAGTGCCGATGGCACTCTCGGCGGCGGAGATGCCGGCGGCAGCGGCGGCGCTGTCATGGGACGCCACCGCCTTGCGGGCCGCCACCAGGGCGTCATAGGCCGGCTCGTCGGCGGCACGCATGGCCTTGACCACGGCCGGGTCGGCGCCCGTGCTGGCGATGTAGTTAACCTCGACCGTGGCGGCGGCCTCGTAGGCGCTCTCCAGGGCGTAGACCGTCTGCGCCTGGTCCTGCGGCAGCGGCACATCGGCGCAGGCCGAAAGGCCCACGCCGATCATCGCGGCCAACAGCAGGGCGCCGATGGTGGCGACGGTCTGGACGACGCTCGATCCGGCGGCGGCTGGCTGCGGCGCAGGCTTGCCCAGGATTTCCGCCAGGGCCTCGGGCGTCAGGGTCTGGCCTCCCGCCAGGGCGACGCCCAGGCGGCTCACCACGTCCTGCGGGGTGACGACGGGGATGCCGATCTGCTTGGCCCGGCCGTAGATGCCGGCCACCACCTCCAACAGACGGTAGATGCGGCCCCAGGCGGTGTTCGGCGCCGGGGTGGCGGTGTTGCTGATCAGGTCGCTCAGCAGGCGGCTGGCCAGCAGCAGCCCGAGCACGGTGGCCTGAGCCCAGGGCGGCAGGGCGTTGAAGATGTCCATGATTGTCCTTTCGCGAAAGGCCCGAGGTGCGGGCACGAAAAAGCCGCCGGGTGCGACCGCGGCGGCGGGGAACTGAACGGGTGACGTTCAGTCGGTCAGGTGACGGAAATCGAGCGGTCAGCCCTGGCGGATCAGGGCGGCGAGGCGGGGGCCCCGCGTGCCGACCTGGTGGAACCACAGGGAGTTTTCGGCCTCGGACGCGGCCTTGTCGAAATCGCCGGCCGCGAAGGCGGCCAGCATCTGGTGGAAGCCCAGCAGCTTCGGCATCCCCATGTTGAAGGCCATGTCGGTGAGCGCCCGGCGGCGGTTGGCCGACAGGCCGTCGTACCAGGCGAAGCGGGTTCGGCACAGGGTGGCGGCGACCTCCACGTCGTTGGCCAGCAGGATGGCGGCCTCGGCCTCGGAGATGCCGTGGTCGTCGAGATTGCGGCCGTAGCCGATGGTGAGGTTGCCGAACTGGTCGCGGTACGGCTTGGCGCGGAAGCCCTCCTCGGTCCGCAGCTCGGCGGCCAGGGCGGGCAGGAACGCGGAATCGTCGGTATTCATGGTCACTCCCGGTCGCCGGCCGCCCGGTCGAGGACCGGGCAGGACAGGCTTTTCTTGATGTTGGTGATTTCGCCGTCGAGGCGCTGGACGTGGGCGTCGTGGACGTCCTTGCGCACGTAGGTCCGGTCGATGCGGTCCCCCAGCGTGTCGATGCGGTTGTGGATGGTCACCGCGCGGCCCTCGTCTTCCGTGCGGCTGCGGGTGAACTGCTCGTTGATGCCGGCTTGCAGGCGCAGCAGCGTCACCACCAGGCCGCCCACCGCCGCCAGCACCGACACCACCAGGCCGGCCAGTTGGACGTCGCTCATCGACCCCCTCTCCTCAATGGGACATCGCGGCGTAAATCCGCGATTGCGTCACGGTGTAGACCGTCCCGGCCGGGACGGTCGCCGGCTGGGCGATGGTCAACGTCGTGCCGCTCACCGACACGGTGGGGGCACCATATCCCGCTCCGTTGAAGAGGTAGCTGTTCAGCACGCTCTCCGAGAGGGTCGCCCCGTCGGCTGAACCGTTCAGGGCGACCAGGGCCGACCAGGACCAGTTGTTGCCGTTCAGCCCGATTGAGACGAAGGCAGTCTGGCCGGTGTAGGGGTCGTCCACCAGGACGGATATGGTAATCGCCTGCCCGGTGGTCGTGGTGGTGCCGCTGGTGCGGACGGGGTCAAACTCCGCGTCCGCCGGGATGCCGGGGGCGATGTTGCGGCAGGTGTAGCAGCTCCCGAGCGTGACGGTCGTCGCACTCGTCCCGGTCGGGTGGATGCCGGAGCCGCGCATAGTGAAGTTTGGGCCGGACCCCACGACGGTGGCGTTGGAATTGGCCTCGATGGTGATCGACCCTTCGAAGCTGACCGACCAGTTGTTGTTGCTCGGGTCGTTGGCGATCAACGTTACCGGGGCCGCCGGCCAGCAAGTGAAGTCCATCGGAGCCATGTACGGGGTCGCCCCCGCCTCGACGACGATTGGGGAGGACGCTCCCGGATTGCCCAGGCAGTGCCGCAGGCCGGACGAGCGGAACGAGTGGGTTCCGCCCGTGTCGTTGGTGTAGCGTAGCCAGGTCGTGTTGCTGCCGCCGAAATCCCAATGCTCGGCGACGAAGCCTTCAGTAAAGGGGTTGGCCGTGTTGTTGTAGAGCCGCAAGGCGTTGGCACAGTTTTGCGGTTTGACGTTCTTCCAGACCCACCAACCGATGCCGGTCACCCGCACGCCATCTGTCCCGTTGGCGACCGTCCCCGCGTCGATGGTCATGCCCTGCCACTCGGCGTTGGCTCCGGCCGCCAAACCACCATAGATAGTGACCAGAGTCCCACCGATCACAGACCAACCGTCCAGTTGTACGAAATCCGCCCCGTCGGTGAACAGGTTGGGCAGGTAAAGCCCGTCGTTGTAGACCAACCCCGCCGTGATCTTGTAGCGGCCGGTCGTCCAATACCCGGCGTGTCCGGTTTCAGGCTGCGGGGCATGGCACAGCCAGCCCAGCCACGCCTGCAAGGCGGCGGTGTCGTCGCTGCCCAGCGACACGCCGGCGCCGGTCACCGCGGTGGCGGCGGCGGCGGCCAGAACCGCCGTGGTGCCGCCGGTCACGCCGGCAATCGTGGTGGCGAGCGTCGCCCCGCCCGCCCCGGCGCCCAGCACCGACACCGCCTTGCCGAGGTCGGCGGCGGTGAAGGCGGCGCTATTGCTGGTCAGGGTGGTCGGCGCGGCCAGGCTGATCGCGCCGTCGGTCACCGTGCGGGCGTCGCCCTTGGCCCCGAACATCCTGGGGGTGGCCATCTGGCCGCCCAGGGCGCGCTTGTAGCGGTGCCCGGCCGCGTCCACCAGCACCGTGCCGCCGTTGTCGGGGCTGGTGGTGTCGGACGCGTCGTAGCGGAAGAAGCCCTCGCCGCCGTCGCCGTCGGTCGCCCAGCCGCGCAGGTAGAGGACCGGCAGCGCCGCCCCGGCCAGGGCGCGTAGCGCGGCGACGCTGGCGATCAGCAGGGGCGCCCCGGTGGTGCCGCCGGTCCCCCCCTGGGCGATCCCCACGGTTAGTCCGCTCACGTCCTGCGTCACCTGGTCCCAGATCAGGTTCCCGCTGGCGTCCTTGACGATCTGGCGATAGGCCCCGCTACCGTAGATTACCGCCTGCCCGTAGGCGTCCAGCACCACCGGGTTGGTGTTCAGCGTGGTCTGCGCGGCGTCCTGCCAGGTGTCCTGCGGCGTGGTGGTGCCGGGGACGTAGAAATAGACCGACCCGCCGGCCAGGGGGTTGCCGTTGGGGTCCAGGAACTGCTGTTTGCCGTTCGGGAGAAGCGTTGCCAAGGCGGGCTCCAAATGCAGGGGCTACTGATCCAGCAGCCGGTTGCGGAGGGTCGAGGGGTCCGGGTGTAGGAGGGCGTTCGCCCGGGAAAGCGATTTCTGCTCCGCACGGGCGCGCACCAGCGGGTTGACGATGGCCTCTTTCGCCGCATTGAACAGCAGGTTCCCGACACCGGGCGCCACCGCCGCGGCCACCGCATGGCCGGCGAGCTGGCCGCCCACCCCCTTGGCGATGTCCATGAGGTTCTGTGCGGTGTCGCTGCCCGGCGTCCGGGCCAACTCTTGGGCGGCGGCCGAGCGGCGGAGATCGTCACGCAAGTTCCACAGCCCCTGCATCGTCTCGTCCGAAATCGACTTGTAGGGATTGATCCCGTCCGCCTGCCGGGCCGTGACGATCTGCTTCATCGCCTGCTGCACCTTGGCGTAGGTCATGCGGTTTTGCGCGTCATAGAGCTTGGGCTCCACCGCCTGGAGCGCGGTCATCTCGTCGATAGGCCGGCTGGCCGAGGCGTAGTTCTCCAGGTACTGCCCGAAGCCGGGGGCGGCCTGCTCGATGACGCCGTCCAACTCGCCCTTGAGGGCCAACAGGTTGGCCTGGGCGCGGATATTCTGCGGGTTGCCAGCAGCGGCCTCCTTGCTCAAGAGGTCATCGATGTGCTTTCTGACGCCATAGAGGATTTCTGGGTCGGTGATCGCGTCGCCATTGCCGTCCAGCAGCTTTCCCAGCACGTCGTTGACGTTGGAGACCACCACCGACCGCCGGCCGTCCGGCGATGCCAGGATGTCGGCGCCGAGGTTGACAATAGGCGTGATGTCCGCCGCCTTCTTGTCCGTCCACGCCGCCGCCAGGTCGGCTTCGGCCTGGGCGGAACGGTCCCCCTCGGCCCGCATGATGTCGGCAGGGCCGCCGGCGAGCTGCTGGAAATAGGACTGGCGTGCGTCGTTGCTGGCTGCGGCAATCTCGCGGGCATCCTGGGAAACCTGCGGGAATGCCTGCCCCAGCGCCTTCAGCTCCCGCGCCAGGTTCACGCTCTGCTCGACCTCGGCCATGGTTGGTGTGACGCCGGGCACATAGATGTTCCGGTCGGCCACCCCCACTTCCTGCGGCTCCAGCAGCTTCTGCATCTCGGCCGTCGCCTGATCGGCCGCCGCCTCCTTCGGCGACATCGCCGCTTCCTCGGGGCTGGCCGCCGCCGCGCCCACCGTGCTGGGACCGGTGTTGACGGCGGCGGCTTGGGCATCGGCGGCGGCCGGTGCGGGCGTGCCGCCCACCGGAGTGCCGGTGAGCCTGTTCATCCCCGCCGCCCCGTCCTCGGACCCATAGACCAGGCGGTTCAAGGCGTTCTCGCCGGCCAGCGCGGCGCTGGCGGTTCCTCGGGCCAGCGGAACGGCCGCACCGCCGCCCACCACGTTGCCGGCCAGTTCGGCGGCCGGGGCAGCCCAGGACGGGGCGGCTTGAGCCGCCACATCGCCGACCGCGGCCCCGGTTCCGCCGGCCAGGGCCGCCGCCGCCCCACCGGGGGCCACCAGCGGCGCCAGCACCGCCGCCCCGGTGATCTTGCGGACCAAGCGCTCGGCATCGGTGTTCGCCGTCACCTTCGAGGGGTCGGCGCCGATGGCGCCCCCAATGGCGCGCACCAGCTTGTTGCCGTCCTGGCCGCCCGAATCGTCCAGGAGGGAGGACCGATCGGCATCGGTGAAGCGGTTGTAGCCGAATACCGGCGCGAGGGCATCGTGCAGGGTGACCAGCGCCGTGGCGGGGATCTTGCCCAGCGTGCCGGACGGATCGGTGGCCATGTTGACGAGGTTCGCAGCCGCATCCAGCAGCCCGGCGCCGACATTCTTGCCGATTCCGCCGGACGGCTGGGTGGTCGTGGTCTTCTCCTGCGCGGCGGCGGCCATCAGGGCGTCGAAGGGGCTGGCGCCCGAAGGCGTCGGAGCGGCCGGCGCCGGGCCAGCAGAAGGCGCCGCGCCCTGTCCTGCCGCCATGATCGCGTCGAACGGGCTCCCGGCCATCACTGCGCCCCCTGGGGCTGCTGGGGCGGCGTCCAGCCGGCGGGGGCCGGCACCCAGCCGTTCATCACCGCGGCGTTGTACTGTTGGGCCAAGGTCTGCTGCTGGTCGGCCGGCAGCGACTTGACGAAGGTCGCGGCCTTGGAGGGCGGCATCTCGCCCAGCACGAAGGCGCGCGGGTCATGGCTCGCCGTCCATTGCTGCTTGAACGGCAGCCACTGGTTTTCCGGCAGACCCGAGGTCTGGAACGCCTGCTGCGCGGCCAGGCCCATCCGTTCCAGGCCGATATTCGCCCGCACCACGTCCTGGGCGGCCAGGTTGGAGATGTGGGTTGAGGCATTCCCAGAGAGCGCAGTCGCGATCTTGCCGTCCGTCGCGCCGCCGAGGGCATTGGCGGCGTTCATGGCGTACTGCGTCAGGTACTTGTTGGCCTCGTCGTAGGAGGCGTTTTTCGCCCCGTCGCCCATGCCCAGGGTCGCCGCAACGCCCCGCATGGTGTTCAGGGCTTCCGATCCCTCGCCGGTCTGGGCTCCCTGCAAGCCGGTCAGCGCCTGCGAAAGCTGGTAGATGCGGCCCGGAGCCCCGGCCGCCGCCTGCCGGTCCTGGGCAAGCGCGTCAACCGACAGGTCTGCCGAGCGCCCGGCGCCAAGCTGAGGCGACATGCCCACCGGCTGCAACGGGGCGCCCCCTCCCACCGTCCCGGCGATCTGGCCCTTGGTGTAATAGGCCGTCTGGCCGTTCGGCTGCGGAATGCCCACCGGCTCGGCGGCGGCGATGTTCTGGCCGCGCTGCGCCACCGCGGCGTTGAGGGCGGCCTCGGGCGACACGGTGTTGTTGACCGCGCCGTCCAACCGCGTGGCGCCGGTGAGCGGCGAGGTCTGCACGATCTGCTGCTGGCCGCCGGTGTTGATGACCTGCGGGGCACCATACATGGCCGTCAGCCGCTGCTGGGCGTCCATCGAGTTGAGGAGGTGCTGTTGCAGCCAGGGCTTAAGCTGCGCCGGGTCCTGAGGCATGCCGGACAGCGCGGCGGCGGCGGCCTCGGGGGTGATCGCCTTCGCCGACATTAGGTTGGCGGCCACGCCGATCACGTCCTTGGGGGTAACGTTCGGCTGGTTCAACAGCGACGAGAGCTGGTTCTGGACCAGTCCCATCGACTGGTGCGCCTGGTTAAGCTGCTCGCCGGTGATCGCCGTCTGCTGCTGCTGGCGGGACAACGCCTGCTGCGCCAGATCGCCGGCCATGAAGGCGGTGCGCGGGTCCTGGGCGGCCAGCGACAACAGCTTGTTGGTGTCGAGCTGCCCGGTCTGCGGGTCGATGGCCTGTTGGTACAGGGGGCCGATGGCCTGCCGGGCGGCGAAGGTCTGGCCGAACAGCTTGTTCTGGTTGATGAGGTTTTGCGTGGACGCCAGTTTGTCCATCGTGTCCAGGGGGTTGGGCATCTGGACTGGGGCGATATTGAGGGAGACGGACGGATCGAGCGGCATATTCAAGGCACCCCCTTCTGGTTGAACATGCCATTCGACATGCCATACATCAGAAATGCATTATTGAGCGATCCAAGACCCCCGCCGATCCCATTGGCGTAGGCATTCGCCGCCCCCATCGTCCCGGCCGCCGATGCCGCCGCGCCTCCGGTCAGGTAGTTGTTGGCGTTCTGAGTGGCGTTGAGGCCCTGGGCGCCGGCGGTGGCCGCCGAGTTCTGGCCGAGTTGTGTGGCGCCCATCAATCGGTTATAGGCGTTGGTCTGCTGGGTCTGGTAGTCGTTGAACTGGTTCTGGTAGGTGCTGTCGGCGAGCCCGGTGGCGTAGCCGGCGGCCCCCTTCATCGCGGCGCCCGAGATGCCCAGCCCGCGGGCGGCGGCGGAATTCTGCGTCGCCTTCAGGCCCTGGGTCAGGTTGAACTGGTAGCCGGGCGTCTGTTCAAGCTGGCTCTCGGTCAGGCTGACCGGCGCCGTCAGCGAGCCGTTGTTGACGGACTGGTCCATCAGCTTGTTCGCGTCGTATCCCGTGTTGGTGTAGGGCTGGAGGTCGGCGCGGGTCTGCTGGTATTGCGCGAGCGTGTTGTTGGACGCCTGCGTGGCGGCGTTGGCCTGCGTCTGTGCCGCCTGCGTGGCGGCGTTGGCCTGCGTCTGAGAGGCGCCCATGCTTCCGACCAGGCCGGCGGCACCCAGGCCGATGGCCGCGGCGGTGGCGGTGGACGCTCCGAGGGCGCCGGCTCCGAGACCGGCGGCAACCCCGGCGACGCCTGCTGCAACCAATCCCATATCAAGCCTCCGTCAAATTGAGCCGGTAGAGCTGGCCGAACTCCTCGGCCCCCATCCGGCGGTAAAGGGTTCCCAGCTTCGGCCCGCTGCCACGCACACCGGCCCGCTGATAGAGCGTGTCCACGCCCTTTGCCCGCAGCGCTTCGGCCGCCGCCCGCTGGAGCTTGATGCCGAGGCCGGGGAAATCGGGATCGGCGAACAGGGGAAGCTGCATCGCCTCCACCTCGTCCGGCGAATCGAGGGAGGGCGCCTGCACGGCCATCAGGTAGCCGGCCATCCGCCCGTTGCACCTGGCCGTCAGCACCGTGAGCGCTCCCAGCCGGTCGAGGGCCCGCAGCATGTCCAGGTTCTTGTGTCTGTAGTCCTCGACGCCCTGGCCGGTCGCCACCATGTGCTGCTCAAACAGCCGGGTGGAGTCGCGGTAGAAGGTGTCGAAGTCTTCCTGTTGGATCGTCACACCCTCGGGCTCGCGCACCGGCCGCCGGACCAGATCGGCGCGCATCGCCACCCCGGCCTGCCCGCGCAGCTTCTCCAGCGCTGGGGCATACGCGGCGACGTACCGTACCAGGGCCGGCATGTTGATCTGGATGTTGACGGGCGCCCAGGCGCTCCACCATCCGGCGTCGAACGAGATCCCAAGGCAATACTCGAACACCCGCCGACAGCCGTCTTCGGTGCCAAGTTCTGCGAAGCTCACCTCCGTCGCGCCGGGCCAGCGGGCGGCGATCTGGTCGAGCTTGCGGTCGAGCCGGCTCATGGCCGCCGCCAGCGCCGCCCGGTCGGTAAAGCCGACGCGCTTCAGGCTGTCCACCACCTCCGCCACCGGGCGCCGCACCACCAGGGCGCGGGCCTCGGGCGAATACTTCCTCGCCAGCCGCCAGAACGGCGCGGCCGCGGTCTCAACGGTGCCGGTCAGCGGCTGCGACAGCCACGCCTTCACGTCTTCCAGGCTGCGGCAATGGCGCAGCTCGTCATGGCCGCAGAACCAATCGCCGTAGGACAGGAGCCGCGAGAGCCAAGCCGTCCGCGACCGCGGCAGCGCGAAGATGATGAAGGGCGCCATCGGGCCTCACATCGGAATGAAGGTGACGGCCGGCGCCGCGACGAAGGCGATTTCCACCTTGTCGCCGCTCAGCACCGGCAGCGGGGCGTAGAACTGGCCGATCTTCACCGCCGCGGCGCCGCGGGTCAGCGTGATGCTGATGACGCCTCCGCCGGCGACAACCACCGTGCCGTCCTGTGGCGCGGTGAATGCCGTCGGTGAAGTGGTGACGGGCACGACCTTGACCGCGCCGCCGCGGCCCGGCCCTCCGCCGCTGCGATTCCACAGGGCGGTGATGAACTGATACCACGGCGCCGTCATGCGACCAGCCTGGTCGGCCACCGGCGTCGATAGGGGAGGCGTGACGGCGGTCGATGCCATCAGGTCCCCGCCGGCTTCGCGTCGATGAAGGCGCCCAGCAGCGCGGTCCTGACTGATGCAGACCACGACAACTCGAACACCCGGTCGCGGGCCATGCCGAGCCGCTGGAACTGGATGCTGGTCTGATAGGCGCCGGTGGCGCCCAGCGAAGATCCCACCGGATTGCCCCAGCTCTGGCCGCGGCTGTCGGACCAGCGCAGGAAGACTTGCGGCTCATTCTGGCCGGCGGCCACGCCGGACACGGTGCCCACCTCCATGTCGGCGATGAACTGTCGGTACATGACGCGGCGGCCGTCCGCCAGCATGTGCGGGAACGAGCGGACGCGCCGGATCGGCTGGCCGGCGTCGTCGTAGGCGTCGGGGTCGAGGCGGTAGAGCGCCCCGGTCTGCCAATCCTGGACGACGTTGGCGCCGTAGGCGAAGGCGTGGAAGGCGCCGCGGTGGCGATGCTCGACGCCCTGGTCGTCCAGCCACATGCGCTCGTGCCAGAGGCCGGTCGAGGCGTCGAACACCCAGGTCTTGTCGGCGGTGGGGAAGGTCAGGACATAGAAGACGTGGCCGCCCTGCTGGTAGGAGAAGCCCACCGCATCCGATAGGGTGGCATAGGTGCCGAATTCCGCCTCGATGGCATGGGTCGAGATGCGCTTTACCTCGATCCCGCCGCCCATCAGCACGATCCCCTCTCCGGCCCGGTCCTGCGATAGCCAGAAGACCGAGGCGTCCTGCTTGGCTATCGAATACTTGGCGCAGCAGCCATGCTCGATGACCCCGGCCGGCAGCCGTTGGAAGGTGAAATCGGAGGCGCCCGAGTTGATCCACACCTCGGAGAACAGTTCGCCCAGCAGCCAGATTTCCGAGCGCAACTCGACCACGCCGACCAGGCTGTCCGCCGAGCTGGTCTTGTCGGCGAAGTCGAGGGGATCGAAGGTCACCGCCTGGCTGCCCGAGATGTAGAACTGCGGGGTACCCGGCTTGTTGAACAGAAAGTATGTGTCCGAGAAGTCCACGCGGTCGGCGCCGTAGAACGCCGAATCGCCGATAGCCCCGAAGGCCAGCGTCGAGAGGTCCACCGTGTAGCCGGCGGTCGAGCCGTCCACCAGGACCAGCGTCGTGCCGTTGTCGGCCATGGAAACCGGCGTGGCGCCGGCCGCGATGGTGCCGAGCGCGGTCCACCCCCAGCCTGAGGACACGGCGTAGACCGTGGACCCGACGATAGCGAATAGCTGGCCGCTGCTGGCCCGGCAGAGCCCGCGGCCGGCGGCCGGCGACGGCGGCGTGGCCAGCGAGACAAGACCGGGTGTGGGATAATGCGCGGTCGGCGCCGGCTCGCCCTGGGGCTGCGGCACCATCTCGGGGTAGAGGTTAACGCACCGCTGAGCCCCGGCGATGACGCTGCGGGCGGTGTAGGCGCCGCCGGTGAGCGCGACCCTCATCGGCCGAAGTCCCCGAAGATGTTGTATCGGCCCTGGCCCATGATGGTGGGCGGCATCTGCATCTGGGGAACCTGGGCATTGGCGGTGCGGATGGTCTCAAGGGCGGCCAAGGCCAACGCCGTCACCTGCGGGTCCGGGGGAAGCTGGTAGGACGGACGCAGCCGGGCCGCCAGGTTGTAGAGGAGGGCATCCTCGTATTCCGGCGGCAGGTTGATGGTGTCGAAGGCGGTGGCGAAGGTCTGGAGAGGCGCCTTCACGAGGACGTGGAATTCCCAGGTTCCCGCCGGCGGCTGCGGCCAGGGGTAGAGGGTGCCCAGCGGATAGGCCGCGTCATACCAGAACAGCGCCGGGATGCTGGGCAGCATCTTGACCGGGATGCGGGCGAAATCCTCCCGCGCCGCGACCTGGTTCAGGGGAAAATCCACCTGTTCCGGGTTGCCTGTGATCTGCCGACAATAGGCCGCCTCGATCTGGTCGGGCCTCGCCGCCGTGGCGGTGTCGAGATCGCCGCCGGGCCCCACGGTGTAGGTCGTGGCGCCGGTGGACAGCTTCACCAATTCGGCCAGGTGGTAGACCAGCCAGCGCCGCCGCTGCCATTGCGCCAGCATCGAATTTAGCTCGGAGAGGGCGTCCGTGATGTCCTCGGCCGCCGCCGCCTGGCCGACGCCGGTCACGCCGGCCTTGCGCAGCGCCCGGGCGATCAGGTCGGCGGGGGTGGTCATCGTCATGGGGTGCCCTCGGGAAAGGCGGCCGGACCCCCGAAGGAGCCCGGCCGGTCAGGGTCAGTTGGCGGCCAGGCGAACGGCCAACTGCGGACGAATGGCCTGGTAGCCGTACAGCACGTCGATACGGCAGGGCAGGTTGTCCGAGTTGATGTCGTATTGACGCACGATCCGCATCGAGATGCCGTCGAACACCTCGCGCGCCGCCATGTCCACCCCCTTCGGCATAATCAGGTCCGCGGTGGCGAAGGTGAAGGCGTCCTTGTGGTAGGCCAGCGACTGCCCGTAGGTCTCCGACGCGCTGCCGGCCAGGGTCAGGGCCGCCCCGGAGGCGGGCGAGCCGGTGACGTTCTGGGTACCCCCGGTGGTGATGATGGCCGGACTGATCGACAGATTGCCCGCGCCGCCGGCATAGGCCGTGGTCACGACGAACTGCTGGAGCGCGCCGGTGTTCTGCTTGGTTTCGGGGTGGACCCGGAAGACGCCGGCGATGGTGAAGACCTGGCCGGCGTTCAGCGCGCCGGTGCCGGTGCCCACCGCGATGGTCGATCCGGTCTGTCCCGCGCCGTTGACCACGTAGCCGGTACCGGCGCCGTTGGTGAAGCTGGGAACAATGGTGTTTTCGGCGAACTCGAAGCCGCCGGTGCGCCCCAGAACGCCGTCACGGTACTGCTTCGCGATTTCGGTAGAGGACTGGAAGAGGCCCTTCAGGCTGTCCACCATATCCACATTGTCCTGGGTGCAGAGGCGGCAGTAGTGCTGGTCGTCCATCGGGGCCAGGTTGTCCAGCAGCGCCTTGCGGCCCAGCAGGATGTTGCGGAAGGTCTGGGCCGATCCCATGCCGTTGATCTGGTTGTAGACCGAGCTGGACATGGAGAGGGCGTCGGCCTCGATGTTGGCCGCCAGCACGGCCATGGCGGGCTCCAGGATGCGGGTCGAGAAGTCGTCCAGGCTCAGGGTCAGGTCCTGGCTGGAAAACTGCACGTCCACGCCCTTCTGGCTGGTGATCGACAGGCTGACCTGGTTTTCCGTGGTGTCCTGGGGCTCCAGCGCGGCGCCGGTGCGCACCGTGTACTGGTTGGGCAGCCGGACGCGCAGGGTGTTGCCGATCTTGGCGCCGGCCTGGGCGAAGGAATCGTCGTACTGGCGGTTGATCGAGCCGATGAAGTTGGACTTCTGGTGCAGGATGCGCAGGGCCTCGCGGGTGATCTGCGATACCGTAAGGAACAGATTGGACATGGGGGCTCCTTCGGGCCGGCATCAGCCGGCGCAGGGACGCGGCGCCATCACGGCGCGGCATCGGGTTTCGGGTCAGCGCTTCGCCCGCTGCTTCGCCCGCCACTCCATCCACTCTTTGGTGGTCATCTTGTCGGGGTCCGGCTCCGCGCGGGCGGCGCCGTCCACCGGCTTGATGGGCGCGGGGGCGTTGGACACGGGCTTGGGCGCGGCCGGCTTGCTGGCGAGCTTCGCCAGCTCCACGGCCATGGGGATGGGCGGCAGGCTCAGGATGTGCGCCGCGGTGTCGGGGTCCTTGCCCAGCTCGTAGAGCACTTGCGCACCCTTGCCGGTCGCGATGGCGGCTTCCACCACGTCGGGCCGGCTCGGGAGAGGGGCCACCATGTTGAGGGTGTCCAGCGCGTCCCGGAAGTCGGGGAACGCCTTCACGCCCTCGTCGTAGGCGGCATTGCAGGCGGCGTTGAACTGCTGGGTGCGGACCAACTCGGCGGCCTTGGCTTCGGCGATCCTGTCGATGTCGGCGGGATTGGCGGCCTGGGGCTGCTGGGTCGGCTGCTGCGCGGGGTCCTGGGGCGCCGGGTTGCGGAGGAGGAGCGCCTGGCGCAGCGCCTCCGCCTCGCGGCGGGCTTCGTGCTTCTCGCGGGTCAGTTGGTCGATGCGGGTCTGGAACCAGGGCGTCCGCTTTTCCGGCGGCTGCTCGGGGGTCTCGGCCGGCGTCGGCGACTGATCGGCGGCAGGCTCCGTGCCCGATTGCGGAGCGGGGGTCTCGGGGGCGGGCGTGGGCGCAGGTTCGCCTTGCGACGCGCCCTGCGGGGCGCCGGTGTCGTTTTCGCTCATGGATGCTCCATGGAGGATTTGGCCCGGTGATCCCCACCGGTAGGGCGGTTTCCGGGGTGGTTACGCGACCATGACCCAGTCTTCGGCCAAGACATCGGACTGCGAGGCCAGCCACGGGACAATCTTGCCGTCAGCGGTCTTCATGTCGATGTGCGGGCAGTAGTTGATTTCCGTGCCCTCGGGGTAGATGCCGAGCAGAGGCGCGCGGCTCACCTTGAAAGTGCTTCCCGGCACCAGGAAGAGAAACATTCCCTTCCCGTTCCATCCGGCGCGAGCGACACGCTTGCCGATCTTCAGGGCCTCGATAGCCTGCCCGAAAGTCAGCGCGACGATTTCCCGGTAAGCGTTATTGAACTGCTCTTTCGGCGACCACGACACATAGCCCTGATGGGTTTTGGTGTTGGGCTTGCCGCCGTCGAGATATTCGACGAGATAGCCCTCATCCGCGCCGTTCTCATCGGCGGGAAGCTCCCATCCCCGGAAGGTGTTGTAGGCCGCCCGGTTCATGGGTTCGGCGCGGATGATCTTGGTGCCAATGAAAGTCTTCATCACGTCCTCGCGTCAGGAAAGCTGTGTCGGAGTGGAAGCGGTCGGTTCCGCGTCCGGCTGTAACGGGGTCTGCATGGCCTGCATGACAAGCTGGGCGGCCAGCTGCGCCACCACCTCGGGCGGCATGGTGCCGTTCAGCGCCTGCATGCGCTTGGTCTCGGCGTCGTAGGCCCGGATATCGGTCTGCCGCTTGGCCTCTGCCAATTCCTGCAAGGCGTTGGTCAGGACGCCGTGTAGCTGCTGCAACTGGGCCTGCAACTGTCCGACTTCCGGAGGCGGCCCGCCCAGAGCCTGGGGGGGCACCATGTTCTTCAGCCGCTCGGCGATGTCGTCGGCCATCGGGAAGTCGGCTGCGCGGAACATCAGGTCGCCGATGACCGGAAGCAGAGACGAATCCTGGGCGACGATCTGGGTGAAGGCGTTCCACGCCTCCTGGCGCCGCGTGGCGTAGGCCGGCCCGATGTCCGCCTCGACCTCGTACTTGCCGACGTTCGGGTTGAAGATCCGCACCACCTCGGCGGCGATGTCGTCGCCCTGGGGCGCCGCCGGCTTGCGCTGCACCTCCTGGAGGGCCGCCGGCGCGTTGGGGTCGAGGTGGATTTCCTGCTCGTCGCCGTTCTCGGCCAGGATACGGATTACGCGGGGGGTGTCGTAGACCTTGGGGATCAGGTCGATCAGAATCTTGCCGGTGAAGCGGATGGCCTGGGCCAGGTGGTCAACGAAGTGGTATGTCGCGTTGTCGCCCTGGCGCTGGCGGGCGTTGATGGCGACGCCGCTGGTCTCGTTGCTCGGCGATCCCATCACGGCCTGGTACTGGCCGGACGCCATCCGCATGTCTTCGGCCGCCTGCATCATGCCGCGCAAGTAGGCGTCGGGCATCGTCGGCGGCTGCTGGCGCTGGGGCGGCGCAAGCGGCTGGCCGGCGTCGTCGCGGTGCTTGTAGGGCAGGACGGAGTGGTTGGCGGTGTTGGCAGTCTCCCAGTAGCCCTCCAGCCCCTCGATGGCGGCCAGCGGCGCGACGTAGGGCGTCTTCGACTGGAGCGCCACCGCCGTCGCGGCCTCGCTGTTCCAGTAGTTGTACATCCGCTGCGCGTCCTTCAGGCAGCGGGTTTGCCCCTTGCGGTCCAACCGACCGTCGATGACGGTCTCCTCGCCGACGACGCGGACGAGGGGGACATAGCTGCCCGGCCAGTCGCGCCGGTCCACGACGCGATTGCCGGCGATCAGGAACCATTCCACCTGGTGCGTGACGATGTCGCGCGAGCGGTTGGCGGGGTTGGCGTCGACCTGGGCCAGGATGTCGGCCGGGATGTCCGAGGCCCTGACCGCGTCGCCGGTCTCCAGCGCGATCAGCCGGTCCGCCTTCTCGACGCGGCGATAATATTCCGCCACCCGCACGTGGTCTTCGCCGACCCAGCCATCGTCGCCGGCGTTGTCGAGGGGCGCGGCCCCAGCCTTATCCGCGGCATCCTTGCCGTATTTCGCCTCAAAAGCGTCCTTCGGCATGTCGCGGAAGACGAAGCCGAAGCGGGCGTCCGAACCGTCGTACTGCTGGATGTCCGGGTCGAGGTAGACCGAAAGGGGGTCCGGCACGCGCCGGATGTAGATTTCCTGGTCGAACGTGTCGTCGCCGGCGTAGTCGGTCAGCACCCGCCACCAGCCGATGCCGCCGGTGACCTGGTTCCAGGTCGCGGTGTCGTAGGCCGCCTGGGCGTTCGAGATGTACTCGATATGGCGAACCACCCCCTCGAACACTTGGGCCGCCTCGTAGCTGGCGCCGGCGCCAATCGGGCGCACGTTGACGCTGGCCTTGTTCTGGCGGGCGTCGTTGATGATTTGGAGATTGTGCTGCCTGGTCTTGTTGATGGTCAGGCGCGGCTGGCCGGCCAGGTCGCGGGCGTTGCGGATGTTGTCGGGCCACTGGTATCCGTTATCGGGGTCGCCATTGGCGAAGCGCAGGTCCTCGATGAACCGCCTGCGCGCGTCGGCTTCCCAATCCTGGCAGCGCTTGAAGCGCTTCTTGGCCTCGGCGAGGATCTTGTCGTCGGCCTTGGTCATCCCATCCATCCTTGAGCGCCGGACCTCGGCGGCAGGGCGATCTTGAGCTTCGGGCCGGCCGCCGCCGGGCCGGTCTTGCCGAAGCGGCGCATCATCAGCGCGTAGCGGCTGGCGGCCAGCAAGTCGTCATGCTCCTTCACCACCTTGCCGTCCTTGCGGTGGTAGAGGCGAAATTCCTCGAACCAGTCGGCCAGATGGCCGAACACCTTCCAGCGGCCGGTCTGCATGCGCTCCAGCATGTCGAACAGGCCGGCCTCGACACCGTTGGTCCCGTCCTCGAACGTCGCCCGCTCGGGCAGCATGGCGAGCCCCTGGCGCCGGTACTGCGCGGCAAGCTGCTCGCCCGACCCCTTGTCGTGCTGCAATCCGTCGTGCGGCCACGCCCAGGGCAGCCATTCGCCCCACGCCTTCAGGGCGGCGGCGTGGATGACCGGCGTCTGCTCGCTCACCCGATAGGCGGTGGTGACGTAGATCACGTCGTTGTCGCGGTCCCAGGCCAGCTTGACCGCGGCGAAGGGATGGTCCCAGCCGAAGTCCATTCCGCCGACCTGTGGCCAGTGCGCCGGTATCGGGAACCCGTCGCAGGTGATCGACTCCTCGGCCACCGGGAAAATGCGGCCCGAGCCCAGCGTCGGGACGCCCTTGGCGCGGGCCTCGCGCTCGTGCGGCGGGTAACCGGCAACGATACGCGCCCGCTCCTCCGGGGTGTAGTGCTCGGCGTCTTCGATGGTCATGGTGATTACCGACCGATCCGGTGAGGACTCGGAGAGGAACCGTCGCACCACCGCCGACATACCCTGCAGCGGCGTGAACGTCACGTAGACCAGGCCTCCGGTCGCGTTGGTCCGGGTCAGGCCCTCCGTGTAGATGTCCTCGGGGGGCTCCTCGTCGAACCAGACCAGATCCAGGGTCTCGCCCTGCCACTTCTCGCGGCCCTTCTCGTAGGACTTGAACGCCAGGGTGGACAGTCCACCCGAGACGTGCCGGACGCGCACGGTGTCCACCGCCTCAGCAACGCCGCGCGACGCCATGACCTCCACTAGGCAGTTCTTCGGAATGGCGGCCGTCCCGTGCTGGCCGGGGCGACCTAACAGGACGCGCTGCACGGTGTCGCGGGTGCTCTCGCTCGTCACGCCGGCCGCCCACATGACCACGGGCCGCTCGAACCGCCTCCCGGTCCACCATTCGGCATACTGCCCGGTCAGGTGCATGGCCGCTTCAAAGCCGCCCGACCACGTCTTTCCGAGCTGGTTTCCGGCCATGAACAGCCGTTCCCGGAACGTGCCGCCGACGGCGTGGAACTCGGCCTGCTTGGCGTAGGGACGATAGAAGCTCAGCCGCCGCTCCCCCAGCAGGCGCGCAGCCTCAGCCCTGATCGCCGCCTTCGTCTTCGGCGAGAGCTGCGACAATCTGCTGGAGTTCATCGGCGCTCAGGTCTTCCAGCGGGCTCTTGTGGACCGTCACGGCCTGGGTCGGCTTGCCCCAGCCACGGTCGAGCAGCGCCGTGGCGGCGGCGACGCGGGCCGGCGCGGTGGCCTTCGGGTTGCGGCAGATATCGGCCAGGGTCTGGATGCTTTCGGCGGTGAATTCGCGGGCCAGCGCCCGCACCTCGTCCGACTTCTTCCGGCCGCCGGGATTGCCCGACTGGCCGGGCTGGAATGGCCGTCCGACGGGGGGCATCGTGGCTCCGAAAACGAAAAGCGCCCGCGAGGGGTTGCCTCGGGGCGCTGGGTTCTGTGGTTCCTGCGAAGATGCAAGAGCTATCCCGGAATCGTCAAGGGGATTTTGCAATCCATGGTGTCGGGTCAACCCCGATCTCCACCACCTCCCACCGCCGCAACCCGTTCAGCAGGCTCCGCAACACGACGAGCCCGCGATGCCACATCCGGTATTCCTCGCGCACCAGGTCGATGGGCGGGAAGATCGTGAACGGGCAATAACGCACGCTGATGATCGAGGTCCGGCCGCGACGGTCGGTGATCGTGACATCGTGGCTCGCCACCACCGCCTTGCCGTTCTCCTCGTTGCGCTCGGGCCACACGCGGCAGATCTCACCCCAATCCGGCTGAGTTCCGGCTGCGGCGTGCAGGTGAACCAGGTTGCGCGTGAAGTCGGGCAGGCAGGACACAGCATCGACCACCGCGGCGGCATCCGCGTGCACCCGATGCCCGATCTCCTTCCACTCGCCGCCGTCGATCTGGCAGCCGAGTACCCCCTTCATCGCACGCAGCTTGTCGATGCTGTCACGCGGCGACCCCAGGCGCAGGCCGAAGCCCTCCTCGCCGTGGAGGTGGGCGAGTTGGCGGCGATAGGCCCAGTCGAGAACACCCAGGACCGTGGTGCGCTCGCGGGATTGTGCGTCTGGTGATCGGCTGATCTGAGCGGTCACGCTGCCTCCGTCCGCTGTGGCTGATCCAAGTACTTCTCCCGCAGCCAGTCGTTCTTGCCCTGGATCGCCTTCCAGCAGCGCTCCAACACGTCCCGCATCGGGTTGTCTTCGTCCAGGCTGTCGCCGTCGTCGGCCGCCGCGGGTGGGAACCAAAGGATGCACATGGGCTCCAGCACCAAGGCCCACACGCGGTCAAAGGCGTCCGCCGCTCCGGGACAAAATGCGCGCAGCACGAGCTTCAGGGCTTTCGGATCGGGTTTCCGTCGCGCCATGGCTGATCTCCCTGGTGGTTCGATGGGTGGCGATGGCCTCGGCCAGCGAGAGCCGGAAAGCCTTGAACGGGTTGGTGGTCGCGTGTGCTCCGCCGCGGTGGGCGTCGCGCATCTCGACCTCGATGGTGCGGATCAGGGCGTGCGGCTGCGTGCTGGTCGCGGGTCATACGCCGCCCTCCAGCACCTGGCGGCGCAGGTCGCGCGCCCAGGGCGGCACGATGGGGCTATCGGGGTCAGGCCATGTGCCCAGCCATTCCCCCAGCCCGATCAATTTCCGCCGCCCCTCCCACAGGATCGGGTCGCGGTTGTCGATCCCCATGCCGCCGGGCGCGCTGGTCTTGGTCCGGGCGATGCGGTTGGGGATGGCCTTGGCGAGGTATGACCAGGGCTCGCCAATCGGACTACCCCGGTCCTCGGCCTCCTGAAAAATCTCGCCGACCATGGCGAGGATGTCGGCCGGCGGGGCGAGCTTGATCCACTCGGCAATGCGGTCGCAACCCTTGGTGTTGGCGCTCGCCAGCCAGGATCGGATCTTGTCGGGATGGGTTCCTGCCTGCCGCCAGATGGCGACGCGGATCTTGTCCACCTCGGACAAGTTGGCTTCCCAATCGCCATCGTCCTCGTCCGCGGTCGCGGTCTGATGAGAAGGAGAAGGAGAAGGAGAAGGAGAAGGAGAAGGAGAAGGAGAAGGAGAAGGAGAAGGAGAAGGAGAAGGAGAAGGAGAAGGAGAAGGAGAAGGAGAAGGAGAAGGGGCATTGCCGTTTTGATGCTGCGCGGAATGCTCACGCATGCTGGCAGCATTGCCATCGCATCCATTCCGCTTCGCCCACCGCTTGGAAGCAGCATTGCGGGCCTGCTCCGAACGGGATTCCGCATGGCTGGCGTAGGCGTTGTGCTCCGACCAATCGTGCAATGCCCAGGCATCGCCGTCATGGTCGAGGAACCCAACCGCGGCGAGGTCTTGCACCCACACATCCTCGTCCCCGGTCCACCCGCTGGCGATAGCGATGTCTGTGCTGTCCATCCCGCGAAGGAGGCCATCGGGACGGTATTCTGCCGCGTAGCACCACAGGCGGATCAGGCATCGGAACGCCTCTTCCCCGCGCTTTCGGATCAACTTGACTGTCTTTGGATGGTCAGTCAGCCCGACGATGATGCGGATGTCCTTATTCATCGGTCGCCCCATGCGCAAGATTGGAAAAACTCGTCGTCGGCCCATCGAAGGCCAGGCGCACGGTGCCGAGCGGGCCATGCCGGTTCTTGGCGATGATGACCTCGGCCATGCCGCGGCATTCGGCCATGCGGTCGTTCCAGGCCGTGACGCGCTCGCCGTATTTCTGGTCGGATTCGTCGGCGCGGCGCACCGGCTCGGCGCGCTCCAGGTAGTATTGATCGCGGAAGACGAACAGCACGTCGTCGGCGTCCTGCTCGATGGCGCCGCTATCCCGCAGATCAGCCAGCATCGGGCGCTTGTCCTCGCGCTGTTCCACGGCGCGCGACAACTGCGACAGGGCCAACACCGGCACATCCAGCTCCTTGGCCAGCGCCTTCAGGCCCTTGGTGATTTCGGCGATCTGGTGGACCATCTGCGCGCTGCCGTTCTCGGGGCTGGCGAGGCCGATGTAATCGACCACCACCAGATCCAGGCCGCCCTTGCGCTTGCGGCGCCGGGCTCGGTTGCGGATGGCCTGCACGGTCACCGCCGGCGTGTCGTCGATGGCGATGGGCAGGTCGCGGATTTCCGCCTCGGCCTCGGCCAGCCGGGCGAACTCGGCCGGCGACAACTCCCCGCGCCGGGCCTTGTCGCCGCTCACTCCAGCATGGGCCGAGACGATGCGGCCGGCGAGCTGTTGGCCGGACATTTCGAGGGAAAAAATCGCGGCGCGCTTGCCCTGCCGTGCCGCGCCGACCGCCATGGAGACGGCCAGCGCGGTCTTACCCATGCCCGGCCGCCCGGCCAGGATAATCAGGTCGGTCGGGTTGAGGCCGCCCAGCCGCCGGTCCAGGTCGATCACGCCGGTTGGGATGCCGACAACTCGCCCGCGATTCTGGTAGGCTCTCTCGTATTGGGCTAGGGCGGAGGCGGAGAACGTGGCGAGGTCGCGGAGTTCGCCATCCGTCCCGACCGCCGAGACGAGCCCAAACAGCCGCGCCTCGTGCGCCTCCTGCTCCTGGGTTGCCGTGCGCCCGGAGGCCGTGTCATAGGCTGCGGTCTGGAGGTCCAGGGCGGCGGCGATCAACTCGCGCCGCTGATGGAGGTCGTGGACGATGCGGCCGTAATTTGCCGCCACGGAGGGCGGAATCGCCGCGACCATCAGTCCGGCGGTGTAGCCGGCGATGCCGCCCATCTCGGCCAGGGCCGGGTCGTCGTCCATCGCTCCGCGCAGGGTCACGGGATCGGCTCGGCGGCCGGCGTCGATCATCCGCGCGCAGGCGGCATAGATACGCCCATGCACCGGCTCGGCGAAATGCTCGGGCCGCAGGAACTCCGACACTGCCTCATAGGCGCAATTGTTGTGCAGGATGGCGCCCAATAGCGCCTGCTCAGCCTCGGGATTGTGCGGCGGCGTGCGAAAATCCACTGTCATGCGGCGCCCCCGAGATACCGGTCTACCCAGGCGGCGCGTTTCGCGTGGAATTCCTGCCACGCCTGCTGGGCGGCGCGGTCGGCCTCCTCGGCAGCGGCGTAGGCGTGAACCACCTCATCCCAGGCGGATTCGCTTTCGGTGGGTTGCGGGCAGGCTTCGGGTGTAGTATTGGCGTCAACAGCCATCGGCATGCTTCCTCATGCTGGCGGTTAGAGGCGCGGGTCGGGGTGCAAGCCGTCCCGCGCCTCGCTCTTTGTACGCCGGCAGCCCGGCGCGTGCAAGTTGGGCGCGCCTCATCTCGCCGCCCTTTCCGCCCACTTCTTGGCATCCTCGCGGCACATCCGGCCCAGCCGGGCAAAATGGCACCGCTCAGCCTCGGTGTGCCGCTGGTCGTCGCGGGCCTTCGACTCGAAATATTCGGCGGTGCGCGTCAGCATGGCGGATTCCTGGCGGCAATAATCCGCGGTCCAGCGGGGATGGGCGGGCTTGGCGGCCATCAGCGATCCTCCCGCCCGGGGCGGCTACGAAACTGCCCGGCGCCCCAGGTCACGGCCAGCGCCATGCGGTAGAGGATGCCGCCGACCACGCCGATTGCGACCCAATAGGCACACAGGCGGGGCGAATCCTCACCGCAGTCGTCGCAGATCCCCGGCACACCCACGGGAACCGGGCGGATCGCCGCGGCAATGGCGCGGGCGCGGATCAGTTCTTCGCGCTCGGAAGCGATGTCGGCTTCATCGGCCATGCCACGTCCTCCGCTTCGCCGGCCGCACCATGTCGCGCCATTGAGGGTCGAGCAGGACGCCGAGGACTGAATAGGCCGCGTGGTTCCCGGCGAGCCGGGAGACGGTCCACCCGGCGCGCTCGTAGGCGGCAGCCTGGGAATGGGGGATGTAGGCGAGAAGGGTCATGCGATCACCTTTTCAGCCCCGTCGGCCCGATTTGTCGGCCGCGAAGTCTCCGTAGACAAGGCGCCCCTTCTGCCCCCCCCCCGCAAGCTCCGTGCCACCGCCAAAGAGTGGCGTATCGGCGCCAGATACGTGAGCGATGCGGCGCCGGATGTCGGCGACGTATTCGTCTTCCCGCTCGATCAGGATAGCGTGGAATCCTTCCCGCAAGCACGCCATCCCCGTGCTGCCGCTACCAGCGAAGGGGTCAAGCACTACGCCACCCGGTGGCGTGACCAGCCGGCATAGGTAGGCCATCAGATCGGTTGGTTTGACAGTGGGGTGAAGAGAATTGCAGCGGTCGGCATCATCGGCCTTGGCCGAATAGAATATCCGGCAGGCGCAATCCAGAGAGTCACCGAGCGCGATCAATACGTCATCCGAACCATCATTGATAATATTAGGCGGCCACCGTCCAATCGTCTCTCCAACGACTTCACGGCCATAATTTGCGCCACTCATCGCCTTATTCTGTGATACAATAACGCCAGTGCTGCAGGTGCGGGTTCCGACGCGGGTTCCGACGCGGGTTCCGTCTATATTGAATGCTCCCGTCCCGTATTGCAGGACGTTGGCGGCGACGGTGCCACAAAGGGGCTTGCGTGCGATGCAGATTGGCTCCCAAGCCGGCTTGGCGGCGGTTCCCCACCCCTTCCAGGACGCCGCCTCGTTGGACGCCGCCTCGTGAAATCCTTGCTGGCGAGCCTTCTCAATCCACGGCCGCGAGGCTTTGCGCTTATCTCCGCCGCGCGTCAAAGCGCTCGAAGACGTTTTGCCCATCGGGACCTGGACGCGAGTCCGCTTGCATCCCAGATGCTTATCAATAGCCTTCGAAACATCGTGCGATTTCGGAAAGCCGGACTTGTAAGTCCAGGCGAATTGATCGCGGATCTCGAAGCCGGCATCCTCGATAGCGCAGGCCAGGCGGTGATAGGTGCGGGTGCCGGAAAACGCGAGACAGTGTCCGCCGGGCTTCAGCACCCGCAGCACCTCGGCCCAGAATTCGACGGCGAAGGCGCGCTCTCCGGTGTCCCAGGTCTTGCCCATGAAGCCGGCAGAGGCCCGCTTGTAGACGCCACTGGCGCCCTCGGACTTGGCCGGGGCCGCGCCGGGCTTGCCGAAGCGCTTGGCGATGGACACCAGGGCGTAGGGCGGATCGGTGACGCAGGAATCGACCGAGGCGGACGGCAATGTGCGCAGCACGTCGAGGCAATCGCCGTGATGGATTGTGACGCGCTCGCTCATGCCCCCACCTCCCGCGCCAGGGTCCGCGTGGTCGTCGCCACCGGCGCGCCGTGCGCCTTCAAGAATTCCTCCACGCCCTCGACCGAATCGCAGACGGTGACCGGGAATTCGCGGGTCTGAAGCCAGCCGTAGCGGGCGAACTGTTCTTCGGACAGCGCGGCGAGCGGGCGTTTCTTTCCCGTCACCTTGCCCGGCGCCTTGAGTTCAACGAACGCGACGCGGCCCGGATGCCAGCACACCACCAGATCAGGGATGCCGGCCATGACGCCGAGCCCATAGAGCCGCGCCGCCTCGATCTTGCCGCGCTTGCCGCCGTTGGGCACGGCGAACACCAGCAGGCCGGGCGACATGCGCAGCGTGGAGACCACCCGCTTTTGCAGGTCGTCTTCGGGGTGGTTTCGCTTCCCCCCTTCCATCGCGGCTACTCCTCGATGTCCGCCGCGTCCGGCACGTAAGCCGGGACCAGCGCGCGGAGGCGCTGCTCGTAATCCCACCCCTGGCGGAACTCGTCGGCGCGGGCGTCGGCATAGGCGTTCGCGGCGGTGCGCGGGATGCTTTGGCGGCAGGCGTCGCGTCCGACGGTGAAGTGTGGGGAGAAGGTCATGGTCGCGTCTCGCAACAGTATTGGTTAAACCGCGTCCAGCCGCCGTCCGAGCGCATGCGCCCAGATCACCAGATCGGTGAGGCCGGGGTTGCGCTCGCCGGTTTCCCAGCGGGACAGGGTGATGGGATGGCGGCCGATCTTGGCGGCCAAGGCATCCTGCGACAGCCCCTGGCGGCGGCGTTCGGCGGCCAGCACCGTGCGCAGGAGGAGGAGGTTGGCGAGGATGTCGGCGGCTGCGGTCATGGTCAGGCCCTCATCTCGGCGGCGGCGTAGATGTCGGCGTAGGAAGCCCGGCGGCCGTCCAGCGCCCTATTGCCGACGTTGGCGCCGGAGGTGAATTTTCCGCCCAGCCACGTCATACGCTCGCCGAGGATGGTCTTGGCGCGCAGCAGAGGACCGGGGGCGGCGCTGGCCATGGCGGCGCAAATGTAGTCGGGGATCATCGCGACCCCCGGCCGTCGGGGTTGCCCTTTGGCCCCTTTCTGTTGGTCGCCGGCCGGGAACATCTCGGGAATCACCGCACCACCTCGGCCAGCCACTTCGACACCGCCGCGATCTCGCCCAGCAGCTCGGGGCACGGACGGATGGCGATCAGATCGCGCAGCAGCGATAGATACCGCTCGCCCACCGCCTCGGCGGTCAGCGGGGACGCGCGGTCGATGTCCGCCAGCGACGGCGTGGCGCGCATCCATTCCGGCGAGGAGGGGGCGGAGAGAACGCTCACCGCAACCCCCGGACGTCGGCATCATCGCGCAGCAGCACGTCGGCCACGAATAGGGCGGAGAGCGACAGGAGGAGGAACGCCCACGCGAGGCCGAGCCAATAGGCAAGGGCGACGATCAGGGCGAGATCGGCGGCAAGGACGGCGAGGAGGGGGCGGTTCATGGCGCGTCCCTCCCATTCGGGCTATCGCCCTCGGCCAGCGGCGCGGGGGCGGGTGGGGTGGTATCGTCGAGGTCGAAGAAGTCGGAGGGGGAGAGGGGAATGCCGTGGAGGCGGGCGGCGCGGAGGATGTCCTGCTGCTTCTTGGCCGGGATGTAGCCGCGCTTCTTCCATGCGGCAACCGCCGGCTGCCCTACCCCGATGGCCTCTGCGAGCGCCACCTGAGTTCCAAACCTCTCAATGATGCGATCAGCTTGCGTGCTCATAATGCGGCAGATTATCACGCAGCCTGATATTGTCAATCATGATAAAACCGTGGAGCGCCGCGCCGCGCCGCCATTCCATGGGGGGATGACACTCGGAAAGCGCATCACCCAGGCCAGAAAGGCAATCCCAGGCCTCACCCAGGCCAAGCTCGCCGAGGCGGCTTCCGTGGGACAGTCAACCGTGGCGCAATGGGAGACCGGAAAAAACGAGCCGAGCTTGGCCGACATCCGCAAAATCGCGGCGGTCACCAAGCAAAGCGCCGAATGGCTTGCGTTCGGGGTGGAGGCGCCCTCTGGCGGCATCCCCGACGACTTCGCTCTCGTCCCGGTCTACGACGTGCGCGCCGCCGCCGGGGCGGGTGCCGTCAACCACAACGAGGCACCGATCAGCCGGAGTGCCTTTCGTCTGGATTGGTTACACCGCGTCACCACCGCGCCGCCGGACCGCCTGGCGGTGATCCAGGTGGCCGGCGACAGCATGGAGCCGACGCTTCACCACGGAGACCATGTGCTGATCGACCGCACCGTCACCCGCTGGACGCGCGACGGCCTCTACGTCATGCGCTACGACGTGTCCGATGAGGTGATGGTCAAGCGACTGGAGTGGAATGCCGGCCCGCGCACCTTCACCATCCGCAGCGACAACCGGGCCTATGGCGAGAAGGAGGTTCCGGCCGACCAAGTTATCATCGTCGGCCGCGTGCTTTGGCTGGGGAGGAATGTGGGATGAGAGACGCCTTAATCGTAGTAGTTTTTTCAACATTCTTGGCCGGATGTTCCGGGATGACCCCTCGGTCCGATGTCGCCAAGCTTTACCCGGAAAATGATTCAGCAAAAAAAATGGGAACACAGTCCCTTATATTTGAAAGAACAGGGAAGGGGTCTGGAAAGGGGTCGATGACGCTTCCGACCGGTGAGCTTCTTTCTGGGGAATATAGAGTTGTTGACAACTCAACATATGGAGTTGGGCTTTCATCGTCTTCCTTGAGTCCGGGACCAATAAACCCAGCCACAATGTCCACCTTAATGGCCGCCAGGACCATTCCCGGCTCAACCGGATATGTGGCGGTCCTATACGGGAACAGGGGTACATCGGTCGAATGTGACGGATTCACTAATCCGAGAAATGGTAGCGGGTCCGGCATCTGCGCTTTTTCCTCCGGGGAGATTTTCCGCGAGATGCATTGAGACCTTGTGGCGCCCTTCCCACCCCGCCCGCTCCGGCCGGCGGGGTTTTTGATTCGGGTCTATATCACGCACCATGATAAAATCTGCTTGCGTGATATCATCGAACGTGATTAACATCCTCCCCATCAACCCCGCGGCGCCGCCGCCTGATGGGAGAGCGAAATGTCGAAAGGATACCTGTTCGTCGATGGCCGCCAGATCGGCCTGGACGAGTTCACCGAGGAGGTGGCGCGGACCGCCAAGCGCGTGGAGATGCGCGACTTCGACGGCCCGGTAACGCTGCCCGCCCTGCCGGCCGCGACCTACGTGCGGCTGGTCAACCTGCCGCTGGCCGCCGAGCTGCCCGCCCTGCCGGCCGCGACCTACGTGCGGCTGGAGAACCTGCCGCTGGCCGCCGAGCTGCCCGCCCTGCCGGCCGCGACCGACGTGCGGCTGGTCAACCTGCCGCTGGCCGCCGAGCTGCCCGCCCTGCCGGCC
>JAEHJW020000209.1_pt2 | contig 35118 bp, 46 predicted proteins | sample 9271431 | NCBI WGS metagenome assembly JAEHJW02 | reverse complement strand
AGAGGAAGAATAAAATGGACGAAAGAAAGATTTACAATGTACTACTAGAAGCTACCAATGGGTTTCAGCATATTGGCATTGTTGATGGAAAATATAAAGGATACAAGTTTTACTTTGATGAAGTAAGCTTCGCAGATGAAGAAAATGAAGATGGTAGCATCAATGTAAACTTTAACTATACCTTTGTTGATCCAGTGGACTATGACAAGAATGATTCAGAACTGGTAGAACTACTAAAAACAGTATTTGATGATATTCTAAGAATGTCCATTTTACATGCAGAACATCAGGTAGCATATTATGGCGGAACTGGTGAAGATGTCATGATGGTCGATGAAAATGCATAAAGTTGACAGTAAACAGGCCAGAGGTTACTATAGAAAAGATAACTTGGAACTAGGAAAGTTTACTATTGATGTCAGACCAACAGACACTTATGAACAGTTGATTGATTATGTAAAATAAGAGTTAAGAAACTGGTTAAAGAAAGATTCGGCAGTTTTAATTGTAGTGTAAAGGATTAGAAGTGGCTATTAGATATGATATAGATTCTCAGTCAATAACTATGAATAAGCTTGGTGATTGGGTGTCTTATGAAGATTATGCAGAAGAAGTTGCTATATTAAAGAAAATGCTGATTGATAAAGAAACAAGAATATCTAAATTTGAAGAAACTGTATTAAAATTGGCACATACTTTATATCAACAATCTCCACAATACATTAACTTTACACTCAAAGTAGATAAAGAACTTGTTAAGGATTTAGATGTCTAGTATTGAAACAGTAATTTTATCACAATTAGTATCAAATGAACAATATCTAAGAAATGTAAGTCCGCACCTTAAATCAGAATATTTTGAAGACAAACTAGAACGAAAAATCCATGAGATTATCATGGATTTCTTTTCTAAGTACAATAAATCTCCGACCAAAAGAATTATTGAACTAGCTGTAAGAGAACAGAAATCTCTTAATCAGACAGATTATGACTCTATCATTGCTACTATTCATGGGCTTGATGATGAAGCAAATGAAGATTATGACTGGTTGATGAACTCTACCGAGAAATTTTGTAAGGATAGATCAATCTACCTTGCATTAGTTCAGGCAATCAACATTGCAGAAGGAAATGATAAAGAGTTAAAGCCTGATGCTATTCCAGACATTTTGTCAAAGGCGTTAGCGGTATCTTTTGATACTACTGTGGGACATGACTATTTTGGAAATCATGATGACAGATATGACTATTATCATGCTGTTGAGAGTAGGATTCCATTTAGCCTAGATATTCTTAATCAGGTTACTAATGGCGGAATGCCTAAAAAGACACTTAACCTATTTGTTGCTGGCTGTGTAACTCCTGATACTAAGGTATATGTAAGAATGTGGACTAATGTATATGGGAGAAATGCATACGCCGATCAGTTAGTCGAGATAAAAGATTTACAAGAAAAAATAAAAAATAAGATAACATTTGATAAAATTGAAGTTCTTTCTCCTGATGGATGGGTAGAGGTGACTAATTATGTTGAAAAAGGAAAGTACATTCCATATACTTTCACACTTGAAAATGGTATGTATGTAACATGTAATGAAGCACATTTATTTGAAACTAGATTAGGATGGCTTGATGCTAAAAAATTGTGGATTTTTAATCAAGTATTTAAGATAGAATTATTAACAGAATTTGGGTGGAGTTATATAAAATCAATTGAAGTTGGAAAAGAAGAAGTTGATATTGTAGATATTACAGTAGATCATCCTAACCACAGATATTATACTAATGGAATATCAAGCCATAATACAGGTGTAGGAAAAAGTCTTACAATGTGCGACCATTCTGCATATCTTATCAAACAAGGATATAAGGTATTATATGTTACTATGGAAATGGCAGAAGAACGTATTGCAGAGAGAATTGACTGTAATCTGTTTGATATGGAAATCAAGAATCTATTCAAGATGGACAAAGACTCTTATAATTCAAAGATTTCTAACCTTAAAGAACGATATAAGGGAAATCTGGTTATTAAAGAATATCCTACAGGACAGGCAAACGTAGGTCATTTCAGAGTTCTGCTAGACGAATTAAAGCTTAAAAGAAACTTTATTCCAGATGTCGTATTTATTGACTATCTTTCAATCTGTTCAAGTCAAAGATTAAAAGGTGGTGGAAATGTTAACTCATATACATACATTAAGGCAATTTCAGAAGAATTAAGAGGGTTAGCCGTAGAACATGATGTTGCGCTGGTGTCAGCAGTTCAGTTTAATCGTGATGGCAATAAAAATTCTGATTCAGAACTAACAGACATTTCAGAGTCATTCGGGATTGCTATGACAGCAGACTTCATGGTTGGAATGATTAGAACAGAAGAACTAGATGAACTTAAGCAGATCATGTTTAAGCAATTGAAATCAAGATATGGTGATGTAAACTATTATAAGCGATTTGTAGTAGGTGTTGAATTATCAAAGTTTAAGTTACATGATGTAGAAGGATTTTCTAATGACACTCCAATGTTTGACAAATCGCAGCAGATAAAGCAGGATAGAGCAGATATTGACTTTGATGGTTGAATCTGATAAAATCAATGAAAGGAAATAAAATGAAAATTAGAGTATATTCTGACATACATCTTGATTCAAAGTTGCATAGAACAGGTCAATTCTGGTATCCAAAAGAACTAGAAAATGACAATGAAACTGTGCTTGTTCTAGCAGGTGATATTGCATCCGGGCTAGTAGCATTCGAGAAATTTGAATATCGCATGAATGATGGCACTATTATTAATATCAATGAACCGTGGATTGTTACTATGTCAAGACGATTCAAGGATGTTATTGTGGTGTTAGGAAATCATGATAACTGGTATCAATTTGATCTTATGTATGATGCAGAAGAAATAAAGAATGCTGTCAAAAATTTAGGACTGCTAAATGTACATGTTCTTGAAAAAGATTCTGTCATGATTGATGGTATCTGTTTCATTGGAACAACTATGTGGACCAATATTACTGATCCTGTTTATGCTATGCCAGCAACAATTAACAGGACTATGACCTATGATGGTCATATTAAAGTTGGTAGAAATGAATTAGCGTCATGCTGGAATGATGTTCATAAAAGGTGCTATGACTTCCTTGAAACTGAGTTGAAAAGATGCTATGATAATGGAATTCCTGCAATTGTAGTTACGCATCATGTTCCAAGCGAAACTTTACTTAATAAGGAATATGCAGGATTTAAGTCTAATCAATACTTTTTTACATCAGCAGAAAAACTTATGGATGAATATGGTCCTTTAATGTGGTTCTACGGACATACCCATTATCCTAATAGTAAAATGATATTTGATACTCTATGCATAAACAATGCAGTAGGATACTTTTCTGAAACCACTAATTACAATGATGCTGTCATTGATCTAAGTCTATAAATGTCATATGTACAAGAAGAATATCTTAGAAAGGCTTCGTATCTACTAAAGAATTTTAGGGATACTGGAAATCATGTATATAGATTTTCATGTCCATTCTGTGCATTGCCAACAGAAAAATCTTCTAGGTCAAAATCATACGCATTCTCAAAAAACAATGAGTTGATTATATGGTGTCATAAGTGTAATCATAGTTATAGAAAGCTTGGTAGATTTCTTAAAGAAATTGACCATGATCTATATAAGCAGTTCATATTCGATGAATTCAAATTCAAGAATCAGAAGATAGACTATGAAACAGTAGCGCCATCATTTGATGCATTATCATATATTCCAGATGTCCTAGATTCTCTCGATTATGTATGGGAATTGCCAGAGGATCATATTGCAATAAGATTTGCACTATCTAGGAAATTGCCTACATGGTTTGATTTTAGATATGTTGAAAACTTTTATGAGTGGTGTTCAGGATTCACTGATAAATTCTCTAAAATAACCGACATGGAACATGACAGACTTGTTATTCCATTTAGGGATTCTGACGGTAGATTTATAGGATTCACTGCCAGAGCATTCAAAGATCATCCTATCAAGTATATCAGATATTTTCTTGATAAGAATGTCAAGCAAAAATTCTTTGGCTTAGATAGACTGGATACGACCAATCAAATATATGTGTTAGAGGGCGAAATTGACTCATTAATGATACCTAATGCTGTGGCTGTATCTAATGCACACTTGATGTCATATTTTAACCGTGATGCAATCTATATTCCTGATAGGGATGTTAGAAATTCTCATATCATGAAAGGAGTAAAGACAATGATTGACACTGGACTTAAAGTGTGTCTTCTTCCAGACAATCATCTAGGAAAAGACCTGAATGAAATGATTATTAATGGCATGACAGAAGATAGCATCATTGATCTAATCAATTCAAACACATTTCAAGGATTATCAGCAATCCTTAAATACAATCAATGGAGACAGATTTGAACATAGCAGATACAATCAATTCGACCTTTGAGGTGCTTGGAAGTTTGGCAATCCTGAATAATTGTGTTATGCTATATCAGCATAAAGAAGTAAAAGGACTATCTCTAAAGTCAGTAAGCTTCTTCTATGCATGGTCAATGTTTAATCTATACTATTTCCATAGCCTGAATCAACCAATATCTACTTATGCTGCAATCAGTATGTTTTTAGCAGATTCTATCTGGATGGCGATGGCAATTTACTATAGATTTTTCATGGAAAACGGAAGAACTTGTAAGTCATTGATTAAAAAGAAATAGCATCATTAAATCGCATTTAAATTGATGTCTAAATTTAATCAATGTAGGGTAGTAGCTTGGCATGTAAATAGTTGCCATTATTCGTAAATAAAGATTAGTATAATCAATAACTTACAAGGGTACTAAAATTGAGCGACAAACAACATTTTAACAGGAAATAAAAGAAAGAGAAAATGATTAAATTAGAAAATAGAAATGGATATTCTGTACTGGATCATGGTCATGTTGCTCTAGTAGAAAGTATGGGCAATGATTTATCAATTGTACGAAATGCAAGGGTATCTTATGATGCTGAATGGCGAACTGGTGAAGATTCCGGTAAAGATGAAAAGCTTATCAAGTATCTTGTAAAGAATAACCATACTAGTCCATTTGAATGTGTACAATTCACATTTGATATTAAATGTCCTATCTTTGTTGCAAGACAACTACTTCGTCATAGAACTTTATCTGCAAATGAGATAAGCGCAAGATATGCAGAACTTCCAGAAGAATTCTATATTCCTGACCTTCAACAAATGGGAGTTCAACATTCCGACAATAAACAAATGCGTGATGCAGATATTATTCTTCCAGAAGATGTAGCCAATAATATCAGGGATGAAATGACAAAACAAAATAAAGAAGCATTTAATCTATATCATTCAATGATTGAACGAGGTCTTGCAAGAGAATTGGCAAGAACTGTTCTGCCCGTAGGAACATATACTCACTTGTTTTTTACAATGAACTTACATAACTTAATGCATTTTATTAAGCTTAGAAGCAATTCTCATGCGCAATATGAAATCAGAGTGTATTCTGATGCAATTCTAGAAATAATTAAATCCGTTGTTCCAGTATCAGTAGCAGCTTTTGAAGAATACAAACTAAACTCAAATTAAAGGACAAACAAATGACAACAAATACCAATGAACCAATTGATCCTAGTTCTTCTTATAAGGATCATCTAATTTCTGCCGGATATTCAATAAATGTTGGTGATTTAACAGAAGAACAACTAATTTCTGGCACAAAATATATTATTGACACTGTTCAGCTAAAAAATAATACCGACAATGGATATGTATATTCATCCTACACAAATACAGGGTATAAACCAGAATCATTTAATGAGAAGTATAATAAATTTGTAGCATCAAGACTTAAAAATCCACATGATATTGTGGCAGACATTACGCCAGCAGGAGCAAATCTACTACATCTTGCAATGGGTATTGCAGGCGAATCGGGAGAAATTGTAGATGCTATCAAGAAGCATGTTATCTATGGCAAACCATTGGATGTTAATAATGTCATTGAAGAACTTGGCGACATTCTATTCTATATTACTGCTCTATGTGAACAGGTTGATACTGATATTGATATGGTAAGAGAACTAAATATTAGTAAGCTGGAAAAGCGATATTCTTCTGGATCATATTCAAATACAGAAGCCCAACAAAGAGCAGATAAAACATAAAAGGTAATAAACTTGGAAGACTCCGATTTTCAATATACTAATAACGATACAACAAAAGAAAGTCGAAAAAGAACAAAAAGAAAATCTTCTACACAAACAACTAATAAATTTGATAATCTATCATTAATTGACTTTAAGCCATTAACTACAGCGCAGTCAATGATGGTAGATTCTTATAATGAAGGGATGAATGTAATAGCAGATGGTTATGCCGGTGTAGGAAAGACCTATGTTGCCACATATCTAGGTCTAAAAGATTTATTCGATGGAAACATTGAGAAGATTATTTTCGTAAGATCGGCAGTAAGCATCAGAAGTCAGGGATTTTTACCCGGATCACAAGCAGAAAAAGAAGCAGTCTATACTACACCATTTAAGTCTATTGTAGACTCTCTACTTAAAAATGGTACAGCATGGGAAGTTCTATCCAAAAAGGGATATATTGAGTTTATGACAACTACATATATACGGGGAATTTCGTGCGATAAGTCATTGATTATTATAGAGGAATTTCAGAACATGGATGCATCTGAAATTGAATCTGTCCTAACAAGAGTGGGTAAAGATTCCAAGGTTATTATCTGTGGCGATGCAAGGCAGAATGATCTAAATAGAAAACGTGAACAATCATGCCATGAATGGTTGCTTACTATTGCAAGAAAAATGCCAGACTGGTTTGATGTTATTACATTTTATCCTAGTGACATTGTAAGATCAGAGTTTTGCAAACAATTAATCATAACCATAGCAGAGACACCATGACATTAAAACATGTAGTGCTATATTCTGGTGGTCATTCATCTGGATTAGTAGCAATTGAAGTTGTAAGAAAGTTTGGAAAAGAAAATGTGATTCTACTAAATCACGATATTTCTGATTTAGTAGAAGATCAAGATATTAAAAGATTTAAGAATGAATTATCAGAATACCTTGAAGTTCCTATAACTTATGCAAATCATCCTGATAAAAATGCTAATCAATTTACTGTATGTATAGACAGTAAAGCATTCAAAGGATTAAATAATCATGTTCTTTGTACTACAAGACTAAAAACAGAACCATTTACAAAATGGCTATCAGAGAACTTTAGTGATAAAAATTGTATACTATATTATGGGTTTGACAAGAATGAAATGCATAGAGTACAAAGAAGGTCAAGTATTTTATCAGAAATGGGATATAAGTCTGATTATCCATTAGCACTATGGAATGATCTAACTATAAAAAGCACAGAAGATATTGGAATATCAAGACCTTTATCATACAGTTCATTCAAACATGCAAATTGTATAGGATGTTTGAAAGCAGGTATGCAGCATTGGTATGTTGTATATTGTAACAGACCTGATATATTTGAATTGGCTAAAAATGCGGAAGAAGTTATTGGCTATGCAATTCATAAGAATGGTAATGGTGAACCAGAATATCTTGCAGAAATAGAAGAAAAATTCAACATAATGAAATATCTAAATATTCCTGCAACAGAAAATATCAGTTCAAAATTATTTTGGACACAGACATCTAAAATTTTACTAAACATGGAAGATGACAGACTGTTTCCATGTGAATGTTCTTATTAAAGCATAACAAATGACCACAATTTACTCATTCAAAGAATTTATCGGCAATCTCGTTGTAGAAAATCTACATCCAGAAATCAAAGAACTTGTTACAGGAAGAATAAAAAATAAAGCTGCTAAAATTGCTGCAAAGATCAGAGAATTAGTTTCTAGGGGTGAAAAGACTGGTATTGAAGGAAATATGCCTAAAGGTTCGTCAAGGGCATACATGAAACATGCTGAACCAGAAAAAGTAATGATTGATGGAAAAGAACATGAAATTCCAGTAGGAACAAAGGTTGCTATTAGAGCAAAGCTTGATTCGGTAAGAGATACAAGTCTGCCATCATTGGGTGAAATGCAGAATGAAGCAGAAAATGGTGATGTCTATGTAAATAGAGCATACAGAACTCTTAGAGAAGATAGCGAAAATCCGGGTCACTATGAAACTAATGAGGAAGGTATATTCCCGCCATTGCTACATCATGATTATGAAAATCATAGATATTCAGTTGTAGGACATGCTAAGTCTATTAATAAGAAACGATTTAGAGAATTGACTAGAAATGAACAATTCCCTAAAGGAATTTCTCATGAAGATTTCATGGATGCACTTACAAGAGCACATGATGAAGATAACGGTAAACATCGACTATATTCTAAAGAACGTGAAGCTGAACTTGATAAGATTAGTCAACATCCAAAAGTAGCAAGTTTCATTAATCATCAAAGAGATTTTGGATCAAGTCCAGCAGATTATCAGAACATTGGAAATCTAGGTGAATGGCATAACCCATCTACAGGAAAAGATGAACTGGTTGCAAGGGATCATGGATTTAGTTCAAGAGTGGCAGATGCTTATAGACGTGCATGGCTTGCTCTATTTGGTAGAAGATAAGTTTCTTGGATAAGTTTCTTGACATAAGAAAAATTATGTGATATGATGCATTAACTTTGGAGGTTATATGAACACTTATGATGATGATGATGAATATACACCAATATGCTATACAATAAAACTTAATGATATTACTCCATATCATCTTGTAAAATTGGATGAAGGTGATTATATTTCAATCCCAAATTCTGATTATGGGTTTGGTGATATTGTATGCACCAATATCGGATATGAATTCTTTGAAATTCCTGAATTTGGTGGAGAGAGTCGGTTAACATTGTCTGTATTGTTTGGTCAAGAAGAAGATTTCTTGAAAACAATCAAATCATATACTTGATTTAGATTTATCATGACATTTAGTACAATCCTTACATTGGCAGTAGTGGCAATCCTAGTAAATGTTACTACTGTCCAATATCCGTTTTCCTTATTCAATTCACTTGAAATTTTATTTTGGCTAGTTATTCTAGCAGTAATTTTGTTTCTGGATGAAATTTGACTTGACTTCTATAGAATTTCTGATACAATAGCATCTGTTGGACAACTACTTGAAGGAATATATCATGAGCGCAGTTCTTGAAAAGATCAAAAAACTTATCAAACTGGCAACAAATTCTGGTGCTACAGAAGGTGAACGTGACAATGCTATGCGTATGGCACATAACCTGTTGGCAAAGCATAATCTGACAGAAGAAGACTTGTCAGATGAAGAACTGCGCCAGATCATCGAACTAAAGTCATCCTATATCATCAACAAGTGGGTTCGTATCCTTGGTAACAGCATTGCAAAGTTGTATTTCTGCAAGTATTATTATAGCAATGACTCTATTAAGAAAGCACACAATTTCATTGGCAAGACATCAAATGCTACTACCGCAAGCATGATGACTGAATACCTTGTCAAGTCTATCCGCAAAGAAGCCAATGGTATGTCTAAGACATATAACTTGGACAATGCTTATATTACTGCATTCTGCATGGCTGCTGCCGTAGCGATTGCTAATCGTGTACAAGGAATTGTAGAACAATCTGCTAATGAACAGATTACTACCGGAAATGGTACATCTGTTGTTCTGGCATCGTTTTACAAGACAGAAGAAGAACAAAATGCTGCATACCTGTCTGGTCAAGGTGTAACTACTGTAACTGCAAAGTCAAAAAATGTGAAGTATAATCGGAACGGTCTTTCTGATGGTAAGGCATTTGGAAACACTGTAAGTTTGAATAATCAGGTTGGCGGAAATCGTCAATCTATCCTTGGAATTGGAAATTAAAATGGATGGTATTATAATCATTGTCGTGTTTGTTGTATGTATTATGGCATTTTTATATTTTCTTTTATTTAAGGAGCATGGATATCCTATAACAGGAAATTATACATACAGACAAAACATTTTCGGAAAAATGATTTTGGTAGTAGAATATTATTACTGTGTTGGTGATTCAAATAATGCGAGGACTGCTTGGCGTGATGCCACTTATAAAGATTTACCTTTTTTGGAGAAGAAATAATGTCAGGCGGATCAATGAACTATTTGGCACACCGAATTGAAAGTGATATGACGTTTTATGTCAACACACCAGAAAGAAATGCATTCTATGAACACATGCAAAAGATCATTAAAGCATTGCATGACATTGAATGGGTAGACTCGGGTGATATGTCTCCGGGTGATGAAAATAAGGCAATCATGGAATGCATTTCTGAATCTGATGTCATCATGACTATGATTCTACAGGCAAAGAAAGTTAGTGAAGAACTGCAAGCCAAAATTGATATTCTTGAAAGCCATTCTCATGGCTACTATTAAATCTTTTGAGAATATGCCATTTATTACAGAAGATGGTACTAAGTTTGAACCGATCAAGTATGTTAAACTTTATATGTTCAACCATGATACAGAACATCCTATTTTGGAAAACATGGTTCTTTATCTAGCAAACTTAAACGGTATAAACAAATGGTTTTACTATGTTTATTTTGTAGATTGTTATGTTGAAGTTGACATTAACAAAGTAAAGAATGACATCAAATCTATGGAAGAAAATTTATTCAAATTACAACATCTTGTTGACATGACAATATTTAATAAGGATTAATATAATGAAAAACACATTTTATACAGCAGAACAACTTAGGGAAATCGTAGGATTCAATGCTGATTCCATCATTGATGATATTCTACCTGCAATTGTAAAAGAAGCAATGGCAGGAAAGGATTCTATTCTTCCACATCAACATTGTTCAGACACTTATAAGGATTTCTGGTATTATGCTGGATACAGTTCAACAAATCATAATCATTCTATATGGAATAAAGTAGCTAAAGAATTCCGTAAGATGGGATACTCTTTTGAATTCTATTACAATGACGGTGCATATTTTTCTGATATGTATACAATAATTTCATGGAAAAAATAAAATGATTAAGCCAATGTTGGCAGGTAAAGCCGATCTAGCAAAAGTAAAATACCCTGTACTGGCAAGCCCTAAGCTAGATGGTATCAGATGTTTGATGGTAGATTATATTGCTACTTCCAGAACAGGCAAGCCTATTCCAAACAAGTATATTCAGGAATGTCTGGAAGAATTTGACGGTCTTGATGGCGAATTGATTGTCGGTGATCCTACTGCCACAGATGTTTACAGGAAAACAAATTCTGCTTGTATGACACAAGATGGACAACCAGACTTTACATATTATGTATTTGATATTTATTCAATGGAAACACCGTACATTGATAGGTTAAATAGTTTGATTTCATTGAGAAAAGATGTTATCAACGATATTGAAAACTTTTATGATATGAAATATGAAAGAAAATTCATGAAGTATATCAAAATTCTTGAATGTAGGGCCATTCAGAATGAAGATGAACTTCTATCCTATGAACAGGAATGTCTTGATAAAGGATATGAAGGAATCATGATTCGTTCGCCAGATACCTTATATAAGCATGGTAGGTCTACTGTAAACTCTGCCGAAATCCTTAAACTAAAACGATTTGATGATTCAGAAGCAGAAATTCTTGAGATTGTGCAAAAAATGCACAATGCTAATGAAGCTACTACAAATGAACTAGGATACACTGAAAGATCATCCCATAAGGACAACATGATTCCTGTTAATGCTATGGGCGCAATTAAAGTAAGAGACATTCATAGTGGAATAGAATTTCATATTGGAACCGGCTTTGATGACATTGATCGACAATTCTTTTGGGATAACAGAGACAATCTATTAGGATTGATTGTAAAATACAAACATTTTACTATTGGCGTAAAAGACTTGCCTAGATTTCCTAGTTACATTGGATTTCGTGATATTATTGACTTATGACAGTTGACATTTAGAAAATTTCCTGTATAATAATATACATCAATCTTTAGGGGGTAAATCATGGAATTCAAAATTTCTGTTAAGCTTGACACATTTGATGACATTAACATGCTTGAATATGCTGTAATTCGAGAATTAATTAAACAAGATATGACATCATACAAACAGGTCAAACCGTCAAACATGACAAGTTTTGTTACAACCGAAGTTGGTGATGTTGACTGTCTTTCATACACCACTATTAACGTGGGAAGTTATATAGTAGACATTCTAATTAAATACAAATTTAATGTTAAACATGAACTTGATGGAAAAGTTCGCATTCAATATTGTGATGAAGAAGTAGTGTTTGATAACATCCGTGAAGGTGTATATAAAATGTTTTTATTTGCATCATCTATTAAAAATATCTGTTCTTTTGATGAAACTTATATTGAGTTTTCGTCAGATGAAATTACGAGACTTGCGTTTTATACGCACATTGTTTGATGTTATTGACATTTAGGGTTGACATTTAGAAAATTTCCTGTATAATAGATTTCATTGATTAGGAGATTTGTCATGACCATTCTGCGAACTGATTCTGGCACATTTGTTGAACAAGATTATGGCAATCGTTATTGGTATGATACAATTACAGCCGATACGATTGTCCCTGATTGGGTTCGTCAACAAGGATACACTCATATCATCGAAGTAACCAATTCTTTGATTAGATATGCACTTATCTACAAAACGGTTGCTTATGTTTGTGTTGATGAAGACTCTTATGGTAATGGTATTAATGAGAAATGGTCTATAAAATGAAGCCTAGAAATCATCTTGTAAAACATGCCATGTTTAGAAAAGCTGGCAAGCATGTCAAATCTGTCAAAACCCAACGACAGCTTGATAAAAAATTAACCAAACTTGAGGAATAAAATGATCCATCTTGATAAAGACATCTTTGAATATGACAAGGAAAAGCTGACTATTATTGGTCATGGCTGTAATTGTATTGGTTCTTATTCCGCAGGATTTGCAGGTGTAGTAGCAAATAATTATCCAGAAGCCAAATGGAAATATTATGCACATATTGAAGCAAATGAAGACTATCCAAGATTTCTTGCAGGGACAGTCAACCTTGTTAAAGTAGAAGATAACTTGATTATTGCAAACCTGTTCACACAAGTTCAACCGGGTCCAAATGCAAAGATCGGTTATATCATCGAAGCACTAGACAAGTTGACATCATACAATTTTGGTAAAGATGTTGACATTAGAATTCCTATGATTGGTGCAGGAATTGGTGGACTTGATCCAGATGATGTATTATGGAGTCTGTTATATTTGTCTGGTGATTTAGATGTTTATATCAGGTCTGCTGATGGACATAAAATTTCAGATGAAGTAGTAGCAAAACATAACTCTTAACTTGAAAGATAACATGAAATTCCTTAAAAACAGTTCTGAACATAGCCTGTTCAATGATGATTCAATCCAGATCAATGAAGTTCTTCCAGCAGGATTCTATATCCTGAAATTTCATAACATGAAAGGATTCTATCTGGAAGAATCCGTAAAGTTTTCTGTTCCAAAAGAAATCTATGGCAATACATATTCACAGATGAATCGTATTATCAATACATACAATTCTCGAAAACTTCGTCCAGTAAATACTGGTGTAATGCTAGAAGGTAAGAAAGGTACTGGAAAATCATTGGTCATGAAGATGGTATGTCTTGAACTGTATAACCAAGGTCTTCCTATTATCAGTATTACGCAGAACTTTTCTGGTGATGCGTTCACTTCATTCATTTCATCTATTACCCAAGAAGCATGTTTTGTATTTGATGAATTTGAAAAGTTCTATAATAACAAATCATCAAACGATAACGATGACGAGTCTAGTAATGACACTTCACTTCTTTCATTGCTAGATGGTACATTCACTAGCAATAAACTGTTCCTGATGACAGTCAATAATATTTGGTCTGTTGGTCAATTCCTAAAGAATCGTCCGGGCAGAATCTATTATCGATTTTCATTCGGTGACTTGGATGCTGATTTTATCCGTGAATACTGTCAGAAGAATCTTGATAATAAAGAATGGGTAGAGTCTGTTGTAAAGATTGCTATGGTTACATCTGGTATGACATTTGATGTTCTACAGGCCATTGTAGAAGAATCTAATCGGTATAATGAAACTCCTACAGAAGTTGTAAAATATATCAATGCTATGCGTGATAGTGAATCATTTGACCAACGGTATAATATTGAAGTTTATGAAGATGGTAAGCTGATTATTGAAAATGGAAATAATGAGCTTACTGTAAATTGTAATGATGAAACTCCACTGACATCTATGGTATCTGGACATTTTTATCAATCTGTCGTGCGGGGAGATTTGAGTATTGATCAAGTAAAAAAATCTTCGCCTGATATTGTTGAAAGAAACGAAAAATATCCTTCTAATGGAAGACAAGGACAATTTTTCTTCTGGAATGATGCTTACTTTAATTACAAACTATTGCCTACTCAGATTGAAAATATTGACACAAACGGAAACATTTGCTATACTTACCTGAACTATAAGATTGTCCTGAAACCAATCAAGACAACATCTTACACTTATGACGCATTTTAAGGAATAACTATGAAAAATGTATGGGTAGTAGCTGACTGGCACCTGTCACACCATAATTGTGCATGTGTCTTTAAGAAAGAAGATGGAAGTCCTCTACGTCCATTTGAGTCTGCTTCGCATATGGATGAAATGCTTATTCAATGGCATAATGAAATTGTTCAGCCAAATGATAAGGTATATGTCCTAGGTGATGTATGTATTTCTAGGAAGGGTATGGATGTTGTCGGAAAATTTAATGGCGACAAGGTTTTGGTAAAAGGTAATCATGACATCTTCAAACTTGAAGATTATACCAAATACTTTCGTGATGTAAGGGCATACCATGTAATTAGTGGATTAATTATGTCACATGTTCCAGTTCATCCAGATTCATTGTATAGATTTAAGTTTAATGTGCATGGACATCTACATGCAAATACCGTAAAATATAATGGTACAGATGATCCAAGATACCTATGTACAAGTTTGGAACAGGTAAATTTCCGTCCTATTAACATGGATGAAATTATTAAAATCAGGGATTCTAGGAAAGATTCCATTGAACGGTTGTATAACTCTAATTGAAAGGAAATTAAAATGCAAGCAGTAAAATATTTTGTGATTGGATTTATAGGTTTACTTATTCTTACAATTTCATTAAACTTTATAGGTCTGGTAAATTTTGGTCTATTTGCTCCTGCAAATGAGCAGGTAAGGTATAATACATTCAAAAATTCGCAAGCATATAATGATGGAATGGTAACTGACTTATATGAACTTGAACGAGAGTATCTAAAAGCTAATTCGGATCAGAAAGATACATTAAAAGAGTTGATTCTACATCGATTTGCAGCATATCCAGAAAATCGTATGCCACCTGATTTACAAAATTTTTATGAAAACTTGAAAGGACAATAAAATGATTAAGACTATTCTAGCAGTAGGCATTGCAACAGTTCTTATGCAGGGATGTAACAATCCGCCAAATGCAGACCAAGTAGAACACCGGCGACAAGAAACATTGTCAGAACAGGCTAATATGGCAGTAGGAATGCCTAATATCACGCATTTTGCAGAGAAGAAAATGCTCAAAGACATTTATGAATTGCGTGATAAAACTCCACCTACTTATGTTTATATTGTTGACATGAATGGAAAGTTGCATAAAGTATGTGATGCGGTAGGATATGGATTCTCTGGCGCAACACAATTTACTAATCCACAACAGATTGTTGAAGGTGTCATGCGTGGAGAATTTACTACCATTGCACAGTCTGATCCTAATGGTCTATATTCTCCTGCTACAGACGAGGGAACTTGGGTTATGTGCAAAAATCCAAAAGGCGATAACATTGCGCCTGTGCGGATTGAACCTAGGGCTATCATCAGTCCATTTGAACTGAACTAATTGAAAGGAAATTAAAATGTGTGATAGAATTGTTCGATATATTCGATTTATTGACCGTAAAACTGGTGACATTGATAACATGAAAGGTGTATCAATTATTGCAGAACTTCATCATGAAACCAAAGAAATGCGATTCAAATTTTCTATGTGTAATGGTGATAACTTCTCAAAGCTTGATGGCCTGATGGTAGCAGATACCAAATCCAAAGTATATAGCACAGATTATGACAAAGAACTTTCTATTGTAGAAAATGTCATTTCAGGATTAGGAAAAAGTGTTATGCCTGATGATAGGGTTAATAGTCTTCGCAAATTCATCTTTAAAAATGGACTTGATCTTACCGAGAATGTAAATACAGAAAAGATTCTGCAAAGATGGTTTAGCCAGTGTCTAGTATGATTTCATTTGATAAAGATTTCATTCATGCCAAAGATGCTAGATTTATGGCAACCAGTGGAAATGTCATAGCCCGTCTAAATGAAATTATGCCAAAGATAATTTCAGAAGCAGAATTAGGTAAGACAAAACTTGATCTTGGAAAATGTATGGTTGATTATGATGATCTATACAAATTTGGTGGTATTGAGTCCAGTCCAAGGCATCAACAATGGAAAAAGCTAGTGGAAATGTTAAGGTCTTATGGCTATGAAGTTTTATATGTTGACACAGAAAAAGTAAAGACAACTATTATTGTTTGGTAAAGGATTTTATATGGATTCGCAAAAAGAATCCACATTTACGATTGACATTTAGTAGGCCATTTGATACAATATCTTCATTGAATAAGTTGAGGTGTAATTATGTATCAATATGATGAAAGTGTAGAAATCGCAAGCATTCAACAGTTTGAATGCTTGCTTGATCCAATTCCTGAACCAATCAAGTTCATGAAAGGTCAATATGATACCACTATTGTATCTTATCTGTTCCAGACTGATGATACATTTAATACTGCCGCATCCTTAGAATGTCGTGGAATTGTATTCGACAAAAATGGTAAGCTGATTGGCCGCCCATTGCATAAGTTCTTTAACTATGGACAAGTGTATAAGACTGTAGATCAAAGTCAGGTAAAGGCTATCTATCCTAAGCTTGACGGTAGTATGATTCATACTGTTGCCTTTGATGATGAAACTTTCATGCTAAAGTCAAAGAAGTCTTTTAGTTCAGATGTTGCTATTTCTGCAACAAAGTTTCTTGACCGTCCAGAAAATTCAAAGTTCAAGGCTGAATTGGTAAAGCTTGCTACTCAAGGACTGACTGTTATCATGGAATACACTGCACCTGACAATCAGATTGTAGTGAAGTACAATGATGAAAAGCTGACAGTATTGCATATTCGTGATAACCTGACTGGTGAATATATCACTGATATGGTAGTTAGTCAAGGTTATTTTGAAATACGCAAGAATCTTGTCAAACCACTTGACATTACTTTGGATCAGGCTATTGCGAACCTTGAAACAATGACCAATGAAGAAGGTTATATCATCCAGCTTGATAATGATGACATGGTTAAGATCAAATGTCCTTGGTATCTTAAACTGCATCGTACTGTGACATTTATCCGTGAACGTGATATTGCAGAAGCATTTCTTGATGAAAGTCTTGATGATGTCAAGGAAGCATTGTTTAATATCAATGCGAATATGGATCGTGTACTTGAAATTGAGCAAGAACTGTCTGATGACATTCTTAAAATTGTCAGTGAAGTAGATATGTTGTATACTGATAACAGTCAATTGTCTAGGAAAGATTATGCTATAAAGTTCAAAGAACATGCATACTTTCCGCTGTTGATGCAAAAGTATGTCAATGGCGAATATGATGTACTGAAATGGTACAAGCTAAATAGGCTTAACAACTACACTTTACGTCAAATTTGTCAATCAAATAACGAGGATGATAATTGAATTATCTAGGTCTTAAAATTGAAACATTAGATGTATCTACTACTGCTGCTATTATCTCTATTGCAGCAGTAGTTTTTACTAAAGAATCTGGAATCACGGATTCATTCCATATAAATATCAGTTCAGATCAAAAGTCTTACGGAAGAACTGTAAGTAACGATACAGTTAAATTCATTAAAGGCTTGCCAGATGACATCAAGAAACAAATATCATCTGATAGAGTTGATCTTCCATATGCGTTAAATGCACTGTCTCATTTCATCAAGTCGAAGAATGTAAAGCTATATCCATGTTCATTTAATAGTCTGTTTGACATTGCAATTCTGAAATCTGCTTATGAGACATGTGAAATTGACTTAGGGTTTAATGTGTTTAATGTGATTGATATTAGAACAATCTATACTCTCACAAAAACAATTAATAATTATAAAATGGTTCACAATCCTCTTACAGATATTACTGGTATCTGTAATGAGTTTATCAATTTAATTTAAGGAAATAAGTAAATGGCAAGAGAAGTAAAGTTGTTGAAGCTGATTGATGGTTCAGAAGTTGTCTGTACTGTTCTAAGCGAACAAGATAATGTAATGAAAGCTGAAAAGGTAGTAATGGTAAATATCATCCCTGATGATGGTACTGCCAATGGTGCAAAGGCTGGATTTGTTTCTTACATGATGTTAAACCCACAAGCTGATGTTGAATTTAATCTTAACTGCATTGTAGCAAAAAGCAACCTTCCAGATACAATGCTAAAATATTATCAACAAACTACATCAACTATTCAGCTAATCTAAGTGTTGACATGAGTTGATTGGTCTGATAGAATGTCTTTATTCTGAATAGAAGGTAATTTATGCTTTATATCATTCGTGGTATTCCGGGTTCTGGCAAGTCTACTATTGCAAACAATCTGCTGAAAGAAGGTAAAGTATCTGCAATTGTAGAAGCTGACATGTATTTCATCAAGGATGGTGAATACAAGTTTGATGGAACCAAGATCAAGAATGCTCATGCATGGTGCAAGAAGACTGTTATCGACAATCTTCAAAGTGGACTGAATGTTGCCGTAGCCAATACCTTCACTAGGCATTGGGAATACCAAGAGTATGTAGATTTCTGCAAGTCTAATGACATTCCATATACTATCATTGTAGCTGATGGAAAGTATCAGAACATTCATGGTGTTCCTAGTGAAATTGTAAAGAAAATGGGAGAACGATTTGAATACTGAAACTATTGCAGGAATTGTGTCATTGTATATTGCAATGTACAGTTGGAGAAATCTTTGTATTTATCCATATACTCATAAATTCTATATGTGGACTATGATTTATTTTTTAGGAATTCTTGGTATTTTGTTTTCTGGAAAAATCTAAATGGATATTTTTACTGCCATTCTAATTGCCAAAATACATTCTGCACAGATGAAACAAGTTGCGGAACAGAAAAAGTATATGGCATATCAAGAAAGACAGGAAAAGTGTCTTGCTTCTGTAATATATCATGAAGCAAGAGGTGAACCATTACAGGGACAGGTTGAAGTTGCACAAGTTGTAGAAAACAGGTCTGTAATGGAATATCAGAGTATTTGCAAAGTGGTATTCAAGAAAAATCAATTTACAGACTTTTATAAAATAAAGTATGACATTGCATCAAAAGAAGTGGCTCATAAATTCATCACTGGAAAAGTTCATCCTAAATTCAAGTCTGCCACATATTTCCATTCAGATAAAGTATCTCCTGAATGGTCTAGTCATTTCAAAAGGCTTGGCAAAATAGGACGTCATACATTTTACGCTGGAAACTATTAATTGGAAAACTATTATCTAATAGACCTGTCAAGAATGGTCTATGCTGCAACATCTGTAGTAGGAACAATGAAACATGATACAGAAAGTCTGGTAAGACATGTTATTCTTAACTCTATTCTAAGAGCAAGAACAAAGCATAACAGGCCAAAGATTATCATTGCATGTGACTCAAGAAAGTATTGGCGGAAAGAACAATTCAAGTATTATAAAGGACATAGAAAACATCAAAAATATGCCTTTGACAAAGAAGTTCTGTACAAGATACTTAACAACATCATTGTAGACCTTAGAGAAAATTTCAAGTATGATGTAATCACTGTAGAAGGTGCAGAAGCAGATGATGTTATTGCAGTTCTAACAAAACATCTATCCAGTCATGCCAATATTACTATTGGATCATCTGATAATGACTTTATCCAGTTACAAAAATATCCTAATGTAAAACAGTGGAATACTACAACTCAAGGATATGTCGAACATTCAAATCCTGTTGAATCATTGATTGAAAAGATTTGTCTAGGTGATGCCGGAGACAACATTCCATCTATCTGTAATGGTGAAGAATGGGCTAAGGCCAGAGCAGAGAACAATCCTACTCGTGCTGCCCCATTCAAGAAAAGTAGACTTGAAGAATTTTATAAATACGGTAAAGATGCTTGTAAGACTGATGATGAAAAAAGAAACTATGAAAGAAACGAATTACTGATTTCATTTGATAGCATTCCAGAAGAACTAGAAAACAAAATTCTGGAAGAATACAATCGTGAGATAAATAGAACTAAGGCATCTATGACAAAGTTGATGACATACCTTGTAAAACATAAGATGAAGACCTTATTAAATTCTATTGGAGATTTCTAAATTGGCTAGACCTAAAAAAGTAGTAAAACTGATTCATGCATATGAAATGCTAGATGCTATTGAAAAAGAAAAAGATGAAGCAAAAAAGAAAGAACTTATCAAGACTTATGGCGGAGTTGTCCCTCTAAACTGGATATTCTCACTTAATTTCAGAAATGATGTTATCCTAGACCTTCCAGAAGGTATGCCACCACTTGATGCAAAAGAACTTGATGAAAGCAAACACCCTGATACTTTTGGAACTCTTGCTACTCAAATTCATAGACTAAAATATTGTGTACCTTCTCAAAACATTCCAAGATTCAAGAAAGAGAAAATGTTTATTGAAGTTATTCTAAACTGTCCATTGAAAGATGCAGAAATTCTATGCTCTGCAAAAGATGGTGCATTAGAAGAATTATATCCTAGCATCACACCAGAACTTTTAGCATCAGTCTATCCTGATTATGTGAAGCAATAATGGCACTTTATACATATAAATGTCCAGTATGTGAACATGTTAATAGTTTTTTCAGGCCAATGTCAGAATGTGACTTGCCAGTAGAAGAATCATGTGAACATTGCAAAATTCATACAAAGATGAATAGATGCCTAGAAGCGCCGATGCTTGTTGATCCATTCAGACTTGGCAGAATGCCACAAAACGGACTATTAAGAGAAAAGTTAAGAACTATCCATGAAACCACTCATGGATCAAATCTTGACAAGTCATCAACACTAACAAAAATTTGAGGTTTATTATGCTACAATTAACTAAAGATCAACTAGATTCAATCCTAGAATATGATTCATCTGAATGGTTATCTCCTATTAATCATGTAATCTATACATGCAACCTTAATACTGTAGATCGTCTAGGATATTTTCTAGGACAGATTTTATATGAGTCTGTTATGCTCAGACATATTGAAGAATCATTTGACTATAATCCATACAGACTTCATGCAGTATTTCCTAGACAATTTCCAACACTTCAATCAGCAGAAGATGTTATTGGAAACTATGAAAAGATTGCAGATATTCTATATGCAGGTCTACTAGGCAATGGCGATATTGCATCTGGTGATGGTTGGAAATATCATGGACGTGGTGCTATTCAATTGACCGGAAAGACTCATTATATCCAGTTTAACAATTCACATTTTTCTGTAGATTCTACTGGAACAAAATATGATTTTACAGTTCACCCTGAATTAGTTGCAACAAATAAAGACTTTGCTATTGCATCTGCTGGATGGTATTGGGACATCAATAATATCAATGCTATGGCTGATAGAAAAAGCATTCAGGATGTTACCAGAGCAATCAATGGTGCTAGAATGCTAGGTCTAGCTGATAGAGAAGCATTAACAAATAAAGTTCTAACTATCCTGAATAAGTCTTGACTTATTCTTCCATCATGATATAATATCTCCTATCAACTTTAGGAGAATGGTATGTACGTCTATATGATCTATATCGATGGCGAATATTTTGATGAATTTGTTACTAATGTTCGTCAAAGTCGTGAATTGATTCTTCAAAAATATGGCTATCCTCTTGAGGATGTTTCGGTAGAAGAAAACTATGCTACCGAAAGCTATGACTATAGCACGAATAGCTATGTGTAATCAGTATCAAATTAAAGCCACTATCTTTGATAAAAGAAATCGGATAGTGGCATCGGCCTATAACTCTTATGAAAAAACACATCCTTTTCAGAAAGAAATGGCTGTAAAAGTTGGTCTTCCGATGAAAGAATACTGCCATGCAGAGATTCTTGCAATTATTCGATCAAAGGGAAAAGGATATAGGATTCATGTAGAGCGATACAATAAGCTTGGAGAACCTAGAAATGCCAAGCCGTGTCCAATATGTGAAGAAGCTATAAAAAATTCTCATATTAAAGTTATTTCATATACTGTAGGATAATTATGATTGTTATTAAAAGTAAACCGAGGTGGAACTATGTGTCCCCATACACAGTTTACAGAAAAATTATGTTCTGGAAAGATTTCTCTGGTGATGGAATCTCTTTGAATAAAATTCGTAATACGAATGAGTGGTTTCTGGATAATATTTGTTATCCAATTTCTGATATTTTAACTAAAATTCTACAACTTAGGCCAAGGATTGATTATGTAAAAGTGCATAGCTATGATGTATGGAATGCCAATGTAACACTTGCTCATATTATTCTTCCAGTTCTAAAAGAGTTTGTAAATAATAAAGACTCATACTTCATTCCAGATGAAGAAGACTCTCTTATCAAAGACGAACATCTTAGATACAAAAATGTCATGGCTAAGATGATTTTCTCATTTGAAAATCTTGTAAATGATGAATGGGAGGATTTTCATGATGATGATGTAGGACCTATTATCGAAAATGGATTTAGATTATTTGGAAAGTATTATCTACACCTATGGACATGATTACTTCAATTATTGATAAGCTTGTTGATACATTCTTTTTGTTTATTTTTGGAATATTTGGAATTTTATTTGTAGTTTTAGCATGGTGCATTGTACTATTTTCTACGTTGTACTATGATATTTTGAAAAGGAAGAAGAAATGAAACTGATTAATATGGTTGCTTATGTAATAGCAAAGTTCGTATATTTCATTTTTTCAGAAATGTTCTATCTTCTAGGGATTTCTGCTATTGTGGCGATTCTTTATAGTATTGTTAAATTGATTGGTCTGGCATACTAATTGCTTAGATAATAGTGTGAAATATTCACACAATCTAGGAGAATCTAAATGAAATTTGATCTAATCTTTGTCATGGCTGCATCACTATTTTGCTATACAGCAATCGAAGTAGTAGAGTTATTCTTACAACAATCTGCTACACCTGCTATTATTTTTGGAGATTTTTCTGGAATGGTTTGATGATGATAAATAGTTGAACAGGTATATAATATCGGTTCAACTATGTCATTAAATCCAGTAAATACAAACAAATTAAGATATTCAAGCCTAGATGTAAATCAACTAAAATCTAGTCTTGTATCATGGCTTCAAAGTAATACCCAATTTTCACAGTTCAATGCCAATGCTGCTAACTGGTCAGTATTGCTTGACCTGTTATCATACTATGCATATCAGCTTTCTCTTAGTGCTAACATTGCATTAAATGAGACATTTCTATCGACTGCTACACTTAGACCTAATGTAGTAGCTAGAGCAAATGAAATGGGATATTTTGCTACATCTGCAAGGTCTTCTACTGCTGCAATAACATTAACTATTACTAATGTTGCGGGTCAGCCACCTAGTATTACGTTACCACAATATACAGTATTTTCATCTTCTGTAAATCAGACTTCATTCAACTTTGTTACTACATCTGCATCTACGGCATATTCTCAACAAGATCAATATGGCAATACCTTCTATACATTTAATCTTACTATAAAAGAAGGAATGCCTACACAGAATACCTTTTCCTACACTCAAGGACAAGCTATTCAGATTCAAAATATGGACATTGATACATCTACATTGACAGTCACAGTAGACATCAATAATGTTCAGACTTCATTTTATGCACCAACAAATTTCTTGACAGTACAGTCTACTGACTATGTGTATTTTATCTATGAAGGATTTAATTCATATAACCTGATATTTGGTGATGGCACATATGGCTATCAACCATCATCTAATGCACAAGTTCAGTGCAACTATCTGGTATGTTCTGGTGCATCTTCTAATGGTGCTTCTGTATTTTCTCTTGCAAGTCAATTTAGTAGACTAACTGGCGCTACAATAAACGTAACAACTACTAGCATTGCATCTGGTGGTGCCGATATTCAAGACATCAATTCCATCAAGACAAATGCAATTCAGTATTCAAGAACTCAAGAAAGAGCAGTTATCGCACAAGACTACTCAACATTGATTAAATTGGCCGATGCTAATGTGGCTGATGCTATTGCATGGGGTGGAGAAGACAATAACCCGCCTTATTATGGAAAAACTATTGTATGTGTCATTCCAAAGGTAGGCGAAGTCTTGACTACAAATGATATAACTACAATTAACTCTTATATGTCATCTAAGATGATGCCGGTATCAGGACTGATTTTTACATACCCAACTTATGTAAACCTGACAGTAAATGCAACAGTAAATTATCAGACAAATCTAATATCTATCTCAACAGCCAATCTTTCATCAAATGTTCAGAATGCAATCTATAACTATATTGCAGCTAACCTTACATCTTTTGGTGGAACATTAAACCTGTCAAGTCTATATAGAGTAGTTGATACTACAGATGCGTCTATTCTAAGCAGCTTATTATCATTTCAGTTATACTATACCAATAGTCCACAGTTATATAGCTTGACATCAACATCATTCAGTTTTGTTAATGGTATAAACACAAATCAGAAGTCATATACTTTTATTAGCAATCAGTTTCAGGTATCAGGCAATGCTTCTCCTGTATGGTTTCAAGATGACTTAACTGGAAACATTCATCTATATACTAGCACAAATGGCAATACAACAATCTTTCAGTCTAATGTAGGAACTATAAACTATGTTACCGGAAATGTTTCTATTGGAAGCCTTACATATACTGGTATTCCTGCTAATGGAATTGTCTATACCGCAAATCCACAGCTTGAAAACTTCTCAAGCGATAAACAGATTATTCTTCAATGTAACCTGTCTGACATTACTGTAACAGTAAACGGAAATTAAATAAATGCAAGGCATTACAAAACCATCGTCATATTCTGTAACACAGAATGCCATTCCACAGTATTTTAAGGAAAGATATGGCAACTTTGTTGAGTTATATCAACAGATATGTGAATGGCTTGATAGTAATAAAATGCCTGCTGATGTTATCAGAAACCTTGTTGAATACAGAAGCATTGAAACTACAAGCACAGATATTCTTCAATTAATACTAAATGAATATCTTGATTTTATTCCTGCAACTACTACACTTGACACCAGATATGTAGCATCAAGAATTTTTGATTTCTATAAGTCAAAAGGAACTCTGCCATCATATCAGTTTATCATGACACAGTTGTTTGGAGTTGACATATCACTTGAAGATAGTTCTCAATATGTATTCAGAACATCCTATGCAACTTATAGTCAGTCAAGTGCTATCTATGTTCAACCTACAAATACATGGAACATTTCAGAAGTAACTGGTGCAAAAGTAACAAATAAGCTTGGATCATTTGCATATATTGATTCTGTAAGTTCAGTTACTATTAATGGTTCATCTGCATATAAGCTAATCCTGTCACAGAATTCTGTTATAGGCGATTTTTCTGCATCTAATGAGATTTACATTCTTAATAATACTATTCCAAGGTCTTATTACTATGCCACAAAATCATTGACAGTAACATCTGTTTATGGGACAACTTTACAGGCAACATCTAGTCTATCATTAGATAGTTCTTATGTAGGATTGTTACTAATTGATTCAAACAATAATGCATGTACTATAACAGGTATTACATCATCACTGTTGCAGTCAAATGAAACATATCTCATTACACTTGACATATCAAGTCTAGTTGGAACCGTTTCTGGCACAGTTTATATTGTTCCTACCATTTATCAAAACTCATTCTATACAATTAACTCATTTTATACAGGTACATTGATCCCTGTATACACTAATCCTACTATTGTAAACACTGGTTCATTGACAACAAATGGACAGTATTATATTTCTTCATTGTATGATGGTACAATTGTAGACACTTCATATATGATTTCTTCTATTGGCAGGGGAATGTTAGATACTGTCAAGATTACATCATCTGGATCAGGCTATCAAACAGGCCAGTCAATATATGATGAATCAGGAAATGTGATAGGAACTATTAGTGCTGTAAATGGTTCAGGATTTCAGGCTAATGTAAGATCAACTCTTAATTCTGCAATGATCGTATCAGGTGGATCAGGATATTCTGTTGGTGATACAATCACTGTATCTGGTGGAAGCCCATTATATCCTGTTACAATGTCTGTTGCTTCTGTTCAAGGAAGCAATACCCTAACAGGATTCAATATAGTATCTGGTGGCACAGGATACAGTTATGCAAATCTTGCATTATATAACACTTCTACTAATTCAATAGTAACTGGTGTGACACTGACACCTACTATAACAAATACTTCAATTACAGGTATTTCATATAGTCCATTAAATTATGCGCTTCCAGCAAGTACAATTGGAGTAATAGTAAATGGATATGGTGCTGCTGCAACCGCTGTAGTTACATCCGGCGTTATCACGAGCGTATCAGGATCATCTGGCGGCGCAAATTATGTAAATCCTGTAGTAAATGTCATATCATCATATGCACCTACAATTCCTGCACAGTTTAGTCTTACTGTAGTTAGTGGAGTCATTACAAACATTGCATTAGTTTCAGGTGGTGCAGGATATCCATCATCAGTCACTTTACAAATCGTCGAAGCACAAGGATATGGTGCAAGTATATCCCCTGTTATATCAACTGGTACAGTTGGTGCTGTTACATCCCTAACAGTTACAAACAATGGTGTATATTCACAATTACCGTTATGTTTTTCAACACCATATACCACCACATCATCAGGGACAGGTCTATCGATTGACCTAGATTTCAAAGTGCATGATGTACAAGTTGTAAACTCTGGAACAGGATATATAAATCCTTCTATAATCCAAGACAATATAGGTTCCGGGGCTTCTCTTATTCCAACTATTGTAAATGGAAATGTGACTGCATTTTATGTTCAAGATTCAGGAATAAACTATACAAACAATGCAGCAATACAGTTTAATATGGACTCATCTGTTACAGGATTTGTGGCAGGATCATTTATTCCTCACGTTGATTCATTAGGTAGAATATATTCAGTTTCTATTGCATCAGAAGGAACTAATTATACTACAACTGTAATGTCTGAAAACAGGATAGAACTTGAGAATGCATCAGGATATTTCCTAGAAGAATCTGATACCACAGATACAGAATTTATAACATTTGATAATCTTGTTGATACAGTAAATATCACAGGCATGCAATCTGCCGTATATCAATTGAACACTGGTCTTAAAGGACAAATAGTTGGATTTGATATAGTAAACTCTGGATCAGGTTATCTTACTACAACACCATTAAACATAAAAGTAAATTCGTCTACTGGTTCTGGTGCTATTATAATCGGACAGATTATTAACAATAGTATTGCTAATGCATATGTATTAATGAGAGGATCAGACTATTCATCAACCGATACCATATCCGTAACTGGTGTTGGTTCAGGTGCTAACCTGTCCCCTGTTATATCTAATGGACAAGTAGTTTCAGTAAATGTAATATCTGGTGGATCAGGATATACAAGTTATGGAACATCATTATACTTAATTGACTCGACTGGTTCAGGTGCCAGTTTATCTCCTGTTATATCTAATGGACAGATTGTTGATGTAACATTGAATTCATCTGGAAATAACTACAATGAATCTTCTATATTCATTGTTGGTGATGGAATAGACGCAGAGATTGTTCCAATAATCAGTAGAACTAATGGCATTAATAGTGTAACTGTACTTAATCAAGGTTATGGATATGTTGTACAACCTGAATTAAACTTATTTGATACATCGCTTATAAATGGTGTGACTGGAATAACATTAAACAATTTTAATCAATATAACTCTGCACAGACAATAAATGCCGGAACATCAGGAAACGGAAAGTTTTCTGCATTTGGATATGGTGTTAATGTAGGTTCAATTGAATCATTGATATATACTGGAAATGGTGATGATACTACTATCTATTCTACTATTGAAAGTCCTTATGGTATTGTAGTTGATAATGCAATAGGATTTATTGAAGGAGAGACAATATCTCTAAAAAATCAATATGGATATGTTCCAGATTCATCATATTCATTTTTAATGGAAGACGGAACAGATCATATACTAGATGAAATTGGTGATTATATATGGGAAGAATATTATCCTTATTCATACATTCCAGCATCTGCTACAATTTATAAAATTAAAGACAATGTAATCTATATTTCAAATTCTGATTCTGATGAAACATATCTTACTGAATCAGGAAATGAATTAGTGATGGAAAATGATTTCCAGATGGCAGATGAAATCTCTGCAAAGTTTATAGCTGGTGACATGATTATAGGTAGCATTTCTCAGTCATCTACAAGAGTTGAATATTATAATCAACCTGTAGTTGTTTTGTCACAATCAAACCTGTTTACTGATATTAAAGAAATTGTAAATCAATCAGGCATTCTTTCTGATCCTAATTCAAAGTTACATAATGGATATAATATTCAAGATTATGCTTATGAAGTTCATACATCAATTCCATTATCCGAATATGAACATGTTCTAAAGAATACTGTACATCCATCTGGATTCTTGATGTATGGTGTCATGGAAAACTCTAATAATGTAAAACTTGTTCCTACTACTATTTTAGAACAGTCAGAGTATAATTCAAATCAACAATTAAGCTATACAATAAACATTGCTCTTGATAATGAATCAGATATTGTTAATACACAATCTGATCTAAGTCTTGAATACTGTATTGTTTCTCTTAATGGAACTAATCCTAATACATTTACTATCTCTGGATTCAGTTCTAATATCCCTGTTGAATCTTTCTCATGGGTAGGTTCTGTTGTTTATGCATGGGACAATTCATCAGGTGCTAATGCATTTGTTGCAAATAAAGTAATGATGGAAGACGGAACAGATCATATACTAGCTGAATCAGGACAGTTAATTGATACAGAAGATTTATATGTATATGTTCTGTCCTATGATAGTTCATTAAATCAAATTACTACTTCAATGAATATTAATGGAACAATCGCAAGCATTCAAGCCTATGCCATCTATACTCCTGCTACATTTCCAGTTAATATGAACTCTATAAATAGTAGTATCTCAAGATATACAACACCAAACATTTATAGCATAACAGCCTATGCAAATGAAGCTGTAGCAGATTATGCAATAGCTGATACTGGATTAACTAATTACGGATTCCCTGCTTAACACATGTCTAATTCTACTACATTTACACCTGCACAGACTATTATAAGATCAGCATGGCTGAATGATGTAAACTCTGCTGTATATGATACACTAAATTTTGGCAGTCCACATAATCAAAACTGGTTGCCAAATTCAACATTTTTATATGGCAATGCAGGATGGAATACATTTCCAGCAGGAATTAATATAGGAAGCACTGCAAGTTCAACTTATATAGCTTATAGTGGAACTTCTACATCAGTCCAGACATTATCATCTAATAGTATTTCTGTCGGATCATTAAATGCAGCGGGTGATAGCGTTACTCTATCAGGATGGATATTTAATGTAACGTCTTCTGGCACAGCTTCTATCTATGTAACATATTACAACAGTTCAAATACTTCCCTTGGAAATTTCTGTCAGTCTAACCTAGCATCAGGTATAGGATGGACATATCTATCAGCATCTTCAATTGTACCTGCTAATGCTGCATATTGTGTAGTTACCTTGCAATGGCAAGGTCTTGGTACAGGATCAAATATTGCATTCTCTCTATTAAAACTTGAAAGTCAGGCATATCCGACATTATGGTCAGATGAAGCAAGTGCAAATATTGTAAAATATTTAAGTGGTAGCTTTTCTGGTATTATCGGATATACTTCTAATTATACTGTAAGTTCACAACAATTAGGTAGTGCTGTACATTGTAACGCAACTGCACAATATACATTGACATTACCTGCACCTAATTCGCCTAACTTTGGTGGTGCTATCTGGTATCAAAATCAGACACAGTTTAATCAAGCAATTTATACACCATCAGGAAACTTTTATGGGTATCCTTATAGTGGAGCGGAAACAAATACTATATTGCTTCCACCTACATCAAGTGTATTGATGTATTGTGATTCTACAAATTGGGTGGTTATGCCAATGTCAGGTTATATTGGACAAAATCCTCCACAATTTGATAATTCAATGCTTCAACCATCTACTAGCTGGATCAAGGAAAATGGTATTGTATTAAATAATGAATTGTTATTTAATTCTAGTGCTACTCTATTAACTTCACAGTCAGGGTACGCTATTATAGCAACAACCCCAAATATCATATTTACTATGCCTGCTGCATCAGCAGAACCAGCATATAGTATTTCATATTTGATTAAGAATGAAACATCTGGTGTAGTAACTATAACTGCACAATCTGGAAATTATCTTTCAGGAACATTTAATCCTAATCTACCTGCTGGTGCAAGTGTACTTCTATTCAATGATGGCGGGACTACATGGGTAGCATTTGCTGCTACTTCTGGCCTAAGAGGAAATTATGCTGGAAGGGCAACAATTGGATCAAGTGTTCAATTAGCATATAATAATGCTGGAACAACATTTCAATTTAATGCACCCGGATATACTGCTACTCTGCCACCTTCTTCTCAGTCAGGTCTAGCATATTCATTTTATAATGATACTCCCGGCGTGGCATATATTACTTGTGTATCAGGAAATTTTATATGGGCACCCGGATATGGATATACCAATAATGCTGGTGTATCAACTGTAACATTATCGTCTGGTGCTAGAATTACATTTGTTGACGTTGGTGATGGAGAATATGATATTACTTCATGGTCACAGGTTCCTAGATCATTGATGAATTCTAGCACGTTTTCATCTAGCACAACTCTTAATATCCAACAAGTAGGTCAGATTGTATATTATGTAAACGGAACAGGAAATGCAACATTTACACTTCCATCAGCAAATATACTATCCAATGGACAATATGTAGTAACATTATCTAATCAGTCATCTTATGAATTAACAATTGTTCCTCCTTCTGGCGATGGATTAGACCTTAACCCTAATATATTATATCCGGGTCAAGCATGTACAGTAGTAAATGATGGCGGAACAACTTGGCATCATATATCAAATGAAGCCGGTACAGGAAGTCAATATCAGGCAAGCAAGTTTTATGCTACGCAAATTGACGGTTATCATTTTACTGGTAGCGCTGGCTATTATTATATGGATGGTATTAATGCTGCTATTAGAACACCTGTTGGTGGATCATTATATGTTCAAGATATTAACCAGAATAATGTTGAGATTATATCAAATGGTCTAACATCAAGTGGAGATATATATCTTCAAGGTGCTTATAAGGGCATTAATTGGACAGATTCTAATGTATCTATCTATGAAGATAGTTCAGGTAATGGTCCCGGTGATTTAGTTGTTAGAACTGGAACTGGTACAACCAATAACTATAACATATTTACTACTAATGGCGGTCTAGTATTACCGGGACAGACAGTAAATGTTGGTGGTGGTCAAATATCTATTGCTAATGGAACTGCCAGTAATCATGCCATTAATTTAGGACAATTAAATGCTTCAACATTTAATGGTGCAACTTTATACAATGTAACTTCATCAAGAGCATTAAATACTACATATACTAACAGCACAGGAAGCCCTATGATGGTTTATGTAGTTGTCAATGAAAATCCCGGTGGAGGATTTATAAATTTAATTGGAGAAATAAATGGTGTTGCTGTCTATCAAGTTAATTTATATGGAGGATCAACAACTATTAATGGGACAATTTCTTTATTTGTTCCACCGGGAATGACATATTATGCAAATGCAAATTATGCAACTTTACAGGCTTGGGTTGAAATTTACTAAAGGATAATCATGCAAACATTTATAGATACAACAACAAATAAAGTATGGCAATTTGAAGATGATGTGATTGTGACAGATACAAATGGAGTGTATTCATTCAAAACTGCTACAGGAATGCCATTATCAAATACCCCTACAACTCTACAACCATATACTATTCCTGCACCATCATATCAAGAATTGGTTTCTCAAGCAGCATCAACTCAAAGTCAGATGCTAATATCAGGATATAATACTGCTATTAATACTCCTGTACAATTCAAAAATTCAGCGGGCGTAACATCATCATATAAATTCGGTAATACTCTGACAGCAGCAGGAACAAATGCTCAAGCATTACTTACACAGATTATTGCAGCAGATTCAGCAGCATGGACAGCAGGAATATGGTTTGATATAAACAATGTAGCACAGGCTATGACATATTCGGACTTACAAGGTCTAATGGTAGCAATTGAAGCAATGGAAACACCAGATGAACAACAGCTAATGATTAAGTTAGCACAACTCCAAGCAGTTCAAAATATACCATCATTAAATGTAACATCTACATATTCTATAGGCAATCAAGTAGTGGATCAATATGGAAATGTCTGGACTGTTACATCAGGAACATCAAGCAATGTTGTAACAGTATGGCCTAATAGTGCTAGTTCTGGTGAAGTAATGGAATTCAATGGTGTTGAGTGGACATGTAATGGAACACAGGTAGAACTAATAACAGCAATCACTTGGTAATAAATACTAAGTAAATATCGTATAACTAAACTTTTTAATATTAAGGTAAATAATGGCTGATAATACTACGTTAAATATAGGTTTTGGAGGAGATACCGTTAGGACACTTGCTAAAGCCATAAATTCACCAGCAAAAACTCAAGTAATTTCTTTGGATGTCGGGGGAGGTGATAATTCGCCAGAATCATTATTAGTATTGGGACAGAATGTAAAAGCAAGTTCATTGCCTGTAACAATTGCATCAGATCAAAATAGTATTGATATATCTGCTACATCATTGCCATTACCGACAGGTGCTGCCATTTCTTCACTTCAACCTGCTATCAATGCTGATGGCGGGTCATTGGCACATATAACAAATTTCCCTGTATCACAAACAGCGCAGGCTATAAAAGATTCTTCTGGATCAATCATTATTTCTAATGCTTCTCAAGTTGCATTAGCTGCCGGTAGCGTAACTAGATACTTGTTTATCCAGAATCCGGGGTACTATTCCAACGGCACTATAATAACTAACCCATTATTTCTTAATTTCGGCACTAATGTTGCATCTTTTACCAGTATCGTTCTCGTTCCGGGAGAGTCTTTTGTAATGGAAGTTGGAGTCGTATCGAGCGATCAGATTAATCTTATGGCTGCTGATGCTGGACATCCTTATATAATCAAGTATTTTTAAGGTGTGGTAATATGGGAATTAAACGCTACAATCCGTCAGCAATACCTGTTCAGACAATTCCAAACGTACAAGGTATGAATGCTGCTGCAAACGACTTTTTCTCGTCACCGAAAATCTATGTAAATTTGGTTCGAGGATCGGGGATTTCGTGGAAAGTCGCCAATTCGAATGTCACGATTACAGGTATTTCCGTGTCCGGAACAGTTGCTACGTTCACTCATTCGTACAATGCTTACTTCTCCGTCGGTCAAACAGTATCGATTGCCGGTGTGAATCCAGTGCAATTCAACGGGACATTCGCGGTTGCTTCGGTCATTTCTGGAACGCAATTCACCATAGATTACGCCACGTCGCCCGGAACTTACATATCGGGAGGCACGGCGACAAACACCGCCTATGCCGTCCAGTACGGAGCATCGGTTTCTTCCATGTCTGATGCGGTCAGCACGTTTCAGGGCTACGTCACCGACTTCGGCATCGACATCCCGCAGGGCGCAATGAGCATTTCGTGGCAGGGGACTTGCTCTCTTGCTGTGACGTGGCCGACCACGATTTCCGGCGGCAATTCCAGTCAGACCACGGCATTTTATGCAAACGGGTCATCAGCATTTTCCAACGCCTACTACTCGTTTTCAAGCGTCAACAACAATGGGGTCATCACCAATACCCTGACGCTGAACAACTATTCTTCGCCAACGATGGCATACCCGAATGGCCTGATCAACAGCTATTATGGCACTGAGCAGACTGGGCTGATGACGCTGTGGATACAGGATGGGTCGTTGACTGACCTAGAAGTGATCCCGTCAGTCTGGCAGAGCCAGTGGAATAGCTGGAAAGCATACTTGGCTACGCCCGGCAACCCGCCGTACCAGGTGAACAACGTATCGGTACACCCGTTCAACCCGAATTTCGTGCAGTACCTCGCCAGCCTGAATGTGCCGTTTTACCGACACATGCAAGACCTCGACATAGGTGGTCGGTATTCGGTGCTTTGGGCGAATCGGCCCAGTCTCACGACGTCGATTGAGCCGCAGACATTCAATGGAAGCGTGATCCCGCTCGAAGACATAATCTCGCTGGCGAATATCACCGGCATAAATCCGTGGGTTTCATTGCCGATGCAGGCTGAAAATGCCTATTACACGAACGCATTGCAGCTTCTGAATGCCGGGCTGAAGCCAGCATTGACGCCGATCATTGAAGTGTCGAACGAAATCTGGAACCCCGGATGGGCTTATGCGCAGTCTCAAAACTACGCGATTATGTATAGTTGCCCCCGGCAAACTGGCACTATTGACACTACAGTATGGTCTGGCGGTGCGCTCTCACTAACATCTGGGTCGAATTCGGTGTCGTTTACAGGCGCAA
>JAEHJW020005191.1_pt1 | contig 35136 bp, 71 predicted proteins | sample 9271431 | NCBI WGS metagenome assembly JAEHJW02 | reverse complement strand
GCGGAGTCCGTCTGCGCCTTCGCGAGGTTCGTTTCCGCGAGTTCCTTCGCGGTCGGCGCATCCAGCGGACGCCAGCTGACCGTCGTGTCGACGTCTTTGATGCCGTGCGATCGCAGCACCAGCATGTGGTGGCGCTCAATGAACGGCGTCAGGTCATGCTCCTCGATCGACTCCAGGAACTCGTGGTAGTTGCCTTCCTCGTACTCGCCGGTCGAGTTGAAGCCCTTCGGCTGGGTCCCAAGCAGCTTCGTCGCTGGAACGCTCGATGCGGCCGCGACGAGCTGGTACTGGGTCATGATGACCGTGTCGAGATCGGACAGGCTCGTCTCGAACTGCTCGAACTGGTCGGCGTCCTTGTCTCCGATCTTGATGCCGTAGTTGTCCCGGTAGGTCACCCACTGCTGGATCTTGTCCTTGGCGTTGTCGCCGGCCTGCTTGAACGCCTCCATGTCGGTGAGCCAGACGTTCGTCCTCTTGCTCTGCGCGAGAAGCGGCGCCTCGTTGGCGGTTCGTTCGGCGGCGTACACGCGCTCCATGATGAGCTGCGTGATCGGGATACCGCCGTACAGGTACATCGGCTTGAGGATGTCCGGAGGCTCCGGGGTGCGGAAGATGTGCAGGTGCGTGCGGTGCACCTGCAAGCCGCCGATCATCCAGTAGGTCGGCTCGTAGAAGTGGATGCTTGCCGGGTCCCCCGAGGCCGCGGCGTCGAGGATCGGTGCGCACCAGTAGGGGTCGATCTGCGCGATGCCCTTGTAGCTGCCTTCCGTCACGCCGTCCGGATTGAACGGGTTCAGGTAGTAATCGGGGTCGGTCGAGTCGACCTTGAACAGCGCGATGCGGATGCCGAAGCCCCTGCCAAGGCGAACCAGCTGCTCGGCCTGGAACTTCATCCGGAAGGCGTTGTCGTACTGCTTGAGCAGCTTGGCGTGCTCGTCCTCGAGTTTGCCGCCGTCGACGCGGACGTTCTCCCACCCGTTGCGCGTGGCGTCGCGCGCCGGCATGCTGATGGCGCGGTCGATCAGCCAGTTCTGCATGAGCAGGGCGCACGCCTGCCAGCCGATGAAGCCCTGCAGGGCGTACCAATCCATGATCGCCGGATTGATCGCCTGGTTCGGGTAGGTCTGCAGCTTCAGCCCGAAGGTTCCGCTCCCTTCCTCGTCCTGGGTTCCACCCTGGATCTTCGGCAGCTTGGCGATCGCGTCCGCGATGACCTGAACCGCCATGTTCTTGCGCTCGCGCAGCACCTGGTGCGTCGAGAAGAAGCTCGCCGGCTCCCGCGTCGGGGATGGCGCGGGCTTGCGTTTGAGCCAGTCGAACATGGGGTCAGCTGAAGAAGGAGGTTCGTTTCACGATGAGCTCGCCGAAAGCTCGGCTGCAGGCATCGATCTGGTCGTCGTGGCGCCCATTCGGGAATACCCGCATTTCATTGATGAGCGCGTCGTTCCATGGACCCCGCAGCATCACGACATTCCCAACGTTGACTTGGGAGGCGAACGGCTCGGCGCGCGTGACCTTGTCGCCGGTTTCCGGGCTCGTGCGGATCTTGAAGCCCTGGAACTGGCGCGTCAGGTAGGCAACCTGCGTCTTGCCGGCTTGCCCGGGGTCCTGGGGGATACTGATCTTCGTTGGACGGCCGTCTCGCTGCGCAGTCGCAACCATCGTCGCGTCGCGCTGGTCCGGGCCCTCCTGGACGTGCACCATGTCGGCGATGACGAAGCGGCCATCCGGAAGGCGCCCGATCTTCGCGCCAGCCGTCCAGTCGCCGCCATCCGTCACGGATGCCATGTCCCAGCCGCGCACGAAATCTCCTGCGCCCGCTGGCAGAGCGTCGATGACCGGCATGCGTTCAGGCTTGAACAGCGAGCCCTCCAGAGGACTCGGTCGCTGCTGAAACAGCGCGTTCCAGGTCCTCGGGCTCGCCTCGAACTGCGCCCAGTGCTGACGGTCGAACCACTCGGGCCACAGGTATTCGCCCTGCTGCCTGCCGAGCGGGTCGTCGTCGACCTCGCATCGCGCCTGGATGCACAGGACGTCCCAGTCGAAGCCGTCGCGGCAGCGGATCGGGCCGCTTTGACCCTTCCAGTCCGGCGGCAGGATTCGGCCGGCCAGGTCGTCCTCGTGCCAGCGCGTCTGGATGAGCACGATCCAGCCACCCGGGATCAGGCGCGTCTTGAGATCGTCCTCGTAGGCCTCGAACGTCCTCTGGCGGATCAACTCGCTGTCGGCTTGCTCGCGGCCCTTGATCGGGTCGTCGATGATGATGCCGTTGGCGCGGTTGCCGGTGATGCCCGATCGGATGCCGCAGGCCATGTACTCGCTGCCGTTGGTCAGGCCGAATTCCTGGACGGCTTGACTGTCGCCGGCGAGCTCGACGCCCCAGATCTTCTGGTACCGCGGCTGCCGGATGATGGAGCGCGTTCTGCGGCCCATCTTGCGCACCAGGTCGTCGCCGTAGCTCGCCAGGATGAGTCGTTGGCCTTCCTCGCGCCCCAGGAACTGGCTTGGGAACACGACCGACGCATACGTCGACTTCGCCGAGCCCGGCGGCATCAGCACCATCATGCGGCCGTGCCGGGAGCGGCTGACCTTGTCGAGCCGCGTCAGCAGCAGCCGGTGGTGAAGCGCCTGACGCGTCTCGATCGGCAGGAAGAATTCGGCGTCCGGATCGTCGCCTACCGGTCGTCCAGGAACGTCGATCGCCTGGGCGTAGTCGAGGATGTCAGTCCGGGCGCGACGCCGGATCAGCAACTCCTGCGCTGCCTGCTGCGGCGATACGCGCGAGCTCGTCATCCGTCATTTCCTGGGCTTTGCCGATCTCGATCGGCCCTCCGTTGCGTCCGGTGAGCTCGACCTTGGTCGGGAACATGCCAAGGTGCCGGGCGATGTTGGCCAGCGCTGCGTCCTGGTCGCGCATCTTCACTTCCAGGCCATCCTTGCCGAGCTTCACGCCGGCGTACAGGCGCCGCGCAGCGCCGCGCAGGTGCCGGGTGTCGGAAACGATCATCCGACCTTTGCCTTCGCCGCCGCACTCCGGGCACTCGGGATGCGGCACGCGGTTCACATCGAAGCCGGTACCACCAACCGCGTCAGGTGCCGGCTTGCCGCGCTCGATCAGCCGAGCTGTCTCGCGGTCGAGTTCGGCCTGCGTCCACTGGTAAGCGTGGCCCACTCCCCAGCAATGGCGGCAGCACGCGCGCCGGTACTGGACGAGTTCGTTCGGGTCGGCGCGCGCGATCTCGGCCCAGTGCCGCAGGACTTCGGCAGCATCGATTTCCGCGCGCTCGGAGAGGACGGCACGCTTTTCCGCGATCGCAGATGCAACCGGAGTTTTCCGTAGCAGCTGCCGACCAATGTCTTCGGCGGTTCTGCGGCTATACCCAGCCTCGATAGCGGCCTTCGTGGCGTTCAGCAGCCGGACGTAGATCTCGACGAACCGTTCCTGCCGCGGCGTCAGCGCGCGCGCCTTCGTTTCGGCTTTCGGCTTCGGCGCGGCCTTCGCCAACGCGCGACGCGGCACTGGCGCTTTCTTGGCTGGCGCACCCTTCCCCAGGGCCTTCGCTTTCGGCTGGGGCTTTTTCGGGGTTGCTGCCATGGTTGTTGGGGTGGGATGCGCGCGCCTGGCGGTATCGCGCCGCTGGATCGGTGGACGGTTCCATCGCGCGCTGCCGGCGTTTTCGCCAACTTTCCGGCTGGGGCGCCGTCGCAGCGGCTGGATGGGGAGCGCCTGACTTGCCCGATGGGCGTCTTGGCAAACCCGCCTGGGGTTCTGGGTAAAGATCGTTCAGGCGCTCACGGGAGCCTTGGGACTTTCGTCAGGGCCTGAAAACGACGAAGCCCGCGCCGGTCAGGGCAGCGGGCTTCGGGAAAGCGCCGAGGCGCTTGAGGAGACAACGTGGAACGGGTGCCGGTTGCCGCCCGGCGCGGATGCTCTGCCGAGACTGGAGTCCGGTGTGCGCATCCGCGGCTTCCCGTTTCCGGGGCGCTCTCGCGTGGGTGTAGGTCGTGAGAATGGCACGAACTGCCCGGCGCGATCCTTGGCGCCCCAGCTCTGGAGCAGCGCCCGGCGTACTCGCATTGGGCGCGATGGTCGGATCGCGGCTGTCGCTCACGCGGAAACGGACTGCCATGCGGGTGCGCGCCACCCAGCAGCCGTTGCTGCGCGCTTCCGTGTGAGCGAAAAAGCCGCCTCGGCGTGACCCGGAAGGCGGCTTGCTGGCGTCGAGTGCGAATTCCCACTCATGCCAATTACTCGCCATGGTGCGGCATTGATGCCGCAATGTCAAGCCTCGACGCATTCCAGCAACCCGGCCGTCTGCAACCGGTCCTCGATTTCCCGCCACGCCTGGGCCTCGGTCGGCCCGAGCCACGCCTTCATCTTTCCGTTCAGCCGCTCGATGGTGTCGCGGCTGACTTCGCACCGATCGGCGGTGATGCCGACGTTGATCTTCGCGCCGGTGGCCCGCCGGATCGCGTCTCGCCTGGCGTGGTACTTGCTGAGCCCGCTGACCACCCCGGCGCTTTCATCGGCCAGCAGCTTCACGCAGGCGGCGTACATGGGATGCGGCGCCTTGGCTCCCGGGATGCTCTTGACCTCAATCAGGGGAGGACAAGTGCGCAGGATCAGCACGGCGGCGCGCATGTCGGACATCCTGAGCAGGTGCTTCCAGACCAGCGCGGCCTCGCCGGCGATCTCTTCCATGCCGTGCAGGGAACTTACCAGCCGTGTCGCCTGGATTTCCTCGTCGCGCAGGTCCAGCTTCACGTCCTGGCGCGTCTTCGGGTCGTAGAGATCCTGCCAGCCGGAATGCCCGGGCCGCGAATGGTCTACGAAGCAGCAGATCAGCGCATGGTGTGCGGATTTGTACGGCATCGCGTCTCCTGGTGGCTTGGCGTGGGATCTTCGCCGGCGAGCGCCTGGTGCGCGGCGCGCCGGATGTCTCGGTGGGCGTGCTTGCCCAAGTCGTGCGGGTCGCAGATGCGCCGCGCGAAGTCGCGCAGTCGGTGCAGCTGCTCGATGACGTCGGCGGGGTCGCGCGAGATCATGCGAAGGATTCCTCGTCCCAGAAGCCGCCGCGCGTCGGGTAGTAGGCCCGAAAAGTGAAGACCGGGAAGCGATCTGCTGCGACCTTGATCTTGACGCGGGCGTCGTCTTTCCAGAGGTGCCGCGCTCCCTTGATCTCGTGCATCTCGATGCGGCCGCTGCGCAGCTGCACGCCGAAGTCCGGCGTGTAGAAGGTCGACGGCGCCAGGCGCAGCTTGATCGGCTCGAACTCCCACCAGGCAATCTCGCCAGCCACCAGCAGCGCGGCCAGGTGCTGGGCATACCGGGTTTCGGTCTTGTTCATGCCGCGCCGCCGGCCGAGCGCGTGGAGCGACGCCTGCGGGTCGCGGCGCCCGTCTCGGTACGTGGCGAGCTGCTGCGGAGTCCAGCGCACGCCGCTCACAGTGACCCCCACAACTGCGAGAACACGCCCGAGGTTCGCCAGGTTTTCCCGGAGCGCGCCGCCGCTACGGTGGACTGGTGGCAGCCGAGCCGTTGCGCGATGGCGACATTGCTCTCCGGGCTGCTGCGGATCTCGCTCACCAGTTCCTCCGTCAGGATGGAGCGCCGACGCCGCGCCGCGGTGGTCTTGAGCCGACGCAAGGCTCGGCCGCTCAGGTTGCCTTTCTGGCTGGCCTGGGCCTTGGTGATGGCCTTCAGGTGCCGGATGCACTGCGAGTTGCCGCAGGACGTCGAGATCAGCCGGCGCCCGGGGTCAGAGCCGTGTACCAGCACCCATTGCACGCGGCGCACGTAGACCGCGCGGTGGCTGCCGTCCGGCATCGTCACGCGCATCTGCGGTTGAGCGCCGCGCATGTAGCCGGTCCACTCCAGGCAGTCACCGACCTCTTGGACATGGCGGCTGATCTGCTCGGCGATGCGGGGAACGCCAAGCCCGGACAGGTTGAGGTGGTGGGGTTTCACTTCGGTCTCCGATGTCAACGCGGCATGCGCCGGCCTGCGGTCGCCCAGATCAGCGCCAGCGTGAAGTCGCGGCCGTCGCCGGTCGAAAGCAGCGCTCGCACGCCGCTCGCCTTCGCTGGCGCCCGGGTCTTGCGGTTCAGGTACGCCACGGCGCCGGCGCGCCTGCGGAGCTCCTCGTCGGTCTCGGGCTCGCCAGTTCGGTACACGACGACATCGCGATCGCCGCGGGACGATGGACGGCGTTCCACCCGACTGCTCACCTCACCGGCCGCAATCATCCGGTACAGGATCTGGTAGGCGGTGTTCGATGTGTGGCCCTGCAAGTCGACCTCGGCCAGCGGAAGCCCAGAGCCCCCGAGCTGGGACAGGAGTAGCGCGCGGAGGGTCATGTCGCCTCCAGGGGAGCCATCGCCCGCATCTGCGCTCGCGCCTGCAGGGCTTGCACGACGGCCTTGGTGCCGACGTAGCCGGGCATCGACTGCCAGGCGTCGAACATGCGATCCTGCAGCTCGCGGTGCGGCCGAAGGCCTTCGATCACCCGGACGCAGCAGTCCAGGCAGGAGGCGTCCGCAGATCCGGAAAGCGGGTGCAACGCTGCGCGTTCACAGGCGGGGCAGCTCACGACTCACCCTCCCGAAGCGGAAAGAAGCTCGTCAGGTAAGCCGTCTGCGCCGTCATCGCCTCGTTGATACGCCTATGAAGGCTCTCGACCCATTCGGCTTCCTCGGGCGTGTAGGAGGGAATGGGTCCCACCAAGTCGTAAACCGCGCTCAGCACCGCGGGATACATGAACGTGTCATAGGGTGGCCCCCACGCCGCGCGGATTGGCACACCCAAGGCGCGTCGCCAGAAGGAAGCGGCCCTGTGAAACTCCATCCGCAAGGGATGCCTGGAGACCTTGACTCGCCGGGATCGCATCTTCATGCCGGCACCTCCTGCCGATCAAAGGGGATCAGCGGAACGGTCCTGCGCCTGGCATCCGAGCAAAACTGCCTGGACTCGGTGTGACTCCACAGCGGAACGACGCGCTCTTGCACGTCGCCATTGCGCTGCTTCGTCAGCTTCACGAATCCGTCGATTTCCTCGGGGTCGTAGCCCTCGGCCTGGGGATCGCGCTTGGCCGACCACACCGTCAGCACGTTGTCGGCGCCGTCCGTGATTTTGGAGCTTCCGGCAACGTCCATCTTCCCCGGCGAGTCCTTTTCGTCGCGGCCCTTGCGGGGATGGGCCACGAGATGGACATGCACGCCGTGGCGCTTGGCGAAGTCGGCCAGCAGTTGCACGGCCTTTTTCTGCGCCGTGAATGCCCCGTTCCCGTCCTCGGGGATGTCGAGCATCATCAGGCTGTCGATCAGGAAGGCATCGCAGCCGTATCGACGATTCGCGTAGGCGAACAATTCCAGCAGGGGCTCAAGGGCGATGCTTCCGATCTTGGTGATGACCCACATCCGCTCACCGAGCCATTCCCCCATTGCATCCAGGTACGCCGGAGTGGGCTTGGCGAGTCCGCTCGACAGCCTGCACAGCCGGTGGAGTTGGGTCGCCGGCAGCATTTCCCCGCTGAACACGCACCAGCGAGCGCCTTGCCCACACTGCTGCACCGCTTCCTGGGCGATGAATTGCGACTTCCCGTGCCCGTTGATCCCCGTCCACACCGTGACTTCCCCGGGACGAAATCGCATCCACTCGTACCGCTTGGCGCCGACCTCGAGCACGTACCCGGGCTCCGTCGCTCCCGGCGCCGGGTAGAACATCGACTTCACCCGTCCGATGAAATCCCCGAACGACTGCAGCCCTTCAGGGTCCAGGAATTTCGCAGCGCGGATCGCCTCGAAGAAGAACTCGCCGTCCTCGCCGGCCTGCAGCGCCTCGTTGGCGTCCTTGTAGCCGGTGAACGTGCAGAGCCTGCACCGCTCTACCCCAATGCGCCTGATCGCCTCCTGTGCGCCCTTCTGGCCCGCTTCGTCGGCATCGAAAGCCAGCACGATGTCGGAAAACTGCGCCAGACGGTCCCAGTCGTTTTCGAGCCACTGGAAATTCCCGGCTCCAGCGTTGGGGCTCAGCGCACAGTAGCCGAACTGGCGCAGCGTCATGGCGTCAATCTCGCCTTCGCACAGGACAAGCTGCCGGTCCCGCGGTGTGACCAGGTGCCACCCGAACAGGCAAGGCTCGGCGCCCGACTCCTGCCGCATGTCGCGCTTGTCGTCGACGTTGCGATGCTTGGCGTTGATGAACTCGCCATCCCGTAGGAACGGAAGCACCACGTAGGTCTTGCCGTCGCGCTCGTACTCGCCGACCTTGAACGCGGCCACCGTCTCGGGCGTCAGCTTGCGCGCCGCCGTCAGCCACTGCAGGCCGCCAGCTTTCGGTGCGTGCGACTTCGGCTTGGCCGGGCGGGCGTAGGTCTTGGCCGGCTTGGCTGGCATGTCCAGGGTCATGCCCAGCCACTGCGCCGCTTCGCGCATCGCCTCCAGAATCGACAGCCCGCGGCACGCCGCGAACAGGTCGAGCATGTCGCCCTTCTCGTCGGTGGCAAAGTCCGACCAGACCCCCTTCTTCGCTCCGCTGATGCGCACCGAAAGCGACGTTCCGGGCTCGCCTCGAACGCTCCCGGCCTTCCATTCCGAGCCGGATTTCTTGCCGTGCGGCAGCAGGTAAGCCGCCACATCGGAAGCCTTCGCGGCCAGTTCTTCGGCGATGATCTTCGCGTTGCTCATGCGTGCTCCGTCGCGCTCCAGTCCACCACTGCGCCGGCAATCTGCCCGGGGCGTCCTGCCGGCTTGGACGCGCCCAAGTTGCCCAGATACCCCTCAAACTTCGAGGCCCGGAAAAGCGTCTCCGGTCGCAGGTACCTCGCCATCGCTTCGTCCGAGGCCCAGGCCTTCACGCGGTCGTCGATGACCGCTCGGACTTGCTCGGGGGTAGCGTCCTTGAGCCTGGCCCGGATCGGGTCAAGGCTGGCCGGCACGCAGCGAAAGTGCTTGCCGGTCTTGGCGTTGAGGTAGGCCAGCAGTTCCCGTGCATCGTCGGGCTTGCCCGACACCGACGCGTCAGCGGCGGGGGGTTTGGGGGGTTCTTCTTTTCCTTGATCCTTGATCCTTGATCCTTGATCCTCAGACGACACTTCGCGAGGATTCGCGAGGACTCGCGAGGATTCGTCGAATGCGGGGATCTTGGACTTGCTCGGCTTGTCAATCTTCTGATGAATCAACCAGTTAGCGATCTGGACATAGTTGTCGCCATTGACCCGATAGCGCTGGATGCAATGCTCGCGCTCCAGTTCGTCCAGCCACCTGTCGATGAGGTCTTTCGCGTCGTCGTCGTAGGGGAAAAGAAGGCTCGCGAGCATTCGCGAATTTCCGCGAAGCCTCCCCTCATCGTCGGCGAGGGTCCAGAGTTGGATGAACGTCAGCCTGGCGTCGCGAGACACGCGACCCATGCTTTCGCTCTGGGGAAACTCAGGTTTGATGCTGCGAATCCTCGCCATCACGCCTCCACCAGTCCAAGCCGGCGAATCCAGTAGATCGTCGTCGCGCCACTGATCCATCCGCGCTCCCACGCGAACATCAGCGCGCGCTTTGTGAGGGTTTTCATGCGAGCCTCCGCAACGTGACGTTCAGCGCGTCGTTCTCGTCCATCTTCTTGATCTTCCACATGAGCCGCTGGCCGTGGATTCCGTTTCGGCTCCCGCTATGGCAGTCCTTGCACAGCGCGATCACGGTTCGGTGGTTGCCCTGCTTCGTGTGATGCGCCTCGGACGGTCCTGGGGCGTCGCATACGCTGCAGGGCTGCTCCTTGACGCGGCGAAGGTGCTCGCTGTCGGCTGTGGTGATGTTTCGACTCAGCATCAGTCGTTCTCCGCGCACCAGTCCAGCCACTGCATGCGCAGTTCGTCGAACCTGGCTTTCGCGTTGGGGTCCGTATCGACCTCGGCCCGAGATGCGATCTGCAGGTAGTCGCGCACGACAATGGCCGCCGCGGCTTCCCCCTGGGGAAGTGAGGTGCGTCCGACGAGCGACATTAGGAACTCCCAGAATGCCGGTTCCGCGCAGCGCATGGCCAACCACTGGCTCGCCGCGCCACCCTTCGGCCTTATGGGCTCGGGCTTGAGCTCGAAATCGGCCACCAGCGGGACAAGAGCGATAGGCATGTCGATCGACGGGAACGCCTGCAGGAACTCGGATCGAAACGCCGGGTCGATGTCGATTTGCACGCGGATGGTCCCATCGGCCATTTCCTTCATCTGCCGTCGCGTGGCGGATATGACGCTCATGCCGCATTCCCCAGACGTTCGATGCGCGCGGCCAGCTGCTCCTGCGTGGATGCGTTGTCGGCCGGCACGAAGGCGCCCTTGACCACGCGCAGCATGACGCGCGGGCGCTTGGCTTTGGGGGGCTGGATCTGCTTCATGCCGCCTCCTCGATCTCCAGCGCCAATTCCCCGTTGGGGGCCTCGAACCGAACGCCAGCAGCAGCCGCTTCGACGTTCTTGACGGCCTGGCGGAAGTAGCTGGCCTTCAGTTCCCATCCCACTCCACGCCGTCCGTTCGTGACCGCGCCATAGACCTCGGAGCCCACGCCCATGAAGGGAGTCAGGACGGTTTCGTCCGGGTTGCTGCGAAGCGCGATCACGCGATCGATGACGTCCAACTGCAAGGGGTGGACGTGCTTTTCGTCGTTGGCATCACGCGCCGCCTTGAAGGGAAGCACTCGATTGAGCCGAATGTCATCCCACATGCAATCGGCGTACTGGCGCCAGATCCAATGCGAGAATCGGTTTTCGGTTTGCTTGCCCTTCCAGCCTCGATAGGGAAGCACCTCGGCGGGAGGCATGCGTTCTCCGGCGTACTCGAGCATTCCGACCGGATGCGCAACGGGAACGGGGTTCTCGCCATCCCTTCGGAACAGCAGCAGGTAATCGGCCGACGCGACTCCGCAGTCCATGCTGTCGGCAACCAGCGAAGCGTGCGCGAGGTTTTTCTGCATCGTGCGAAGGCGAACGGCGAGCGGCTCTTTCCAAATCGCATGACGCCCCGCATATTTCCAGCCCTCGCGCTCATGCAATCGAATGATGTCGCCCGGGAAGTCGATCAGGGAGTCGGTGCCACTGTTGCTGCGAGGCACCTCCATACAGTGCACAGCGGACATGCGGCCCGGCATCGTCACGCGGGCCAATTCGCGGACCACGAACGCGTAGTGCTGGAAAAACGTCTCGTAGTCCCGGCAGTTGGACAGGTCGCGATCGTCGCTGCTGTAGTGGTACAGCCCCCCGAAGGGAGGCGAGTACACCGAGAGGTGCACGCTCCCAGCGGGAAGATCGCGCATCCCCTCGATGCAGTCGCCACCGTATATGGCGTACTTGTTCGTGATTTTTTGGTCAAATACCGGCATTGATCGACCTCCCGTTGCTCCAGGTTTTGCCGAAGCGGCACGCTCGGCACTTGTATTCCGTGGCTTTGAAGCGCGCGATCAAGGCAGGGCTGTACCACTTCTCGATTCCGCAATCAGCACAGACCATGAGGCGGCCTCTGCCGTGTTCGCGGTTGTGGCTTGCGCGACTCTCGATACTCAGGTTTTCTGGACGGTTATCAGCTTTGTCACCATTGATGTGGTGCACGATCTCGTCGGGCCTAAGAGCGCGGCCCAGCATTCGCTCTATAACCACTCGGTGTTCGCGGCGCCCGCAGTCATCACCCCATATTTGCGACGAAAGCTGGACATATCCGTTCGCATCGCGAGTTTTCCCGCCTCTGAAAAGGGGATGATTTCCGCCGTTCACAGCCATTGCGGGGTCTCCTGCTTCTTGGTGAAGGACTGCATGCGTGGAACGGCCGTTGCGGCGTTCATCTGCGCGACGAGGGCGGAGAACATGGCATCGGCCTGGACGGCCTTGCGCTGCATGTTTCGCAGCGCTCCGCGACCGCCCTCCGTCGTCACGATGTCCACGCGAACGGGCGCAGAGCGTCCGAACCTGAGGAACCGACGCACCTTCTGGTAATAGCCTTCGTAAGAATGCGACGGGAAGTCGGTCATGTGGCCGCAGTGCTGCCAATTCATCCCGAAGCCGGCGATCTTCTGCTTCGTCACCAGCACACGGAACTTGCCGTCCGAGAACCCGAGCAGCTTTTCTTCCTTGGCCTCGTCGGTGTCGCGACCGCTCACCTGGACAGCGCCAGGAATCAGCCGCTCGAGCAGATCCCCTTCCTCGTTCAGGTCGCACCAGGCCACCGCCGGCATTCCATGTGCACAGATCAGCTCAGCAGCTTTCTCGCAGCGCTGTCGGACCGTGTTACGGCGTTCCTCGCGCTCTTCTCGAAGGCCGGCTGCTGGCAGCGCGAACAGCATCCCATCCGTCGGGGTCTCGCAGTCGACAAGATGCTCGACTTCTTCGAGCGGAGGGAGTGCAAATGGGCCATCGTCGAACCCGAGATCGGAAGGGCGGCGCATTGCACGCGCCCAGCTGCACACCCACCGCCAGAACGGAAGTTCCGCATGTCCCTTGAACCGCCAACGGTTCGCGGAGCCCATATAGCCGCGCCCGGTGCTGCTGTTGTTCAGGTCGTTGCGGAAGAACCGGTTCAGCATGTCCATGTGGCCCAGGTAGCCCAGGGCCTCGGAGGACGTTCCGAGCTCGATGTAGTCGTTCGGGGCGGCGGTTGCGGTGCCAAGCAACCGATAGGGAAGCTTGCGATCGAACTCCGTGATCTGCGCGCGGCGCGATCCGTCGAAGTTCTTCAGGATGCTCGATTCGTCGTTCGCGGTTCCCACGAAGTCATCGGGGCTGAACAGGTGCAGACGCTCGTAGTTGACGATGTTGATGCCGCCGCGCACCTTCCCGTCGCGCGCCTGGTGCGCCTCGATGCCGAATTTCTCAGCTTCCCGCGCGAGTTGCGCGCCAACGGCGAGGGGGGCTTTCAAAAGGACGTTGCCGCCTGTCCTGCGCACGACGTTATGCGCCCACACCAACTCCTGCAGCCCTTTGCCGAGGCCGCAGTCCTCGAACAGCGCCGCGCGGCCCTTGCGCAGCGCCCACTCCACCATGAAGGCCTGGAACGGGAACAGAAAGTCCGGCATCCAGATGGGCTCGAATCCATGGTCGCCGTCCGCCTGGGCTTTATCGCGCAGGAACTGCAGGTAGGCATCCATCAACACCGCTCCCACGCCGGCCCGTAGCTCCCATGCCCCAGCGCGCGGCGGATCATGGTGTTGCTGCGACGGATGAGGCCTTCACGCTGGGCCGCGCGGAAGATCTGGCCCCACGCACGCCCGTCTTTCGGCTCGATGCCGGCGATGGAAGCCCCGATGCTCACGGCCTCCGCGCTGAATGGGCCGGTCTGACAGGTGACATACCAGCGCAGGTAACGCATCGCGCGCTCGCCGAAGGTGTCGTCGCGTTCCTGCTCTGCGTCGAAGCACAGCGCGGCCTGGGTCATGCCGGCGTGCAGGGCCTCGCGGGTGGCGCTCATGCGGTCACCTCGCGCGGCTGGGTGGACGTCTCGGAATCGTCGAGCACGTCGCCGCGAATGGGGTGGAGGACGGAGTCGACCAGGGCCGTGCAGGTCGCGCCAGGACGCGAGGGAAGGGGAATCATCGGCTCGATCTCCCAGCCTGGTTTGCTTGACAGGCCGACCGCCGGCTTAAAGCGAACGCATCGCACGATGCATCCGTCGATCCCGAGCAATGAGCCGCGCACGTATGCCATGTCTCCCTGCTTGCAGTTCATGTCCTGGCCCTCCCCTTCGCGCCCTTGATGCTGGCCAGCGTCGTCGCGGCGTCGGCCATGATCTGTTCGAAGCGAGCGATCGCACTGGCCGCACGGTCCTCGTCGCTGCTGAGGTACTTCGCGGCGAGGTAGTCAATCGCGCTGGTGTCACCCGTCGCTGCGATGTAGCGTTCCAGGTCGTCGACGTTGAAGCGCTGCGTGTCGCCGTCCCCGGGAGACAGCTTGCGGCTCAGCATGGACGGGCTCATGTCCATGTCGGCGGCGATGGTCTTCTGAGGCTTGGGCTGCACCTGGACGCGGTGCGCCAGGTACTCGCGCAGGCTGCTGAAGCGGTCCACCAGCGCCGGCTCGAAATTGAGGGTCAGTTGATTCACGGGAACAGACCTCATCGCGTGTTGCCGTCTATTGCCGTCTCCACGCCGGGCAAAAAAACGAACATGGCGGCATGGCAGAAATCGAAATACGAGTGGGCTGTCGTCATGACCTACGCGACCCGCGCCTCGCTCACGTAGCCGGCCATCGGCAGGTCAGCCCATTTGCCCGTGCGGCCGTCCACGGGACGGTGGTAGAAGCGGCGCTCGGCAAGAGACGCTTCGCTGTGGAAGTGCTCGGGCCACGTCGCGCGCAGCCCGGCGGCTACGACGTCGAGGTCCCCACCGGCTTGCGCACAGCGGCGCAGCGAATCTCGCGCGGGATCGGGAAGCATTCAGTCCCCCTCGTTCATGAAGTCCTGCAAAGAGCGCAGGTGCTCGCTGAAGTCGACTTGATCCTGGGCCAGCTCTGCGGCGAGTCGCATCTGCAGCAGCGCGAGGCGGTAGTCGAGGACCGCGTTGGCAGTGATGAGGCCCACCAGGACCGCGCCGAGCGCGATCAGGACGGCTCCCGGTCCGATGTGCGCGAGATGCGCGAGGCCAAGCAGCCCGAGGGCCGCAGCGAGGCACAGCGCCCAGAAGGACAACGGCTTGAGCAAGCCGATCGCGGCACGCATGGCGGCGCGGCGGCGCAGATTGGCGGGTGGCATCTAGGCGGCCTCCGCGTTCATTGGCCACGGGTGCTCGGTGTCGATCAACTCGGGCCAAGCCGCGTGCCTGACAACTGCGCGGACCGAGGGATGGCGCGCGCCTCGCAGCGGGCGAGAATCGAGGCTTCTCAGGGTCTCGAATCGCCCAAGGGAGGCGCACATGGACTTGTCGGTAGAACTCGCAGCGCGGACGCTCGCGCGGCTGACGATCGTGTTGTCGTGGATCATCGTTGTCCTCGTGCACGTCGCCGCCGCAACCGCTCTTGCACTCCCATGCTGGTGGGCACAGATCGACCCTCGAACGCTGCTAGCCACTTTGCGCGAAAGTGGCGCAGTGCTTGCAGCTCTCGGCGTCGGCGCACTGGCGACAGCCGCGGCATGGCTGAAGCTTTGCCAGTTCGCCGCAAGAAGAGGACTTTATGCATACCTCTCACAACCAGCGAAAGAGCTTGCTGCGCAAGGACGCCGAAGCTGGTTCGGGTAGAGGCCATCTCAGGCGGCCTCTGTTTTGGCTTGGTCCTGCGCGGCCCGTTGCTGACGCCACAGGTAAGCCTGAATGCGGAAAACCGTGGCCTCCGGAAGTTCCTCGGGCCACTGGTAGATCGCGGAGGGCGTGATGCCCAAGGCGTCTGCGGCTGCGCGAGGCGTGCCGCCGAGAAGTTGGATAGCGTCGGACTTCAGCATGTCCGAAACATTAGCACGCTTACGCGCGGAGCGCAAGCATGCTAATGCCCACGGAAGCCCGCTTCGCTGTCTCGTGTGATCCCATCCGGGGGATGAGCGCGCTCACCGACCGCATCGAGGAGTTGATGGAAGCCACGGGCTGGGATGTCCAGCAGGTGGCGACCATTGCGGACGTGACGCCTTCGGCTGTGCGTCAGTGGCTCGGCCGGGGATCGAAAGAAATCAAGAGCATCGCGCTCGAGGCTGCGGTGCTGCTCGGAGAGCGCAGCGGCTTTCGTCCTTTGTGGATTTCCAAAGGCAAAGGTCCGAAGTTTCCGAATGTCGTTGATGTTTCCGCGCGAGTCGTGGCCGATTCGCGGCTGTTGCCATCCAATGTCGCCCAGCTAGACCCCGACTCCACGATTGCTCGCGTGGTGGAGCTCATGCACGGCACGGATGCAAAGGGCCGGTGGCGTTGCCACGATGCCGTGGTGGAAACCCTGCGCATGTATGAAGCCGAACGGACGAGCTCGCCGAAAGCGTCGGGGGAGTGATCGATTTCCTGCCGCGTTGGCGCAGCAAGCGATTCGCATCGACGCAGTCTGCGGAATCGTTGGACGACACTAACTGCGCCAGTCAACAGTCGGTCAAATCCCCTACGCAAGGGGGTATAGAAACAACAGCTAACACAAGCGCATATGGCCACCGCCCACGCGAAGTGCATCGGGCGCCTGATGCGCGCGAAGAGGGAGACGATCTGACATGCACATAGCCCCTACCTGCAAGTACGGACACGGCCCTCTTGCGCGGGTCATCGACAGTCCGGGGGACCACCGATTCGCACTCATGGGTGTGACGCTTCCAAAGCCTCCGGAAGGGTTCATTCAATTCTCGGAAGCCTCGACGCCTGCCCAGCCTTCCGGCCGCGTCTATTCCATCGCGGTTTTCCGCTGCACGACATGCGGCTACCTGGAGTTGTTCGATGACGAGGCGCTCCATGGCTGAGCGCCGCTTCCGTCTAGTGCGAACTAGCGAATCATTCGACGACCACGGCGAACCGCCCTATGATGGCGGGATGGAAGCCCGCATTGCAAAGCTCGAAGAGACCATGACCGACGTGAAAGAACGCCTCGGCCGGATCGAGACGCGCCTCGATAGCATGGACACCCATCTTGCGACGAAATCCGAGCTTCATCGACTCGAGTCGACCTTGATCAAGTGGTTCGTCGCGACCGCCTCCGTGCTGGCTACCCTGGCCTTCAGCGCCGCCAAGTTCATCCACTGATCTTCCGCCCCCTCGTCGAAGCCGCCTCCGGGCGGCTTTTTTTCGCCTGCGTTCTAGGGATTTCCCTAATCCTGCATAAGCGTGCTTGCGTTTGCAGGTAAGCGCGCTTATAGTTCCCCTCAGCGCAGCACTTCGCTGCACCACGAGGGGAACGAGATGCACCACCCGAAGCTTCCGCAACGCATGCCGATCAAGGATGGCAGCGGCAAGACCGTCGGCTGGATCGACCTGCGCAAGCTTGCCGAGCGCCTGAAGGCGCGCAACCCGCAAGCGGCGCAGCGCATCGACTCCCTTTTCGCGTAACGAGAAGGAGATCGAGATGCAACGCACGGTCATCAACGGTCAGGTCTACATCACCGCTCAGTCCCGCGGCACCGAATACACGCTGATGCGCAATGGCGACGGATGGTTCGTTGCGTCGCAGCGCCTCAGCCTTGGGCATGCGCACATCGGCGGCGGGACGCACTACGCCACGCTGCGGGAAGTCGCGGACTCGTGCAAGGCATTCGGCGGGGTCGGCGCTCTGCACGCTGCCGTGTACCTGCTGGACGAGCCCGTCACCGCCTAACCGTACCGATACCCAAGCCTTCGGGCTTGCGCATCGGCATGGGTCGATCCACAGGAGCACGACATGAGCAAGCGCACGCACCACCACCCCGCGCCCAAGCGCGGCCCGAAGTCCAGCGCGGCGCACAAAGCGTGGGCCAAGGCCCGCATGGACACCCACGCCGACAGCATCTTGCGTGGACGCGAGAAGCTGCTCGTCTTGCTGTTCCACCCGGGGTTCCGGCGCGATACCGTCATCACGCGCGCCAGCAAGCTCGCCTCCGCCATCCGCCGGGCGTTCGCCTAACCCGCGTGAGGCTCGCCATGCATGACCCCGACATCGGCAACACCGCCATCGCGCTGGCCCACGCCATGCGCGAGGCTCGCGAACAGCAGCAGGACCTGCTCGACGCGCAGCAACTAGCGAACGGCCGCGCCCTGCTGCGCAGCTTCCCCGGCAACGCCACGCCCGCGATGCTCGCGCGCCTGACGGACCTCGGCGACGTGCCGAACCCGAGCACGCGCGACCTGCTGGAGTTCGTGCTGAGCGAGTTTCGCGTCGGCAACCGGCGCGCGGCTCAGCTCATGCGGCGCTACTGGGCCACCGCGATGGATTGGCCCGAAATGCTGCCCGAGCCGACGGACTACCCGCTGCCCGCGAAGCAACCAACCGGGCGCGTGCGCGTGACCGGCAGCGCGCTGGATCGCATCGTGGAGCAAGCGCGATGAGCCCCTTCGACCCCCTCGATCAGCTGCGCGACGTCAAGTGGACGCCTGAACTGGAGGCCGCCGAGCGCGAGATGCAAGAGGACTCCATCCGCAGCCGCCAGATGCTGGGTCGCGTGCTGATCCTCGCAATCGTCCTCGTTTTCATCGCGCTGGCCTGCTGGGCTGGCTGGAGCCTGTGACATGGACCAAGACGACATCATGGCTGTCCTGTTCGTCATCGGAAGCATCGCCATTGCGGTGCTGATTGGTACGGGGGTGATGCGATGAACCCGACCGGACCCACGCTGCTGGAAGGACGCCCGTACACGCCTGCTGTCGGCACGGATGTACGCGAGACATGGAAGCGCCACGGGTGGACGCCGACGCCGCGATTCCCGATGGTTTATTGCTCGCAGTGCGGGCGCGGATTCGGACCCGGCAACGAGGGATTTTCGGACTGCCGCCAGCACGCCGGGCTTGCGGTCAAGGAGGTGTGATGAACAACCTGACCTTCTGCACCGGTGGCTACTCAAACCGGCTCAAGGCTGTCGAAGCCTGCGGAATAGGGTGGGACGAAGTGCGAGATGCAGCTTGGGATGATCTGATCGGAGTGCACCCGCTGGACGCGCCCGAAGTCCTTCCATCCGGCTCGCACATCGCTTCCTTTCTGCACGACAACGGCTCGCAGCTTGGGTTCGGCACTCTTTTTTGGAGGGAGCAACCATGAACATCGAACCCGGCAAGTTCTATCGCACGCGAGACGGGCGCAAGGTGCGCATCTATGCGACGGATGGTCAATTGGATGAACCGATTCATGGAGCCTGTTTTGCGCATGGCGGCTGGAGTGCCTATGTTTGGTGCCCAAATGGTCAGGCGTTTGAAGATGAACTTGAGCATCCAGCTGACATCATCGCCGAATGGACCGAGCCGCACCCGCTCGCCAATGCCAAGCGCGGGGATCCTATCTGGGTGCGGGATGGCGATTGCGGTGGATGGTCCCTTCGGCTGTTTGCGCGCTTGGAGAAGGGTGACCGCTATCCCGTAATAGCCTCGGACTGTTCCGATCTTTCGGTCAGCGCTGGATGGTTTTACGGCAAGCCCTACATCCCCGGAGAAGCGCCATGAGCAAGCGTGCCACGCCGAAGATCGGTGACATCTGGTACCGCGTAGACGGCGACTGGATCGATGACGGATCGGAGCACTACGTGGGCGTGGAGCTTGCGTGGACCACATGGCGCGTCGTCAAGGTGACGCGTTGCGGCGCCTGGATGCAGTGCGTCGAGTGGCCTTACAAAAAACTCCGATTTGCGCTCATGCCGGGCGTGGTCTGGTGCTGTCAGGACAAGATTTCCGCGCTGTATAGCCTCGCCGCTCGAAAGCGTCGCCAGCTCCGCATTCTTGATGGCCAGATCACGACGGCGCGCGACACGCTCGAACTCGCCGAGGACGCCATCGCCAAAGCCACCGGAGGCCAATCATGAGCCACCTACGAGGCATCCGCGCCCAGCGCCGCACGGTCGCGCGCAACGGCGCCGAACTGGACTTCGGGCCGTGGCCGATGCCGGACGAAGTGCGCGACTTCGAGGACACCGAGCAGGTCGATTCCTTCGCAGGCGTCCTGCAACCCGAACCCGTCGAGCTCTACACGCTCGCCAACCCCAAGGAGCAGCAATCGTGAATGCAGTCGTGCAAGCCGTGACCGATGCGCCGGCGAATGCCATCGTGCCGCAGTCGGGGCGCAATACCATCACCGAGGTCCTGCAGCACGTCAAGGCCGTCCAGGAGGTGATGCGCAGCGTGATGAAGGAAGGCGTGCACTACGGCACGGTGCCTGGCGCCGGCGACAAGCCCACGCTGTTCAAGTCGGGCGCCGAGGTGCTGTGCATGACCTTCCGCATCGATGACGACTACGAGGTCGAGGACCTGTCCACCGCGGACGTGATCCGCTACCGCGTGAAGTGCATCGGCCGTCATCAGCAGACCTGCATGCGCCTCGGGTCCGGGCTGGGTGAGTGCTCGACCGGCGAGGACAAGTACCGCTGGCGCAAGGCCGTGTGCGCAGAGGAATTCGAGGCCACTCCGCCGAACATGCGGCGCGTGAAGTACGGCAAGAAACAAGGCGGCTTCTACACCGTGGACCAAGTCCGCACCGAGCCGGCCGATCTCGCGAACACCATCCTCAAGATGGCCATGAAGCGCGCCAAGATCGCCATGGTCCTGAACGTCACCGGCGCGTCCGACATGTTCAGCCAGGACCTCGAGGATCTGGACACCGAACTCGTGCGGCACCTGGCCGACGACGAGCGCGCGGCCCAAGTGCAGATGATCCGCGATGACTGGATCGCCAAGGCCAACGCCGCGAAGTCTCGTGAGGAACTGGGCAAGGTGATGAAGGAAGGCGTGCAGGTGTTCAAGGCATCCCGCGACACCGATGGCTACGCAGCCTTCGCCAAGGCCGTGCAGGAAAAGGGCGCCACTTTCCCGAAGGAGAACAACGATGCTTGACCTACTCATCCGCGCGTCCTCGGTCGGCAAGCTGATGACCGAGCCGAAGTCCAAGGCCGATGGCGAACTGTCCCAAGGCGCCAAGACCTACATCCGCACGCTGGTCGCGCAGGAGATCTTCGGCGTCGAGTTCGAGATCAGCAGCAAGTACCTTGAGAAGGGCACGCTGTGCGAGCCCGACTCCATCGCGCTGCTGAACGAGGTGCGCGGCCTGTCCTTGACCAAGAACGCCGAGCGCAAGTCGGATGGCTTCATCACCGGCGAGTGTGACCTGTTCGACGCGGCTGCCAAGCGCGGCCACGACCTGAAAACCTCCTGGTCCATCGCGACCTTCCCGATCACTCCCGCGGCCTGCTACGACAAGGAATACGAGTGGCAGATGCGCTGCTACATGGCGCTTTGGAACGCCGACCGCTGGGAAGTGAACTACGCCCTGGTCGACACGCCGCAGCACCTGATCGGCTTCGAGCCGATCGACCTGCACATCGTCTCGCACTTCCCCGCACATCACCGCCTCACGACATGGTGCATCGAGCGCGACGAGGCCAAGGAACTCCTGATCTACCAGAAGGTCCGGGCCGCGCGCGAGTACGCCATGGAGGTCATCGCGGAGTTCGACCGCACCCACCCCGAAGCCATCTTGGAGGCGGCATGAGCGCCCTGACCGAGTACAACCCGACCGAGGCCGCGCTGGCCGAGCTGCGCCAGCGTTACGCCGATGTGGCATTCGACCTGACCACGACCAAGGGCGACAAGGAAGCCCGGGCCGCGCGCAAGGAACTGGTGACGCTGCGCACGTCGCTGGAGGCCAAGCGCAAGGAACTCAAGGCGCCGGCGCTGGAGCGCGCCAAGCTGATCGACACCGAGGCCAAGCGCATCGAGGCGGCCATCCTGGAACTCGAGGCGCCCATCGACGCCCAGATCAAGGCCGACGAGACGCGACGCGAGCGCGAGCGTCAGGAGAAGGCCGAGCGCGAGGCGAAGCGTGTCGCCGGGCTGCAGTCGCGGGTGGACGCGATCCGAGCCATCCCGGTGAAGTCGGTAGGCGTCAGCACCGACGAACTGCGCAAGACCATCCAGGCGCTGGAACAGACCGAGATCGGCGAGGACTTCGAGGAATTCCTGCCGCTGGCCCGGCGCGCACAGGCCGACGCCCTGGAGAGCCTGCGCACGATGCTCGCCGCGGCCGAAGCCGCCGAAGCCGAAGCCAAGCGCCTGGCCGAGGAACGCGCCGAACTGGAGCGCCAGCGGGCCGAAGCGGCGCGGATCGCAGGAGAAATCGAAGAAGGCCGGCGCGCAGCCGAAGCGGCAGCCGCCGAGCAACGCCGCCAGCAGGAAGCCGAAGCCGCCGCGGCCCGGGCCAAGATCGAAGCGGAGCAGCGCGAGGCCCGCGAGCGCATCGAGCGGCAGGAGCGCGAAGCCCGGGAAGCCCGCGAGAAGGCCGATGCCGAAGCCCGCGCCCAGCGCGCCGCCGAGGAAGAACGTCTGCGCAAGGAACGCGAGGCGCTGGAGGCCGCGCGTCGCGAGCAGGAAGCCCAGGAAGCCGCTGCGCGCCGCCAGCGTGAAGAAGCCGAAGCGCAGGCCCGGCGCGAGCAGGAAGAACGCGAAGCCGAGGCTCGCCGCGTCGAGGAAGAACGCCAGCGCGTCGAGCGCGAAGCCGCCGAGGCCGCACAGCGCGAGCGCGACCGCCTGTTGCGCGGGCGCGAGATCCTGCAGGCATTCGTCGTCGCCTACGCCACCGATCCCGAGTTCGCTGCCATCGTGCCGGCGATCCGGGCGTTTCTGGGGCCGGCGATGAAGGAGGCGGCTTGATGTCCCTGCGCACTCGCATCCTGGCGCGCTGCCAGGCCATCATGGCCAACCGAGTGCCCGACCAGGTGATCGGAGGCCGCGACGATCCCTACCTGCTGCGCTGGTACCTGATCCCGCGCAACCCGGTGTTCAACGTCTACCTGCACCGGTTCCTGCGCAGCGACGACGACCGCGCGCTGCACGACCATCCGTGGGCGAATCTGAGCATCCTGCTGGACGGCGCCTACACCGAGCACACGATCGCCGCCGGCGGCATCCAGCACCGTACCGTGCGCAAGGCCGGCCAGCTGGCGCTGCGCGGCCCGCGCGCGGCGCACCGCATCGAGCTGCATGCCGGCCAGTGCACCACGCTGTTCGTGACCGGGCCGCGCGTGCGCCCGTGGTACTTCCACTGCCCGGAGCGCGGCCTCGTCCACTGGAAGGATTTCGTGGACGCTCGCGACGAGGGCGCGGTGGGAAAGGGATGCAACCAATGAAGATCGATCCTTCCCAAGTGCTGCTCGATCCGCGTGACCGAGTCGCGGTCGCCGGGCATCCGATGTGGCTGGACAGCCTCGGGTACCCGACCATCTCCAAGGACGGCAAGCGAATCCGGGTGCACCGGCTCGTCAGTGGCGCAGCTCCGGCCCAGGTGGTCGACCACATCAACCAGAACAAGCTCGATGCGCGTCGCGCCAACCTGCGAATCACCGACCGCAGCGGCAACGCCATGAACGCGGGCAAGAAGCGGCACAACACCTCCGGCTTCAAGGGCGTCTACCTGTGCAAGCAGACGGGCCGCTGGCGCGCGGAAATTCGCGCCCGCGGGAAAGTCATGAAGCTCGGGAGGTTCAACACGCCGCAGGAGGCTGCGCGCGCATACGACGCCGCCGCGCTCAAGCATCACGGCGAGTTCGCATGCTTGAACTTCACCGACCCGCGCGACCAGGGCGCGACCGGCCGAGGGTGCGACGCATGAACGCCATCGACCTGTTCGCCGGCGCTGGCGGCTTCTCGACCGGCGCGATCATGGCCGGCGCGCGCGTGCTGTGGGCGGCGAACCACTGGCCAACCGCCGTGCAATGGCACGCGGCGAACCACACGGACACAGCGCACGCCTGCCAGGACCTGCAGCAGGCGGATTTCCGCGACGCACCGCGGCACGACCTGCTGCTGGCGTCGCCGGCCTGCCAGGGACACAGCCCAGCGCGCGGCAAGGAACGCCCACACCACGACGCGCTGCGCGCCACCGCGTGGGCCGTGGTGACCTGCGCCGAGGTGCACCGGCCAGCGGTCGCCGTGGTCGAGAACGTCCCGGCCTTCGCCGACTGGACGCTGTACCCGGCGTGGTGCGCGGCGATGCACGCCCTCGGCTACGCCCTGGCGCCCATGGTGCTGGACGCTGCCGACTCGGGAGTGCCGCAGCACCGCAGGCGGCTGTTCATCGTCGCCACGCAAAGCCGGCACCCTGTCGAACTGGCGTTGCCGCAGCGTGAGCGCCGCGCGGCCGCCGACGTGATCGACTTCGACGCCGGCCGCTGGTCGCCGGTGGACAAGCCGGGTCGAAGCCGGCGCACGCTGGAGCGCATCGCCGCCGGGCGCCGCGCCTTCGGGACGCGCTTTCTGGCGCCGTTCTATGGGTCGGGCTCGGGCGAAACCGGCCGCAGCCTGGAGCGCCCCATCGGCACCCTGACAACGCGCGCCCGCTGGGCCGTGATCGACGGCGAGCGCATGCGCATGGTGTCGGCTACCGAGGGACGCCAGTTGATGGGATTCCCCGACACGTATCGGCTGCCAGCCAACGAAGCCACGGCCTGGCATCTGCTCGGCAACGCCGTGTGCCCGCCCCAGGCGGCCGACCTCATCAACGCGATCCGGAGGGCAGCATGACCGAACGCCCGATCCTGTTCAACGCGCCGATGGTCCGCGCGGTCCTTGAAGGCCGCAAAACGCAGACGCGGCGCGTGGTGAAACCGCAGCCACGCGATGCGCAGCGGATTGAAGAATGCGCGGGAGGCGGCTGGATGGTTGATCGGGAGCAGATCAACTTTCCATATGCGCCGGGGATGAGGTTGTGGGTGCGCGAGAGCTTCAGCGGCCCGCACCGAGTGGACCATTTGCCGCCATCTTTGTGGCCCGTCAATCCGCCTCTCTGGTACTGGGCAGACGGCAACCCCAGTTCTGGCGACTGGACGCGCCCGCGCCCGAGCATCCACATGCCCCGCTGGGCCAGCCGCATCCTGCTGGAGGTCACGGCGGTACGCGTGGAACGGCTGCAGGACATCAGCGAGGCGGATGCGATGGCGGAAGGTGTCGGCTGGAGCGACTACCAGGACCAGCACGGCGAGCGGATGGAACCGCGCGAGGCATTCGCTGCGCTCTGGGAGCAGATCAACGGCCCGGGCTCGTGGGACGCCAATCCCTGGGTGTGGGTAGTCGAGTTTCGGAGGGTCGAGGCATGAAACCAGCCCTCCGCATCTTCACCCTGGCCGTTGCCCTCTGCCTGCTCGCTGGCGCCTGGATCAAGGGCGCGCGAGACGGCTACCGCGCTGGAGCCCTCGAAGTCGGCCAGTCCGCCTACGCCGCTGGTCGGGCCGAGGGCATCCGGCTCGAAGCCGCTGCACTCAAGCGCTGCATGCCGTGGGCGAGCTGGGGCAAGCAGCATGTTGTGATCTGCCAGGAAACGAAGTGACCCACTCGGAACGCCTGCGCGAGATTGCGCGCGAATGCGCATTTTTTGGGAACGATCAGCAGTCCGCAGAGTATCTGCGTCGCCTCGCGGATGCGCTGGAGAAGCCTGCGGCGTGGTGCACGCCAATCCATTGGGGCAAGTTCCAGAGCGAAACAGTTGAAAAACTTACCCGGCAAAAGCAGCATCAGTTCGGGTTCATTCAGCCCCTTTTCACCCTCCCGGAGTCCTGACATGGAATCGACCAAGGAAAAGTGCGTATGGCATAGCGGGAAGCCTTCCCATGTGGGCTGGTGGAACGCTTCATGGGGTCCGGAGGCCAATTGCGAGTGGTGGCGCTGGTGGGATGGCCGTAATTGGTCATGGGCGGTACACCCGACCGTGGGTGGAAATTGTGCGCCCGCGCTCCAGAGTTTCCGGTAGGGAAGGATGCCTTTGGAATTGTCTGGTCCGACTACTGGCCCGAGAACGCCCGCGTGCCTCGCGTCAACCCAACGGAGAAGTGAGATGACTGACATGCTCGAAGAATCTTGGGATGACGACGAGGACATGGCGCAGTTTGCAAGCGCCGATGACGAATCTTCCACCGAACCTCCTACGAATCCTGCCATGACTGACGCCCTGGAACTGGCGCGGAAGGCGGGAGCACTCATGAGCCAAAACCTCGACACCGGAGGCGTATGGACGGAAATGTCGGAGGCCGCGTTGGATGCCCTCGTCGCCCTCGCACAAGCCGAGGCGTATGAGCGGGCGGCGCAGGAGTGCGATAACAGTGCGGATGATTATGAACGGAAAATAGGACGCGATGGCGTCGTGATAGCTTTGCGTACTCGCGCAATCGCCATTCGCGCTCTCGCCGCGCAATGCAAGGAGGGATCATGACTGACTGGATCGAATGGCACGGCGGCGAGCAGCCGGTGGCGGATGATGTACGCGTGGATTTGCTGTTGCGTGATGGAGAAGCACGCGTAAATATGCATGCCTCATTGTGCCGCTGGACACATGTAAAACCGACCGACGTGTTCCATGATTACGACATTACTGCCTACCGCATCACACAACCATCCGAACTCGAGCGCCTGCGCGCTGAGAACGCGAGGCTGCAGGAGGCGCTGCAAGCCATCGCCGACGACATGACCGAAACGGCAACGGGAAAACGTGCATTCGCCCGCGCCGCACTAGGAGGCCAGGATGACTGACGAGAAGATGCTGGAACTGGCGGCCCAGGCCGACCTCATCACAAGCGCAGGTATCGTGCACTACGCCTACGCTGATCGCCTGGAGCGGTTCGCCGCCCTCGTTCGGCGCGATGCGCTGGAGGAAGCGGCGAAGATTTGCGACCGCCGCGCCACGGCCACGCTCGGGCAAGACGCCACGCAACACACGCACGCGAAGCGCACGGAGGCGCGCAATTGCGGGTTCGCCATCCGCGCACTCGCAGCGAAGGAGGAATCGTGAAACCGACGACGATCAAGTTATATCCCGGTGAGCGCATTGTGGCCGTCGTGCCAGAGTTCGCTGGTGGGCCCGGATGGGCGAATGCTCCCGCATGGGTTTACATCGCGGCTGGTGATGGATTGCGCTCCGAATGCATCCAGCCGGAGGAAAGAACGCCCGCGCTGCATGCGCTATTTTCAGCCGGCGAGGCGATGTGCCAAGCGCTTAAGGGCGCCGTGCCGACAAAGAGGGTGAAATCATGAAACCGACACGCGATCCAACATGGGAACAGATCGAGCAATGGGGCGATGCTTGGTATTCCAGCGGGATCAAGGGAGTGTCGCGCCTCCAATATGTCGCCGAACTCGCTTACGCCGCAGGACGCAAGGCGGGGATGGAGGAAGCGCAGCAATGCTGCCGCGATATGCGCGCTCAGTTTGACGCGGAGGCGGGATTGCTGCAGGCAAGCGGGGCTAGCTACTGCATCGAAGCGATTGACGCCGCCATGGAGGCCGACAATGTTTCTTGATTCATTCAGTGGAGCAATAGCCGACTTGCGCAAGCCGGAACGCAATCAACAATCGGCGCTGCGCGTTCTCAGCAAACACCCGCGTGTCAGCACATGGGACATGGCCGAATACGCGTGGGTGCGCAGCCTGATTGGCGACCTGTTGCGCGATGGGCTCATCACCGAAGACAGATCGGAGCCGTATCCCTGGCATCGCTACAGGCTGACATGCGCTGGACGCCGCGCCATGGAGGCCGACACATGAAGCCGACAGTCCTTCCCTGTGACGAGCCGTGCCCGAAGTGCGGCTCGCGCGACATCTTTCGGCGCTTCCTGGAGCGTGGCGCTGACGTGCCCCACGAGGACTACGACAAGTGCAAGAGCAAGTACGCGACCTGGCAATGCCATTGCTGGAAGGCGGCGCGCGATCACATCCACCAGCATTGTCGTTGCTGCCAATTTTCCTGGCAGACGTTGCCGCTCAAGAAATCGCGCACTGTGGAGGCCGCCAAGTGAAGATGCGCCGCCGCCGTTCTCGGCATCCGTGTCGATGCGCCTCCATTCGATGGTCGCCTCTATACACGCAGCGTGACCTCGAGCGGCTTCTGCGAGTTGCCGAGAGCATTGCGAGCGGCCCATTGTTTTTCAGAATCCGGGTAGATCCTCCGTCCGACCAAGATCGAGCCGATCGGATTTCTCCGCGCGTGACGTTCAATTGGAAAGGCTAAAAGTGAGCACGCAAGCTATCGAATCCACGCGCAGCCTGCCGCCTTCGGTCACGCGCGACGAGGTGCTGTGGACCTGCAAGGACGTGGCAGCCTTCCTGGCGCTATCCTATTCGCACGTTCGCAACCGGTTGATCTACCTGCCAGACTTCCCGAAGCCGCGCCGCATCGGAGGTCGCACGAAGCGGTGGGTCGCCGCCGAGGTCAAGGACTGGGCCGGGGTCTAATCGAGCCGGGCCGCGAAGGTGGCAACGTCCTCGCGGTAATAGGTGTTGCTGAGCAGGTTCAAGTCCTTGTGCCCGCTGATCTTGGCGAGCTCCAGCGGGTTGAATATCTTCGCCATGCGGGTGAGTGCGGAGGCCCGCAGGTCGTGGAAATGCAGATCTTGGATCTGCGCCCGGTCCCGCGCCTTGCGCCACAGCGCATCCAGGATGGCCGGCGTCAGGCCGAAGCGGTCGCCGACCTGATCCAGAACCGCGAGCGCGCGGGATGACAGCGGGACATCGCGCGCCGTGCCGTTCTTGGTCATAGGGAGGTACGCCACGCGGCGCCTGCGGTCAATGCGCGCCGGCTCCAGGCCGCAGATTTCGGAAGCTCGCATCGCGGTCTCCAGGGCGAACACCACCGCCGCGCCGACTCGGGCCTGCGCTGTCTCGAGACTCCCGGTCGGTGTGTACCCGCAGCAGTGCAGGATCGCGTCCAGCTCGGTCGCCGCGATCGTCCGGGTACGCGGGGCAGGCTCCGGCGGCTTCTTGACCGTGGAAAACGGATTGACGGGTAGCCAGCGCCATTCCTTCACGGCCACGGTGCACACCGCGGACAAGGTTGCCCATTCTCGCAGGACGGATGCCGCAGACACCTGTTTCAGCCGCCGGTCACGCCAGGCCGCGACATGCTCGGCTCCAAGCGCCGGCAGCCGAACGCCGCCCAGGTCATCATCACGGATCAGCTTCTCCAGCCGAAGACGCTCGGGGCGTTCCCCGCGCTTGGCTGGCAACACATCGTCGATGTAGCGGCGCACCATCTGAGCGAAGGTGCGGTCCACCGCCTGTCCGAGCTTGCCAGCCGTCGCATCGGCCTCGACCTTCGCGGCCCACGCCCTGGCGTCGGCCTTCGTGGCGAATGACTCCGAAAGGTCCACGCCGCCAGAGCGCACGCGCGCCCGCCAGCGGTTGCCCCGCTTCTCGATCCTGGCCATCTTCCCCTCGCGTGGGCCTCGGACTGGGCCCCTGTTGGGCCGCCAGCATAATGCACGCGTATGCTTCTTGGTGCAATTCGAGGGGAAGAAAAACAGCGCAGTTTCGTCGCAAGGCGTTGATTCCTTGGACGAAACTGCGCTTGGTTGAACCAGGATGCACCGCGTTGCATGCGGCCATTCCCGGGGCGTGGTGCGAGGGGGGAGCACCGAGGATCCAGCATCTGCGCGGCTTGCAGAGCAGCTTGGGCCTCTGGTGGGCCGCTCTGTTTCAGCGCGCCATTGACTCGCCGCGAGCAGCGAAACCGGGGATGATAGCGTCTACCGCGCCAACAACAGCCCCACGTTGGCCACGAAATACCCGCTCCACACAAGCGCCATCGCCCAGTCCCGGTGCGCGCCCTTGGAGACGCAGGCGCCGGCCTGCAGCACGCCGATGGCGACGATGAACCAGCGGCTCACGCCAGGGCCTTCTCGACGCTGGTCTTGCCGCTGTCGATGAAATGGTAGTCGATGGGGTTCAGATCATCGAGGTACACGCGCCCGATGTGCGCATACTCGCCGGGGAAACTCATTTCCGGTGGAACCCATGGGATGGGATCGATCGCGTTGCAGGTCGCAAGGATCATCACCCCGGCCTTGTCCAGGATCGCCTTTAAGGTTCCGTCCACGCACAGCCGCGGGGGCTCGAAGCAGTACACGGCGGACGGCGGTTTCCCGGCGAGACAGAGCATCCCGGCGTAAATCACCGCCAGAGCGCCGCCTTCACTGTGACCTGCGATGACCTGCGGGCTAAGTGCCAGCAACTGCGCCTCGAGCGGAAGCCATGCCTGCCAGAATCCCGCATGCAGCGTCCCGAGCCCCGGCGTCGGCGTGGTCAGGATATCGATGTCGGCCAGCATCGACGCCGGGTTGTCGGTGCCGCGGAAGACGATCACGCCGTCGTAGTTGTGCGCGCGCCCGGCTGAATCCGTGGTCCCGTATGTCGGCGGGTCGTTGTACGCGCGGGCGCACAGCGCCGCCATCTGCTGTGCGGTCGGGTCGGTCATCGCCAGTACCTCCAGAGGTAGAGGCCCCCGATCAGCAGCCAGAGCAGCAGCAGCCCGACGCCGAACAGGAACGAGGTGCCCGAGACAATCGCCGCCCCGAGCTGGTCTCCGCCGCGCGCGAAGGGGTTGTGCTCCGTCAGCCACGCCTGCACGAACAGGTAGACCATCGGGAGCGGGATGACGCCGAGCAGGACGAGCAGGAAGGTCTTCATGGCGCACTCCCGGACGTCGGCCGACTCTCCGACGTGTCGCCCAGCTCGCCCGGGTCGTCGCCTTCGCCGGGCTCGCACTGCGCCTGCAGCTCAGCCTCGAACTGCTGCAGGCCGGGCGGCAATGGGATCTCGGGCGCCTTCTGGTCGGGCGCGGTCATGACTGAATACCGCCCCCGGACGATACGGAAATCGTGATTTCGACGCCCAGTATCTTCGCGTGGCGCCCATGCTCGATTCCCGTGTAGTCGTAGCGCACATGGCCGTACCCGTTTCCGCAGAAGCTGCCATCCGCGCAAGCATCGATGGCCTTGTGGAAGGCTTCCTGTACGGCGTTGAAGTCGGCCGCGTGCTCGCGCTGGGAGAGCATGACGGCACCCAGTGCATGGGTCACGTCCTTCTTCGCGGTTTCCTTGTCGACGCTGGAAAACGAAATGTTCCAAGTCATGATGCGCTCCCGGTGGTGGTAGAAGCCGGCGCCGCCGGGTCCGTCACGCCTGCCGACGCTGCAGCCGCGTCGATCTGCGCCTGATTGCTCTTGACGCCGGTCATCATGGCGGTCAGCAGTTGGGCGAGTTCCGGGGAGCCTGCGCTGCGCATCTGGATCAGTTGCACGATGACGGGCGCCAGGGCTTCGGCGGTCGCTGCTGCAGGGCTCGCCGCGGCCGCGCCTGCCGACATGCCGGCCAGGATGACGGGGATCAGTTGCTGCGCCGTGGCCACAGCGGTCTGCTCGGCCAGCGAGAGGGTCGATGCTTGAGGTGCGCTCACTTGAGGACTCCGGTAGCCTGGGCGGCGCCCAGGATGGTGATGGTGGTCACGGCCGACGAAATCTGGACCGTGGCCTGCTGCAGATTGGCCGGCTGCTTCTCGCAGATCGGCGTGATCTGGTGGGTAATCATCAGGGCCTGCTGCAGCTGGGTCTTGTTCAGTCGCGGCAGGTTGACGATCAGGGCCTTCTGCGCACCCTCGTAGGCCAGACACGCCTGCAGCCAGTTGGCCTGCAGTTGGGCCGGCGAGACTTGCGCCGCCGTCACCGGGGACGAACCCGGGGCGACGGTCGCGCAGCCCGCCAGTGCTGCCGCCATACCCGCGGCGAGGATCAGTCGTTTCATTTGGACGAACTCCCGTTGACCACATGGAGGACACCCACGGCCGTCAGCGCCTGATAGATCAGGATCTTGAGGTCGGGGTCTTTGATGCCGGCCCAGTCCATCCAGGCCAGCAGCCCGAAGCCGGCCAAGGCCGCTACGAGCTTGAGGACGTTCGATTGCAGAGGCGTCACGGCTTTCTCCGGTTGAGCCACACGAACAAAAAGGGGCAGCCGATCAGCAGCCCCAGGATCACGACAGCGCAGAGGTCGGGCCAGGTCATGACGGGATGCGCAACGCCTGCGCGAAGTACAGCCAGTCCTCCAGCGGCGAGTACGTCCACCATATGGCGGCCAGCAGATAGGGAGCCATCAGCCACAGAGCTGGCATCTCACCCTCCATTGCGCATTCGCGCGTCGTGGTCGCGCTGCCAGTCCGCAGCGCAGGATTCACCGGGCAGCCGAGGGTCGAGCGGGCAAAACAGCGCCGATCCTCGAACGCCTTCGCCGCACCAGTGGCAGGCGCCGATGGGCAGCAGCTCGCGCTCGCGTGCAGATCGGCGCGCATGTTCTTCCAGCGCGGCCTCGCGCAGTTCCTGCTCGCGCTCCTGGCCGCGATCGATGTCATCCGTCACTGCCACGCCCCCGTTTCCATCTGGTTGGCCAGCCTGTCGGCGCGCTGATGCACCTGTGTCTCCCACAGGCTGTCGCGCATGCTCTGCGCGGCTTGGGCGTACTGACCGGCCTGGATCATCGCCAGCGTGTGCGGCCAGCCCATGAGGCCATCGACTCCCATGTTGAAGGCCATGTCGATCAGCACGGCCTGCCGGGGATCGCTGAGCGTGCGCCACCACGAGAGGTGCTGGTCTAGGCCTGCGCAGATCCGCGTGACGTTGTTGCCGAACAGGTAGTCGATCTCGTCCGGGAACAGGCCTTCCACATCCAGGGCTCTGCCGATGCCGATGGTCGGATGGCCCTGGACCGCAGTCCCGGGAACGATGGGCTGCCCGTTGGCGTCGTCGTAGACCTTGGAGCGGTCGGCTTCCTCGGTGCTCAACTGAGCCTTGAGCTTGTCGAAGTACGGGAGGGTCATGACGCGCTCCTGACGGGAACGATCAGTGCGACGCCGATCTTGCGCAGGCCGCTGCTGGTCAATGCCACGCCGTAGATCAGGTAGGAGCAGCCATCGAGGCCGCCGGTCATCGGCCCCTGGATGCAACAGCCGATGGCGATCGTCGTGCTCGGTTGGTTCAGGATGGCACCAGGGGGGGGCGGTTGCTTGACGACCACCTGCGTCGTGTTGATGGCCGGCGCAGGGCTTGACGGCACGAACGCTGACGGGTTCGGGTCGGCCCCACTTTCCACCGACACCGAGATCGAAACGATGCTCTGCAGCGTCTCGCCGGGGTTGAGCAGCGGCGTGAAGTCGAGCGTCCAGACTTCTTCCTCGCGCGGGTCGAGTGGTGATGCGATGGTGGTCATGGAGTGCCGTAGTAGGAGCGAAGCGCGGGCCGCGCGTAGTAGCTGCGGGCCTCCGTGCCGTAGAAGGCGCGAAGACCCGCGCGCGCGTAGTAGCGGCTGCTGGGCGGGAAGGACCCGGGCGTGGAAACTCCCAGCGTCGCAACGGCCGCCATCTGCTGCACGGAATCTGCGGTGAGGTGAAGCTGCAACTGCAGGGTCCCCGCCGAGGACTGCTGCTGAGTACTGGAACCCGATAGGTCGATCAGGCCAGGAGCATTCGCCAGGGATGCCGACGCCAGGGCCTGCTGCAGGCTTTCGCCGGTCAGGCGAATTCCCACTGACAGAGAGCCCGTTGCGCGGCTGGCCGACACCGAGGACGCCGAGAGGGGGACGGCAGTCGATAGCGATGCTGAGGCTTCTTGGATGGCCAGGGTCGCGCCTTGCAGGTGCCGCGCTACCGCCAGACTTCCCGCTGCCGCCTGCGACTGCCCGCTGGCGCCGGCGAGGTCGACCGTTCCTGTGTTCGTCAGGGACGCGGCTGCGGCGGCTTGCTGGAGCTCGGATCCCGACAGGTGGATCTGCACGCTCAGCGAGCCGAGCGCAGATGCCTGCTGGCCAGCGGAACCCGTCAACGGGACGCCGACTCCCAACGCAGCCCGTGCAAGTGCCTGCTGCACGCCAACTGCTGACAGCGGCACCGACACCGACAGCGAGCCATCGGCTTGAGGCTTTGCCGTCGCGTAGCCTGACAGCGGGACCGACACGCTGATCGAGGCTTTGCCGGCTTGGGCCTGGAGCGCAACGGCGTGCAGAGGAACGGCGACGGAAAGCTGACCGGCTGCGGCTTGGTGCTGGTCAGCGGTGCCGGTGAGGGCGTTCGTCGCTGGGCTGCCGCTTGCGAAAAACAGCCTGCGCTGCTTGCGGAAGACCTGCTGCGGATCACGATACAGCGCGATTGCTTCCGATTTAGGCAGCGTTCGATCGTAAAGCAGCAGATTGGATATGGCGCCGTCACAGTGATAGGACTCGTTGCCGATTGCGCCCGTAAAGCCGCTGGCGATAAGGACAGGTATGCCCCCACTAATCGCATTCGCCCCTTGATCGACGCCGTTGAAGTAGACGTGGCACACTGTGGGCGCAACGGTTACCACGAAGTGCATCCACTTGTTTGTTCCAAATCCTGTTGGGGAGACGTAAAAATTCGCTAGAAAAGTTCCGGTGTTATCCCCGATGTTGACGATGATGTCGCCGTTTCCTAGCTGTACGTAAAGACCACTCCCGAAGGAGGTTACGAAAATGTCGTTATATCGACTCTGACTAGCTATGTTGGCCCAGAAACTCAGCGAGAAATTTCCAGAAACTTGCGGAGCCAGTTTCGTCGGATCGAACGTCAGCGATCCAGCATTGAAGTTCGGCGCGCGCCACCGCGATGCGTTCCCCGATGATGGCGGAACGCCAAAAGGAACTGAGCCGACGACGCTTGGGTCGAGGCCATGTATTGCATCAACGAAATTGCCGGCAAGTGGAAAAGCGCCAATCAGCCCGCGTGTGAGCGGATTGGCTTGCGCAATTTCAAATGCGCCGCGTGGCTGCTCCTTGAACCGCGCCGGCAGGATCAACTGCGACATTACAGCCCCAGCGAGAAATCAGCCTCTTGCGTGCCGGTCGCAGTAAACGCCAGCGAGCCAATCCAGATACCGTCAGCCCCGGCAGCAGGCCACGCTGCCGCAACCGTGTCGTAGAACTGGACGTAGAAGTCCACGGTGCCCGCAGGCGTCGCAGTGCTCACCGTGGCCGAGGCATGCAGGTCGCCCGACACAATCACCGCAGATCCCGGCGTTGCGTTCTGGCTCGTGCCAGCAAGAGTGGCGCCGTTGGCGAGGCTCGCCCCGCCGGTCAGCAGCGCCGAATAGCTGCTCGGGATGGTCAGCGCACCGCTGCTCGATGCTTCGGTGATGGCGCCATTGACCGTGATGCTGTCGCCCGAGCCGAGCGCCACACCCGTATTGTTGACGGCGACGATGCGCCATTCGCTGGAAATCATGGCTTAACTCCCGAGTGCGGCCAGCACGTCCTGCCACTGGATAACCGTTCCCTGGCCGAACAGCACTTCCGCGCGGCTTCCGGTGCGTGTGGTGATAGCCGTTACCTGCGCGTCGGTTGCGAGGCCGTCCGTCACCCCGTCATTCATCATGGCCGCCAGTGCAGGCACCGACAGCACCGCGTCTCCGGCTTGAAGGGCCTGGAATCGCTGTTGCCACTTCGTGACGGTCGCAGGCGGGATCGCTACGCCACCCGTCGTCTGGCCGGTCGCAAGCTGATCCAGCCACGGGACGATCTGGAGCAATAGCGAGCCCTTGCTGATCGTGGCGAGATTGATCGAAGCCGCACCCGGGCCGCTGGTCGCGTTGAGTAGCGCGGCGATCTGGATGTCGGACACGCCGATGTAGGGCGCATAGCCGAGTTTTGCAGGGTCGGTCTGGATCTCGGTCTTCAGCGATGCAAGCTGCGTCGGAGTCATGGCTTACCGCTCGTCGAACTTGATCGTCAGCTGCCCCGGCGCG
>JAEHJW020006738.1_pt1 | contig 35137 bp, 52 predicted proteins | sample 9271431 | NCBI WGS metagenome assembly JAEHJW02 | reverse complement strand
TAACGGTTGACATCGCCGAAGAAGTGTAATATAATCAGTTTTTGTTGACGCGGGGTGGAGCAGTCCGGTAGCTCGTCGGGCTCATAACCCGAAGGTCGCAGGTTCAAATCCTGTCCCCGCTACCAAACAAAAACAAGGGCTTAGGATAACTCCTAAGCCCTTCGCATTTCCGGGGTTGCCCAAAGGTTGCCTATTCCGGTACGATCCGGTTCTCGTGTACCCAACCCTCCCCGCTGCCACCTACCGGTTTAACCTTGATGTACGTCTGCCCGTATGCGCCCTTTGCGTCCTTTATCTCCATCGGGACAGAGAATCTTTCTACTTTGTCTCGACTCCGGTTCTCGAAGCCGATGAGGACCTGCCTCCCGATAAGCCCGCTAAGCTCTGCCGTCGTTTTCATTTTACCTCCGAGAGTGCTATTGATACAACCCCGTGCCACGGCAATATGACGGTCATGCCGTCCATTTTACAGTCATCCCGCAACTCTTTCGCTTGCCTCCACGCCCCCGTAAATGGCCCCCGTCTCGTCGCATACGGTCGCTACGGCCTTGATACAGGCCACTTCGCTACCTATTACGAATTTCACGGTCTCGACATCGCCGCGTGGGTTCACCTTAACAACCTCGTACATCCCCGCCATATACCGCCCGAATACAAACGCCTTGCCGCTCGTAGCCAGCATTTTATCAGCCCTCCTTTAACCTTCTTTTCCTGTTGGGGTTCTTCTTGTCTCTCTGCTTGAGGTTCCATGCCTTCACCTGCTCCAGGTCATACCGGCGCTTCTTGTAATGCTCGGACAGGCAGGGGCACCGCCCGTCCATCGTCGCCACGCAGTCCCGATATGGGCACAGGAAGCAGTTAGGCTTAAAGCTCTCCTTCCTGCCCCGTATAAGCTTTACCTCCGGCTCCGCCCGTTCGTCCTCAAAGTATGTCAGGTCGATGGAAAGGATGCTCATACAGACCGCCTTTTCTCGAAATACGGCCTCACGCCGTCCGTTTAGCTGCTTGTTTCGCTTTTATATAGGCGTCCATACAGGAAGCGCAGATGAAGAAAAATGATATGCTTTTCCTCGTCCCCACTTCCCACGGGACAGTACGGCAAGCAACCGCCCAATCCGTGCATCCCCGTGTTTGGCACTTGATACGGGCCTTGTCTTCGGGTCGAAGCTTCCTTATTTGTTCCATGTCGCCTCCACGCCCCACGTCGCGGCCTCGCTGCCGTCTGGGCCTATCTTGTCCATAAGCGCCTCATTACTCGTGATAGCAAGTGCTTCGTAGATGTCCGCCCAATCCTCGGCGGTAAGGGCAATAGCATCCTTTTTGCGGGCATCGTATAGGACCTCGATATGTTTCACCTCGTCCGCGTTGTACTCCTGTGTTTCAGCATAGTCGAGGTATGTATCCTCCTCGTCCCTGACAAACGGCGCGAGATTCATCCCGGTTGGGTTTGTCCGTATCTCCTCGATAAGCTCAGGCGTGGCATCAACCAACACCCGTTCGGCTACATACGCGATTATTAAAAGCTTTTTATTCATTGTCGCATTTCTCCTTCTCCCATAAGCCCTTGTAGCCCTGCTCTTTTATTAGCTCGTCAACCAGCCGCGCGGCTTCGTCGGAAAGGTCGGAAGTGTCAAGCTCTATTTTTTTACCGTCTTCTGTTACCATGATTATTTTCCAGTAGTCTATGACAGGCTTTTTATTTACAGGCATGATACTACCTCCTTCCCCATGAACGCGGCCACAAGACCATCGAAGCCGCACAGCCCACAGGTACACGAGCTATTTTTATCCCAGTCAAAATCCCCGGTTTCGTCCGTCCCGTCATCGTAAACCTTGACGGTACAGGTCGCGCTTATATACATAGGCTCCAGGCTCCCGCACTTCGGGCAGCGCATACCGTCAAGGCAGTTCGTGTTCTTTTTGCTCATGTTTACCCTCTCCCCTCGGCCTTCGCGATACTGAGTGCCAATTCGCAGCCCCTGGCGTGGCCGCAGCGTTTCTTGTTGAAGCAGACCGGGCAATAATGCTCTTCGTCATCGGCGTGGCCGCCCCATTCAGCGAGCTTGAGAGCAGCATACATATTCGGCGAGGCGGAGATTAGGGTGGCATTGGCGCGCATCTCTGCCTGGGTGGGCCGCCACGATACTTTAGCGACAAGGATTTCCTCGCCTTCATATCGTGTGCTCTGGGCAGTAATCTCGCGGCCCGGTTCAATTTTCCACGGCCCAGGCGTAAACTTCTCCATTATTCGGCCCCCTTTCCGTCGCGCCCAAGCCTGATGAGTTGGCGGTTCTCGATTTCTTTGCCGCGTATAGTATTTAGGAGCATTTCGCAGCTATAATTCTCGTAATCGTCATAAACAATCCGCCATAACTCCGTTCCAGATAAAAAGGCGATTTCATCTTCCCTGAGGATGCCGATAATCTCCTCGTATTCATATAGTTCGCCGGTCCCGTCCTCCTCCTTTTCGAGGCCCGAAAAAACGTCCTCAAGAGCACCCTGGCGCGCGTAAGCATCGATCTCCGCGTCGGACAGCGGGCGCATGAGCGTGAGAATGCTTGAGGGTGCGAGATATTCCGCGCTTAACTCTTTTACCTCGCCGTCAAGGATATTTCCGGCCTCTTCCTCATTCTCCGCCTCTACGTCAATGTAAAATCGGTAGGTCATTTTGAAACCTCCGGAAAATATGTCGGCGCCGCTGGCTTGTAGTAATCCTCTATCTCGAACGAATTGCAAACGAATGTAATGTCCACTCCGCAGTGGGTGCGCTGGCAGACGTTTTGCTTGTTTTGACATTTGAGGTGTTGGCAGTAAAAACAGCAATCCACGCGACGATAATTAACCACTTTGGCTATCTCGCGGTCGAGCAGCATGAGTTTGCAATTCGGGCAATAATTGCCTTGCAGGGGGGAACCGCATAATTTACAAATGCCATTATTCATTTTCCCAACCCCTTTCTGTTGAGTAATTCCTTGGACCCGGTTTACCGTTCAGCCAGGCTATATCAAAATTGATTGCCGCCTGTGCGGGGGTATCACCAAAGGCCGCGACGCCATTTTGGATGTTCTCCCCATAAAGGGCGCACCATTGATCGCCGTCGGGGAACATGCGCGGACGCAAGAGTATAAAAGGCCTTTTCCGCTCTAATTCTACTTTTTCGGCTTGGTTCGCTGCATTTGCGGCATTGCAAGCGGCCACATGTTGCATTAATAAAACATGGCTGTTATCGTTTTGACACACGGTCATTTTCTCCTTGCCCGAAGGCGGTTAAATTATTTATCAAAAACGTTTGCTTTTTTGTTCACTCTCTGCTATAAGGGGCTATGTATAAAATCTTCTTAAAACATCCCAACCACACGTCGGACGAGATTAAAACACCTAATCCGGCTACTGCGGAGGCCGCATTTCGGGAACTCCTGAAAAAGCGTGGCCATTTCGCGGCAGTCCTGAGCCTGAACAACCGCATTTTAGAGGACGTGCGCCTCGATGCCGACGAGGTTGACGAAGTTGCTCCGGTTCGGCTATTCCCCTGATTCGCCTGTCCATATGGCGATTTTCAGGTCCTCGCCCCGCAACCCCTTTTTAACTAATATGCGCCTCCGCGTGGCCTCTCTAAACGTGGGCCAGTCGTCGGCGTAACGAATTTTCTCGATAATCACGCCGTTCGGTTCCCACTGGTCATAATTGTCGAGAAATTCCTCGTCAAATGTATAGCCGTCTGTTGTCAAAACGCGGGGATATTCACCGCGCATTCCATTTTTTATCACATCCTCGTAATCAGATTTTTTGTCGACTCTGTTCATTTTTTTCTCCCTTCGGGTTAGGGTTAAAGGTTAACCAATGCGCTTATATCATGTTCGCCCGTACGCTGTCCCGGCGGGATAAGGCTCCCTTTTTTGGCCGTCTTGGGCCAATATATCGGCACGAGCACCTTTAACGGCCACCCGCGCGGATCGGTGTTGATTTTAACATCCCAGCCGTTACGGGCGCATATCGTCGTTATTTCGGCCTTGATTTTTTCGACCGCCTTGTCCGCGTTGTCGGAAGCGGCCTGATCCCAATCGCCCCTATAATCCTGGAAGCCGTTGCACTGATTTTCGCTTATCCGGTGTACCCGCTTGCCGAGCTTGTTCAGCCTATCAAGGTCGGGTATGTTATCCCACGTCAAGCCCGCATTTGAGAAAATGCCGCAAAGCCTGAGAGTATCTATCGTTTTCATATTCCCGCCTCCGTGGTTAAAGGGTTTTGAATTTAGCGAGGCAAGCCGCACAGCAATTAGCCTCAAGCCACACCTGCTGATTTTTGTATCCGGCGTGCTGGAAAAGCACGTCCTTGTCTGTAACGGGCGCACCGCACAGGGTAGCAGTCTCAAAAACTCTATTGTCCTTGTAGAAATTATTGCCGCCCCGTCTTGGTAACTTTTTACGGATATGTAACATTTTCTCCCCCTTCGGTGGTTAATATATTACGAAACTGTAAGAAAGACCCTTGCCCTGGAGCCTTATCAACTCCCCCAAAGTAACCAGAAACCGCTTGCCCCTTAGCTCGATCCTGAACATCTTTAATTTTTCCCCTTGCTTTTTTTCGCCACTTGCTGTTTATGCCATGCTATAATTATGCCAGCCTATAACTATAGCGTTTGCACAATGATTGCAAATTGAATTAAATCAGGATGTTAGAATAGAAAATATTTTGCTTCAAGCTGATAAAGCGCAGGTTATCAAACTCTATAGTGCCGCTCATGGTGCGCTATAAAGCGCAAGTGCGCAGCGAAAACGCTCAAGTCAACCCCCTTGTGGCATCGGCCGACCGGAGGCCGGTCGTCCAGATAATGCTCAATACTCCCTCACCCCCTATTTTCACTTTTTTTCATTTTTTTATAAAAATCCCTTGACAACTTGATTATCACGCGATATACTCTTGATTATCAATTAACAAGGGAGGGACAAAATGGCAAAGTACACAATCAGTTATGCATGTGGGCACGGCTCTTACGAGGAGCAACTGTTCGGCCAGGGCAAGGAGCGTGAACGCCGTATCGAGTGGCTTGAGCGCAACAAGATATGCCCAGAGTGCTATAGGGCTAAGATGCAGGCACAAGCCAAATCTGAAATAGTAACGGCGGAATTGATTTACAACGCCTTTTCCGGCGGCGCGTATCTGGCGATTACAAAGGGAGATACATACTCCATTAAGGAGGCCCTTAAGGCTGCCGGGTGTAAGTGGGGCGAGTATATCCCGCAAGGAGATATACTCGGCATGAGCCGCCCGCGCAAGGCATGGATGATTAAGATTCCCGATGATATTACCGATGATGCGGAGGCAATAACGGCAATTATCCGCAAGCTTATGGATGCCGGGGTACAAACAGTCAGGGTTGATAACTCGCCGTTGGCCTCTATGGCGATGCAGGTAGCCCGTAATCTTAATGCAAAAAAGGAGGTTGCATAATGAGCAAATATTGTGATGCTTGTGGCAAACCGATAGAGGGCGGCTACAGTATTGGTGGGACAATCCTTTGCCGCAACTGCCAGGTAGATGTACGCCAGGAGATTGAGAGGCTGAGGGCCGAGGGCAAGCCGGTAAACGCGATGCACATAGCGCGCCGGATGCTCCGCGAGGGCGCGGGGGATTACCTGCTCCGGGATATACCCGCTGACCTGTGGGCCGATGCACAGCGCATGGCCCGTAAGCGGCGACAATCTCTCCGCGAGTTAATCCTTGATGGCATCCGCTCAATAATACAGGCGAAAAATGGATAAATCTACGATCGCGTAACCTATTCCCTCAGGCCCGTACCTCCCCGCCGACCTGTGGGCCGACGCTCAGCGCGTGGCCCGCGAGCGGGGGCAATCCCTGCGCGAGCTGATACTCGATGGTGTGCGCGCAATAACCATTCCTTACCTTTCAGGCCCCGGCGACGGGGCCTTTTTTAATACCTAAGACGCCGGGGTAATTGACATCTCTCCAAGCCGATGGAAATACATCCCTGGCGAAGCAGGAGAGGCAAGGCTGGACAAACGGCAATAAAAGAATGGCGGAGTGGCGGGTAGAGGGCAAAAACGCAACAGCGGGCAAAGTAGATGCCTTAAAAACGGGATTGTTGAAAATAAAGGGCTTCACGAGAAGAAATTGACAGCAAAAGATTATCTGGCAAAACGAGAGGCGGAACTCCCCTTCTCTCTCATACTCTCTCTACCCTTACCCTTACCCTTACCCTTACCCTTACCCTTACCCTTACCCTTCTATATCTCCCTATAGGGAGTATGTAGGGAGTATGTAGGGAGTATGTAGGGAGTATGAAAATACATAACCTGCGAAAAACCTCTTGAGATTCCTCTTCGTTTGGGGTAAAACTCAAAAAGTTACGCCGAAAGGAGAACACGGTGAAAAACCAGCCTAAACAACCCCGCCTAAAAAAAAGACCCCTTAATAAAAATCGTAGAGAATTCGCAAAATTACTCGCCCAAGGATTGCCAGTCTCCGAAGCTGCGCCTCTTGCAGGGTACTCAGACGGCTCAACAAAATCAACAGCTTATCAAATCGCGAGGGAACTGCGAGAAAACGGAACGATTGAGGACATCAGGAGGCGGAATCAGCGATTAGCCGCCCAACTCGGTATGCCAGAGGGCATGCGTATCGCCAAATTTGTAGCCCTCACGGATGCAAAAAAAGTAGTAACTGCTACCGATAAAGGCATCATAACGGACGAAAAAATCTATGATGACGGGCAGTTGCAACTTGCAGCGGCAAAGGAACTCGCAAAATTATGCGGCGACTACCCCGCCGACAGGGTAGAGGTCGAGCATACCGGCGGAGTAGCCGTGGTCTCAAACGTAGATGATCCAATCGACATCACAAATGACAATACATCGAGAATGCAACACCTGCCGCAAGAGCGGGACTGAGGACTGCAATAAACGCATAGCCTGCACTGTCGCCAACGGGCTGAGGTGCTGGATACCCAGGGTGCCTGTGGATAACCCGGACGAGATAGAGGCAAAACGCGCTTATTGTTATCCACAGGGAGCGGTAAGCGGTACACCTCAAACAATCAACCCATTGTAAAGCAAAAGGAAAATAAACGGCAGTCACATAACATGTATTATGTCAACTCTCGTGGAACATTGCTTGTAAGCCATTGAATCGCAAGCCGACTCGCGGATTGAAAACCGTGGAACTCTTAATAGGAATGGCAAGTTATCCACAGGCAAAGTTATCCACAAGGGTATTTTGGATAACGTGGGGGACTATTTGGGGCATGGGTAGAGGTGGGAGGGCTACCCCACCCCCCACCACCCCTCCCATAGGCGGGGCAAGGCGGCGATGAATATCGTATAATCTCCCTGTCTCGGAAAGTGTGGCCATATTTTTTAGGGGTGGTGTCCAGATTTTTTTTGGGGGGGAATTTTTTAGCCAAAGGGTTTTTGGAGATAATTTATTTTGGCTGAGATTTCAATGGTAGGAATAGGATTGATATGTTCGAACCGGTTTACCACTTGGCCTGGGGTGCGGAATGAAGACGAGCAAAAAGGACTTCTATTATTTCCGAGAGCGGTGCCTGCACTATATCGAGAAGTTCAAGATAACCGCGTGGGGGATAAGCATTATTCACGGCGATTCGCTGGAGGGTTCTAAGGCTTGTTGCCGATTCCATTACAAGGGTGCTCAGGCGTCGATTCACCTTTCCGACAAATGGGGGAAGCACCCGATTACTGAGGCAGAGCTTGACCATACGGCTAAACATGAGGTTATCCACCTTTTGACTGGCAGGCTTTACATTATTGGCAATTCTCGTTATGCCATAGAGGACGAGATTGAGCAGGCAAACGAGGAAACAGTAGAGCACCTTTGCAAGCTTTTATGATTCCGAGGGATAAGTAATGGCACCTTCGAGAAAGCCGAAGCCATACGTCTTAAAATACAACTGCGGTCCCGTTGCGCTAAAGTTTCATGCTGACATCAGGAGCCGCGTGAAGTTCCTTATAGGCGTATTCGGAACCGGGAAGACAACGAGTGCTGGCTATGACATGGTAATGCTCCAGTCGAAGCGCATAAAGCCTGACAGGGAGGGAATCAGGCGTTCCAGGTTCGCCATAGTCAGAAATACTATACCGATGCTGAAGGATACGGTCATTAAGACTTTTCTGGACTGGTATCCTCCGTCCATTTTCGGAGTTTACAAGGAAACGCAGCGCATATACCTGATGAAGATAGAGGACCGGGAGATAGAGATAATGTTCCGGGGCCTGGATGATGACAAGGATGTGCGCAATCTTCTTTCGCTGGAGCTTACCGGCGCATGGATAGAAGAGGCGCGTGAGATAGGAAATAGTGTTTTCAAGGGAGTCCTTGGTAGGACAAAGCGCTTTCCTTCACAGAAGATATACGACAAATCCGACCCGCGCTATTATCTTTCCCTGAAGGATTGGGTGCAGTTCGAGCGAGATGGGTGGCGCGGTTTTGACCCCGATAGATACAGGCACCTGGTTGACGAGGAGAAATTCACACCGTACCTGACGCCTCCACAGACCGAGCTAACATCCAACTACCCAGACCGCGAGCATTGGCTGTACCGAGACTTCGTGGCCAATCCAATAGACGGATACGCTATCTACGAACAGGGGCAGGCCGAGAACGCCCACAACTTATCTCCTGACTACTACTCAGACCTTGAAAAGGACTACGCCGACAGGCCGGACCTGCTCCAGACCCTGGTGCGTGGCGAATGGGGCGTGACCATTCGTGGGCAGCAGGTTTACCCGGAGTTTGACCGTCGGATACACGTATCTCCTTATTCGCTCTTGCCTGAACGCAAGGTGCAGATTATCGTTGGATGGGATAATACGGGTCTTCACCCAGCCATCTCATTGAGTTACATAAACAACATCGGACAGTGGTGTGTTTTCAAGGAGTTCACCTTCTTTGATGAGGGCATAACTTCGGCTACTGAAACGTTGATCCTTTGGTGCGATGCCAACCTCCCGGAAGGATGTACGTACCGCCACATTGGTGACCCGGCTGGCAAGAATAGGGATAGCAATAAGAAGAGTCCTGCCGATTATATTTCCGGCAAGGCGCGTGATTATAACCGGGTTATTACAATCGAGGACGGGATACAGACGTTCAAGATACGGCGGGAGAGCGTGGCGAACAGGCTCGGGTATGTTGAATTGGACAAGAAGGGCAACGTAATAGGGAAGAAGCCTCGAATGATAAACCAGGACGACCCCGCCTTTCTCGTGGACCCGTCCTGCGTCCGACTGATAGATGGGTTCGAGGGAGGATACGCCTTCCCGGAGAGAGGGCATAGCGGTACGTATGCGGATGCACCCGACAAGACTGGGGCGGGCGCTAAATACACCGACATACAAGACAGTCTGCAATATGTTGCGACCAGATTGTTCCCGGTGAAGCGGTCCCGCGGGGAAGTTGCAAGGGGATTGAATGAGCCTCGCGGCACGTTTGGAGTTCTGACAGATTAATTTTCAGTTTTCCCCGCCGTTTGAATGCGCGCGCTAAAGAATGGGGCCGGAGGACTGAGATAGCCGGGAGCGGGGCCGGTACCTGACGGCCCTTTAACCCGGCGAATAAAGGTGTGGCAGATATTAAAGGAGGCGGATTGCTCGTAGACCTTTCTTGCGACGAGATAGAGGTATTGAGGCGGGCGCTCCGGGCGGCGGTTGACCTGGGGGACAGCTACTACACGTTTGCCCCAAGCACTTCCTGCGGCGGAGCAAAGGTCCATTACGGCTCTGGCGACCTTGAGGCGGAGGAGATTCTGACTGGCAAGGCAAAGGCTCTTTCCGGAAGACTCAGGGAGTTAATGCGTCCAGAGACGATTTACGAGAAGATGTCCATCATCCAGGAAGCAAAGGAAAACGGCAGAGAAATCAGGGAAATAGACCCTCGGCAGACCGCGCTCCCTTTTGGAGCTTGACAGATGTGGCACTCTTATTATGAAACGGAGCACCATGACTTACACCTGCAAGTCTTGCGGCAAGAACATGACGAGTGCCCGCTTTGCGGGGGCGAATTAACCGAGCAGGAAAGGCCGTGGGCTGAGTAAATGGCCGACAAACTTTTTGCTTTTCTTAGTAAGAAGTTTTTTATACCTGGCTGGAACGGTACGCTGACGATTCATGTGGCGAACGGCGTGCCTTTAAAATTCAAGGCGGAGAGAAGTTATCAGGTAAGCGAGCTCTAATATTTCGGCATGGTCACTGAGGGGCCACGATAGCGTCAAAGCGCATCCACGACGGATGAAATTGCTGCACGATGAAAAGAGTGAGTGGTAGCGACCTGAGCCATGCCGCATAAAAACCGTAAACGCAGGCGGCACTAAAAACTTAATACTGGCTAATCGTGAAATACCGAGGCCCGATTCCCATAAATGGGAGCCGGGCCTTTTTATTTTCATCCCGGAGCGAGCATGGCGACTGGCTTGATGGGCAAAAAGAAGTCCGACTCGGAAGCGCTTATGACCGTGGACGAACTCGATTCCGCGCTAAAAGTTGCCGAGGGAGAGGTCGATGGTACCGAGGTAACGTCCCGGCTCGCCGACCTTATCCGAAGCGACTGGCAGGCAGCCAGAGATGCCCGCGCCGAGCGCATAGACGCCCAGATGCTCCGCAACCTCCGGCAGTGGCGGGGCCTGTATGACCCGGAAAAGCTCGCAGCAATTGCCAAGATGCCGGGCGGCAGCAAGTTGTACCCGATGATTACGAACAGCGTGTCCACCACGCTCCAGTCGAAGATACGGGCGATCCTCGAACAGAACGACCCGCCCTGGACGCTGGATGTCGAGCCAAAGCCGGACCTGCCGCCTGACATCGAGCAGGAGATTACGGTCAACGTATTCAACCAGACCGTCCGAGAAGTGGTGGCCCCGATGGCCGCCGCCGGGCAGCCGGTTGATGAATCGGCCCTGGGGCAGGCACTCGCGCTCAAGATGACCGAGGCCCGCAACCATGCTCAGGTGCTCTTGAAAGAAGAGGCCAAGGGCCGAGTCGAGGGGATGGACAAGAAGATACGGACGCAGTGGGACGAGGGCGGCGGTCCGGCCGCGCTAAACGAGTGCATCGTCGATTACTGCCGGAACGTGATCTCGGTACTTAAAGGCCCGGTTCTTAGGAACGAAAAGTCTCTTTCCTGGGTACGCGGCAAGGGCGGCAAGTACGTTATGAAGGCTGGCATTGAGCGCCGGGTGATTTTCGAGCGCCGTCCACCCGAGAACATATACCCGCTCGTCGGGACTACGGACATCAGGAAGGGCGGGCTGATAGATTTCTACCGCTTCTCCCGCGCGGACATAAACAAGTTCCTTGGCCTTCCGGGTTACAACGACAAAGAGATTCGGGCGGTTCTTTCCGAGTATGACCAGGGCGGGCTTGAGGGATGGGTTACGCAGACCATCACGTCCGACGTGGCCGCCATTACGAAAGAGGTCGAGCCTACCGCCGAGCAGAAAGACCCGCTCATCGACGCACTCAACTACTGGGGCTCGGTGCCCGGCAGCCTGCTTATAGAATACGGCCTGGACGAGAAGCGGATACCGGATCCTGACATCGAATACGAGGTAGAGGCGTGGCTTATCGGCCGGCACGTCATCCGCTGCGTTCTCAACCCGAACCCGCTTGGTGAGCATCCATACTCTGCCACGGGTTACGGCATGGAGCCCGGTCAGTTCTGGTACCTGAGCCTGTGCGAGCAGATACGCGCACCGCAGATGCTCTGCTGCGATGCCTTCCTGGACCTGCGCCGGAACATAGAGATAGCGTCCGGCCCGATCCCGGAGGTGGACTATGACCGCGTACCGAACGCGAGCAACTGGCAGCCCGAGCCGTGGGCACCGGTAGTGTCCACGAGCGACCAGATGAGCAAAGGCTTCGCCGTCAAGTTCAACGACATCCCGATGAAGGCGGACCCGCTGATGGCCGTCTACGACAAGTTCGAGGGGAAGGCTTACATGGATGCCGGGATACCTAACCCAACCGCCCCAGACTCGAACCCGACGCTCGGCGGCGCATCTATCGCGGAGACGGCCAAGAACCTGCGCATCCAGCTTCACGTAGACAACATCGAGGCAAATCTAATAGCTCCGGCGATAGCCAGACTCTACAACCACAACATGCTGTTCGACGAGGACGAGTCCATCAAGACCGTCGCGAAGGTCACGGTCAAGGGCATACATTCGCTCGTTGCCAAGGAACTCAAGCTCAGGCGCAGACAGGAGCGCATAGCCGGGATGAACAACCCGACCGACTTACAGATAACCGGAATGGAGGGCCGCAAGAACGACTTAGAGGACATGCTGAAGGAAGAGGGCAGCGACCCAAGCCGGATACTCAAGGGCGACCTGAACGCTGCGCAACAGGGCCAGGCAGCGCCGCCCGCTAAACCGGCGGAGACAGATGCGGCCGGTAACATGACGGCTGGCCGCGATTTTTCAACCGTAAAAAACTGACGGAGGTTTTTATGAGACCGGATATGACGATGACCTCACGCGACTGGCAGGCGGAAGAAGACGCGCGCCGCCTCATGCAGGCCAACGAGGTGAAGTCCGACCCGGACCGCATGAAGAGGGCAAAGGACGCAGCGAAGGTGCAGGCCGAACGCATGGAGGAAGAGGCAAAGAACATGCGCAAGGCCGCAAGGAGGGTGTTCGTCGGCGGCTCCTCGTCCGGGATGTCGATACCCGCCGAACTGAGGGCCGACGGATGGACAGAGTAACGTCCAACCCGAATAGGGGGCTGCTCAGGCCGAGCGTGGAACAGTACGATGCGCTCGTCCGGCTGATGCGCAGCCCGGAGTGGCCGGTCATCAAGGATTGGCTGGAAGGCTCGCTCAAGGTGCTTGGGGGGAACGCCTGCGCTGAGGACTACTTCGCAAGGTGGGCACAGGGGCAGGGCCAGGCCATCACCGAGTTTATAAAACAGGTGGAGACGGCAGCGGAGAGTTTGAAAAGGATAGCGGACGGCAGGGCTGCCGGAGACGAGAGGCCGCTTATTGGATAGGGGACGCGCCTAAAGGAACCGCATGTCCTGACGGGGACTGCATCCATCGGAGGCGCATAACGTAAACGCTGAACCGGCCCGAAGGCCATCGGCACAGTGGTCAAAGCCCGTAAAGACGGATTGGCCGAAAGGGGATAGAGATGGGCAGAGGAGTAATGCAACCGACACTTGAGGAAATGAAGTCCAAGGCCGCCGAGGTGTCAGACAAGGTGGAACGCGAACAGGCTGAAATGGCGGAATTGATTGAGAAGACGCCGCTCCTCGAACTTGAGGGGCCGGAACCCGCCAAGACGGAGGGCGAGCCATCGGAGACGATACCCGAACCGGCAAAGCCCGAACCGAAGCCAGCGCCCGTGGACACGGTATCGAAGGCGGACTACGAGAAGCTTGAGCATCGGATTAACGTCCTCCAGGGGATGTTGAATAAGGAAGGCCGCGCAAAGGAACTGGCCGACCTTAACGCCCGAATCGCCGCGCTCGCAACCGAGAACGAAGCCCTCAAGAAGACGGCCGCCGCTGCGAAGCCCGCAGTCGAGAACGACGAGGACATGGAAGCACTCAGGCAGGAGTTCGGAGAAGAGGCCGTGAACCGGCTCGTCCGCCAGAACAGGCGCATGACCGAGGAGATGATACGCGAAATCCTCGGCCCGGTGACCGAAGAGGTGGGCGCGCTCAAGACGGGCATAACCAAGTCGGCGGCGCAGCTATACGACGAGAAACTTTTGTCGCAGATGCCCGACGCCTATGAAATAGGCAACAGCCGGGAGTTCGCGGCATGGCTCGAAGAGAACGACTGGCTTGATGTTTTCAAGACGGCACACGCAAACCATAACGTAAACAAGGTGCTGGACAAGCTGGCCAAATACAAGGCCACGCTCGCGCCCGTACCCGACCTCGCGGCCGACGAAGAGAAGGCCGAGAGGGAAAGACTGCTCGCTGAACAGGCGGCAGGTCCGGGAGCGGGCAGGGGCGCGAAGCAGCCCGCACCAGACAAAAAAATATGGACCCGCGCCGAGAAGGTCAAGTTCGAGACGGAGTATTTCAAGGGTTCCGCCGGCAGGTATTACAAGGACGGGAAGCCGCTTCCTGCCGCGAAAGCCATGTACGACGACCTCGTGCTTGCCATACAGGAGGGGCGGGTCTCTTAGCCCCGTGAAAGGGGCAGAAAGAGAGATTTGAAATGGCTATGCAGATAGCACCAGGCATTTTAAACGATATGTCTTCGTCCGGCCCGAACGGGCTGACCCCGATACTGTGGTATCCGGGCCTGATTGAAAAGGACAATGACGTAAACACGTTCGAGGAGATATGCGAGACCACGGGCGAGCTTCAGGAGGGCGGGGACACGATGATAATGTCCAATATCCCGAACGTGCCCATCCAGAGGGACTTCGGCCCCGGCGACGAGCTTGTTACGACCGCGCTCGACAGCCCGAAGGTCACGCTCTACCTGAACCGGTCGGCCGCGTTCTCCCCCATCATCGATGACATACAGGAAGCGCAGATGAAGAAGAACGCGAACTGGCGCAACGCCTTGATGGCGCAGGCGGCAATAGACGTGAAGAACGACCAGGACAAGGTGATACTCCAGAGCGTAGGTGCGGATGCCGACGTTAACAACACCGTCGTCGGAGCCACCAATGCTGGCGCAAAGTCGCACAGGTACAACATTGGCGGCACCGCCAATATCGGCGCCGCTGGCGGACCGCTCCAGCTTGTAGCGGCCTCGATGATCCAGTGGCTCACGAACCTTTCATCCGTCCTCGGAGAGGCCAACGTGCCCATCGGCCAGAGGTGGGCGATAGTGCCGGAGTGGGTGATGAACCTGATAATGAACTCCGACATCAAGTCCGCGAGCATGATGGGCGAAAAGGACGGCTCTATCCTGAAGGGCAACGGCAGGGTTCCGTACCCGATATGCAATCTCAACCTCTACGTGAACGAGCACTTGGCCACCACGACCATCTCGGGCACGACCTGCACCGAGGTACTCTTCGGCGGCAAGGGCTGCATCATGTACGCCTCGCAGCTTAAAAAGCTGGAAAACTCCCGCCCGTCCAAGACCTTCGAGACGATACTGAAGGGCCTGGTCACCTACGGGTTCAAGACTTATAAGCCGAACCGCCTGGGCGTCTCCGTAGTGTATTAGGATTCGGCAAATAACTTAGGCACGGGGCCGCCTGAAAACGGCGGCTCCAGGCCTTAACGCAAACAAGGAGAAATAGCAATGGCAAACAACATATTACAGTTACAGGCTGGGCGTCCCTCCGACGCGGCGGGTGGCAGGCCCGACTACAAGATGACGCACACCTTCGACCTCGCGGGCGTGGCTACCAGTGACGTGCTTTACGCCTTCAAGCTACCGGCCGGTCACAGGTGCAAGAACGTGACATTAAAAGTGGTGACGCCTACCGGCCTCACCTCTACGGCGGCGGTCGGCATTTACAGCGATATTGTCGGGTCCGCAGTGTCGAACAACAGCTTCGACGCAAGCGCGAACCTGAACGCCGCCGCCGGGACTCTGACCACCGGTGCGGGCGGGACGGACGCCTACGTGACGGCGGGCGGATACCTGAACCTGACCCCGGCGGACACCTACATCTGCCTGACGCTCTCGGTGACGGGCGGGCCGATAGTCGCCGGTTCGGTCGAAGTCGTGGCCCTCTGCGCCGACGAGACCTAAACCTTTAACCGATACCCTGGATAAAGGGGAAGGAGGCATGACATGAGGAAATGGATAATGCCGCTGACCATCGTTCTGGTCCTGATAGCGGCCTGCGCTTATGCCTTTGAGCGCGAGCAGATGAGCATAGGCGAGCTTACCAGCAGCAAGATAAAGAACACGTCGGGCACCACGGTACTCGACGTAGGCGCAGGCACTTTCAGGGGGACTGGGAAGGTATCGGGTTCCACCGGAGCCTTCACGAACGTGAGCGGAGCAACCTATGGCGCAGTCCATGCGACCACGATTGCGGTAGGTGGGGTTACGTTCACCAAATACTCGTCCTCCACCACCGGAGTAATTCTCAAGCATTAATGAATTCGGGAGGCGGGGCCTTCTGGGCCTCGTCTCCCTTCCAAGAAAAAGGAGAGAGCATGGGACCGACGCAGACATCTACACACCTGAGAAACAAGGACAACGGCCGCATCATGCCGTGGTCGGCGGTCAAGGCTGGGCTTGCAAACATGGAACCCTACAACTATTCCGAGCCGGGAGCGGAAGACGCACCAGCCGAGGCAGAGACAGCTTCGGGAGCGGAGGGTCCAGTAAATGCCGATAAAAATTGACGAGCAGAAACAGGAAAAGATCAACAAGAACCCCGTCCAGACTACGACCCATCTCAGGAACAGGGAGACCGGCCGGATAATGCCGTGGACCTTTCTGAAGGCCATGCTTCCGTACATGGAACCCTGCGATGCGCCGGAGTCCGACTCGGTAGAGGCACAGAAGGTTGAGGAAGTGCCAGAGAAGCCGGAGCAGCCAATTGTCGCGGATAAGAAGAAGGCCACTCCCAGAAAGAAGGCGAAGCCTAAGAAGCGTCCGAGGATTCGCATAAGGACGGCCGAGGAGATGAAGCCGCAGGAACCGGAGGCCGAAGAACTGGCGGAGGCGACGGCGTGAATGTAGGACTTCTCCTTAATATACTGCGCAACGAACTCGACGACAACGGCATTGTCCCGCTCTGGACCGACCGTGAGCTTGCCGGGCATATCCAGGAGGGGCAGGTGAAGTTTTGCCGCGACACAAGGATATTCAAGGACAGCTTCACTGTAGGCGAGGTCCTGGCCTCCGCCGTGATTACGCTGGCCGGTACGTCCGGGCAGGTTGACAGCGTGAAGGTGAACGGGATTACCGTGACATCGGCGGCCGTACCGTTCAACGCGACCCTCGCACAGACCGCCACGGACCTCGCGGCCAACATCAACGCATTCATGCTTACTGCGGGCTACATCGCTTCCGGGAACCCGGTATACGCGGCTGACGCGAGTGCAGGAGGCGGGACGCTGACCCTGACCGCAGTAGCAGGTACGGGCGCGAACCCGAACGGGTACGCGGTGATAGTCGCGGCGTCCGGCGGGAACCTCGTGGGTACGGCCCCGTCGCTTTCCGGCGGCACGTCCATCTGCCAGATTTACCTCCTTGCTGGGGTATCGGCGTATGCAATCGACCCGCGCGTGTTCGTCGTTGACATCCTGGAGCAGCACGGCGGCAGGTGGCCACTTGAGAAGAAGACGCTCGGCTGGATGAACAGGATGGTTCCCGGCTGGCGCAACACGACTCCGGCTACACCGAGAATGATGATAACCGACGCGGCCCCTCACACGGTCATCGTATGGCCGACGCCGGACATCAACTACACGTATGATGCGACCGTTTACCGGAAGCCGCTCAATTCCGTATTCGATACGAGCGGCAACGTTATCACCGACCTTGAGCTTGAACTGGACGATGAATACCTTGAGGGCGTGAAGTATTGGGCCAAGAGGTGCGCGTACCTGAAGAACGACTCCGAGACGCTGCACCCAGAGCTTGCGACTTACTTCGAGAACCAGTACGGAATGTTCGTGGAAAATACCAAAAGGAAACTCATTTTCGCGGGCCAGTCCTAACCGGAAGGTAAACTAGTGGCGAGACAGACGCAGACTGTTAGGTCGAAATCAGCCGGACTCCCGCAGTCGGTCCACTTTGGGAAGTTCGACGGCATAGTGAACATCCAACCGCGCACCGACATAAAGCCGACCGAGCTTGCCGCCGCGCTGAACATAGACCTCGACCGGGACGGCTTCCCGTGGCAAAGGCCGGGCATGGTGAAGGTCTCAGCGAACTTCACGCACAGCCTGTACTCGGACGGCACGAACTGCTTCTGTGTGCAGAACGGCTACCTGATGACGGTGAACCCGGACCTTTCGCTTTCTCCAGTGCTCACGGTAATAGGCCATGCGTTCCCAAGCGTAGGTTCCGTTCCGGACGTGGGGGCGCTCAGCGATTTCGGTGCCCTTCTACCATAAGGAGCGATACACAATGAAAAAATACATCGCCTCGGCCGTCGTAATAGTGTTGTTGATTGCATCCGTTTTTTATCTCTCAAACCTGATAATCGGGAAGGGTACGGCCTATGCCTGGTCAACCTTCCCGGTCCCGGACGGGACTGGCTGGCAGTTCATCAACAGCCTCAATGGAGCGTTCGCGGAACTTGGGGCGGCGATAACCACAAAGAAGGACGAGGCTTCGTTCAATACGTATTCAGGCAATACGGCGGCGAGACGTGGCGCCGCCAACGGGACCGCCACCCTTAACGGCTCCGCCCTTGTCGTGCAGAACCCGGCAAGCGCGTCCACCATCCCTTCCGTGGGGGCCATACCGATTTCCAGCGACGGAACACTGAATGCGTGGGTCACGAGCATACCGTGGTCGATAGTAAACGGGGTCCCCAATATGGTTTTTAGCTTTAATGGCAGGAGCGGCAACGTAGTCCCCATATTCGCCGATTACTCGGGCTCCTATGCGGCGAAGGTCTCTTTCGGGCAGTCCGTGGTAAGTTCGGGAAGCATAGTAACGCTGGCCGGGGACTCTGCCTCGCCCGGAAACTCTAAGGTCTACGGCACGAACGGCGCAGGCGCCAAGGGATGGTATAACCTCCCCACGGCAACAGGCGTACCGGCAGGGGGTGTTACCGGACAGGTCCTTGTAAAGAACAGCAACGCCGATTACGACTCCGGCTGGACGACCGTAACCGGCACCGGCACAGTTACAAACTTCTCGTCCGGGAACCTGACGCCCCTGTTCACTGCGGCCGTGACAAACTCTACGACGGCACCCGCACTGGCCTACACGCTGTCAAGCGTTGCGCCGCATAAGTTTTTTGGAAACAACAGCGGGATAACGACCACTCCGGGCTACCATTCCATAAACGAGGCGGACGTGACGAACCTGTCGTCCGACCTGGGCGCGATAAATACGAGCCTTTCCGGCAAGGTGCCCACCACGACCACCGTAAACTCCAAGCCACTATCGGGGAATATAACCCTGGCGGCCTCGGACGTGGGGGCCGTGCCTACATCCTTCATGCTGAACGGGCACGCGATGTCCGGCACCAGCCTGAGCCTGACTGGTGCAGACGTGGGCGCGTTGACAAGCCTGGCCGTAACGTCCGCGAACGGCTTCGGAGGCACGGTGGCGAACCCGACCTCCACGCCCGCGATAACCATTACGACGCCCGTGGTCGGGATCATGAAGGGGAACGGCACTGGCGCATCGGCCGCATCTCCGGGAGACGCCGATTACATCCTGCCAGCGCAGACCGGCCATTCCGGTCAGGTACTGACGACGAACGGGACCGCCTCTTCATGGGCGGGCATGGGCTACTGCCCTCTCACGTCCGGCACGTCCATCCTCAAGGGCGACGGCGCGGGCGGGACAACGACGCTGGTGAATGGGACTGACTATTTCTCTGCCACTCTGGCGGCGAATATAAATATGCCAACCGCCGGAGTCTGGTATAACGGCCCCAGCATCAGCCTCACGGCGGGCACATGGTTGGTGGGAGGGAGCGTATCTGTTTATCCAACGGCCGGAGTATCTAACGGGTATAGTTGGCAGTTGTCGGATGGAACAAATTCGGTTTGCGGTTGTTCCATAGTCAACACAGGCACGGGTTTTACATTGCCTGCCGGGGTAGACTTCGTCCACGTTTCCGCTTCTACCACTTGGAAAGTCCGGGCCAAAATGGATGTCCAGGGGAACGGGGCGTACATAACTGCCGGGTCTACAAAAATTTGGGGTTGGAGGATAGGGCCGTAAGGCGGAGAAGGGGCGAGTGGCGAGGTAAAGATTTATGGATACAACTAAGGACGGTTCATAGACATGGCTCAGCCGCAGTACCCGTTATGGGTGGGAGACAGCCCGATGTCATTTGTCACGCACAATGGCGTCGTGTATTACACGAACGGGACGGTCATCGGATATATAAAGAACGGCCAGGGCTATAACTTCGACACGCCGACGGCCAAATACAAGTCTGCGCCGCCGCCCGGGCAGATAATCGGCTACTACAACGGAGCACTGTATATCTGCCAGAAGAACGTGCTCTGGGTGACGGACACCCTGGCGATGAACCAGGTGGACATGCGCAACGGGTACAAGCAGTTCCCGGCCGACATAACGATGTTCGCGCCAGTGGACGACGGCATATTTATATCTACCACCGAAAAGGTTTACTGGTTGGGCGGTCTTAATCCCGACAAGATGTATTGGCGAGAAATATATGACAAGCCTGTCATAAAAGGGGCTTGGACATACGTCGATAGCCGTCTGTTCGGGAAACGCAAACTTGATTTCATGCAGGGGAAGACTATTGTCATGTATACCAACGGAGGCCTGTGCTGGGGAACGAACAACGGGATTTTCGGGAATATATCCGCAAGGAAATACAGAGGCCCATCCGGAATGCCGCGGGGCGCGGCGATATTCGTCAGGGGTTCGATAAATAAAGCAATAATCGCTTTTCCATAGAGGAGGTCTTAAATGGGCAACTCTCGCTCGACAGCATTAAGGAACTTCACTGCGCAGTACGGTTCTCTCGCCGCAGCACTCGCCAACGGGGTCCTCGACATCTACGCAGGGACGCGGCCGGACAACGCGGACCAGGCGGCCAACCAGAAGGGCAACGCCGTCAAGCTCGCAACTATAACGGTAGGCGGCAACGGATTCACGCCGGAGGTATTGCCGCAAGGGAAACTGACGCTGTCGTCTGGCGGCTCAGGCTCGGTTGACGGTATAACGGTGGGAGGCGTGCAGATACTCCCGTTCGGCTCCGTCGCCTTCAATACATCGCTCGCGCAGACCGCGCTCGACATCATAGCATCCATCAACGCGGGCTCCTGCTTCACCGGGTACTCTGCCGCGTCGGGCGGTTCCGGAGTAATCATAATCTTCGGTCTGCCCGGACTTGGGCCATTCAAGACGATAGGGACTGGCGGCTGGCCCGGAATATACCCAGGGGGTGCGAATTTCGCAACTCTCCCGATAAACCCGACCACTACTACGATTGTAGCCACCGTGAACAATCATTTCGGAGACACAAACCTCATATCGAGCGTGGCGCCCGCCAACGGAATACCTATGGGGGCGTTCCAGGGCGGCGGCATATTCGGACCGGGTACCCCGCTGGGCGTAGCCACGCTCCAGACCCTATCGTGCCTCGCTACCGGCACGATAACCTGGGTGCGGTTCAAGGGCTCCGTAGCGGACAGCGACGGCCTTGATTCCTCGCACCAGTACATGCGCTGGGACATGGACGCGGCGGCCAACGGGACGATGGAGGTTAACACGGCCGCCACGCCGAGCACCACTGCCGGGCAGCCGTATGTGTGGAGCAACACGCTTACGACCATCACGGAGAACTAAGCTGTGGGCGACTTCAAGGTCATAGCAGGCACCACCCCTCCAGCCCCGTACATGGTACTGCATGGGCGGCCGAGCCTTAACGTGGGGACGAAGGCCCCGGCTGCGAAGGTGGTGCTTAACTCGTTCAGCTTCCTGAATGTCGGAACCAATCCCCCGTCGTTTTCTGCAGCGGTGGCGGGCGGGTTCCCCTCGCTGAACGTGGGTACTTTGCCGCCGACGCCGAAGTTCGCAGGCGCGGTCACTCCGTTACTGTTGATAATCTGCGGCACTAAGCCGCCGACGCCTTCTCTGCATCTGTACGCCGACGCGGGGTATTAAATGGGGTTCCAAGCGGTAGTCCTAAACACGGAGACGATGGCGATAACCGAGTACGGCAACTTCCGGTTCAACTCGTTCTGCGAGTTCGCGGGTAAGGTGCTGGCGGCTGGTCCGAACGGCCTGTTCTCGCTGGAGGGCACCGACGACGCCGGGACGCCAATCGTCGCCTCCTTCCAGACTGCGCTCACTGATTTCGGAAGCTCGAATCTGAAGCAGGTCCTGGACGTTATAGCGGACTTCGGCGGGGCCGGTATCGAGATAGAGACCGTGACGGACGGGGGAGTTGTTGCCGCCGACCAGACGGTAATCTCTACCGCCGATGGCATACGCACGGAGAGAATCAAGCCGGGCCGTGGCATCAAGAGTCGGGCGCTCGGCTTCAACGTGTGTAATGTGAACGGCGGCGACCTTGACCTGAAGGACCTGGAGATGCGGATGGCAATTCTCGGAAGGAAGCTCTAATGCCGAGGCGCATCATATATACCGGCGACATTGAACGCGGGATGGCCGAGGGCCGGGCTGGCATCAGGCGGCAGAGCTTCCTCGCGGATGATGCACGCAGGCTCTCCGGGCTACAGCAGGTCGGGAGGCATGGGGCGAGGCCGGCTGGAAGCAGCATCGGCACCCGGCAGATAGGCGACTATCAGCAGATTCATGTGCATACCGCACCTGCGATAGTACAGGCTCCAGCGGTGGCGGGTACGCAGAATGAGGTTCAGCACATACCGCAACTCAAGAACTTCTTCATTGGCGGGACATACGCCCCGGACTGGGCGCATCTCTACTGGTTCATCAAGCTTTATGACGCCAATATGAGGCTTATCTGGGAGAAAACTTATCTGATATGGCAGCTTACGGGGTCCGTCGTGCCCTCGGTGCCGGGGACGGACCCAAGACCATATATGGCTGGGCTCCAGGCGGCCTGTATAACCAAGTACGGCGTCCTGTGCTGCGTCTTTTGCGAGCCGAACTGGCGCGACAACAGCACGACGGGGGCCTATAACCAGGATTCCATCAGCGCGTTCTACCTGCTGGACATAAACGACGGGCATGTCAGGTGGGGATGGGACTTGTCCGTGCGCAAGACATGGAACTCCGCAAGCTACTACGACGTGATAGCGGACGACCAGTATGCCTACATCTTCGTGTCGGCGAGCCCGCTGACGGGCGGCGGCGGCATAGCTATATTCAATTTACAGGCCGGGCAGCAGCCCGCAAACGCGGGGACTATGACCGACCCCGATACCTGGGCATGGCGCCCTACGTCGTTCGACAGCTTGAATTATGCCGTCAACTGGGCAGGTGGAACGGGAAACAAGATTTCGGCGACGGCCAAAGACGGCCGCACTGTAATCTCTGCGGCCATAAACGGAGGACTCTATAATCCGGCGTTCGATGCCTTCACGACCGGAGTTACCAATTACAGGACGCAGGGCGTAATAAACCAGGGTTATTTCACGGCCGCCAAGAACTATGACGGCAGTCTGGTCGAGACGCTATGGTATGACCGCGCCCTGAACTACAAGACGAGCTTGCCGAAGAACTACCCCACGGTGGTACTGCTGTCGGGTATAAACTCGACGATTCAGATGTACCCTAACTCAAAGGGGATACTCGAAATTCGGGCCACAAAGACACAGGATTCGAACCACAACGTGACATCTACGGCGACCCAAGCGTTCTTCCGCAACTTCGACGGGAACGTCCTGCTTTCGTCCCCATCCTTCGCGGGAGCTCCTTATAACCAGCTTAACCCCTATTATGCTGGTGATTCGACGAACGGCACGTTTACGATAGTGACGCAGTGCGGCACTTATTCGGTGTGAGGTAAAAATGGCAGGATACGATGCGGGCGGTCTTGTAAACCAGCAGTATTTGGTAACGTCTCAAATTATACAGAGCCTGACGGCCAACGTCGGGAGCCTGCAAGGCACGTTGCAGGCGTTGGTTACGGCGGCGAGCCAAGTGGCGAACGTGACGTTCAACAACCCGAACCAGGCGGCTATCCCTACGGGCGTCCCCTATGCGAGCCTGCTTACGTTCGGCTCGACCGGGATGACGCCGGACGTGGAGGCTGCGATATGGCAGCGAGGCATAGAACGCGCCAAGCAGATGCTCAACGACAGGCTTGACGCCGTGAAGAGGCAGTGGGGCGAGTTCGGGGCCCCGCTGCCGGACGGGACGCTGGCCACGATGCTCCTGTACGAGATGGACAAGTTTGACCAGGAGTACCTGGACCTCAACCGGCAGGCGACCGAAACATCGTACAGGGTGGCGGCCGATTTCGCCAGGACTATAGTTCAGACGGCAATAGAGTGGCAGATGGCCGTGGTGAACGCGCAGATCACCCAGAACCGGAACGACGCCGAGGTGTCCATCAAGCAGGGCGAGGTGCTGCTGCAGAACTTCGTAGAGCGGCTCAGGATAAACGTGGAATCGCTCCGGGACGTGGCGCAGTTCCAGTCGCAGGTGGCTTCCTCGGCGTTCACAAGCGTATCAACGAGCGCACATATAGCCGACAGCGTATCGCACCAGTCCGGCACGAGGACCACGACCATATCAGGTGCACAGGACGAAGTAAACCCGGTTACTGGTAATACGGTTACATTAAGCACAAACCAGAGTACCAGGGAAACGGACGCGCCTTAACCATTACGGGGGGATTATGCCCGACAATAACGTTTTAATGCCACGCGCCTCGGTAGATGCGGGCCTGCCCGCGCCGCCGCCCCTTGCCACTTCCGTAGCCCCGGTGGCGGCATACCACGAGGCGAACAGCGGCCAGCTTGACGACCTGATGCGCGGCGTCCTGAGCAAGGGCAAGATAGACGACCCTGCGGTGCTCCGGGCGGCGATAGGCACGGCCAAGACGTACCACAGGGGCCTGTCCGGGTATCTGTCCGGCCTGACTGGTGGTGGTGCGCCCCAAGTAGCGGAAGCGACTCCGGCGGCCATGCCGTCATTCCCCGCCGCTGCCCCTATTGCACCCGGCAACGGTGAGCTTATGCCGAGGGCGGTCCCGCGTCCGGGCACGAACTTCGCGCCCCCGGCGGCCAGCCCTGCTGAGGCGGCGGCGTACCGCTCGATTGCGGCTGCCGACCCGTCCGCTAAGTTAATGACCGACGCATCCGGCAACATCACCGGGATGGGCAACCCCGAATGGGCAGCGGAGTACCGGGCGAAGCAGGAGATGGAGCGGAATCCCGGCGTGGCCCTGATGAGCGCGGCCAAGAACTTCAACCCTGAAACGGCCACTCCCGAACAGGCGGGCGCGTTTTTCAGCCCGGCCAACATGGCACTCGCGGATAAGGCCAATGAGCCCGGCCTGATGAAGCGGTTGTATGAGGCATATACGGGCGCTCAGGACAGGGGGATTAAGCAGAAGGAACTCGAAAAGGAGACGGCGGTGCTTGAAGAGACGAAGCGTTACCACGATGCCGACCTCGCGGATAAGAATAAGATGAGGACGCTGGAAGGCTGGCGTCTCAAGCTGCTGGCGGATAAAGAGGGCGTCCCAGTGAAGGGCAGCAAAGCGTACCAGGACAACCTATATAAATTCGGGACACAGGCTAAGGCATCCCTGATGGCGCAGGGGATAATGAACGTGCATGGGAAGATGAACCAGGCGGCTATGACGCCGGAAGCCTACGACGCGATTGATGCTATATCCGCGAACTACGGAATAGACCCGGCAGAGGCGGACAAGGTTCTCGGCCTGACGCCTGCAAGCCGAGCGGCGCAGGAGAAAGTGCGCGAGAATAAGCAGTTCTTCCGCGCCGCTATGGAGGCACCGATGAAACTCGAAAGAGCCCCCGTGGCGGCAAGGAGCACGGCGACGCCCCCCAAGCTTGCGGCGACCGCAAGGCCCCCGATGGCTGGCGCGAGGCAGGCCCCCGATGGCAAATGGTACGTTTCTGACCCGAAGCGGCCCGGCAAATACCTTGAAGTGAGGCAGTAAGATGCCAAGTCTTATACCCATTGACCATGACCCGTTCAAACAGGAGGCACCCAAGCTTGTCCCCATTGACCATGACCCGTTCTCAGGCAGTGCCTCCGCACCGACGGCGGTTATGGCACCGGCAAGCGATAAGCCTTCATTCATGCGCGACGTGGTGGGCAAGACAGTCTCGGACATAGGCTCCGGCATTATGTCTGACCTGCGCGGAGCATCCAGAGTCGCGGAAGGGATGCTTGACCCGACCGGCATATTCGGTTCGCTCGCTCGCGGCGAGGATGTGCAGAAGAAATACGCCCATTACCTGCCGGGCAGCCTGAGGGAGGCCGGACAGCAGGCGGTTGAGGGCGTCACGGCCCTGCCGAGGCATTACGCCGACATAGCGAGAAACCCGAAGGCGGCGTTCTCCGGCGACAATCTCATACCAACGCTGGCGGACCTGTCCATGCTGGCTGGCATAGGGGTTGAGGGAGCGCGCGCGGCGGGAGGGCGTCCCGTCCCGGCAATGAGCGCCCCCGCCGAGGTTACCAGCCACCTTGACAGCGCCGAGAGAAGCTTTACCCCGAAGGCATACGTCTCGGACCCGACTGCGGGCCTTATGAGCCGCATGAAGGCCATGCGCGACGCCGAGGACGCGAGGGCGAACGCGGAGGCCGCCAGATACAACCAGAGGCCAGCCCGCTCGTCGGCCGAGCAGCTTGGCAGGAACGCGAACCCCAACGATACATACATACCGCCCCCGAAGGCAGTCAGGTCATCGGCCTTCCCGATAGGGCAGGGCGGTATTATGCCGAGAGCAGCGGAGGTGCCGCAGGAGGCGCCAACACCGGTACCCTCGCCCGGAGTAGCCCCGGCCCCTATTGCGCCCGCAGAGGCGGCCGCAGCCGCGTCGGAATCGCCGTATGAGGTCATACAGGGCAAGGGCAAACTCAAGGGCCGCTTCCTGATATTCGACCGCGCGACGGGCGAGCCGGTGCGTATGCCGGGAGACAAGAACCCGTTATCCGTGAAAAACGAGCAGGCTGCGCACAGGATAGGCCAGATGCTATTCGCGCCCCCAGAGCCGACGCCGGGACCGGCAGGGGTTATGCCGCGTCATACAGAGGCGGCCGCACCCGCTACTGTGCCGGAGCAGCAGCCGCTCAAGCCAAAGGCGGAGAACGACTTTATCAAGGCACACGCCTCCGACCTGACCCAGAACTACGGCTATGAGCTTCCAGACCCGGAAGGCACCATCAGGACTGGCATCGAGGGGATGCTTGAGGATGTTAAGCAGGCCGCGCCCAAGAAGAAGATAATGTCGCGCCTGGACGGGAACGATGTCCAGAAAACGATGTCGGCTACCTACGGGGCGGAGATGAACCGCTGGCAGGTAGACGGGGCGGGTATGCCCAAGCCGTTCGAGGGTCTATCCAAGAAAGACGTTATTCCCGCGCTCCAGAAGATACTCGACGGGAAGCCGCTCACCACAAACCAGCAGTTCATTGCCGACGCCGCGATGGAGCATATCAAGAGACAGAACTTCGGGGCCAAGCCAACTGGCGAACCGGTGGATGTCAACGAGGCCGACCTTATGCCCGGCATGGAGGTAAAGACCGAGAGCGATACCTACCGGGTCGAGGGCTACGATGAGGACGGGTTCCTGGTCCTGAAGGACGGCAAGCGAATACGCCTGGCCCCAGAGGAGACCATAAAGGCGGTTGACGTGAAGGGTCCGGAATATGACTTGGGCGAGACGTTGAAGCATAAAGGGCCTCTTGCCACATCGAATGTTGAAATGCCGTATAAGGCAGCAGGCGAGGGATTAGATTATTGGAAGCAGAAAACTGACGCACTTTTGGCAGAACAGGCGAAACCTTCCATCTTTGACGAGCCGATAGGTTCAGATGGCCAGCTTGCGAAGGAACGCGCACAAGCGGAGATGGGTAGTGCCATAAGGGGCCCGAAAGAGGGCGCGGCAGCCAAAGCGGGCGAGGAGGGGTCCCTGTTCACCGGCGGCCTTGCGCCCAACCTGTTCGATAAGGCAAAGGCCACAACTGCCAACAGTGAGGCATCCGTCCAAAAGGAGACGGTCGCCCCGGCTGCCGCGCCCATTAAATCGCTTACCGACCTGCCGGCCGAAAAGCTCGGCAACCTCTACCGCGAGTACGCGGACGCGAAGTTCGGGAAGCGGCATCCGAGCGGTGTGCGGGCGATAAAGAAGTTCTCCGAGACCGCGAAGGCAACGCTCGGCAGCAAGAACCCGGAGGTCAAGGCCGCCGACTTCGAGCGTTTTGCCATGCTCAGGCTTGAGGGCGAGCAGAGGGGGGCACCCCTCGACGCGACGTACAGGCTCTTCAGGAGCGGCGCGAAGTCAAAGGTGGACATAGAGAAGCTTTCTAAGACGTTGGAGCTTCAAGGCAGGATGGGCGGCTATACCCCGGTTGGCGGAACGGGCATGACGCCCTCCGGCGACACGTTCGTAAAGCACATGGAGACACCTCGAAGCCAGAGCGCATCCTACGAGACGATAAGGCGTGTCCTTGAGCCCGACCTGAAGAACAAGGAGACCCATTCCTTTATAGACACGATAGACGAGGGACGGAAGAGCGGCCTCAGTCTGAGCGATATAGAGTCCGAATACATGAACGGCAGTGGCACGTCCAGGGAATCCATCGCGCACAGGCTCAGGGAGCTCGCTACCGGCTACCTGGCGGAGCTTGACAAGCCCGACCTGGCACCGGAGCAGAGACGCGAGATAACCGCGCGGGCGGTCCGGGCAATAGGACTTGATGCCGATATGGGTACGTCAACGGCCCGTGAGCTTGCCATAAGGCGGGCCAAGATCAGTTCCGCCGATGTTTCGGAGCAGGGCAGGATTAAGGCTGTCCAGCAGGTAATGAGGGTGCTTAAACGGCAAGGGTTCAGCCCGCAGCAGATACAAGAACGCATGGGCGGCATAGACCTGACTAAACCGGAAGCCATTGACAGGGAATTAAAGGGGCTTAATGAGCCGAACTGGTGGGACAAACTCTTCTATATCCGCAGGAACGCGATGTTGTCCCGGCCTACATCCTGGGCAAAAAAGGCGCTTGGCGACACATCGGCACTGCTGCTCAAGGCTCCCGCGCGCGGCGTCGCGGGCGTTGTAGAGGGCGTACGCTCCAAAATAGAGAACCGGCCACAGGAGGTGTTCGCCACGGAAGCAGGAAGGCAGGTAGCCTCCACGCTTAACGGGATAAGGTTCGGCGCTCAAGAAGGCTTAGCCACTCTCAAGAACCCAGAGAGGATGAAAAACCCGAACATATTTGATGAGTCTGGCTGGAAACTGGCCCCGATAAAGGGGAAACTTGGAGAAGCGATAGGCATACCGTTCCGCATATTCGGCACGGTTACCGATTTTTTCGCAGGGATAAACTACACCGCCGAACTCCACGCGCTTGCGTACCGGAAGGCGTTTATGGAAGGGAAGCGTGGCGATGCCCTCGTAGGCAGGTCCGCGGAACTTTTGAAAAACCCGCCGCAGGATATGCTGTCCCGCGCCTCAGATGAAAGCAAGTACCGCACGTTCGGCCAGAATCTTGGCGCGTATAGCAGGAAAGTTGCGGCGGTCAGAAACATCCGGGTTCTTGGCGCAAAACCCTTGCAGGAGGTAATGCCGTTCTTTAATACCCAGATAAACCTCCTAAAATTCGGCCTTGAGCATACGCCGCTCAACTTTGCGCGTCTCGGCATCAAGTACAAGTCCCTGCCTCCGGCCGAATGGGCAGAAGGTTTCGGTAAGGCCACGGTTGGGAGCACCCTGCTCCTGTCCGCGTATCTCACGCTCAAGGCTTTGGGCGGAGACATAACGGCGAGCCCGGCGAACAAGCCTGGAGAGAAGTTCACGAAAGAGAAGACTGCCGGGATAGCCCCGGAAAGCATCAAGCCTACAGCGGAGAGCGATACTCGTTTTTCTTATGTCAACCTTGAGCCGATAGCGACCCCGCTGGCGCTGACGGTAGACACTATAAACGCCGTACAGGGCAAGCAGCTTTCCGTCACGGACGCGCAGGACGTGTTCGGCAAGATCGCCATGTCCATAGGGAATAACGCACTCGACAGGACGTACTCGAAAGGTCTCAGGGACGCACTGGAAGCCCTGCATGACAGTAATGAAGCCGGGTACTGGCTCAGGAACTACGCCGCCTCTTATATACCGGGAGCGGTATCGGAAGTGGCGGACCTGAAAGACCCGTATCTCCGCGAGGCAAAGGACATGCTCAGTCTGTTCAAGAGCAAAGTTCCCGGTGCATCCGAGACGCTACCTGCACGGTACGACCTTTGGGGAAAACCGCTCAAGCGTGAGGGGAACGCTCTTTACAGGGCCGTCTCTCCAGTCTGGATTTCCACTCAGTCGAACGACCCCGTGGACAAGGAGATAGTGTCCATCGGCCTCATGCCCGGCCCGGTAGGCCAGAAGATGGGCAGTGTGAAGTTGACGCCGGAGCAGTATGAGCAATATGCTACCAGGGGCGGACAGAGGGCATACCAGAAGGTACGGGAGCTTATGTATAGCCCCGGATACGACACGATGAGCGTTGACGACAAACGCGACGCATGGAGTAGCGCCATAGCAGACGGTCGTGCCGAGGTGCGCGAGGAACTGAAGGGCGAGTATCCAGAACTTAACAAGGAGCAATAATGCCTTCAAAGATTCTTTTCATGTCGGATAGCGGTGCCGCATACGGCAAGGCCGAAGAGATGGCGGACACGGGCAACGTCGTCTGGTTCTGGACCCGGAAGAAAGGGGTCCATATCCCCGGCGAGAGCGCGGACGTTAAACGGGTAGACGGCTGGCGTCCTTGGGCGAACAAGGCCGACAAGGTTGTGTTCGACGATATTCAGGGCATGGAACGGGAGCGCGACTGGCTTAAGAAGCGCGGCAAGGTGGTCGTGGACGCGGAACGTGAATCCTATCCCAAGGATAAGAATAACGTTAATTCTATCTCTAAGATAGATTTAACGTCCAAGTCGGTGCTCGTTGTTGATCGCGGACTGTTTCAACATGTACCGCGCCGTCTCGGTCGGGACTTCGGGAAGGTATATTACTTCCTGGATGTTGTGGAGCCTGCGCCGCGCATAGTCCTTGATGAGATAGGCCGGGGCTTCGATGAGTTTGAGGTGGCGGATAGCTTCTGGAAAATCCTCGATAAAGTGGACATGGTGATGTTCACCGATGTTTATAATGACAGCCTCCCGGAATGGTTGCATTCCAAGGGCTATAAGGTGTTTGGTTCGCTTGCATCCGAGAGGCTTGAGACGGACAGGGTTAAGCTCAAGGACACCCTAAAGAAGGTCGGTCTTGCTACGGCCCCCGATGTCGTAAAGACGGGAGTTGACGAGGTTCAGCGATACCTCAGAGACAAGAAAGACAAGCACCTGAAGGTTTCTTACTGGCGCGGTACGGCGGAGACCACGAAGTATAGGGATGCCTTTCTGTCGGATAGCTGGTTCGACCAAAAGCGGGCGGAGAACGGTCTTGCCGCCGACAAGCTGAAGATAATGGTGGAGGACCCGATAGATGGGTTTGAAACTGGGATTGATACGTTCCAGTTCGAGGGTCAGCTGCCGAAAAATTCCATAGTCGGCTATGAACTAAAAGGCAAGGGATACGCTGGCGCGGTATTCGATACCCTGCCGAAGATACTGGCTGACATGCACGAAAAGATGGCCCCGGAGTTTAAGCGACTCGGCTATCAGGGCGCGTACTCAAATGAGGTTCGTATAACCAAAGATGGCACGCCCTATTACCTTGACTGCACGGCGAGGTTCCCAAGTCCACCTTCCGAGATATGCTGCGAGCAATGGACCAACTTCTCGGATGCCGTATGGTCTCTGGCACATGGCGAGCTTATCGATTTTGAGTATAAGCACAGGTTCGGCGTACAGATAAATTTGATGTCCGACTTTGCGGCAAAACACTGGCTACCCGTTGAGGTTCCTGCCGAGATAGACAAGTTCGTAATGCTCAAAAACTGCCGGAAGGAGAAGGAGGGATATTCCGTAATCCCGAACTGCGCTGGCAGTTACGTTGGCTCGGTTATCGCTATGGGAGACGATCTCGATGCGATAGAGGAAGAGTGTCTTGACAGAGCGGGGATGGTTAAAGGGGAAGAGCTTACCTTCGAGGCGGATGCTTTCGACACAATAGACGAGGCGATTGAGGCGGGAAAGAAACATGGAATCACCTTCTAAGTTTCCCTGCATGGGCTGCAAGCACGGCGGAAAGACGATGGACATGGCCCCGTGCTCTGAGTGCAGCGACGGCGACAAGAAGGAGGCGTTCTGATGCTCTGCACCCACTGCCGTAAAGCGCATTACGACCCCGATACGGGGATTTGCCCCGCGTGCGGCGAGGTGCTCATCCCTATCAAGCAAAAGGAGAGTTGACATGCCCTATACAATTAAGAAGAAACCGAACGGGAAATTCCAGGTGGCCGGGCCATCGGGCATTCACGCGAAGAACTCGACAAAGGCCAACGCGGAAAAGCAGGTACGGCTACTCCACATGAAGGATGCCGAGAAAAAGAAACAGGGGAGGTAAAATGAAAAAGCTCGTATCAGTGGCGGTGTTAACGCTCATCCTCTCGGCGTCCGTGGCGATGGCCGACCCGTACAAGGTGTTCAACAACCAGACGGCCTCCACGACATTTACAAAGTCGTGGGACAGCTTCGGCCGCATGTCCATATCCGGCACGTTCGACAACGCGACCACGGGCTCGGTTTATATCCAGGAATCCACAAATGGAGGCGCGTCCTACTCCGTCCTCCAGGGGTACTCTACTGCGAAGACGTGGAACTACGACATAGATACCACGAAGGGCGCACCTACCAACATACTTCTCCAGTACAACAGGAAGACGAATACCGTCCCGCGCAAGAAGGCGAACGTATGGATAAACGTGAGATAGGGTGATTAAGATGACAAACCAGTACGACGACATCATAAAGCAAGCCGTGAACCGCTGGTGGCGCGGCCTTGACTGGCTCTGGATAAAGGCTCAGATAATGCAGGAGTCCACGTTCAACCCGTTGGCGGTCTCATCGTGCGGCGCGAAGGGCCTGATGCAGCTCATGCCGTCCGTGATAGAGCAGTTCAGGGTAACGGATGCCTTCGACCCTGAACAGAACGTGGAGGCCGGGGTAAGGAGGCTTTCGGCGGCTTGGGTACAGTTCAAACGCGAGGACGGGATAGAGCGCATGAAGTTCGCGTTCGCTGGCTACAACTGCGGGGAAGGGCATATCTTCGACGCTCAGGACGCGGCGGAGGCCGGGAAGAGGGACAGCCGGATATGGGACAACGTATCTCCGTTCCTGCGCCAGTTCACGGGCAACGACAACGCCCGTCAGACGATTAACTACGTCTCGCGGATATTAGATTTCTATCATCAGTTGGCGAAAGAGGGTTAGGGATGGACAAGAAACCGTTGGAGCATAAGCGTTCATCGAAGTGGCCAGAAGTCCGCAAGGTATTTCTCATGGGTAAGACCTGCGCGGTCTGCGGTGGGAAGAAGAAATTGGAGGCTCACCACAAAAAGCCGTTCCATCTGCACCCGGACAAGGAGCTTGACCCAGCCAACCTGATAGCGCTCTGCGAAGGGAACAAGGAAGTCAACTGCCATTTGTTTGTTGGACACCTGGGGAACTTCCGGGGTTTCAACCCGGAGGTTGAGAAGGATGCGGGAGAGTGGAAAGAAAAGCTGTCCGATAACAAACAGCGAATAGCAAAAACCGCCGAGGTTGAGACTTCGGCATAGGAGGGAACATGTCAAAGAAACATCCGGGATTCAAGACAGTACAGAGCAGTATCGCAAAAAAGGAAGGTGTGAGTAAACAGGCGGCGGGTGCGATCCTCGCGAGTTCCACAAGGAACGCTTCGGCTTCGGCGAAGAAGGCAAACCCGAACCTAAAAAAAGTGAAGTGAAGGAGGTTGAAGGCAGATGCGAGGCATAGTCAAGTGGTTCAACGACAGCAAAGGGTATGGCTTCATAGCGGGCGAGGACGGGAAGGATTACTTCGTCCACCATGCGGAAATCCTAATGGGAGGCCGCAGGACGCTGGCAGAGGGCCAGGGCGTGAAGTTTGAGGGCGGTGAAGGCCCGAAGGGCATCAAGGCGGTAGCGGTCATACCGGAGGAGGCGAAAGGCGGCTGGCGTGAACATTGAGAACGTAGGGTACGGCGGTGGCGGTAGTCTCTTGGGCGCATTGCTGGCCTACGTCGGTTTTAAGCAGAGGCTCGACAAACTGGAAAAAAGCGTGGTCTACACCGACACGTGCAAGGTGTGTTCTGACAATAATGGCAAGAACTTCGACCGCATAGAGAAGAAGCTGGACATGATTATTGAGCACATGATCCCAAAGTAGGAGGCTGACACGGAACTCTGCATAAAGTGTTTCAATAACGGAACGCCGATATGCGAGTGGTGCCGGAACATGGCAAGTTTGGCAAATCCAAAGCCGTGGTTTGTGCCAGAGGACGAGGGGAAGGAGGTAAAAGATGGTGAAAGGAACGGTTGTATTCTTTGACGACAAGAAGGGCTTCGGCTTCATTCGACCGGAGGAGGGGAAAGACGTGTTCGTCCATTTCAGCGACATAATCCAGGCGAGGGCCGCAAGACACTGGCGGAAGGGCAGAAGGTGGAGTTCGATGTCATGGACGGAGACAGGGGGCCGAAGGCGGTAAACGTACTGCCTTATTAAGAGGAGGAGAATATGGACGCAAATCACGATTTAAAGACAACGATTACGGGCATCATAGCCGGACTGTTCACCATACTCGCGACGTGCGGGGTGCATATTCCCGGCATAATCCAGAGCCAGGCAGTAGAAGGAATAATCGCAGGCGTGGCCGTCGTGGTGCTTGGTTTTTTCACCAATAAGACGCCTGCATCAGAGGACCAGACGAAGCAAGCATCACTTTCCGATGCCGACAAAGCGGCGGGGCAGAAGTAATGCCGACCAAGCGTATCGAATTATTTAACGAGGACGGCGAGGACCTGGGCATGGAGGCGACGGTCAATCTGGAAGACGCAAATAAGATTGGCCAAGATTGCGAAATAGATAACACGCCCGGCGTATTCGTTCGGATTACCGGGCATTTCAGGAGCCTGCCGGGGTATCTGGGGAAGATGTGGCGGCGGGTAACGGGAGGGTAGAGATGGCGACGTTGAACGCGGGTGCCGAGATGCTCAAGGGGCTTTTCAACTGGGACAAGCCCGTTAAGGACGCGAACGGCGACGGTACGGTTACTGCCGCCGAGAACGTGATGTATTACCTCAAGGACATACCCTACGAGGTGCTTTCCGTGCTCCTGCCGGTCGGCAAACAGCTTATCGAGGAAGGGCTTAAGGAGTTCATACCGGCCGCGATAGGCGTTGCTACTGCGGCGGCGGCATCGGGCGGAACAGGCAAGGATAAGGC
>JAEHJW020009030.1_pt1 | contig 35153 bp, 39 predicted proteins | sample 9271431 | NCBI WGS metagenome assembly JAEHJW02 | reverse complement strand
CCGAGAAGCACTGACGCCAGTGCGGCTGAGGCGCTGGACGCTGCGATTGATGGGGCGATGGCGAGAGAGAGGCTATGACTATGCCCACAGAATCCGAAATCGTCGAATGGCTAGACCCGGACTGGCGCGATCACTACGCCGACATCGAGAGCGCGGCTGAGGATTACCGCCGCTACGCACCAGCGGAGTGGGCGAAGGCCCGCGCTGAGCTGGTGGCGATGGATGCAGCGCCTGATCCGGTCCAGCTCGCGTCGGCGACGTCCACGGAGGAGTAGCACCATGCTCGCCCTGCTGTTGTTCTTTGGGCTGCCGATGACGCTGACGTTCGTGGCGGGCTTTCTGATCGGGTACGGGTTGCGGCGGTGATCATCCATGTTCCTGACGCCTGACCAGCTGCGCGAGCTCACCGGCTATCGGATGCCGGCGTACCAAGTCCGCTGGCTGCAACGCAACGGTGTCCGCCATTTCGTGCGCGCCGACGGCAGGCCCTCGGTGCCGGTGGAGGCCGTCACAGGCCCCGCTGCCGCTGAAGCTGCGCGCAGGCCGGGAATGCCGGCGACGCCGTCCGGTGTCGCCAACACTTGATTCGCGGCATCGTTCGCGAACAGCCCGAGCTGCTCACCCCACGAATTTGCCTTTCCGAACGCGAGCCACGCCGGGTCACCCTCGCTGCCGTTGCCGGGGTTACCGGAGGTCACGCACGGCGTCGAGGTCGCTGCGATGCAGTCCACTTCAAGCATCGGCGCAGACAGCGGGCCGCCGTAGAGCGTGCGGAACCGCATCGCGTGCATCTCGCTCGACGGCGCCGCTCCCCCGCTGTCTGCGGTGAAGGCGGTCGATCCGCCGGTGAGAGAGGCGCAGGCAGAGAGCGAGGCGCAGGTGATGAGCACGCCGAGCAGCGCGCGGATTGATGTACGCATGAGAGTCCTCTGGTGAGGCATGGTCAGGAAATAGGTGAGACGGTCAGCCGCCGCAGGCAGCCCGACACGCCGGCACAATCTCGGCTGCGGCCGGGTCGATGAGCCAAGCGATGTTCTGAGCGTGGTGATTGCAGAGCGGCGTGTCGCAGATCGCCGGGTTTGCCGGCAGCAACGTGGCATCCGCCAATGGCGTATTCCAGGGCGGCAGGTCCGGAACGAGGTCCGGCGCGTACCGCCAGACGGTGTAGTCGGCGACGCGCTGCTGGAACGCCGCCGCGAAGTCGGCGTCACCAGGGCGCGGCGACTCGAAATACCGGCCCCGCACTCGCCCAGGCAGCAGCCCGGCGAGCGCATAGGTCAGGTACTCCGCGAGGCAGGCCCCGAGGCTGTGGCCCGTGACGGTCACGCGCCGGCTGCCCACTGCGGCGGCGAGCTCGGCGGCGATGGCGCTCGGGCCGGCCGGTGCCGCAACTCTCCGCTCGCCCGCCGGCATCAGCTCCAGCGTCTCAAAAATTGACGCGAATCCCTGCTCGACCATGCCCGGCAGCCCCGGCGACTCGACCGGCCAGCCCTCGGCGTCGGCTGCCCATTCGGCGGCATCCTCGGTGCCGCGGAGCACGACGACGGTCTCGGTCTCGGTGGTCAGCAACCAGCCCCAGAACGTGGTGCCGGTGTCGATGCCGAACACCACGTCGTCGCCCACGAGCCAGCCGGCCACGGCGTACTCGTTGAGCGCCAATGCTGGCGGCGCGGGTCCGACGTACGCCGCTCCTGTGGCATTTGGCTCGGCCACAGGGCCAATGGCCTCGGCCGCGGCACAGAGCAGCGCAAGGCGAGCAGCAGAAGGATCGGGCGTCACGGCTGTGGCCATTACGCTGCCTCCACCGCCGGCATCTCCGCCAGCAGGCCAACCAGGTCGAACCCGCTGGGCGCAGTGTCGCCCTGGCGTACCCAGTCCGCCCAGACTTCGCAGTGTGCCTCCTCGAGGAACTGCGCGTCCGCCATCAGCGCCCATGTCACGGCCTGGAGCCGGCCCCAGGTGACGACGTAGGCATGGTCCTGGTCGTAGCCCACCACCGGCACGTCGTGTCCGCCGATGGTCGGGCTGTTCGGGTCTGCTGCCTGCGCCCACGGCAGGCCGCTGCTGAACTCATTCTGGAATCTCTGGTCGATCGTGATCCCGAGCCGGCACGCACCAAAAATCTGCATCGTCCAGCGGATGTGATCGAGCCGCGCCGGGTCCAGCATGCCGCTGCCGGCGGACTTCTGGCCGGCGAGTCCGATGGTCTGCATCGCATCGCAGACCGTCGTCTCATCGAGCCCGGTGTCAGGTCCGCCGGTGAGTCGAAAGTACAGCCCGGTGCACTCGGCGGTTGTCGGGATCACGATGCTGCCCGCATTGGCGGTGTGCAGCATGATCTGGTGCGCGCAGTCGGCTATGGTGCAGTCACCATATTGACTGTTCCCATCAAGCCGCCAGTTCCCGCCGGTGGCCTTGTCAACCGCCGACACGTAGTCCGCGCTGATCGACGGCGGCGCGCCAAGCGGCGCGTAGGCTTTGGCGATCGCCAGCGCCCCGCGCATCGTGCGCAGGGTGTGGCGGGGAGCGAGGCGACCGTATTTCATGAGGTGCCGCCGTAGGAGGTGTCGCTGAGCGTCGTTTCGCAGGTGACTTCGTAGAACGGCAGCGGATTCGGGGCGCCATAGTACGGCACGCTCGGATACGTCGGCGCACTCCGCGCCGCCAGCGCCGCGACCTGAATCGCGAGGTTGCAAACCTGCGCCTCCAGTTCCCGTACGCGCCGCTCCAGCGCTTCCGTGCGCTGTGAGGCTGACGTGCGGGTGCGGTTGGCGGCCATGACTACTTCCCTGCTGGCCGCGCCGCCCCGCCGATCATTTCGAGTACATCGTCGATGTGGAAGCAGTCGGCGAGACAGGCGCCTTCCGGTGCGCCGCCAGTGAGCGGGACCAGCGTGCCGTTGCAGTAGTCGTTGCCTGGCTGAGCATCGAACAGGATGCCAGTGCGCAAAACTGGCAGAGCAGAAAACGCTCTGATGCTCACGATCACATCGCCGTTCTTGGCCTCGCGGCCGTTGCGGTAGTGCATGAGTGGCTCCTTACGGCAGCTTGGCGGCCAAGCCGTTCAACTGCGTGACGATGTCCTGGAGCGCGACACCCTGCTCGGCATTCAGCAATTCCGGCGCCAGCAACATGAGTTGGTTCACTAGGATTCCGAAGGCCGGAACCGCGCGAGCGCCGGCCTGAGTAGCCGGTCCGGTCAACGTTGTAGTGGCCGCCTGGATCACGTCGGCGATAACCTGCTTCAGGATCGGGGAGGCAGCGACGAGAGCGGGATTCGGAGTTGACATGTCTATTGCACCTTGCCGGTTCAACCGGCTGTCGGAGGGAACGGGAAATGCGAGATGACGAGCGCGAGCAGACCTGTGAGCGCCGTCGATACTTCGGTCGGCACGCTGACGTGCCAGAAGTACGACGACGCCCAGCAGACGATCTGCGCGATGTATGCCCCGGCGAGCGCGCCGGTTGTTTTCTGCGGGTCGAGTTTCACGTGGAACCTCTTACGGTGAATCCGATGGCGCAGGCTCGACGCGCGCACCTCGAGCGAGTGGCGCCCCGGCGGCTTCGAGTTCTTCCTGGAGCAGAGCCAGTGCGCGCCATGCGAGGCAGGCGGTATGACGGACGCGGTACGTCGTGCCGTCCTTCAGCGTCACCTCGTCGAACTCACCGCGCTGACTCAGGTGGCGCATCACGCAGTCGGCGTGGTCCATAGACTTTCCGCGCGCGTGATGGAGCGGCTCGCCTGGGTTGTGCTTCTCGTTGCCAACCCAACTAACGCGCGCGACTTCGGCGAGCGCTGACGGGAAGTAATCGAGCAGCCCGGACGCCATCGGGTAACGCTTGCGCTCGGCGCTGTCAGTGGGCAGAGTCACGACAGACCCCATGCCGCATGAATCTCACCCTGCACTGTGCGCCGTGAGACTGGAACCGGCTGCGACGCCTGATCATCCCAGCGCAGAAAGTCGCACTTCGGTTGCAGCAGCGCGACGAACGCCTCGAGCCGTGCGCCGCGCGAGCGCTCCCATCCGGGCAGCATGATGATGCCCTGTACCTGATCGGCGATGAGGCGCACATCACGCGCGAGGAAATCGCCCCATGTGCCACAGACCCCCGCGAGCGATTTGCCGTCCGGCGAGGCGAGCGCAGCGGCGCGCATCTCGGGAGTGTCCATTTCAGCCGGCGACGCCATGGTATAGCCCTGGCGGCGCAGCAGTGCCGCGACGCGATCAAACAGCGGGTAGTTGTACCGCGGAATTCCCGACATGGGTCCAGATAGGTAGTAGGTGCGCGTCATGCGGTACGCCTTCTGTGGTGTGGCGCTCACGCCGGAATACTCGCCCACTCCCCGCGCGCCGCCTTAGCTGCCGCCTCGCAATACACCGGCATGCGGAACGTCACGCCATGGCGAGGATGCGTGACCCACAGAGCTTGCTGCGGCGGCTCGAATGGGAAGTTTTCGATGTACGCGAATTCATCGTAGCCCTTGAGCGAGCCGTTGACGATTGCGCGGCTCATGTGCGTGTACTGGTGCCAGTGGCCGGCGAGCAGGATGTCGTAGCTGGCGCCGATCTGTGCGTTGCGAGAGCGCTTCTTGTGATCGCCACGCAGCACCGGCCCGAGGAATCCGATGAGCCCATCGCCGCCGTGTCCGAGCCGGTCGCCATGCGTGAGCAGGTAGCGCGTTCCGAACACGGCATAGGACGCATCGTTGCCGTCTGGGATGTAGAACGTGACGCGCTTGTCAGCGGCGAAGTGCTTGGCGAGGAACTGATACAGCAGCCAGTCGAACGAGGTGTGGTGCCGGTCCTTGGCCCAGATCTTGCGGGTGTCGCGTCCGTGGTTGCCGGTGACGCATGGCAGGAACACGGCTCCGATGGAGTTTGCGAGGTAGCCGATGGCGCTTGCCAGGTGCTCGAACAGGTCGAGCACGGTCGGCATGGTGTTGAGTTCGTTGGTGGCCGCGAGTTCCTCGTGGATGTTCCCGCTGATGAGGTCGCCACCAAGCGGCACGACGATGCCTGGATATCGCATCTGCGGGTCGATGATGCCGAGCAAACTGACGGCGGTCTCTACGGTGTACTTCAACCTAGCGCGCGCGATCGCCAGATTGAAGCGGTTCACCCCGTTGATCTGAGAGGGATGTACCACCTCGCCCCAGTGCAGGTCGGACAGGAACAGCGTCGGCACACCAGGCGCGCTCGCGTCCTTCTGAGCGGTGCCGGTCCACTGCGGCGGTCGAAGTGTGTCGAGTTCGGCGCCGAGTACGCCGATCGCTTCCTTGATCGCTGCGGCATCGGCGCTCTGCTCATGCGCTTTGCGCAGCTCATGTTCCAGTCGCGCGATGATGGTCGCCGGGTCGTGCTTGGCTTTGAAGTCGCTCAGTGACTTGCCGATACCTGTGGCGCCTGTTCCCGAGACGCCGCCGGGTGACTTAGCCGCCACGTGCTTTCTCCGCCACCGCCACGGATGCGAACCAGACCCGCTTTGAGTTGCGTCCGCCGGTCTCGACGATGTGCTCCTCGAACATCGGGCGGAACCGCGCGAGGTCGGTCGTTGAGACACTGGCGCGACGCATCAGGTCGGTCTCGTACTCCCAGGTCTCTTTGCCCTCGGCGAGCATGTCGGCGAGTGCCTTCTTGATCTTCGCCGGTACGATGACGTTCGGGTCATGTGCTGCGCGGAAGTCGGCGAGGTTCTTGCCTGAGAGGGTCTTGCCTGCTGGAATCTTGCCTGCGAGCGGCTGGATGCTGGATGCCGGCTTGCCGGCGACGGCTGTTCTCTGGACGGTGGCTTTCTGGGCACTACTGTTCGACATTACGTCTACTCCGTCTTGCGCGGCGCACGGCCGCGGTGAGTCTGAGCGCGACGACTGGTAACCCGCAGTCGTTGTTCCAGCGGCACGCGGCCCGTGCGGCCTCGCGCGCTGTTGCGCCCATGTGCATCGCCCCAAGCGCAACGGGTGCGCCGGAGCCAATCGCGAAAAATGGTTCCTGTACCCGCTCGCCTCGCGCGGACTCGTCGTAGAGCACGATCCCATCGGCGCAGAGCACCAGCGCTGCGGCGCCTTTCAGGTGATCATCAGGCACCTCGACGCCGTCGAAGTGCTGCGCGAATGCGAGACACGCCGACGCATCGCCCGCCATGCCGACGATGCCGGCACGGGTGCGGTAGATCTTGGCGCAGTGATACGGCTGCTGGCCGAATGTTCCGCGGCTGTCAGCGGCCATCACTCCATCTCGGACTGCGATGACGGTCATGGCGTCGCCTCACGATAGGAACAGCGTCCGCTCAGCCTCGCGCCGAGTCTCTAACCCAGCAGACACTGTCGGTCCTGCGTAATCCCATTCCAGCAGCGCGTTTGCTGCGGCGAGCGTCAGGCCGGCGTTGAAGTCGCGGCGCACCGTCGAGTGCGCGAGCGCGCCAGCGCCGCAGTTGTATGTGAAGTCAACCAGCGCGTCGAACTGGTTCTGAGTCATCGGCCGCGTGATAAGTTGGTTCACGGCGGCGACGGCCCATGCGGTGTCAGCCCGGAACCACGCTTCGGCCTGATCCATCGTGCAGGTCTGCCCGAGCGCGACCGGAACGCCAGGCGAGTACCAGCCAGTGTGACCGAATCCTATAGTAGGTATTCCGCCCTGATCGAGATACGTCGCGCCGCGATACCCCTCAAAGCGCTTGATCAGCGCTTCGCCAGTGGCAGAAAGTTCCATCACCGCGCCCTATCCCGCCGCTCCAGTAACCGATCGATGCGGCTCGTGATGACGGACTGGTAGGCGTCGATCTTTGCCTCCAAGCGTTGGATGTCGCGACCGCGCTCCTCGTCCGCTTTGGCGCGGGCGTCCATCAGGTCGTTCAGCTCTTTGCGCGTGACGACATTGCCTTCGAGCTTGTCGATGCGCTTCACCGTCATGCGCGCGACCCACGCCAGCGCCGATGACGCCAGTACGACGATGCCGCCAGCAACGCCAGTCGGGCCATTCAACATGCTCGCCATGCCATCTCTCCCATAAGCCATATCACGCCGTGCGTCGCCACATCCGTATCACGCGATACGGCTGAAGGTTATTGTGCGGAGTGGCCGGCGACGATCCGTCCGATGTCGCTCCTGAGAGCGTTACGGCGTTTCGATAGAACGCGCCGGAGTTGTCGTAATCTGTCGCGGACGACCCGACGGAGTGGTTGAGACCTCCGAGCGTGATCCAGAGATCGCCGGTCTGTGGTCCGTATTTGCCGCCGACGTTGCCCTCTGAGTAGTAGGCATCTTGGAACGGCAGCGGCGGGGTCTCTGTCACTACGAGCTGGTGCGCAGCCTCACCGCCGGTCTGTCCGGTGGTGGCAAATGGTTGCGTTCCATTGACCGTCAGAGATGGCTGCCGCCCGACGAGCACAACACCCTGCACCTCGATCCAAGTCTGCCAGGTGAAGGTACCTCCCGGTGTCGTGGTGTCGTTCTCCCAGAGCGCGTAACCGCCGATCGGATAGACTGCATTGATGATCTGCTGATACAGCGCATTGAGATTGGTCGGAACCTCAGGGATCTGAAAGTTTGTGCCGTCGAATATCGCGGTGTACATGCCGCCCGTGACGATCTGCCCGGCAACGAGCGCGGCGCCGCCAGGGAGCACCAAGTTTGCAGTTCCGGCGCCATCGTTGAACGTCGATGGCCCGGTGTTCGTATTTGCCGCTATCCATCGCAGCGGGGCACCGATGACGTGCGTGGTAATCGCCGGGGTGTAAACCACCGAGTACGCATTCGCCGTGCCGGTGTCATGCCCGAAGTTCGGCGCCTGTGCCTGGAGGTCGTCTTTTTGCACAGCATCGGCCATGTCGCCGGCGGTGAGCAGAAGGTTGAAGTAATCGCCGGCATTCCATGCGAGCGCTGTCGTGCCCTCCTGCGCGCGGACGATGGTGAAATTGTCCGCCGCTGGCGAGCCGGTGACCTTGACGATTTCCCGTGTCGTACTGCTGGTCTGAGAGACGAGCGTCGCACGAAAGTACTCCGAACCGGTTAGCGTTGGGAACAGAGAGCCGCCACCTGAGACCACAGAGAGCTGCGTCGCGCTCGCCGTGATCGCGCTCGCGAGCGTTGTTTGCGCGTTGTTGCTGTACTGCGTGAGCGCCATCTCTCGTGTCCTCAGGTGTAGTAGAAGCTGACGAATCCGCCGGCGCCCGCCGCCCCGTTATTGGTATCGCCGTACCCGCCATTGCCGCCGACGCCGTACGTCGCCGGGTCGTTCGCGTTTGTCCCATTCGTCGTCGTGCCGCCGACTCCGGTGCCGGTATCGCCGGTGCCGCCGGCACCGCCATCGTCGTTGGCCACTGTGCCGCCTGATGCCGTTCCGCCCGTGCCGCCCGAGAGCGTGCCGCCGCCGCCGCCGCCGGCGTTCATCACCGTGGAATCGCCGACGAATGTCACGCTGGTCGCCGTTCCAGGCTCGCCGTCTGTGCCGGCACTGGCGCCGGCCGCGCCTCCGGCGCCACCGGAACCGATAGAACTGATGAGGAATTGATCGCCGCCAGTCACCGCGAAGGAACTCTGAACGTAGCCAGCGCCACCGCCACCACCACCGTGGCGCGGGAACGGCTTGCCTGAGACGATGACCTGGTAACCGCCTTGGCCGCCGCCAGCGCCGGCCCACAATTCAACGTCGCAATCGTGGTAACCATCTGGCACAGTCTCGTAGAAGTTGCTGCCCGAGGTGTACGTGCGCAGCAGCGGCGCCAAGCGCGTAATGGAGACCGCCACGGTTACCGTTGCCGTCTGGCCGTAGCCGTCCGTCACGACGCACTGTGCGGTTCCAGAGTACGTGTCGCCGCTCGTGGCACTCGATACCGTGAAGTTCGTCGAGTCTGACGTCGGCGAGTCGATGGCGATATCGGCGCCACCTGACTGCCAGCTCCACGCGTAGGTGTACGCCCCTGAGCCGCCCGATGCAGTGACAACCGGCGTGCCAGCCGTGATATCGGACGACGAGTCGCTGTCGGATATCGATGTCGGCGACACAGATGCAGAGACGGCAGTGACGCGCGATATGGACACAGAGGCCGTTGCTGTTGCGGTCTGACCATCGGCGTCTGTCACGGTCACGAGCGCAGTTCCGCTTACCGTCTGACCTGCCGAGAGATTTCCGGCTGTAAAGTCCGTGGCGTCGGATGTCGGTGAGTTGATCGTGATTCCAGAGCCACCGGACTGCCACGTCCACTGATACGTGTATGGCGTCGCGCCACCGGACACTGCGGCCGTCACGGAAGCCGTCGTCTCGGACACAGTCGCGCCGGTGTAAGAGGCCGATGTCGGCGACACGGTCACGGCCGGCTGCGTGATGCGCTCGATGGCCACAGTGACCGTTGCGGTCGCGGTCTGGCCCAGAGAATCCGTGACGGTGACCTCGGCGGTGCCAGAGTCCTCCTGTCCTGGTGTGAGGCCGGACGCGGTGAACGACGTGGTGGCCGCTGATGGATCGTTGATCGCGATACCCGTGCCGCCTGTCTGCCAAGCCCATGCGTAGGTGTACGGTGCCACGCCGCCAGACACCGAGGCGCTCGTGGTGCCTGTCGTTTCCGACGACGAGCTGCCGGAAACCGAGAGCGAGGCCGGCGATACAGTAACCGACGGCTGAGTGACACGCGCGATCGAGACCGATAGCGTGATGGTGACCTGATGCCCATCGGAGTCCGTGACTGTGCACTGCGCGACACCGGAGTCGGTCTGCCCAGGCGAGAGGCTTGCCGCGGTGAACGATGTGGCATCCGCAGAAGGCGAGTTGATCGTGATCCCCGTGCCCCCGCTCTGCCAGCTCCAAGCGTAGGTATACGGCGCGACGCCAGCGGATGCTGTGACGGTCGCAGTCCCGGTCGTTTCCGACGCCTGATCCGAGCTGACAGAGAGAGAGGTCGGAGACACCGTGAGCGTGAGCTGAGTATAGTCGATCGAGACCGAGATGGTCGGCGCGGCCGTCTGCCCGTAGGCATCCGTGACTAGGCACTGCGCGGTGCCGCCGTAGGTGTTCCCTGGCGACATACCAGACCCGGTGAACGTGGTGGAGGCGGCCGTCGGCGTGTCGATCGACACATCGGCCCCGCTGCCTGCCTGCCAGGACCACTGGTACGTGTACGGGGTTTGGCCCCCGGACGCGGTGACTGCGGACGATGCCGTCGTGACCGGCTGCGAAGCCGAAACGTTGGACAGCGACGTCGGCGACGCCGAAGCGGTGAGCAGCGAGACGCGTGTCACCGAGACCGCAACATCTGCTGTCGCAGTTTGACCATAGGAGTCCGTCACCAGTAGCTGCGCGGTGCCGGTCAGCGTCGTTGCCGGAGCGATGCCAACGCCCTCGAACGTCGTGGCGGATGCGGTCGGCTCGTTGATCGCGATGTCGGTACCGCCAGAGGTCCAGGACCACTGATAGGTGTACGGTCCGGCACCCCCCGTCACGGTCGAGGACACCAGTGCGGTCGTCTCGTCCGATGACGCGCCGGTCACAGATACGCTGGTCACCGAGAGGCTAATTGCGACCGGCGGCACGTTTGTAATCGTGACCGGTATCGATGCGGTTGCGGTGTTGTTTCCATTGTCTGTGACGGTACAGAGCGCAACGCCACTAAGCGTCGTGCCGCGCGTCATGCCGGAAGCCGTGAAGCTCGTCTCGGCTGCTAGTCCGTTGTTGATCGTGATTCCAGTGCCACCTGACTGCCAGGACCACGCATAGGTGTATTCGCCATCCCCGCCGAGCGCGACGGCGGTCGCGGTGCCTGTGGTCAGCGTCGTGGCGATGCCGGTGACACTTTCAGACTGCGGGATAATGGTTACGCTGACCGCGGCGATGATGTTTACCGCATAGGTGTACTGCACCGGCAGATCGAGCATCCCGCCGAGAAATGCGGCCTTGAACAGGTATAGAATGTTGGCGGTGAGCTGCGTCTTCTGCGACAGCAACACGCCGTTCACCGTCACGGTCAACGTGCTGCCGGCGTAGGCTGTGTTTACGGCCGGCGGCGAGCCAGACGTGCCAGCCGCGCCGGTGTCGAGGAACGTCGTGCCAGAGGCCACCGCGAAATACACGTTCTCGCCGCCCGCCGTCGTGCCGCGGTAGACGCGATAGCTCGTGGCGTTTGTCACGGCGTTCCACGAGATCGTGTTCGCGTTCGTAGCAGTGCCGGAGCCCGTCGTGATAGACTCCTCGTTACTCGCGATCGTCTCGCCGAAGCCGTTGAGCGCGGTCACGACGTAATAGTTCGTGGTCGAGGCGGCGATGTTTCCGCCGGTCGTGGCCGTGCTCGGCGCGAGCTGAGTCGGCGCGCCGAGGAGATCGCGCGCCGCGGCGACGCTGATCGCAGAGGTATCCTCAGGCCCGATGGTGAAGGTCGATGAGAGCGGGTTCGGATCGAGTCCATTGGTGCCGACCAGAAACCGCATGATGCGGCGCTTCAGCCACTTCGGGCAGAAACGCTTCCCGTCGCCCTTGAAGAAGTTCCACGTGATGATGCGCTTCAGAACGTCATCGGAGACGGCGAGCGTGATCGACTCCGGGGCTGTGAACTCATCGAGCGGCTCTGTGTTGAGCGCGAGCGTGTCGAGCATCCCGGAGGCGTTGATCGTGTCGAGCACGGCGTTCTGCCGCTGCACGCCATAGAGACCTTCGGATACCCAGTCTAGTAGCGACCCGGAGAGACCTGGGTAATACGGCAGTCCAATCGAGTTGAACCAATCGAGATAGTACTGCTGCGCGTCGTTCAGAGCATCGATGAACGCCGGCAGATCAGGGTCGTCCTTGTACTCATCGTACAGGTACGCCTTGATGGTGGACGAGAGCACCGGCTACCCCTGCGTGACCGTAACGCCGGTGGAGGCGCAAGTGAAGTACCCTTCGGGGTCACCGAACACCGAGGCATAGCCACTCGCAGGCGGCGTCAGCGTGCCGTTGATGTACACCGAGAATACGAGACGCGTGATGAGGTTCGGATCGATCTGCGCCGCCACGGCCTGCTGGAAGATGTAGGTCATTTCCAGCTCGTTGATCGGCGCGCCGATCGGCAGGTTTGCGACGTACTGCGCGAGCACCGGGGCCGCGAGCGCTTGGAACGTGTCGCCGCCCGAGAAGCTCGTGAGCGACGTATTCCAAGTCGCCGTCAGCGTCACCGTCTGTGCCGGCGGCGTCACGTATACTACCGGGTACGTGTCCGGGTAGTCGCTGATGCTCGTCGTGACGTTGCGCGAGGAACTCACGGCGGACCCCACGAGCAGAGTGGGGTCTGAAACCGACTGCAGGATCGCATTCGCGACCGCGTATTCATCCCCGGAACCGCCGACGATGACTCTGATCCCAGGGCTTCCGGTTTGCACGCCGATGAGCTGCGGCGAGACGCCAGGTACTTGAGCGACGAGCGTGCGGATGAAACGTCCCGTAGAGACCGACGCCGCAAGGCCGGCCGCCATCGTGCGGCCCCGATACGACTGATACGTCTCAGGTGTCGCCGCTGGCGTTCCGGCCGCAGGGTTCGTGACGGTGACCGTGTACTGACTCGGGACCGAGGTAACGGTCTGATTGATCGCGCCAGCGGCCGGCACCGTGGCGCTCGGGTCGAGTGCGATCGCCAGTACTGGTACGGACGAACCGGTCGAGCCGATCGTCACAGTGGCCTGCGTCTGGTAGACGTACGACCCATCGGTGATGAGAAAGCCCTGCGATACGGTGTAACCGACGGTCCCGGAGAATGTCACCAGCGCCGAGACGTTCGTCGGCAACCCAATGCGCACGCCGTAGACCTGACCGAGCTGTCCCAGGATGAACTCATTGGCGCCGGCGGGGGTCAGCGAGTTGATGAGTTCGACGCGCGCCTGATCCGAGACTGCGACGGCGGCGACGGCTGTCGATACGACATCCTCGACCATAGAGGCTGGCAGGTTCGCCGTAAAGTCAGGGTCACTCGCCGTCACCGCATCCACGATCTGCGTGCGCAGCGTGTCCGGGTCAGTCGGCACCACGCCGGCGGTCGTCATGACGACGGGCAGGTCGTATTGATAACTCATGCGATCGGCCTCACGATGCGACTACCTGCGAGTTGAGCGTCACGCCGGAGTGCGTGATCGCAGTGATGTTGTAGGTCGGCACCGATGCGGTCGGTACCTTGCTGAGCAGCAACGATGCGAAATACGGCGCGAACGTCTGCTGCGTCAGCGCAACGTAGAAGTCTGGCCACACCTGCTGCATCACGGACTGGCGCGCCGGGATGCCGTAGTTTGCATAGAACGGGCTCTCGCCGAGCGAGAGTTTCAGCACCTGTGCCAGCGTCGTGAAGTACACGAGGTCATTGTTGCCGTTCGCATCGGTTGCTACCTCGGTCCATGTGTACGTGCCATCTGAATTGTAGATGCGGCCGTAGGTTCTCATGTAGCCACCGGACCGCCGCTCGTTCCAGTGCCTGTAGTGACTCCGGTATGGCCATGCGTATCCCAGAGTATGCCGTCGATCGTGACGCCAGAGTCATTGATGGATACGCTATGCGAGCCGAAGCTGAGCGTGACACCAGAAGAATTCATACCTATGGTTCCAGAACCGAAGGTGACGGAGACGCCTGCCGTTTTATCAAACGTCGCGACAACCGCGCCGTTCAAGTCCTGAATCTGTACGCCGTTTTGGCCTTGGACGACGACGTAATCCGCATTGACGGCAGACCAGTTCTTGTTCCCGATCGGCTGCCAGATGAGGGATGAGAGGTTGCCACGCTGATACAGAGTCGCCACGCCTCCGCCGAGCCCTGAGGCGCCCCCGAGGTACACCGAAGCGGGCACCGCGACGCCGATGTCACCGACCTGGATCGGGAGCCGCACGTACTGCGATCCAGAGACCGGCATCGTGACCTGCGGAAGCGTTGCACCAGCAACGTCAAACGCAACTGTGACGATCGCGCCAGAGACAGCCACGACGTGACCTGGTAGCGCGAGGCCTAGAGCACCGATCTCGTCCGCAGCGCCACGCTCGACGAGCTGCGGCAGCGTGCGCGCCAGCGGGATTTTTTGCTGTTGTGACACTTACGCTATACCCTGGAGAAGCGCGACACCGCTTCCGGCGATGTAATTCCTGATCTTGAGCGCAGTCTCATTTTCGAGTGCTACGGCGTTGAACGTCGTGACCCAGCTATCGGCATCCGCCTGCCGAAAGTTCCCGAAGTGATGCACTTCCACGACGCTGAAGTTTCCTTGAAAAACAGTCTTGGACCGCGCCGGCGCATTCGGATAGGCCGCCGCTGCCGTCGTGAGCGCATACGGAGACACGACACCTGGCGGGAAAGAAATCTCACCGCCCACAGCGATATCCGCGCGCATCACGGTTTTCAGATTCACCGTCGTGGCACTGATCCAGGTCGGCTGTCCGATGATGTCCTCGAATGCGAGCGCCGTGACTGGTGCCCGCGAAGTCCCGATGCCATCGAACGCTGTTATGGTGGTGCCGACGATCGTCATTGACACTCCGCGATAGGACGATCCAAAGGCGCGCTGCCCAAAGGCGGTCGTGATGCGCTTGATGTACTTCGCAAATTGCGGGAATGTCGTGTAGTGCGCAGACTCGTCGCTCGGAAGCGTGAGGTTCGGCGATATCGCAATCGATTGCGAGAATCCCGGGAACGCCTGCGTAAATGTCGCAGCGAGCGCGACCGAGAGCGGCGTGCCGGCGACCCAGCGAAATGACAGGTCGAGCTGTTCGGCCGCGGCTCCCGGGTACAGCACCAGGTCGAGCGTCTGAGTCGTGCCCTGCCAGTTGCCGAAGGCCTGGAAAATCTGCCCCTTGACGATGAGCCCGGCTTGCTGCGGCTTGGCGAGCGGGAGCCCTGCGGACATGCCCGCGCGCAGTGTGAACGATGCGCCGTTCAGGTTCGACGCCTGCCCGAGGGCGCGCAGCGGGACACCCCAGATGCGCATCATGCCCTTACCCTGCGGGGTGTCGAACGGGATCACCGGCACGTCGAGCTCGACGTTGAGCGCGCCGGGGTTAACCGCCCCAGTTGGCAGCAGGCTCGTGAACGACGTCGCCGCGTTCCCGAGCACAAAACTTCCGTCCATGGCAACGGACCACACACGCCCCGTTGCAGCGTCGTGGATGCGGAGATCGTAGTACCGCACTAGGGTGAGACTTCAAACTCGGTTAGGTTCGATCGGTACGTCAACGTCGAGCTGAAGTACGAGTCATCGAGCGCCTGCGTGATGAGCGAGATGTTCTGCGTCACCGTACCGGACGCGCTCGCACCAGGGTCAGACGCTAGGTAATACTCCAGCGAGTCAGCGTCGGTGGCGAATGCATCGAAAGTTCCGTCATACGCCAGTCCGGTTCCTGACACCGTCACCTGCGCGACTGACCCGATCGGTATTCCATGCGGTCCCGTCAGCGCAGCCGATGCTAGGCCGTCGACCCACGTCAGCGCGGCGCTGATTAGCGCTGTCGATGACACCAGACCGCGAGAGGAAATCAGGTTTCCGGACAGGTCGTATACCGAGGCGTAGTAGCGCTGGCCGAATAGATTGTAGGTCACCACGACGGTGTACTGCTCACCGTCGAGCGTCGCCTGAAAGGTGAACGCAGCCGTGCTGGACGGCTGGAACGGCGTGCGCGTAGTCATTGCGGCACACCGATCGATGTCACGCTGGATAGGAGCGCCGATGCTGCGTTACCGACCAAGAGACCACCGATCGACGTCGAGACCTGCCCGGTGAGCGGCAGGCCGCCATTGATTTTCTGCATGAGTGCGTTGTGGGCGGCCGTGGCGTCCTGCGTCGTCACCAATGGTTTTACGAAATCCCATCGCCACTCATACTGGTCCTGCCGGCTCTGGCCGCCTGAAACGTCCTGGAGCGTGGTCAGCAGGCAGTCGGTGTAGATGTAGCTCTCTGTAATGATCGAGTACGTGCCGCCGAGGAACGTATGCTGATCGAGCGTCTTTTTGAGTGCCGTCATAGTGGCGAGCTTGACTGCGTAACCGCCGAATCCCTTCGCCGGGACAATCATCCGCAGAGACAGCGATAGCGGTTGCGCAATGATCGCGTTCGCCGCGACCGCCTGATTAGCGAACGGGTACATGCCGATATCGTTTGCGATGAGCGTCGCGCCGACAAGCGGCTGATAATGCGCAAAAAATTGATCAAGTCTCGGCGGCGTGCCCGTCGTGAGCAAGTTATCGACGAAATTCGCGCCTTCGGTGATCGCTATGATAGGGAGCGCTCCGCCTAAGCCGGATGCCAGTCCGCGGGTGAGCACGATCGGGCTCACGGTCATCGCGAGCTTGAACGCCTCGTAGGTGGCTTGGCTCACTGCGCGAGTCCGTTGGCGGCGATGATCGCTGAGCCGCCGGTGGCGTTCTCGACGCGGATCACGGTGCGCGCGATCCCTTGCAGTCGTCCGTAATATGGGTCACGCCCGCTGTTCTCGTGCCGAATGATCGCGTCCATGAACTTCGCTAGGATGCCGGGATTGTTCAGATTGAGCCGCTGATTTCCGGATACGCCTACTTCACCAACGGCCGCAGAGATGTATGCCGGCACGTTGTTCCCGGCTTTGGCGGGCGCGTAGGTTGAGAGAATAGAGGCGATCGTGTCCTTTCCGTGCTTCGAGTAGAGCTCGAGCTGTCTGCCGAGCGCCATCAACCCCTCGATTGGCGTGCCAAACTTCGCGAATCCACCCGAAGCAGCCGATGCGCCGGGCTGATGCGCGAACATCAAATTACCGGGGTTATTATTTCGCAGTCCGCGCGGAGTGAAGAAGTGATAGAGCCAGTTGCGCGTCTCCTCGCCCCACTTCTCTCCCAAGGTCTCCGGATTGTTGTGGCCGGCCTTGTATACAATATGCTTCGAGAGATGGAACATCTGCACGATGTGATGCAGACCGTCTGCCAACGCTCCCATGTCGGATGTGAAGCCCTCGATCTTCTTCAGGAATGCGGGACTAGAAATCTTGCCATTCCAGTCGGCCAGCCACTTTGCGAAGTCATTGATGCCCTCTTCAATCAGTCCATTCTTGCGCATCAGCACTTGCAGCACATGCACAAAGGAGCGCGAGAGGTTCGACAGCGGCTTCTCGAGCGGCGCGAGGCCGACAACGAAAGTCTTGAAGATCTGTTGCCCGGCGCGCTCGAGCTGCGTGGCGAAGTTCTGCCAGCCGAGCGCCGTTGACGAGCCGATGTTCATCGAACGACGGTCGCGCGCGAAGTGCCCCATCTGCGCCGCCCACTCGGCGCCAGACATGGACTTCATGCGCTGCAAGTCCTCGACCGTCACGCCTTGCAGTCCCGGCAGTTCCTGCAGAATCAGCCCGAGCTGATCAGCCGGAGTGGCGCGCGCGCGCGCCCGCAGCGCGTTCATCGTCGCCAACGCCACGTTGCGCTCCGACCCATCCGGATTGACGCCGAGCGCCCACAGCGCCCCGGACATAGCCGGGTTCGTGCGCATCTGCATGACGCCCTGGAGGAACGATCCGGGATTCACGACGCGACCGAAGTCAGTGCCAAACGCTTTCATAGAGCCGATGGACATGCCGAGTCCCATCGCGCTTCTGCGCTGCTCGCCGACATCGGACGCCATTCGATCGAGTCCGAATAGGCCGCCGATGCCGAGCAATCCTCCGACCGCTCCGAGCGCGCCGGTCCAGCGCAAGAGCGCACCAGTGGCGCGCAAAACATGCGATGCGACCGAGCGGGCCGACCCGGCGATCCCGGTCCACAATCTGCCAGCGGTTGTCAGGTGACGCTGTTGCTCGCGTTCCGCTGCGGCAATCTCGCGCATGTGATCGGACTGCGCCATGATAGCCGCAGTCATCATCTGAGATGTCTTGACGAGTTCGGACTGCTCCTTTCCGACCTTCGCCCATACGTTCGGAGTCTTGGCGAGAGCTTCTTGGTATTTGCCGAACAGTTCGGCAAATCGCTTGAATTTTCCATCCTCGACTTCGATATCGAGAATTGATTTAAGCGCCACTCGTCACCTCACCGTTCCGACCAATCCGCGCAACGCCGCCACTGCAAACCTCTGACGATACTCCTCTGCGCTGGTATAAGTGAAGTCCTGAAATCGTCCGAAAAAGTCCGCGAAACCCGCGCCCGTTACCCATTCTAAAACTTCTGAGACTATCGAACCGCTGTCGCGCCAGTATTCGCGGCCGGCGTCGATGTCCGCAAGAATGTTAGCAACTCCGTACAGGTTGACGATTCGATCCGCGCGCCCCAGCTGCCGATCGCTCCCGTCAGCATCTCCGCGCGATTCGTCCGCATGAAGAGATGCGAGCCCGCAGTAAAAAAAACGAGGATACCCTCGACCTCCGCGGCATCATCCGCGTCCACCGCGCCGGTCTTGGTGGCATCATCGAGCGGCATCAGGTCCCAGCCGGGCGCGCCCGGCACCAGCACGTTCGTGAGCCGGTGAATTTCTGGCAGGAGCGCGAGCTTGGCACCATCCTGCGTCTCCCACTGCCCGAGTTCCCGCGCCACGTCCTCGAGCATCCTTGCCGCCACCCGTGCACCGACCGGCATCAGACCGCTGGTGATGATGTCGGAGAAGGTCCGCGAAAGTACCCGCCAATGGGCGGCGTACACCTCCGAGGATATCGGCGTCGAGTGGACATAAGCGCGCGGTGTCTTGCCGTCATCCCCGTATAGCGGCACGACAAGATTGAGCTGTCGATTGATTTTCATACCCTAGGAGCCCTCCAGATCTGTGATACGGGATTATCCCCACAACGAGTTGTTGATCGGCCGGTATCCGCGAATCGTAACGTTGTAGTTCGTCGTCTCGCCGTTGAATGAAAGCGGCTCTACGTTCTCGATCGCGCAGTTCTCGAACGTGAACGGACTCAGCGGCGTAGCATCGGGCCGCACGACGCAATCTCCGAGGAACGAGTTATTCGCGTAGAAGTTCTCATAGAGCTGCGCGAGCCCCTGCGCCTTGGAGAGGTTGATCGTGATGGTCACCACCTGATAGGGCTCGGGCGACACCACGACACCGGTTGCGGTCTGGATAAATGTCGTGACGCCGCCCTCGAAGGCGATACGCACCATCTCTCGCGCCATGAAGCTCGGCGAGACATTGAGCGAGGAGTTCTGAGGGAAGCTGACGCTCGCGATCAGCCGGTTCAGTTGACCCTGCTGGATATTCGGTGAAGGCATGTTGGGTCACCCTTATTGCGTCAGTAGGTCCGTGACGTACAAGTTGAATACGATCTGCGTGAAGTTGCGCGCCGGGATGTACACGACGGTGAGCCCGGAATAGATGCCTTGCGGCCGGTCGTTCGGGTTGTTCGTCACGTAGTCGAGGAATGGGTCGGCGTTCACCACGATCTGCCCGACGTAGGTCCCTGCGTCGAGCGCATTGGCGAGTTGCGATGGCGTGAGCGCGGTCTTGATCACTGTTCCTGTCGCGAGCGCATACGATACCGCCGAACTCATGACGGACGCGGCGCGGTCCTGCAGCCGGTTGATGCCGGGCTGGTCGTACCAGAGCGGGTTGATGGAGTTGTTCGACCCGTTGATGACCTCATTCGCCAGCGCCTCATCGCCCTGGACCTGAGCCCAGTCCACCGAGTACCAGTACGTGAAGTCGTTGCCGTCGAGCGTCTTGCCGCCCTTCAGCAGATTGTTTGTGATGCCACCTTCGCTTCCGGTGCCGATGTAGCTCACATTGGCAGCCTTGAGCGCGGCCAGTGTCGCGGCATTGCCGGCCGTCGGGTATGCGGTGACTCCGTACATGTACTGCAGCGCGAACGGCATCATGCGGTTCGAACTCGACGGCGCGTAAGCGAGTGACGCCTGGAATGGCGCCGCGGCAGAGAACTCCGTCGTCGGGATGCTCGGCGCCTCGACGAAGAGTAGCGCGCACTTCGGCGAACCGGTATAGGTCGAGTATGTCGAGAGCGTCGTGGTGATGAAATAGTACGTCTTGGCGGTCGTGCTCGAGGCGGCAGCCAGCAATGCACGCAGCCCAGAGGTGTTGTCCCACGAGCGCGGGATCAGGTACGAGTAGAAGAATCCGGGGTTCGCGGCGATGAAGGATGAGAGCGCCGTAGGTCCTGTGCTCGCATCCGACGGACCAAGTTCAAGAACATACACTGCGCGGCGCGTTCCCTGCGAGAAGAACGTACCGACCATCGAGGACAGCTCGACCTGGTTGTTCGGCGTGTACGTTCCTGCGGACGTCGCCGTGCCAGGGTCCGACGCGAGCGCATAGGTGAACGTGTTGGTGCCGGTCACGGTCGCGGTGAATGTTCCGTTGTACTGAGACGGGACCGCGTTCGCGATGGTCGTGAGGAAGGTATCTCCCGGGGACAGCCCGGCGATGACCGCCGAGGTCGTCGCGGTGACAGTGCCACCGGACCATTGCAGCGATGAGATGGTAGCCGCAGGCGCGAGTATTGCGGTGAGGTCCGCGGGCTGCGTCAGCAGCGAATAGGTGCCGGAGGCAAGAGATGTCGCCCCCTGCGAAACGAACGCGCCGGTCTGTTGGAGCGTGTTCGGCGCCTCACCCTTGAGGATGACGACGTTCTCGGTAACGATAGACATGGTTTCTCCGCTCCTGGGTCACGGGCGGCGCCGCCGGCCACATGGCCGACGGCTACCGGTGTTGCTGGTCGCGTTACGAGTAGGAGACGGCTCCGACCCATCCGGTCGGAACGGCGGAGATGGTGATGCCGGTGGCGCAAGGCCAGAACAGCTCGACGACCTCGCCGGCCGCGAGATTCGCGTTGCCGAATGGGATCGAGGCAACTTGATTCGCCGCGACGTTTGAGGCGCCGGTGGCGTTGTTGTCGTTGATGACGAGATCACCGGCGGTGCCTGCGGTCGACGTCACGATGCGGCAGAGGATGCCGTTGGTGGCCTTGACGACGGCAGCGGCGCTGATGTTGAGCGAGGACTTGTTGCCGCCCGGCTGAGTGACGGAAACCTTGATAGGACCCTGAGGCATGATGGTTCACCTATGGTTGAGAGTGCAGCCCGAGGGCTGCCGGGTGGCCGCTGTTACGGCCTGGGACCGCGCGAGCGGTCGAGTTATGCGCCTGCTGCTATGTCGAGCGTCAGAGTCGCATCCGTGATGAGCTGCCGCGCAACCTGCGCGGCACGCTCCTGTTGGTACGAGACCTCGAATTCAATAGTCTTTTTCATCGCGATTGCCTGCAGTTCCTCTTGCACGCGCTTCGCATCAGAAACGGCCGGCATGTTCACAATTCCGAAGGCACCGGAGTCGGTTGAGTACTGCATCGCGGCGTACAGGAATGCGTGCGCCTCATCGGACTGCAGGCCGTACAACGTGATGCGGACGCGATCCCGACAGAGACGCCATCCAGTTCCGGTGTTGTCGAAATACGGCGCCGAGGTATCTGCGCGAGTGTCGATCACGTTCACCACGCCGTACGGCGGCACGAGATTCGGCTCGACCGCAAATGCCGGGTAAAGCTGAATCCCTGCGGCGAAGGCGCCTGCATAGAGCGGCACGTAGGATGAAAGCGCGATCCACAGCGGCAGCGAGTTCGATGCGACCGCGCGCGAGGCGTCGATCATCCCGAGCCGGTCGAGAAGCTGCGAGGCGAATGCCGGGTAGATCGAGAGTCCTGTGTAGTGCCAGAGGCCGGCCTGTGTGTAGAACCCCTGCTGGCGCGAGAATGCGGCGCGGGTGTTCCCGACCTGCGTCACATACAGCGTATTGATCGGCCCTTCAGAGAGTTCCTGCGACTTCTGCCGAGTCGAAAATGTGATGTGCGCAATCCCTGCCGTCTCATCCTCGCTCTGCTCGATCTCCTGACCGTAGTGCAGAGAGCCGCGCATTATCATCGAGCCTTTCGGCTGCCAGTAGACGTATCTGTCGATCGGCAGCACGACGCGCGAATAAACCTGAAATTCGACCTCTGCATTTAGGTCGAGTGTGACGGTGCCGTCAGAGAGCGCACCTGAGAGCTGCGATTGCTGGCTCTGCTCGTATTCCGATGCTGTGGCCACTCGTCAGTCCATCCAAGCGCGAAACGAGCGGACATAGAGGCCGGTGTCCCGGAAACTCGGGCGCCTCGGGTTCGACTTGCGGTATGGATGCGCCAGGCGATGATTGATGCCGAGCATCGCGGCGCGGGTAGGCGTGCCGGGGATGCCGACGCGCTCGGCTTCTCGAGAGTCGATGAAGTCCCGGAACGCGGTCTCAATTTCGCGCATCCCGTCACCCCACGGCGGGGTAGCCGGACCGCCCCCGACAATGCTGTTCAGCGCTGATTCGAGCGTGTTCTCGATCGAGCGCACGATGTCCTTGCCGTGCACGTCCTCACGAGCGAACGCCTCCATGATCCCGTAGTTCTGCTCCAACGACTCCGCGACCTCGCCGGTGTCGGTCGGTGGGGCGGTCTTTCCGTTGCGCTTCGAGCGCCACGCAGCACGGTACGGCTGCACCAATACGCCGAGGTGCAGCGTTGGGTTGCCGCCGCTCATGTCAGTGCACAGACGCTCATGTCAGACCCCAAATGGTGGGGCCATAGGCTTGCGCGAATCCCATGTAGGTGCGCCCCCACGGCGTTTTCAGCGTCTCGATGTCGCGCATAGTCATCGAGCGCATCCACTCCGGATTCGCGATTGAGGCAGAAGTACCCTGATCGGACGCGCTCGCCACAGCACCGACAGACAGAGACGTGAGATGGAACGTCGAGCGCAACTTCGCGAAATACGTCTGCCCGGACTGATCCGGCGCGTAGTTCACGAGCCGGTCCATCGCGAGGTTGTACACGGCGAGCACGTATGTCCCAGTACCGGCTGACGCGAGGGCGTCATTCACGATCGAGAGCGCGACATTGAACGAGGTGTACACAATCGGCGGCACGACGATATACGTGTCGCCGGCCGCTGCCGATACAAGCTGAGAGGCAAACGTCAGGCTCGCTGCCGAGTTCGCGGAAATCGGCACCACGAACGCGGCGGTCTCATCATCGAGGTAGGAGTTCACCCACTGCCCCGGCGTCCACACCTGAGCGGTGTCCGTCAAGGTCGTCAGAGTGCCGCCCGTCGCGGTACTCGCGACGAACGGCAAATTGACCGACAAGTCCTCGATCTGTGTCCCGACGAACGCGAAGTAATCGGCGAGATTCGCCGTCGTCGGACTGGACCAAGGGGCAGGAGTCGCCATGATTACCGCCGTCCGCGCACTCGCTGACGGCCCTCATGCCGAGGCGTCTCGCCTTCCCCGACGACTTCAACGCCAGCTGCGACACGCGGGGTCTCGCCGTCCGTTTTCTCGAAAATCTCCGTTTCCACGCGCTTCATCGGCATGCCAATCACGTCTGATGCTTGGCTCGCAATCACCGCCGCCGTCTCGGCCCGCAACTCATCGCTACGCGCATCGAGCTCTGCGTCGTTGTGCTCGTAGCCCTCGTAGAACCGATCGAGGTCTACTGGCTTGTCGATGGAGTAGCAGAGCGCGGCGTACGCCCTAAGGTTCGGGATCGTGTTCGCAGGGCGCATTCCATAGCGCTCGTGGTGCTTCACAATTTGATCGATCTCCGGCTGACTCAGGTCGCCGCCGATCTGGCGTTGCTGGCCGATCGGTATGTAGGTGACGTTGGTCTTGATCCGTTCGTGTAGGTTCCAGAGGAATTCTTGGTTGTGCTTCGACAGATTCGCGACAAACAGTTTCATACTCGCGCGCCTCCTCGGCGTAGGTGAAAAAAAACGGCACCGATGTGAACGGTGCCGTAAAAGTCCGCGCGGGCGTTCCAGAGTCGAACTGGCCGTCGGGGTGTATGAGCCCCGGCGCTTTCCCAGACGCCCCTGCGGACCGGGGTTGATAGACCCCGGGTGTCGGCAGGCCAGTAGTCTCGGCCTGCAGACCAGCGGTTACTGGTACTGCATCGACACGATCGTCACGCCCTCCGGACGCGGCGCCCAACCGGATGTTGAGGTCATCTCCGACAGCACGTCGATTGCGCCGCCAGCGAGCGGCGTCGGAATCTCAATCGGAGCGGCCACGTCGGTATACATCAGCGTGCATGCGAGAATGCCCGGCTCGAGTTCGGCGAACTCGTTGGTGTTCGGCGCTTTGCCGGTCGCGGCCTCTACTTCTGGCATCACGATCAGCACCGCATCGGTGCCGCCAGCCCCCTTGCCGATCAGCGTGTCGTCGTACACCCACTCGATCTTGTCGCCATTCCAGTCGGCAATGTCCTTCACGGTGCCGGCGGTCGAATTCGACCCGGCGCCCTGTCGGATGTATTGCGTCAGCTGGACGACGTTGTACTCGAACAGCCCAAGCACGCGCTGCGGCCCGAGGATGACGAATCGGCGCGGAATACCGAGGGTCATCGTGCGGGTCTTGGTGTTCAGGATCTGCTGAAGCAGGAAGAACGCCATATCTCCGTTGTCGTAGGTCACGACAGTGTCGTTGCCCTGCGAGTCCGCCGGCAGTGTCAGCGCCGTGGCACCATTCGCATTCAGCAGGCCCTCTCCGAGGGACCCGTTGACGCCGTACAGCAGGTTGTTGCGCAGCATCTGGAAGTGGCCCTGTCGCATCGCGAGGCGCTGCGCGTCCACGATCGAGGTGCCCCACCGGCTGACGTTGGCGGTGTCGTGATGGTCGTACTCAGCGCGGATGCGCTGCAGGTACGCCGGGGTGGATGCCATCGTAAACACGGTATTGGCCGATGGCAGCTGGTTCGCCGCCTGCTGGCCAATCGTCACCTTCGTGCGCAAAGTGACGCTCTTCATGTACACGTACTTGTCTTCGGCGCCGATCTTGACGAGCGGATTTCCGCCGGCGAGCGTCTCGAAGGCGCCCGACTTCTGGTTGTACTGAATCAGCAGGCCCGGCTCGACGAACGACGGGTGGACCTGCGTCCAGGACGGTGCAATGTTTGCCATTTGGCTGTTTCCTCAGTGAGTGTTGCGGTCGGATGTCGCCCTTACAGGACGAGGACGAGCGCCGATCCGCCGTCCTGCCAGGTCGCATACCCGGTGACCGAGCTATACGACACAACTTTGGAGTTCCCGACATTGACGTGCGATAGCTTCACGGTTGAAGGCAGCGCGACGTTGGATGTTGAAACCGTCGTGACCTGATAGTTCACTGGGTCCCAATAGAGCGTCGGGGAGATGCTGCCGCCAGCGAGTGCTGAGGCGACCGTCGAGGTCGTCTGCACCGCCACGCGCGCGCCGGAACCGAAGCGGAAGAAGTTCACCGCCATCAATGATCCCGAGAGCGGCACATTCGATGAGTTGGTGATCACCATAGCGGATGCTTGGTTGAACACCGTGAACCCCGTGACGCCGTTGCCAGAACTCGCCGCCAGCAAGATGCTGTTCACCTGATCGACAGCACCCGTAGTGCCGCCGGCGAGAGTCTCGGCGATGGCGATGCCGCCCCACATTGGAACCGTGGCCGCGGCTGCGACGACGCCGGAGCGCAGCGCGAAGCGTGCCACCGGATCGTCCTCCATCGTGCCCTGAACGAAGCCATCCGTCTCGACGAAGAACGTCCCGGGGAAGTTCGTCGTCTGGATGGGGTTGAAATTGACGCTTGCGCCCATTTGATTCTGCTCCTAATGCGCCGACCGCAGGCCGGCCTGGTGATGTGCTACGCCCCGGAAGGGGCGTGGCCGCTTACGCGCGGCCAGCCTGGTTGATGTTGAACTGCCGCACGAAGCGGGCCGGGAGTTTGAACGGCGCCCAGCACGCTTCGGGATGCCCGCGGAATCGCGAGATAACGCGGCCGGTGCGCGCGTCCTTCTCGAACACTTCCTGAAGCCCGGCATCTGGACCGACTGCGGGATGCGCTGCGGCATCGGCGGCGTCGTGATAGATCGTCTCTTCGGCTACCTTGAGCGCATCGGCTGGCAGCTTCGAGATATCGACGTTCTTCCACGCCGCGCTGTACTTCTTCAGCGGAGTGGCGAGACGCACGCGATAGCCGGTCTCGTTCTCGCCCGTCATCCACCGCGGAGCGGAGTCACCAAACGCGGCATAAACGCGGTCGGCGCGGACCTGAGCATTGACGAACGCCTCGCGGCCACGGCCTGCCACGTCCTCGCGCAGCGCTGCGATCTGTGCCTTGGCGTCGCGTAGCTGCGATGCGATCGATTCGGCAGAGTCGTGCCGTCGAGCGGCATCGGCCTTGCGGCGCTCTTCCTCGGCGGCGTCTTTACGCGCCGCATCGGCACGCGCTGAATCCTCTCGGCGCTTGCGCTCCTCTTCCTCTTCCTCAGCAGAGGCATCCTTGCGTGCGGTGTCATTCTCCGACAGGTGATTCTCACTGCGTTCCTCGCGCAACGCGCCCTTGTCGTCGCCCGGTTTGTCGTCGCCGGTCTCGGAATCTCGACGCGCCGCGGCGTCGCCCTCAGCGTTTAGGTCGCGCGCTTCCTCGCGCTCGCCCGGACCGTTACCGATCCGCTGCTCGATGGCGTCCATGCGACGGCGCATCTCCTCGTGGCTCTGAGCGAGGGCGTCGTGCTTGGCGTGCAGCGAACCCATGTGCTCGAGGATCTTGTCGAGTTTCTCGCCGTGCGCATCGCGCTCGGGCGTCTCGGCGGAATCGGTCTTACGTTCGGCCATTGCAGGCTCTCCAGTGTCAGTGGTAGTGATCGATGTCTGGACGCCCGATGGAGGGCCGCCCTTGTCCCAAACTCCCGACTCGCACAACGCGACGTGGTCGCACAGTTCGGGTCGCTCCTCGACGAGCACGTGTTTGCCGTCTCGCCAGGGAATCTTTGCGCCGGCGGTTTCAACGCCAGGCGATGTTGAAATCTTCTCGTTCTCGATCTGCTCGATAGCGTCGGCGTCGTAGATTTTCGCCACGCCCCAGACTTCCTCGCCTACGATGTACGGGAGCGCGACGGTTCCAACAGATAGCTTTCGCCACTGCTCCGAGTCGAGCATCGCGCCCTTTGGCGGGTGCTCGATCAGCACCGGCAATCCCTGGCAGCGCTCAAGAAATTCATCGTTGAGATAGAGCTCCGGTGCGCGCCAGACGAACTCGTCGATAGCGGGCCGGTAAGAGGCGCCAGTTCCGGTGATGCGCAGCGCCACCAGCAGGAAGTCACCGTAGTGCTGTGGGCTCGCGAGTTCGCCGTCGCGGATCGCCTTGGCGACGCCGAGTTCATCAAGCGTGAAGCGCGCCAGCGACACCGGCACGCCGGGATGCAGGTCGAGCGTCGCGAGCGCGGTTTCAGGAGTGACCCACGCAGCTCGGCTGTGCTCGTCGTTCAGTGTCGGCTCAAACGGCTCGTCCACGCGCCCGACGAATGTCGTAAAGTCCACGCCGTCCTTTATCCGGCGCGTCCATGTCGAGAAATTCTGGGGCGCATCCGCTCCGGTCTCTTCCTTCAGCTCACGCCGGGCGGCGGCCTCAGCAGTCTCACCGTCCTCGATGTGGCCACCAGGGAACGACCAGCCGGCACCGTCGCGGCGGCGACAGAGCAATACCCGCCCGTCCGGCGCGACGAGCATCGCGCCAGCGGCCCGAACCAGTGCGGTCATGCGCTATCCGTGCGCTTTTGCGGCAGCCGCCTTGTGTTCCATTCCGGCCTTCCCGTACTTCTCAAAGCCGATGGACGCGGCGATCTTCTTGGCGGATTCTGCGGACTTGCCCTCGCCTTCGAGCTTCTTGGTCATGCCCTTGAATCCGACATGCTCGTCGCTCCGAACATCGGCCACGGAGCAATCGGCGTGCTTGGCATCGAACGCTGCGCAATCGCCGAGCACGCGCTCCAGCGCATCGGTGCCGGCGCCGGAATTGCAGGCTTCGCCGGCCGGGGCATTCTCAGGGGTGCCGGCGGGCGCCACAGCGGAATCGCCCACAAACTGCGTGCCAGCACGAACACGTTGTGCCTGACCTTCCTTGCGAGCCTTTTCCTCTGCGGGAGAAAACGTCCCCTTTGGAGGCTCTGGAATACGGTGACCGCGCTCTGGGGTGGCGTGTACAACTGTGACAGGCTCGTCGGCTCCCGAAGCTGATCCGGAGCCAAACTTGCCATTCTCGCCCCTCGGATGTTTCGACTCCTCCCATGCCGCATCACTCTGCGCAATCGCCTGCTGCGTCAGCGGGCCGACGGCACGCGGGCCGTGATTCTCGCGCTGATTGATCGCGCTGATGATGTCATCAAGTGTTGCCATGGTCAGGATACCTCTCTCAATTTCGCCTCGGCGCGCGCCAGCCACGCGCGTCCCTTCGCCGTCAGCGTCGAGCGCGGCAGACGATCGAGTCCGTACACGTACTGCGCCCAGCAGCGACAGAAGATCGCCTCACCGGGACGCTCATCGAGGTCCTCGAAGAACCCGTAGCGGTCCGGCTTGACAAGACCTTCGCGGTGCGCCCACGAATCGCGCAGCAGGTACAGCCGTCCGTTTCTCGCGACGTGCTCGGGTCGCGGATCGTAGCCGGGCTGTTGGTGAACGTGTCGCCAGGTCGCGGCCACCGCGCCCTCGTCGCGCGCGATCACGTCATCGACTGCGGCTACGAGCTTGTGACCTTGGTCTATCACCACGCGCCGCTCGACGAACGGAAGCCCGGCGATTCCGCGGTGCACCTCGGAGGCGTCCTCGCGCGTCTGGGACGATTCAATGCCGCCGATCGGAACCGAACTAGCCCATCCGGCAAAACGCGACAAGGTCCTCTGAATCGATGCCTCGCGGTCGAGCTTGATCAGGTTCGCAGAGGCCAAAATGCGGCGGCGCAGCTCGGTACGCAGTTCCGGCTTCATCTGCTCGACCGTCCAGAGCTTCACGCCTGGGTGTACCCGGCCGAGCCGCTTCGGTGAGAGCGCAGCGTTGAACTCTCGCGTCAGACGCTCACCGAGTCGCGCGGTGACTTCCTCCATAGGGACCTGTGCGACGCGAGCTGCGCCCTGGATAGCAAACATCCAGCGCTCGACGCGCTCCTGAGAATCGAATCCGTGCGCGCCGATATCGCGCATGGCCTCCGACACGATCCGGTAGAACCGCGCCCGCGGCGACTCAGCCGACACGATGCTACTCAGCCGGAGCTGCGCAGATCAGCCGGCACGGCGTTTCGCTTCGGCATCGAGCCGCGCGATCGCCTGCTTCAGCCGCTGCGCGCTATCGAATCGTCCGAAGCGCTTGGCCTCTGGGGCCATGCCCTTGAACTCTGCGGCTTCAGGATTCTCGCCGCCCTCACCGCCCATCTGCTGCTGCGCCTCCATCGCACTGGCGCGCTCGATGAGATAGCTCTCCAGAGTCTCCCAATCGAAGTCCAGCGAATGCGGGAACAGCCTCTTGTTCGCGCTCACGTTGTCGGCGAGGAATCGCAATACCTCGAGCTGGCTCTGCGGATCTACCACCTCTATTAGAGTCTGCACGACAGCCACAGCGGCTTGCAGGCGCACATCGTCCACCTTGACCTGCTCGGACTCCGGCTCGATCAGGAAACTCGGCCATTCCGCAGCGAACGCCTCGCGCCACTCTGAGAATATATCGTCCACCGAGCGGCTGCCGTAGGCTTCCGGGTACTCGGTCTTGACGTACTCGATGAAGTTCGCATCCCAAGCTCGGCGCTGCACGATCGCATCGAGGAACTCGTAGAGCGGTGATAGCCACTCTCGGATCGTCTCGATGTAGAGCGCGATGTTCTTGGCGTCCTCCGTACCCTCGCCGAACCCCGACACCAATGTTTCGTTGTCGAGTAGCTTCGCCGGCATATCGGCTGCGGTCGCGATGTCCTTGATGATGTTTGTACGCGAGTATGTACCGGACCCATCAACGTTCTGCATGTTGAGGGTCGTGATGTCCTCTGTCGGACCGATCGTGAGCACCTGCCCGGTCTGCGCTTCCTTCGCAAACATCCGCTTGAATGCCGCGAGCAGTCCCATTTCCTTGGTGATGACTGGACCGGGCGGCACCATCTTCGCGACCAGCAATCCTAGCTTGCTCTGGATCATGTCGTTCGCGATCATCGACCGCAAATACGACTTCAGCGGGAACAGTGCGCGCTGATAAACCGAGCGTCCGACGAACCCAAACGCGGCATTGGTGTACGCCAGGTACACCGGCTCTTCGTTCATCGACACGACGAACCGGCTCGGGTGATAGGTCACGCCGTTGGAGCGCACCGCCACTGGCTTGTTGAAGTCCGGCGACGTCGGGATCTGCGAGAGTACCAGCGAGCCTGCGGTGTTCAGAGGATCGAGCGTCGAGAGCCAGATGCCTTTGCCGGCAATCGTCGCTGGGTCTAGCGGCTTTGACTCATCCTGTCCATCAACGCCGAGCACCAGTGAGGAGATGCCGTAGATGCGCGCGATGCGGGCGGCATTGGCGATGTGGCGGTCGGAGTGCAGGCGCTTCCATTCCTTCTCGAACGCATTGGCAACCTCCGGCGGGGCTTCGCCAACTGTCACGCGGCGACGCTGAGATTGCGCTAGCGCCACCGGAGATTCTGCCATCTTGCGGCCGAGCGGATGATAGAGATATATCGCCTTCGCCAGCTCGTACGACGGCGCAGAGCCGACCTGGATCTCATCAGAGTCGAGCATCTGGCGGATCGCGCCGCCGAGCACGGATTCGGTCGTCGTGATGTAGGAACTGGTAATTGGAGATGACATGGATCAGCGTACGGTCATGTTGTATGGTGGATGATTGGGCGTGACCCGCCTCCGCCGCGCACCGCCATCCCCGACTGCGCATCCCGCGTCCAGCGCGCGCGGCTCCAGATGGCCCGCGACGGCGGCATCAGAAGCTGCTCCCGATCTGTGCCGGCGGCTGTCCGGTGTCCACGTCGTTCAGGTGCCATTTACCACCCCGCTCCGCAGTTCGCCGCGTCGTATCCCATCGCGCCGCCACCCTGCGCAGCCGTTGACATCGGACTCCCAGATGCCAGCGCGTATTGCGTCACGCCTGGAGTCGAGTAGTTCGGGAAGTTACCGGCCAGCGTGTTGTATGGAGATGACAGATTCGGGACATACAGGCTGTGTGTGTCCGGATTTGCGGTGAGTCCAAGCCACGTCGGGTTGTTGGTGACGGATGACTGCCACGCCGCAAAGGTTGTGACAGATTCGTATCCGGTGCTCGAATAGTTCCACCACTGCGGTTGCCAGTAGGAGTTGTAGTCCAGCGTCGTGTATCCAGGAGCACCACCGACAGCCGTGACGGTTAGCGCTCCGCCGCTGCCGGTTCCGGTGATCGCCGTGACCGTGATTGCAAAGCCCGTACCGGACCCTAGGCCGTTTGCGCTCAGCGAGTCGTTGACCGCGTATCCGCCGCCCTGATTAACGATGTTGACAGCCGTGATCGCGCCGCCCGAAACGGTGATATCGGCTGTAGCGCGCGCCCCAGTTCCGCCGGTGAGCGCGACATTGCTGTACGTGCCGTTGGTGTAGCCTGAGCCACCGGCAAAAGTGACCGTCGAGACGCCGTTGCTCAGCACCGTATTCGCATTCAGCACGTCGTTCACGGCGTAGCTGTGTTGGCCCTGTGAAAGCGTCATCGTCGGTGTGCCCATAACGCCGCCCGATACGGTTACGTTGCACGATGCTCCGCTGCCGCTACCTCCGCTCAGCGGCAGGTTAGTATAGGTACCGTTCGAGTAGCCGGTGCCACCGGTAAAGGTGAAGGCCGTGATAACGTTGTAATAAGAGATCGAGCCACACGACAGCGACAAACCGAGCATGACGTTGTTGTAGCAGAGCCAGTTCTGGCTGTTCAGGTTGCTGAAAGCGTATTTACCAGACGCTCCGTATACCTCGCTTACCGTATTGTTGTAGAATTGATTGTTGTCGCCGATAGTCTGCTGATCCAGGACGCCGTCAGCGAACGCTACAGGATAGATCGTTTGAGAGTTATACGTCGGATCGTAAAACACGGCGTCATTGTAGTGCTCCCACCCGAACAGATTGCCGTAAATCTGTATAGTATTTGGACCATCCGCTCCGCCGCCGTCCTGAAACGACAATCCTATCAACACGTCGTGGATGTAGTTGTACCGGACGATGTTTCCGTTCGGCACCGTTGAGGTACAACCCTTGAACCGGACACCGTTGTATGCTCCGTAGAACTCGTTGTACTCGATGGTCCAGATCCCGCCGTAGGAGCCGACCCAGGCATGGTTCTCATCGACGGGCGATGCGCTGCCGCTCGGCATCTGGATATTGAATGCCTTGTTGTGATGTACCCAGACATGTTGCGTGCCATTGCGTCCCGTCTGGTAGACGAGTCCGCTCTCTCCCTGTGCGCCACCGCAAGTGAAAGTGTCGGCCTGACAGAAACAAATCTCTGCGTCGTCATTCGAGCCGCCGTTGCCGGATTCCTGATCGCCATACAGAACTATTGCAGCGCATCCATTGGTATTCGAGAATCCTGTAAAGCGAATCTTGCGCACCGTGACGTGCTGATTGTTATATGCCGGCCCCAGGTAAATGCCACCGATCCAAAGCGCATTTGCGCTGTTAGTGGAAGTTCCATTGATGGTGACAGTAGGCATCTGCGCTGGAGACGCAGACGGGTCGCCCTGAATGACATAGCGAGACGTCGCGGTCGTTGTCAGATTTGCCGGGATTGTCGTTCCTTGAACAGATGTGCCATTGCCTGGACCGAAGTTCCACGCCTGTCCGGCGAGCACGCAGACCCTAACGCTGGCACCCCCATTCGTGCCAGCCGCTGCCGTCAACGCCGGCTGCCACGTACCGTTCGCGTCCGGCCCGTACACCGGAGCTGTGATCGTTCCGCCGTTCCAGTTCCGGGTTCCGACAGCGCCCTGTGTGCCGCTGTAGGTTTGATCTGCTATGACAGATGTATAGGACGAGTACGGGTCCAAATAGAACCCCCCGACCGGCGGCGGCAATCCGCCTCGCCCCATGTGACCGAAGGTCTTGAGCGAAACGGACGCCAACGCCGAGGCGACTGCGGCCTGGATGAAATTGCGACGTGTGACGCTCATGTTAGTACGACGTGATTGCGTAGCACGCACCAGGGCCGCCGTTGCCCCCGGCACCCGAGGTCGTCTCCGACGATCCGCCTCCACCGCCGCCGGCACCGAGTCCACCGGTCCCGCCTGCGCCGCCCGTGCCGGCTGAATTGGAGCCGCCGCCTGAGCCGCCGGTACCGCCGCCGAAGATGGCCGCGAGCACCGAGCCGGGATTGCCGGCCCCAGCCGCCGCTCCACCCGCAGGCCCAGCGAGCGATCCCGCCAACCCCCCGGCGCCACCGGCAAGTGATGCCGGAGTGGTTGCGAGGCCGCCGCCGTCGCCGCCACCGGCACCGCCGAGCATGGATGCGCCGCCAGCACTGCCAGCAACGCCGGCCCCGGCGCCGCCTCCAGGAGCGCCGCCTCCTGCGCAGCCAGCGCCATTTCCGGCTCCAGTGCCGCCGCCAACAGCACAGACCGACGTGTTAACGACTGTGCCCGTGAGCCCCGCGCCGAGGCCGCCAGCAGAACTGGTGCCGCTAAAATAGCCGTTTTTACCGCCGTAAGCGGTGAGCAGCGACCCGAAGGTGCTGTTGCCGCCATTGCTCCCATTGAGTCCGTTTCCGGCAGCCGTCTGCGCAGCCCCGCCGGTACCACCGGCACCGATGGTCACGGTTTCGGTGGCAGCGAGCTGCGCGGTGGCGAAAATCGCCTGTACCAGCGAGCCACCGCCTCCACCAGCGCCACCAGCTGACGCAGTGCCGGACGCCTCTACCGCGCCACTCGCACCGCCGCCGCCGGCACCGAGGCAGGCAACCCAGGTCGTTTGTGGCGAGCCAGACGGCTTGGTCCAGGTACCGGACGCGGTGAAGGTCTGGACGTTCTCGACCGTGCCGCCGCCACCGACGATGCACGCGGTGCAGCCGATCAGCTGCCAGTTCGTACCGTCGAAGTTGATGCCGGCCTGCGAGTTCGCGGCCATCGAGATCGTGCTGTTGCCGCCGAGGGTGACGCCTGCCGTATTCGACGCGGGTAGTGCGGTGCCGGTGATGAGGCCGCTGGTCGGCTCGACCCAAGCGGTACCGGTGGCGATCGGGCTCGTGTTTTGCTTGGTCTCTGTTCCAGTCGCGGTCGAAACGTACACGTTCCAACCGGTTGCTGTTGGCGGAGGACTACCAGGGGCCGCGACGTTAAGCACATCGTCTGCGGCTACCGCGAGACTCGTCTCGGGGGCGCCAGTTGTTTCGCCAGCAGCGGTGACCCACGTGCTCTCGACGTAGTACGTCGTGGCGGCAAGCGTACCGCCAGCGGTTGCGGTGAGCGCGCCATTTGTTGGCGGCGAGACGCTACCCGTGAGGGTCGATGTGCCGTATCCAACAGGCACGGTGAAATCGACCTGACAGTGAACGAAGCTCGCGCCGCCCGGGATCGTAACCGTGACGCCGGTCGCGTTCTCCAGCGGCAACTGCTGTCCGCAGTCCGTCGTCGCCAGCGTGTACGTAGCCGCTGTGATCGGCGCCTCGACTGGCTCAGGACATCCAGTGGTGAACTGACCGACGGAGTTCGTGCTGACACAGTTCGCGCTAGCCGGTATCCCTGCGCCGTTGACTTCGTTGGCGCTAACCGTGCCGCCGCCGGTCGGGCCGAGGCTCGCGCCGGAGCCGACGAGCATGGCGGCTGAGATGTTTGTGCTTCCTGTGAGCTGCGAGAACGCCGGCGCAGCCCAGGACAGTGACGTGCCGTTGTTCGTCAGGAACGCGCCGGATGTCAGCGCCGGCAGCGCCTGGCCGCCCCATTGGCTGGCATCGATGGTGCCGCTGCCCGTCGTCACGAGGCTCGACCCAATCCCGACTACCATCGCCGCGCCGGTGGTGTTGGCAGTCGGTGGAGTTCCAGAGGTCGAGGCCGCGCCGGTGTCTGTGTAGGAGGTGACGTTGCCGGCGGCGTAGTACACGTTCTCAGCGCCAGTCGCCGTTCCGCGATACACGTCGTACCCGGTGGCGCCCGTGACCGCCGTCCACGTAACCGCAATCTCGCCCGTCGCGGACAGCGTGGCCGAGACTTCACCGGAGGCCGTCGTCTGGCCGACAGAGTTGGTCGCAGTGACGACGTAGTAGTAGGTGCCCGCAGCGAGCGAGCCGGTGCCGGTGGTGGCCGTGGCGGTGCCGATGACGGGCGCCGCAATGCCTTGGTTCGTGCCGGAGGTGAGGGAGTAGAACGGGGGCGCAGCTGCCACCGTAATCGCTCCCGCCCCGTTAGTGATGCTGACGCCGGTACCTGCGGTCAGCGTGCTCAGCGAGTAGTTGGTTCCG